>WNFC01009341.1_pt1 | contig 11528 bp, 9 predicted proteins | sample 5400541 | NCBI WGS metagenome assembly WNFC01 (sample SAMN13153342, study PRJNA577476) | soil metagenome | isolation source: 120 cm saprolite under Douglas fir tree site 2 hole 2 replicate 1 | place: USA:California | collected 2015-04-18
TCCAGAGCATGTACATCGGCGAGTAGAGCAAGTAGAGCGCGTACTGCCAAGGCAACAACCCGAGCCAATAGGGGCTCAACAGATACGAGACGAGAATCGCGAGGATCGCCAGATGGGTGGCGCCGAGGATCAGAAAGCCGGGCTGATTCGGCGAAATCGTCAACCAGCTCAACGCTGCTGCAATTCCGACGAACGATGCAAGCTTCGTGAGGGTCGGCATGTACAATTCGAGCAGGCACAGGATCTTCTCCCCAAGCCCTAGCGATCCGGTCTCCAGGACGCGTTGAGTGAATTTGTAACGGACGCTCTTACGTCCGCTCTCCCATCGCTGTCGCTGCATTCGCACCGCGCTGGGATTGGTGAATGCGATCTCCGAAAAGACCTTGGCATCAGAAACGAAGCGAACCCGTTTGCTCCCAAGCCTCAGGGTCCAACTGTACTCGATGTCCTCAGCCAAGCCGAAGGCTTGCCATGGAGCCTTCCGCAAACCGCGGACCGTGAAGCACATCCCATTGCCGCGCAACGAGACACTGTGTCCCAGGGCATCCTGTCCCATCAGCCAGGTGCCGTTGATCAAAGCGAATGCACACGACATCAACCGCGTTCTCCACGACGCTTGACGGTTGGCGATCCCGCTCACTCCTTGCAGCCAATCCCAGCCGTCGCCCAGGCGATGGGCAAAGGCCCTCAGCAGCTGCGGGTCCACTCGCGTGTCCGCATCGATCACGACTGCCGCGTCCCCCTCGTTGACGTCGGGCATTGCAAGCAGGTGATCAAAGAAGAATGCGAGGGCATATCCCTTACCCGCGCGCAATGGATCCGTTCGCCTCAGCACTCGGGCGCCGTGCCCAGCCGCCAGCTCGGCGGTATTGTCGGAGCAGTTGTCGGCGACGACCCAGATGGAGAATGGGAAAGAGCTCTCGGCCAAGGTAGATCGAAGAGAGCTCACCGTGTCCGCAATCAGGGCCGCCTCATCGTGGGCGGGGATCACGATGAAGAACTTGCCGCCCCATTCCGGGCTGGGTTGGTGGTTGCGTCGAGATCGGAAATGCACTGCGGCAGCGGTAACGATGAGCAAATACAGGCTGAACGCCGCCACTGCGCAGGTGAGCAATATAGTCGCCCAGAGAATCAGAACGTTCATGCCGCGCACCGAAGCGGGTGGGAGAGATCGTGGTATCGGTTGGAAAGCCTCATCGGCCCGCCATCCTAGGCAAAAGCGCCCAAACAAGGGAGCCCGACTGATCGGGACTGTCAAGCAGGTCAGAGCTGGTGAACATCCGGCCGCCTGTCCCGGCGTTCGGATTGGGAAAAACAGAACAGACCGGAAAGGGCCGCGTGCCTGGTTTCCATCGCTGGGGAGCTAGCTGGCGGCGACTTGGCCTGTGCGCAGAAGGGTGGAGAGCGACCCAGGTGATCTCACGCGACCGCCAAAGCGCTCCTTCAGCTTCAAGAAACGACGCTCGTACAGTTGGTAACTCGCGCCCGCTAGTCCAATCGCGACCACCACGGTAATCACGAAGGTGGCGATCCCACCTAGTCCGGGAGCAATTTTTCGCGCCGCGTTGTTCGCCAACATGTGCAGAAGGTACATGCCGTAGCTGATCCCACCAATGTAGCGCACCACCGGGTTTGCGAGGATTGCCCGCAGCGGATGGTCCGACCGGATGCAACACGCCGTGACCAGGTATGCCATGGCCAAGTAAACCAGAATCATCGGAGTGCCGGGCAACGCCAAGCCGAGAATCAACAGCACCGCAGATAGTGGGACGCTCCACCATTGCCCTGCGACCAAATAGGCTGTTCGGAATCCAGCAGGTCGATCGAGCGCGTAGGCTGCCAAACATCCAAACACGATTGGCGTAGCAATCTCCAGCAGAATTCGAACCCACAGCTGCCGTGCGTTGAGATAGCCCTCCGAGACCCCCCAAGCCGCTCCGGCGTGAATAAGAAGCACAGCGATCAGAATCAGAACCGGTGTTTGCCACTTACGGGCGAACCGGACCACCCATGGCCAAAGCAGGTAGAACTGCTCCTCGGTCGCCAAAGACCAAGCGAAAAAGAAAATGATTCGATTCGGGCCGTGCAGGTCTTCGGTGTGAATCCAGTTGTACGTGTAGGTCAGAAAAGCGGGCAAGTTCCTAAAGAACTGCTGCCCAGCCGGAGAGTTCGGCTCGAGCCGCCAGACCAGCAGCACGTAGAGCGCAAGCACCGTGTAATAGAGTGGGAAAATCCGCAGCGTTCTTCGAGCATAGAAGTTGGGTAGCGAGATCCGGCCGTTCTCACGAAGCTCACGGAGCAAAAGCGTGGTAATCAAAAACCCGCTGATCGTAAAGAACAGCTCCACGCCCAGATAGCCATTCGCAAGCAGTCCCTCTTTTCCGTGGGGCGCGGTACGGTGCCAGATCACTGCAATGATGCTGAAGCAGCGGAGCCCGTCGAGAGATGCGAAGTATTTACCCCGGAGAAATTGTTGGTATGGCGCAGAAACGTCGTTGTTCATTCGGAGTCCTATCGAGCATTGGTGTGGACGTTCAGGCAGACCCCCCATCGGACGCTATCCCCAAGAAAAATAGCGACTTCGCTTTACCAGTTAAGTCGACGTCACGCCACTGGCACTGCATTGGCACAGGGCGTCAGCGGGCAATCCGATCGCCTACTGGGACGGGTCCCGAAGAACTCAGTGAAATCGACCGCCTGAGCAGCTAGAAGGCCTGCCACCGGCAAGTCAGAACGAAAACCGCCGCATGAATCTTTTTTCGAGCGACGTCTATCTGAGCACGGTCGCGGATATCTATTTCCCCGGCCGCGCGCGTGCGATCGAGATTTTTCGAACCGGTGGCAAATACTTTCGCCTGCTGGTGCTCGACAACAGGGAGGTGATCACCAGCTGGCCATTTCTCGACTTTCTCGAGCCAGTGGAAAAGCCACCTGGGGAGAGATCCAAAGAGCTGGCGTACATCCCGAATACGGTGCTCGAGATTGTCCCGGCGGACGGTCGGCCGCTCGGGGGCGGCAGGGCAGATCTTGAACCCGCGCCGTTTATCAATTGGGGTCAGTTCTCAGACTGGTCCGCCTTTGAGGCGCTGGTCGCCAGTCACAGAAAGAATCTGAAACGCGAGTCGTTGCGCAAACAACGAGGCCTGCAGAACACCTTGGGCGCCCTGTCGATCGTTTTGAGCGATCCCCGTCCCGAGGTCTTCGATCAGTGCATTCAATGGAAATCGGCTCAGTATCTGCGTACGGGTTTGAGAGACAGGTTCGCCAATCCCGACCACGTTCGCTTGTTTCGAGAGTTGCATCGCAAGGAGCTGGTAATCGTCTCGTCGATCTCCGCCGGTGGCAGACTGCTCGCGGTGCATTTCGGAGCGCTGGCGGATCGCACGTTTTACTCCTGGGTGGCGGCATACGATCCACAGCACTCGACGTACTCGCCGGGCGCGCTCTTGCTCGAAGCGCTTCTGTTTGAGAGTTGGCGGCGCAAAGACGTGGAATTTAACTTCTTGATCGGTGACCAGGAGTACAAGTGGTTCTACGCAACCCACAACCGGGTGATTGGCCCACTCGGCAGCGCGCCGCTTACCGTTCGTTTGGCCAAGGCGGCAAAGCGTCCGATCCGGAGAGTGCTGTCAAACAGGCCCCAACTCCTTTTGTTGGCTCGAAAGTTGATGCGGCGGCTAGAACGCTGACGAACGGTTTCGGGGCTGTTTCCTTGTGCCGCGCCGCCGTTCTTGCTACTAGGCGAAAGCGGTAAGGCCGCGATACCGAGGGATGTTCAAGCGCCATCACCAGCTGTTCAGTTTTCTGCGCGTGGTGCTCGATACCGTCACGGTGGCGGCGGCGTTTGGGGCTGCCTACGCCATCCGGTTCGGCTCTCCGAAGACGTTTCCGTATCCAGGCGGGTTACCCCCTCTCCGGGAGACGCTGATCGTAGGCGCGATGGCCTGCATTCTCTGGCCGCTCTGTCTTCGCACAGTGGGCCTGTATCGGCCGCAGCGACAAAAAAGCGCACTTGATGAAATCTTCGGAGTTTTCAAGGCCACGTTGATCGGCGCTTTGCTGCTGGTGTCGATCACCTACTTCTTTCGTGAGAGTCGCTATTCGCGCTTAGCGTTGCTGATCTTCGCTGGGCTGGCCTTTGTCGGGGTATCGCTGGTTCGGTTCGCATTCAAGGAGGGTCTGCAGGAGCTGCGCCGGCGAGGCTACAACCTGCGCTGGGTGTTGGTGCTCGGATCGGGGCGACTTGCTCGGCAACTGCTGGAAGTGTTCGAGATTAACAAAGAGCTCGGTTTCCGGCCGATCGGCTGCCTATCGCTCTCGAGAAAACGCGTTGGCAAACAGGTTGCCGGCGTGGAGGTGATTGGAACGTTGCGGGACTTGCGCCGGACCATCGTCGCCCGCGGGGTCGACCAGGTGTTGGTGGCTCTTCCATCGCCGTCCGCACAGCGGCTGCGACAGATCATGGAGATTCTGTCCGACACCACGGCGGATGTGAAACTGGTACCCGACATCTACCAGTACGCGACGCTGTTCGGTGGACTCGAGGAGTTTGGCGGTCTACCCGTCGTCAACCTGCAGTCGGTGGGTGTCACCGGCGTCAACGCGATGATCAAACGGCTGTTCGACATCCTCTTCTCCTCTCTTTTCATGCTGCTGCTGTCGCCAGTGTTTGTGATTGTGGCCGTCGCGGTCTGGCTGACCTCACCTGGCCCCATCCTTTATCGCCAGGAACGGGTGGGCCTCGACGGGAAGCCATTTGGAATGTTGAAATTTCGCACGATGCGAGTGGGGGCGGAGGACGAGGGGCCGACTTTTGCTCGCACCCAGGACCCGCGCGCCACTCAATTAGGCGCCATCCTTCGCAGGCTGAGCCTGGACGAGCTACCGCAGCTGTGGAATGTGCTGATCGGCGAGATGAGCCTGGTCGGGCCGCGGCCCGAACGGCCGGTCTTCATCGCTAAATTCCGGCGCCGGATTCCACGCTATCAGCTCCGCCACATGGTCAAAGCGGGAATGACCGGGTGGGCGCAAATCCATGGCCTGCGCGGCCGCACCAACATTGCCAAGCGAGTTGAATACGATCTCTACTACATCGAGCACTGGTCGTTGCTGCTGGATCTGAAGATCCTGGCCCGCACGCTTGCGTTTGGCTTTCTCTCGCGCAACGCCTATTGAGACCAGCCTTCCGCGTGCATTCCCGATCGTCTCGACACGTTTGGATCGTTGCCACATCCGCCGCTTCGGTGTTGTCTTGCGTGAAGCAGCGCCACGTCTCTATCCATCCGGAGCGAATGGTGGAGGGCCCCGGAATCGTCATGATGCCTTACGCCTCATCGCGGGTGAAAGGCTTCAGAGATATGAGCGGCTTGATCTGCCCGCCGACGCCCGGCCGCGTTCGCGACGACCTGATTGGGTGGCAATCCAAGGATCAAGATCCAGTATGCGTCCACGACACTCTGGACGATGGTATTAGTCCGGCGGCTCTCGAGCTGCGCTGGCGGGTGGTGATTCCGAAGGATGGTCAGTACGAAATCGCCCCGTCTGGCTTTGGTCTGGGAGCATGGGGCCGGATCGTTAGCCGTGGCTCGAGTATCGGAGATTACGTTTCCACGGCAACCGTGGTGATCGATGGGCGGGCTAAAAGCTGCGCCGCCAGCTGGTCGATCGAGCTAGCCAAATCGATGGTGACCGGACCCTGGGCGCGAGTCGCCGCCTTTTCTGGCTGGATTGAGATGCCAAACATCTCGCTGGGCAAATGCACAGGAGGTGACACCCTTGAGGTAAGCGTTCGCCTCGTCGGTGAATCAAATCGAGGAAGCATCGACGTGGATTGGTTCGGCGTTTCAGCGCGACATGACGACGACGTGAACCGCATCTTTGCGCTGCGCCCAAAATTGGACGCGCCAAAGCAGTCCGCGCACACTCCCTAATCGGGATCACCCGATTGCCGCCGCTCGCTCCCGAAAACCGCTGATCAACGACCTCCCGGAGCGGATTCCAATCGCGCGAGCGCGACCTTAAGAGTGCTTTGCAGGCATTTGAACTGCGGCTGGCCATCGAGCTCGTGCAAGGCGTCGGTGGCTCCCTTGACTTGATACTCCACGATTTTTTCCACCGCTCGCTTCTTCGCTGGGCAAGACGATGTCGCGGCCAAATCGGCGATCGCTACTTGCTCGAATCGAATTTTGTCCTCGGCTCCGAGCTTTTTAATCAGATCGACGAGGATCCAGCGTTGAATATCCTCTCGGCTCGTCGCCTTTTCGAGCAGAGCGTCGACCGCGGGCGGGCCGATTTCCTGAAGAATAAGCTGCTTGGCTTTCTCGTGGTTTTTGGCCGCGACCGCATCGATCGCGTCTCGGAGGACAATCGGTTCTTTGCGATAATCTGGACTTCGGTTGATCGCGGAGCGATAGGCGTCGATTCCCGGATCAAACGCCTTGTTCCCAATCAGCGCCTGACCTCTCCAGTACCAATACTCAGCCTCCTTTTCGTGCCTGCTTTTCTTCCCAATCGAATCCAGGCGTGCGAGCGCGGTGACATACGCCTTCCGCTCAACCAGTTGCTGCACCTCGAAGTAGATGCCGGAACGGCGATGGAGCCAAAATCCGACAACCAACAGCAAAATCAACAGCGCCGCACCCGAGAGCAGGAGGCCCCTGCGACCAAGTCGCGCTTCTACCCGGGAAGCGAGCGTGGCAACCGTATCCATCAACTGTGTTCGCAAAAACATTACCTTTCCTCCAGACGTCGATGCGAGCGTCCAAGCCCGCTGCCTAACATGTGCAAGGCCCTTTGCTGCTGAGGGCGGCGCCTCCACTGCTTTTCGCCGGCCCGCGGCGACCTGCGCGAGAGGGGCGACCTGAAGTTCGAACGAGGGCAGGGTCTCGAACGGGTTCAGCTCTTTCAAGGTGTATAGAACTAGGCGGTCCCCGCATTCGTCGAGCAACTTGCCCAAATGCCGGCGATGAATTCCAAGCCAATGTTGAAGCGGGTCGCCGAGCAGGTTGATCGACATGGTCAGCACACCCAGGAGGAGGATTACCGCAGCGCTCCAGATAGCGATCTGAAGTGCGGTGGGGTGTGGCGGAAAGAGGTCATAGAAAAGGCTGCCGGCTCCGGGACCGAGGAAAAAATGAGACCTCGCGTTCGATCGGGCTTCCGAATCGGCGAGCCGTCGTCCGATCTCCAACGGGCTCAACGCGAGGTTTCCGAACAGCAGATAGGCGACTGCGAGGGTCAGCCCGGAACTGGCGAGGTCCAGAATCGAGAATCTGGTTGACGAGAAATCCTCGAGGGGAGCGGCAATCACCTGATGGATCGCTTCTGCTTGAAAGCAAGAGCGAAGCCCAGGGGAGCGGTTCAACGCCTCTCGCAGGCCATCCCCCTCCAACCGATGCAGGAGCCCATTTCCGTCGCGCTCGGCTGCCAGACCGAGCAGTCCCGATACGATCTGCTGCTCGCGTCTCCTCTCAAAACGGGTCGGAATTCGGGTGGGCAGCTTCTGCGCCGCTTTTCCTGCGCCATAGAGCCCGAACTTGTCCAGCCACCCCGCGATTTTGCCCACCAAGAGAAATGGTATTGCCAAAACGAAGTTCAACGTGTGGCGCAACACGTCTGTTCTCGCGGTCTGCCAAAAGATTCGGAGCGTTCCGCTGAACCCAAAATTGGCGTCGAGAAACCCATCGAGGGTCTGGCGTCGCTGCTCCAAATAAGCGCGAATGCTTCTCTCAACGTGAAACCTAAGCTCCGCCGCCTTCTCCACGGGTCAACGATACGAGATTTGAGCTTTGGACTGAAACCAGGTGTGGTAAATCGGCCCACATGTTTTTCCGGCTCGCAGCTCTCTGGTTCGTGCCGTTCGCAGCAGCCGTCCCGCAAGCTCATTTCGGAAGAAATATTCCGATCGAGCTCACTGCGAACAAGCCGTATGCGCGGGTTCAGGTCAACGGCCGTGGGCCCTACTGGTTCCTGCTCGATAGCGGCGCCTCGTTCAATGTATTGGACAAAGATCGCGCGACGGCGCTTGGAATTTCAGCCAGCGGCAGAAGACAGGAGTCGGGTGCGGGAGAGGGTACCCTGACCAGTGGAGTTGCAAACGGCGTGACCTTAGCGCTTTCGGGGCTGTCGATTCCCAGCCGGGAAATCAGGGTGCTCGCGGTGAACGCAGCCATCTCTCAGGCCGAGGGGCGGATCGTCGATGGCTTGCTCGGATACGACTTGTTCAAACAATTTGTGGTTGAAATCGATTATTGGAAAGGAATCGTCAACTTGTATGAGCCGCGGTCGTACGCCTATTCCGGAGACGGCGAACGCATTCCACTTCGAGTTCTCCGAGAGCACGCCTTAGTCACCGCGACATTGATCCTTTCGGACGGACGCCGCGTTCCTGGCGACTTCATCGTGGATACCGGATGGCGCTCGGCCCTGACTTTGAATGGGCCGTTTTCGAAGGTCCAGCGGATTTGGGCGAGTCTGGACAAAACGATTGACGCGGCCACGGGAATGGGGTTGGGCGGCCCGACCAAAGACACACTCGGAAGGATCAACAGCCTAAAGCTGGGCCGGTATCTGATGAGCCACCCGGTCACCGGTCTCTCCAAAGCCCAAGCCGGGGTTTCCTCCGAAGATGGCTTCGCGGGAATCATTGGCGCCGAGGTCTTGCGCAGGTTCAAGGTGGTATTCGACTACTCGCGCAAACAGATGATCCTCGAACCCAACGCCAATTTCTCCGAGCCTTATGAGTTCGACATGAGTGGGATGTTCGTGATGACCGACGCGGAGCGTTTCGACCTGATCCAAGTGAGGGAAGTGTTGCAAGCATCGCCCGCATTCGACGCCGGAATCAGGCCAGGAGACGTGATTGCGGCCGTGGACGATCGGCCGGCGGCTCAACTGGGCCTGGATCGGGTACGCAGAATGTTCAAAGAGCGGGAAGGGAAAGAGTATCTGCTCCGCGTCAGGCGTGGGGACAGGTCTTTACAGTTCAAGATTCAACTGCGTCGGCTGATTTAGAAACCCGGGACGCCAGGTTGCCCGCAAGCTGCGCGCCCAGGCGGGCGGTAGGGCGACCCCTTTATCGGGTAGCGGCTGCCATCCTGGTTAGATTCGTCTCATGGCCAAATCGGACTCAAAGCGCAACCCGTCGAAGGCCGCCGAGCGCACGCGCAAAACGCCGGCGGCGAAGCGAAGGCGGGCTCGCCGGGTAAAACCAGCGGATGTGACTCCAGAGCTGACCGGTCTCGAGGGGAGTCCAACGGAGGCCGAAATCGGAAATGCCGGCGACGGCGCTTCGATGTGGGGCGTAGACCGCACCGGATTTGTCAGCTCTTACGAGGAGGATGAATTCCTGGAACCGCTCGAGGCAGAGCCGGCGGACCCCCACGACATTCAGCCGGACCACCTCGAGGAACCGGGCCCGATCGAATTGAAGGACGACCTTGAGCAGATCGCGCGGCAAGAAGACTTGGCGAAGATTCAGGATCCCCTTCAGGCGGTAGAGGAGGAGGGCAAACCGCGGATCGAGAGGGTTAAACCTCTCCCGGTCTACGGTCGTTCGTCACGCGGCAAATGATCGCGGATCTGCGCGAGCAGTTTCTCCATCGTTGTCTCACGGCCCGAGACGTGCAGGAGGTCGTCAAGGCAAAGATTCACCGCGCGAACAACCCATTCCTCGCCGATATCGAGCACGTTGACGCAAGCAGGTGACTGTTCGAGGTGCCCGAGAAAGGTTCGCTCGCCGGTGACCGCGTAGCTCAGGATTGCTCGGTTCACACCACCGTGCAGCACGAGCAATGCGCAATCCCAACCCGGATCGTCGATCAGTCGTTGTAGCGCCGGCAGGACTCGGTCGAACAACTCCCCGATGCTCTCGCCCCCAAGAAAGCGGGCGGATTCCGGTGCCGCGCCGCGAAAAGCCCCCAAAAACTCCGCCTCGAGCTGATCAGGAGCAAAATCTCTTAGCCTTCCGCCGCGCATCTCGGCGAAATCGCTCCAGCTCTCGATCGCCGGCGCATCTGATCTTCCTCCGAGAATCAGACGCGCGGTGTGCAGAGTGCGCGCCAGGCCGCTGGTAATCGCGCGCTCGAATCGCACGGAACGAAATGCGTCCGCGAGGACCCGGGCCTGGTCCTCGCCCGCGGGAGTCAGCGCGGCTTGGTGAGGTGGGATCAGCTGGCCAGCCGGGTCGACGTACGAGACGTCGGCATGACGCAGCAGGTAGATTCTCCTTCTCAAGGCGACCGGCCCCGATATCGCGGACTGGAGATTTGCAGCTTCAGGTCTGCGATCCGGCGTACCGCCTCGAGCGTGCCGGGGGGCGGCTCGCCTCGTCGGATGCGCCGCGCGAGCTCGAGCTTCAGCGCCATCGCTCGATGCTGCTCGTTCAGCGCCGCGCGGAGCTCTTCGCTCACGATTCCCCCAGCCTTCGAAAGACTCGCCGCGCGATCGACGCTCGGTGCACCTCGCTTGGACCGTCGTAGATGCGAAACGGTCTGACCTCCCGGTAGAACAGAGCGAGCGGGGTATCTTCGGAAATTCCCAATGCACCGCAGATCTGGACCGCTCGGTCGACGACCCGATTGACCCCCTCGGCCACGAATACCTTGGCCATCGACGATTCTTCGCGCGGCTGCTCGCCGCGATCCAGCTTCCATGCGGCATTCCAGATCATCAACCGCGACGCGTGGATGTCGATCTGCGAATCCGCGACGAAGTTCTGGACAGATTGATGCTGCGAGAGCGGCTGACCGAACGAGATCCGTCGCGCGGCGTAGGCAGTGGCGATCTCCATCGAGCGAACCGCTACCCCCAACCATCGCATGCAGTGAGTGAGGCGGGCGGGAACCAGCCGCAGCTGAGCGTATGCGTCCTCAGCCACCTCGCAGCCGGAAAACGCGAAATGCCCGTGGCCGCCGGGCGTGAGATGGTCCAAGCTTGGAATAGTGGACCGCAGCGGCTTTACGCCCGGGTTGCCCTTTTCGATCAAGAACATCGTCGGCCCTTCCGGTGCTCGCGCCAGCGCGATGATGAACGCAGCTCCGGCAAATCCGGTGCAGAACCACTTCTCTCCGTCGAGCATCCAGATTTTTCCACGCCGCTGAGCTCGGGTATTGAGCAGGCTGGGATCCGATCCGGCTCCCGGCATGGGCTCGGTCATCGCGAACGCGGAACGTACTTCGCCCGCCGCGAGGGGCAAGAGGTAGCGTTTGCGCTGGGCCGCGTTGCACAGATGCGAAAGCAAGTGGATGTTTCCTTCATCGGGCGCCGCAGCGTTCAAGGCCAAAGGACCCAACAGGCTGCGGCCGGCTTCCTCGAGAACGACCGCGATCTCGCGCCAGCCGAGGCCCAGCCCGCCAAGATCCCTGGACCCGGTAGGAAGAAAGAGGCCCGCTTTTTTCGATTGTGTCTGCAGTTCCCCGCGTACCCGATCCACAATCGATGGATTGGCGCCCACTTCCGGCTCGCGAGGGATCACTTCGGAGGTCACGAATCCCCGCACCCGGTCGCGCAAGGCAGTGAGCTCGGCTCCA
>WNFC01012699.1_pt1 | contig 11528 bp, 8 predicted proteins | sample 5400541 | NCBI WGS metagenome assembly WNFC01 (sample SAMN13153342, study PRJNA577476) | soil metagenome | isolation source: 120 cm saprolite under Douglas fir tree site 2 hole 2 replicate 1 | place: USA:California | collected 2015-04-18
AAGTTCTCCTTGGCCCAGGGAGAAATCACGATCAGCGGCAGGCGCGGGCCGTAGCCGCATCGCCCCTCGATGGGACTTCCGGCCGCGTTCTTCAAAGTAGGACTGCCATTGCCGCACTCGCCGGGATCATTGAGCTGATCGCTGTTCTTGGTATCCGCGCTGGCAATCGCTGACGGGTTGATGATCGGGCTCATCTGGTGATCGTACCAGCCATCGGAGTCATCGTATGAAATGATGATCGCCGTGTTGCTCCAGAACTTCGACTTCTGGATCGTGTTGATCGTGTTCACCACGAACTCCTGCTCGAGCAGCGGATCGGAGTAGCCAGCATGACCGTCCATATTGGCCGGCGCCTTCAGGAAGCTAACCGCGGGCAGGTTGTCGGCGTTCAGCGCGTCGAAGAAGTCATGGATGTCATACTCATGGTTCGCGCCGGTGTCCGCCGTGGTGCCGTACTTGCTCGGCGGTACGGTGGGCCGGGCGTGGGTCGGATTCGCGGTGCTCGCCCAATACTGAAAGAATGCGTGATGCGGGATGTAGTCCGCAGTCGGACCTCCATTGGCCGGCGTCGCCGGGCTCATGCGCTTACAACCGGTGCCACTGCTGGGGCTCGGGTTGGTTATGGTGAGGTCGAAGCCGCCCATGAATGATCCCCAGCTGATGCCCTTCGCGGTCAGGAGATCGCCGATGTTCTGGCCGCCCATCTGAACCGTCGGCGGACCCGAGCAGACATCGCCTGTGGGATCGAGGTCACCGACAAGAGTGCCTATGCCACTACTTACTCCGACAAGTTTGGGAGAGCTTGCGCTGGTCGTCGCTGGATAGGTGTTGCCGGCGACGAGATTCAGCAGGCCAGGCGTCGAGGGACCGAAGGTCGTGCCGTAGGAGTTGTCGTTCATCGCGAAGTTCTGCGCGTAATTCCACATCGCGGTGACGGTGTTGCCATCGAAGTAACCCATCACCAGACCCTTGTCCTTACCATAAGCGAACTGAGCGGCGCAGAATGAGTTTGCACCGGTTCCCGTGCTGCCAGGAAAGAAATCCATCAATCCCTCGTCGAAGGCCAACTGTTCATGCCCGTAGTTATGATCCTGGTCGCAGGTTGAGGCCTGGCTACGGTCGAGGCGGAAGGGATTGATCGCGTTGGGGGCGTTGGCCGGATTATTGGCGTTGGGATTGTTGCTCAGCAGCACGCCTTTGAGGCCGTTGACGGTCGGCGTGTCGTCCTCCGCCTTGAAGAAAGGCTCGCCCGATAGATTCTTGGCGTGGGGATAGGTGGCGAAATAATGATCGAACGAGACGTTCTCCTGGAAAATTACCACCACGTGTTCGATCGGAGTAGTCGTTTCTGCGTCCGAATCGCGATCGCCGGCTAACGTCCGGCGCGCTCCGGCCGAGCCCACCGCCACGGTGACCGCCGCAGCCATCGCTATCGTTCTCGCCGCTTTTCCCAGCTTGCGTAATCGCCGCATCGTTGTTGTTCACTCCTTGTGTGCGAAGAATTGAGGTCGCGCGAAGCATAGGCGCTCATCGTTGACCGCATGTGAATTGCGCTTGCACGGCGTGTTAATCGTGCTTGAATTTTCGATGAAGCGAAGGCCGGCGAAGGGCGCCAGGCGGCCTCGGCCGGTGCCATCATGTGAGCGCCGAAAGCGCCCTTGCCACCGTGGTTGCAAATCCGCCTGTGAGGCTACAAACTTTCGCCAGCGTTCGCGGCGGCGGCAGGCGAAGCCAAATATCAGGTCAGTCCCGCAAGATAAAAACCATCAGGAAGCAGTTCAACATCCATCAGAAAGATTCTCCGAGGGAAGGTTCCCGCCATGGCAGACAAACTAACATTCCGCACTGAAACCGACAGCATGGGACCGATCGAGGTTTCCAACGAGCACTACTGGGGCGCGCAGACCGAGCGCTCGCTGCATCACTTCAATATCGGACCCGACCGGATGGCGCGTTCGATGATCCGCGCCTTCGGCCTGCTCAAGAAGGCCGCCGCCCAGGTCAACCAGGATTTGGGCAAGCTCGCTGCCGACAAGGCGCGGCTGATCGTGCAGGCGGCCGAGGAGGTCGCCTCGGGCAAGCTCGACGCCGAATTTCCGTTGCGCGTCTGGCAAACCGGCAGCGGCACTCAGACCAACATGAATGCCAACGAGGTCATCTCGAACCGCGCGATCGAACTGGCCGGCGGCAAGCTCGGTAGCAAAAAGCCGATCCATCCCAACGACGACGTCAATATGTCGCAGTCCTCCAACGACACGTTCCCGACCGCGATGCATGTCGCGGCGGCCGAGGAGATCGTCAACGTGCTGATGCCCGCGGTGCAAAAGTTGCGCGACGCGCTGCACGCCAAGGCCGAGGAGTTCGCCAGCATCGTCAAAATCGGCCGTACACATTTGATGGACGCGGTGCCGCTCACGCTCGGCCAGGAATTCTCGGGCTATGTCGCTCAGCTCGACGCCGACCTAAGGCGTATCGACGCGGTCCTGCCCGACATCTACGAACTCGCGATCGGCGGCACGGCGGTCGGCACCGGCCTGAACACCCATCCAGAGTTCGCCGATCGCACGGCGGCGAAGATCGCCGAGCTTACCGGCCTGCCATTCGTCTCGGCGCCCAACAAGTTCGCCGCGCTGGCCGCGCACGACGCGCTGGTGATGGCGAGCGGCGCGCTGCGCACGCTCGCATGCTCACTGATGAAAATCGCCAACGACATCCGCTGGATGGGTTCGGGGCCGCGCTGCGGTCTGGGCGAACTGCGCCTGCCCGAGAACGAGCCGGGCTCGTCGATCATGCCGGGCAAGGTCAACCCGACCCAGTCCGAGGCGATGACGATGGTCTGTCTGCAAGTGGTCGGCAATGACACCGCGATTGCGGCAGCCGGCACCCAGGGCAACTTCGAGCTCAACGTCTTCAAGCCGCTCATCATTCATAACCTGCTGCACTCGATAACCCTGCTCGCCAACGCCTGCGTCTCGTTCACTGAGTTCTGCGTGATGGGCATCGAGCCCGACCGCGAACGTATAGCAAGTTACGTCGCGAACTCGCTGATGCTGGTCACCGCGCTCAGCCCGCATATCGGCTATGACAAGGCCGCCAAGGTCGCCAAGAAGGCGCACGAGGAGAACACCACCCTGCGCCAGGCCGCCGTCGAGCTTGGATACCTCAAGCCCGAGGAGTTCGACCGCTTCGTGCAGCCGAACAAGATGCTGGCGCCGGAGGCCTGAGCGGCAGGGAATGCCGTCAACCGCCAAATCGCAATCGCATCGGAGGAATCATTGATGGAAAAGCTGCCGTCCGCCTACAAGCAGGTTGGACCCAACCGCTACCGCGAGGCCTACGGGCTCTTTTACGAGGACTTCACCCCCGGCGACGTTTTCGAGCATCGCCCCGGCCGCACGCTCACCGAAACCGACAACATCTATATGACGCTGCTGGCGATGAACACGCATCCGCTGCACTTTGACTCCGCCTACGCGAACGCGACGCAGTGGAAGCGGCCGCTGATGAACTCGCTGGTCACGATTTCCGTCGTCACCGGGATGAGCGTGCACAGCACCAGCCAGAACGCGGTCGCCAATCTCGGATGGGACAAGGTGCGGCTGGCCAATCCGGTCTTCGCCGGCGACACGCTCTATGCCGAGACCACGGTGGTCTCCAAGCGCGAGTCTGAAAGCCGCCCCACGCAGGGACTGGTCACCGTGCATACGGTCGGAATGAAAACCGACGGGCAGACCGGGCAATCGGGAACCGTGGTGATCGAATTCGATCGCACCTTCCTGGTCTACAAGCGCGATCATTCACCGCTCGGCAAGGCCAACTACTGAACGGGGTGCGCTGCGATCGGAGCCACGCGGCAGGGGGGACGTGAAATGGGGGAAATCAGGGACGCGGCGCGGGCACACCGTGCACCCGTGCTACTCGCGCTGGCGGCGCTTCTGATCGGAGCGCTCGCGGCCTCTACCGCGGCGGCGCCGCCTCCGATCGCCGCGTTTCCCGCCGGACTCGACCCCAATTCAATGCTCTTGCCGCCGCCCGCCGACGGCGGGCGGGTGAAGGTGAGCGTCGCGCTCCACGTGCTCAACCTGTCGAGTATCGATGAGGTCACGGAGCGCTTTCATTTGACCGGGTATCTGCTGGCGCAGTGGCGCGACCCGCGCCTCGCCTATCGGCCGAGCGGCGCGTCGGACACGTTCCGCGTGCTGGCGCCGGACTCGGTGTGGCGGCCGAAGTTGGTGATGATCAATGTCGTCGCACCGCGCAATACCTACGAAAGATCGCTGCGCGTCGCGCCTGACGGGCTGATATCCTATGCCGATCGCTTCGATGCGGTTTTGACCTCGACCTTCCGCCTCAAGTCCTTCCCCTTCGACAAGCAGAAACTCGAGGTCATCATCCATCCTTTCACCGTCCAGCAGTCTTTTGTCACCTTCGTGCCTAGTGAGTTGCCGATATGGACCGCGGCGGAGTTCAATAGCTACTCCTCGCTGGAGTCGTGGCGATTCAAGTCAATCACCTTCGAAATTGGCGAGGCCGCAAGTCAATTCGGCAAAAATACAATGGCCGAAGCCAGGTTCGAGATCGCGGTCGAGCGGCGCTACGGGTTTTATCTGTGGAAGGTTTTTCTGCCGCTGCTCTTGATGGTGATCATGTCGTGGTCAGTATTCTGGTTCGATCCGCCCGAGGTCTCGAGTCAAGTAACTATAGCGGTAACGACGATCCTGACGATCATCGCGTTCGCGCTCGCGATCTCATTGACCCTACCGCGGGTACCTTATCTGACTTTCGCCGACGCGTTTTTCCTGACCTGCTACATCTTCGCCTTCGTCACGATGGTCGAGGTGACTACGGTGCATATCGCCTATCGCAACGAGCGGCGCAAAGTGGCGGCGAAGATCCGCGGCACCGCGCGTTGGCTGGTGCCGGCCGCGTTTGTCGTGATCAATTCAATCCTGATCGTGCATTTTTTGACCTAGCGCGAGCGCAACTCCTCTTCTGTCATCCCGAGCGAATCTGCGAGTCGAGGGACCCCGGATCCTTTGCTCCGAGACTCTCGCGATGGCCACCCCAAGATCGGGTGTCCTTCGACTCGCGCAACGGTCGCTCAGGATGACACAATACGACAGCATCGCCCGACGAAGTACTTAGCCAGGAAAAGACCGTGCGCCTTCAAAAGTACGCCGTGCGTTCCGTGCCTCGACATGCGAATCATAGAGGCGGAAGTTGTTCGGGCGATGGTCCTCCTATCCTCTCTTGCATCTTGCGGATTGTGACGAAGTCCGCAAAGGTTGGCTCTGGCCCGGGCAGATCGCGGCGCGCCAGATAGGCACGATACAACATCGCGTAACCGTCCATCTCACGATCTTCGAGCCGGCACCCTTTGCGTGGGAATTTGCCTATGCCGATCATTTTTCGCCCCCTCCTTTTTGACGGCTTACTATGACAAGGTCTTATTCACTGACTAATCATCGATCGTATCTATCCAGCGACTTCGACCCCTTCGTGATTGATACTCGAAGGGGCCGCGAAGCAGTGGGATAGCTCCAAGAATTGGCTCTCCAGTTCGCTGACTGAATCCACAGACTGCTCAAGTTCAGCAATCCGTGCCCTAAGGGTCTTGGTCGATTCCAGGGTCATCGCCATTTCAGCGATCTCAGCCTGAATGGCGCCCTCGAGCTGAACTATCTGTTTGTTCAATATTGCGATCGGTTCGAAAGACTCGGCGAGTATGTTGAGTTCGTCGCGGAACGTGCGTATCGCCAAGAATGCCTTCGAAAGTTTTCGCAGGCGGTCGCCAAAATTCCGCAATGGTTGACACAGCTCCAGCGTGGAACGGGCAAGCTGGTTGATCACCTCACACGACTGGGTGATCTCTCTCAAGCGTTGCTGGCACTGGCGAGCCGGTTCAAAGAGCTTATCAATGGCAAGGGCGAGTGGGTTTGCAGACGAGACGTCAGTGTGGCCGGTGGCTTTCTCCGTCGGTGCGGCGAGAGCTTTAGGATTGCTACCAGCTGCGGCAGCCGCCTCGCCGTCCTTCTCCAGTACTATCGGTTCGCCGAGTGATACTGCTTCGGAGCTGCTCTGGGCAGAAGGATACTCCTCATTCGTGAGCGTATTCTTATGGCGGGCGCCCTCGTCCACTAACTGCTGCACAAAGATTGGCAACGTGGAAGAAACTTGTCGGCCAGATTTGATGGTGCGGGGAACAGGATCGACCGAGTCCGGCTGGAGCAATCGCCTTCGCAGCTCTTCCAGTTTTAGACTCCTCATTCGTCATCTCCAGAATGTTGCTATTGCTTCATGCTCGCACCTCCACCTGCACCGCTTTACCTTCCCCACCTCAACCAATAGCGCGCAAAGTAACGTAATACAAGATAGTAAGTTAATAAATAAGCGACCTAAAATGAATAGGACATAACTAAGATAAAGATAATAAGCGACAGAGAGGTGACTTGAGACGGTATGAGGTTGAAAAACCGACTTGTAGGATAATTATGGTGAAGCCGGCTCAGAGATAAAAGGATAATGCTCACTCGTCAAAGGCAGCGCCGCCTCGAAAATGCTATCAGTGACCTGCCGACAATCCGTCTCACATCCTGAACACGCCGAAGCTCGTTGCCGGCGGGATACCCGCGTTGAGCGAGGCCGCGATACTCAGTGCCAGCATCGGGCGCGTCTCAAGCGGATCGATTACGCCGTCGTCCCACAACCGCGCACTCGAGAAATAGCAACTCGACTCATGCTCGTACTTCGCAAGCGTCGGACGCATGAACTCGGCCTGCTCCGCGGGCGTCATCGTCTGCCCCTGCGCCTTCAATTGTTCGAGCTTGACCGTGAGCAGCGTATTGGCCGCCTGCTCCCCGCCCATCACCGAGATTCGCGCATTGGGCCACATGAAAAGCATCCGTGGCGAGTAGGCCCGCCCGCACATCCCGTAGTTTCCCGCCCCGTTCGACGCGCCGATTATCACCGTGAACTTCGGCACCTGCGCGTTGGCCACCGCGTTGACCATCTTGGCTCCGTCCTTGGCGATTCCGCCCTGCTCGTAGCGTTTGCCGACCATGAAGCCGGTGATGTTCTGCAAGAAGAGCAGCGGGATGCGCCGCGTGCAGCAGAGCGCGATGAAGTGCGTCGCCTTGAGCGCCGATTCGCTGAACAGCACGCCGTTGTTGGCGATGATGCCGACCGAATAGCCATAGATGCGCGCGAATCCGGTCACCAGCGAAGCGCCGTAGCGCGGCTTGAACTCGTGCATCCGGCTGCCGTCGACCAGCCGCGCGATTAGCTCGCGCACCTCGTAGGGCCGCCGCGTGTCGCCCGAGACGACACCGTAGATCTCGCGCGGATCGTAATAGGGATCCTCGGGCTCCGCCTGCTGCAACGCGTACTCCAGGCTGGTGCGAGGGCCGAGGCTCTCGAAGATCGAGCGCGCGATCGCGAGCGCATGCTCGTCGTCGTCGGCCAGATGATCGCTCACCCCGCTAAGCCGCGTGTGAACGTCGCCGCCGCCCAGTTCCTCGGCGCTGACTTCCTCGCCGGTGGCCGCGCGCACCAGTGGCGGACCGCCGAGGAAAATCGTGCCCTGCTCGCGCACGATGATGTTCTCGTCGCACATCGCCGGCACGTAGGCGCCGCCCGCCGTGCACGATCCCATAACAGCCGCCACCTGCGGGATTCCTGCGGCCGACATCCGCGCCATGTTGTAGAAGATGCGCCCGAAGTGCTCGCGGTCGGGGAAGACCTCCGATTGCAGCGGCAGGAACGCGCCGCCCGAATCGACCAGGTACACGCACGGCAGATTGTTCTGCATCGCGATCTCCTGCGCGCGCAGATGCTTCTTGACCGTGATCGGATAGTAGGTGCCGCCCTTGACGGTCGCGTCGTTGGCCACCACCATGACCTCGCGGCCCTGCAGGCGCCCGATGCCGGTGACGATCCCGGCGCCCGGCGCCTCGTCGTCGTACATTCCCCACGCGGCGAGCGGCGAGAGTTCCATGAACGCGCTCTCAGGGTCGAGCAGCTTCCTTATCCGATCGCGCACCAGCAGCTTGCCGCGCTCCAGGTGGCGGCGGCGCGATTGCTCGGGGCCGCCCTGCCGGACGCGCTCGACCGCCTCGCGCAGTTTTTTGACCGCCGCCTCCATCAGCGCGAAATTCTGCCGGTACTCCGGGCTCGAGGTGTTGATGCGGCTCTCGATTCGTTCCATCGGCGTCCTCTCGGTTCGATCCGGTCGCGGCGCGGGCCTGATGCCTGCCGCGTTTAGTTGGGCTAGATATTAGCTTGACCAAACACCAGACCGCGAAGCGGTAAAAACAGACCGCGACGCGGTTCGAAGGGCAAAGAGACGGCGGCGCGATGCGTGAACGTGACCTGCGAGTGCTCGAGTTCCACAAGGTGGTCGGATTAGTGGCCGCGCTGGCGGCTTCCGAGTCCGGACGCCGCGCCGTGGAAATGTTGAGGCCCTCGGGTGACCCCGCCGAGGTCGCCGTGCGGCTTCGCGTCACGGCCGAGATGGTTTCGCTGCGTGCGCACGCCGGCGCGTTACCGATGCAGGAGTTCGCCGACCAGCGCGAAGTCCTGCTCGCCGCCGCGCGCGAGGGCGCGGTGCTCGACGGCGTCTCGCTGCTCAAGGTGCGCGACTTCGTGCTCGCGGCACGCCACGTCGCGGCCTTCATGCGCTCGCGCGTCGAACCGTATCCGCATCTCGCGGCGGCGGCGCAGAATCTGGCCGCGCCCAAGGAGCTGGCCGACGCGCTGCTCGGCGCGTTGGCCGACGACGGCGGCCTGCTCGACGAGGCGAGCCCGCAGCTTGCGCGCCTGCGCAATCGGCTCCGCGCCGAGCGGGTCGAGCTCGAGGCGCGGCTTGCGCGCTCGCTCAACGCGTCGGGGATGGAGCCGTTCGTCTCCGACTACCTGGTCACCGTGCGCAACCATCGCTTCGTCCTGCCGCTCAAGCTCAACTACTCCGAGCGGCTGGAGGGAATCGTGCAGGACCGCTCGGTATCAGGCGAGACGCTGTTCGTCGAACCGATGTGGGCGGTCGAGCTCAACAACCGCCTGATGATGCTCGAGCGCGAGGTCGAAGCCGAGGAGCGGCGCATCCTGATGCATCTGACCGCGATGATCCGCGGCTACGGCGCTGAGCTCCGGATGACGTTCGAGGCGATGGTCGCGCTCGACGCGCTCAACGCGCGCGCGATTTTCGCCGAGCGCCTGCGATGCATCGAACCCGTGCTCGGCGAATTCGGCAAGAGCGGCCTCGAACTGATCGAGGCGCGCCATCCGCTGCTGATGAGCGCCAGCCGCGACGTCGTCCCAATCGACGTGCGGATCGCCGCCGGCCTGCACGGCATCGTGATCTCCGGCCCCAACACGGGCGGCAAGACCGTCGCGCTCAAGACCATCGGACTGNNCGCCCTGCTGGCGCAAGCGGGGCTGCTCATCCCGGCGCGCGAGGGCAGCCGCATCATCGTCTTCCGCAGCATCTTCGCCGACATAGGAGACGAGCAATCGATCGAGGCGAGTCTCTCCAGCTTCGCCGCGCATATCGCCAACCTGAGCGAGATGGCGGCTGCGCTCCAGGAGCCGGCGCTAGTCATTCTGGATGAGCCCGGCGAGGGCACCGACCCGGTCGAGGGCGCCGCGCTCGCGATTGGCCTGATGACCTACCTGGGACGGCGGCAATGCCTGGTCGCGATCGCGACTCACTCCGCCGCGATCAAGCTTCATGCGTACTCGCGCGCGGGATTCGAGGCTTCGGCCGTGGACTTCGATGCCGAGAACCTCCAGCCGCTCTATCGCCTCAAGCCGCATACGATCGGCCAGAGCTATGGCCTCGCCGTCGCCGAGCGCCTTGGTCTGCCGATTGAGATCGTGAGCGCCGCGCGCGAGGCGATGCCGGCCGGTGCGGCGGAAGTGGAGCGCGTGCTGGCCCTGCTCGAGGCCGAGCGCGCGGAGCTTCGTGCCGAGGCCGAGCGCTTGCGGATGGAGCAGCGTCGGGCCGAGGAACGCGCGGCCGAGGCGGAGGAAGCGGCGCGGCGCGGACGCGCGCGGATCGAGAGCGAGCGCGAACGCGTCGTGGCCGAGGGCAAGTCGCTACTCGCGGAACTGCGGCGCGAAGGCGCGACGCTCGCCGAGGAGGTAAGGGCGGGGCGCAAGACGCAGCGCGAAATGGGCTCGATGCTCGGGCGGGCGGCCGAACGGATCGGACAGATGGCGCCGAACGCTGGCGCTGATGAAGGCGGCGCGGCGCACGAGCCGCTCAAGGTTGGCGACCGCGTCGAGTTCGGCGACATCCAGGGCGAGCTCATCGCGCTGGAGCCGGGGCGAGCGGTGGTGAGCCGCGGCGGGCTGCGGATCGAAGTCGCACCGGAGCGATTACGCCGCGCGCAGGGCCGGGCCGCGGAGCGCGGCGCGCCCAAGGTCACGGTTAGCACAGGAACCGGTCCGGACGGCGGAGACAGCGAGCTTAATCTTATCGGGATGCGCACTGCGGACGCGCTCCGGCGGCTGGAAGAGTTTCTTGACCAGGCCTACCTTACCAATCGGGCCGAAGTGCGGATCGTGCATGGCATTGGATCTGGCGCGCTCAAGAAGGCGGTCCACGAATATCTAACCGACTCGCCGTATTGCGCGGGCTTCCATCAGGCCGACCCGCATCGCGGCGGCGCCGGCGCCACCGTCGTGCAGCTCAATTTGTGAGCGAAGGCTACCTTTTAGCTAGCGACTCTATGTCCTTTTCGTTCTTCAGAAATCCGGGTCTTGGGTAACTAGCCTTGAGATGAATTCCTTCTAGAACACCTCTGCTATTTCGTCCAACTAGCTCACTTGGACCATCGAGCTGATATCCAGAGTTCCCCCGATCGCCGCCGACCCATTCAGTAAATTGGGGCAGAATACCAATAAACATCGGACTCTTTTTCAAGAAAACAACTCAAGTGATGTAGGAAAGAGGAAGCCTGCAAATATTAACGTGTCGCGCCTCTTCACGTTCGGTGGATCCGGGTAGAAGTCGCTCCTTCCAAAGACGATCTAATTTTTCCTAATCTCCTCCGACTTTAGCGCTTGAAAATCTTCCAAGCCCCAGATGCTGATTCCGAATGTCGGGCCCGAGGTTATAGGTTTGGTTAGAGGATCAATCTTAATGGCCAGCCCTTTTGGCTGCTGAGTTACCTTATCAATCCCTGACACTATGCCTGGTCCCGAAAACTGCACAAATCCACTTCGATGAATCGAAAGTTTCACATCTTTATCTACGACTCTCTGTTCTGTTATCGCGGTAAAGGGGACTACGAATGTGCCTTGGTCGTATGGAATTTGGATTTTATACAGGTGGCCAGTTTTATCATGATGATACGGTATATGAACATCAAAGCCTCCGTCAGAGTGAGGAGTAATTTTGAAGATCTTAAAGAGTTGACCGTCCGCTTCGATGAGAACTGTGTTGTCTTTTTGAAATAAGGCCATTGAGGCAATCTTGAAGTGTGCCGGAAGAATCGATACTTATCGTAGCACTTCCGCCGCCTTTCATC
>WNFC01094999.1_pt1 | contig 11528 bp, 17 predicted proteins | sample 5400541 | NCBI WGS metagenome assembly WNFC01 (sample SAMN13153342, study PRJNA577476) | soil metagenome | isolation source: 120 cm saprolite under Douglas fir tree site 2 hole 2 replicate 1 | place: USA:California | collected 2015-04-18
GCGGGAAAGAGCGGGACGAGCCAGATATGGTCGAGAAACATAGTAGTCGTCGGTCGTCAGTCTTCAGTCGTCATCTTTTAGCACTCATTCAGCACTCAGCCACCCAATGTCGGTTTCCCACCCAGTAAAGCTCCCTAGTGACTGAATGCTGAGTGCTGAATGCTGAGCGCTGCTTTTCTACCATTTCAGCAAATCTATTTCGTCCACATTCACCGTTTCTTTGTTCCGGAAGAAGGCGATCAGGATTCCCAGCCCAACTGCCGCTTCTGCGGCTGCGTCGGTGATTACGAAGATCGCAAAAACCTGCCCATGAAGACCCCATATCCGCGAAAATGCGACCAGGTTTAGGTTCACCGCATTCAGGATCAGTTCGATGGACATGAGCACGATGACCACATTGCGACGAGTCAACACGCCGATCACGCCCAGAACGAAGAGGGCGGCCGCGACCACGAGATAGTGCAGCGTAGTGATTGGAGCCATTTTTGAGCTCTTAGCCCTTAGCTCTTAGCCTTTAGCTCCGCTAGACCCGCGCGCCCGAGTTTGGCTAAAGGCTAAAAGCTAACGGCTAACGGCTGTTTCTCAAATCCTCTTCTTCGCCATTACCACCGCCCCAATGACGGCCACCAACAAGAGCAGCGAGGCGATTTCAAAGGCAAGCATGTAGTTGCCATACAGCAGGAGGGCGACCTGTTGCGTGTTGGACTGCTCCGGCATCTGAATTGCCCGATCCGGAAACAGCCCCCTGCCCTTGGCGTAGACGAATACAAACAGCGCACCGAGAGCGATGGCGGCTGCCAGCCCGACCAGCCATTGTTTGTTGAACTGCTCTTCTTTTTGCGCTTTTTCGATATTCACCAACATGATGACGAACAGGAACAGCACCATGATGCCGCCCGCGTAAAGAATGATCTGCACGCCAGCCACAAAAGGGGCGTACAGCATCAGGTAAAGCGCCGCTTGCCCGAGCAGAGACACGATCAGTGCGAGCGCGGAATGCACCGGATTCTTGCGCGTGATTACCAGTACGCCGCTGAGTACGGTCAACGCCGACAGGAAATAGAAGAAAAATGTTGTCGCGACTGGAGCCATATCAAAACCACATCCCCGCCACCGCTGTCAGGATTAGCACGCCAATTCCCAGCGGCAGTAAAATCTTCCATCCCACCTTCATGAGCTGATCGAAGCGGTAGCGTGGGAAGGTGCCGCGATACCAGATGTACATATACATCGAAACTGCCACCTTGGCACTGAACCAGAAAATGTCCTGTACGCGGTCGCGCACCGGAGGGATGAACAACGCCAATCCGATCAGAGCCAGGACACCGCCGAATCCACCTAGCCCGATAGTCTGCACCTTGAAGAACGGGTGTTTCGGCATGCGTGCCGTGCCGTAAAAAGTGATGGCGGCAAGAAACAGAAAGATCAGCCCGGGAATCAGGGAGAACATCAGATCCCAGGTTTCTCCGCTCAAAGCGTTGGGAAACGGCCGCATCCATCCGCCCAGCCACAAGGCGACCGCGATCGACGAGACTGCAATCATTGCGGAGTATTCAGCCAGAAAGAAGAGCGACCAACGGAAGCCGCTGTACTCGGTGTGAAAACCGGCAGTCAACTCGGATTCGGCTTCCGGCAGGTCGAACGGCGCGCGATTGGTCTCTGCCACCATCGCAATCGCAAAGATAAAGAATGCGATCAGCCCCAGTGGGAAGAACTTGAATGCAAACCAAACATGCTGCGCCTGCTGCGCCTGAACGATTCCAATCATGCTCAGGGTGCCGATGCCTTCCTTATTAAGGCTGGTCATCAGGACCGCCGAAACTACGGCCAAGCCCATGGCAATCTCGTAGGAAACCATTTGCGCGCTGGAACGCAGGGCCCCCATCAGCGGGTAGTGTGAGTTTGACGCCCACCCCGCCATCACCACTCCCAAAACACTCAATGACGAAACGCCCAGCATGAAAAGCACGCCAATATTCATATCAGTAACGGCATGCGTCGGTCCGAACGGCACAACAATAAAGACGGTGAATGCGGTGATCACGACGATCAGCGGCGCCACCCAGAACACGAACGGGTCAGCTTCGGCCGGCATGATGTCTTCCTTGATCAGCAGCTTGAGGGCATCGGCGATGGGCTGCAACAGGCCATGGGGGCCTACTCTCATCGGGCCCAGACGAACCTGCATGTGCGCCAGAATCTTACGCTCCAGCCAGTTCATCGCAATCACGGCGACGGAAAGGCCCAAAAAGATCAGAACGATGTAGACGAACGCCCAAAACAAATTACCGGCTGAACCCGGCGTGGTGTCGCTCTTGAGATATGAGGTGATGTACTCGAGCATCAGCGATCCACCTCGCCCAGCACGATATCAAGAGTTCCGATGACAGCGATTACGTCGGCAACCAGCGCACCTCGGACCATCATGTCCAGCGCCTGCAGGTTCACAAACGACGGCGGCCGCACCCGCACCCGGTAGGGCTGCGTGGATCCATCGCTCACGATGAAATATCCCAGCTCGCCTTTGGGCGCTTCGATCGAGTGGTAAATCTCGCCCACCGGTGGTTTCATGACTTTCGCGACCTTGGCCATGATGGGACCGTCGGGAATCTTGCCAATCGCCTGTTCGATGATTCGCAGCGACTGCCGCATCTCCTGCATGCGCACCATATACCGGTCAAAAGTGTCGCCGTTCTGTCCAACGGGAATTTCAAAATCGAAGTCCGCGTAAGCCGCGTAGGGCTGGGCTTTGCGCAGATCCCACTTGACACCGCTGGCTCGCAGCACTGGCCCGGTCACGCCCAACGCGATGCATTCTTTCGCGGAAATCTTGCCCACGTCTTTGGTGCGCTCCACCCAGATGCGGTTGGTAGTGAGGAGTTCCTCGTACTCGCCGATCTTGGGAGCCACGAAGTCGAGAAATTTCTTTACTTCGCGCTCAAATCCCTCGTAAGTTTCGTAAACGCACCCACCGATACGGAACGCGTGCGTGGTCAGGCGGGCGCCGCAGTACTTCTCGAAAATCTTGAGAATTTCTTCGCGGTCGCGGAAGGTATAAAAAAGCGGAGTGATGGCGCCGATATCGAGTGCGTGCGTACCCAGCCACAGCATGTGACTGGCCAGGCGGTTCAGTTCGGTAAGAATCACGCGGATGTACCGGGCCCGCTTCGCAGTAGCCCAACCCATTCGACACCGCCGCCACGTAGTCCATGCGATCCACGTAGGGATTGAACATGGTGTAGGTGCGGTGCTCGGCAATCTTTTCCACTCCGCGATGGAGGTAGCCGATCACGCACTCAGTGCCCAGAACCTTTTCACCGTCAAGCTTGAGAATCACACGCAGCACGCCGTGAGTGGCCGGATGCTGCGGGCCCATGTTGATGATGAGTTCGTTGGAATCGAGAAAAGTTTTCTCGTGCTGTTCCAGTTCCAGGTGGGAGGTTCGGTCGGTCATTGCCCGCTCTCGATCCCCAGGTTGATCTGCACCCACTCCTGATCCTGCTGAATGATGCCGTAGTCCTTGCGCAGCGGGTGACCCTTCCAGCCATCCGGCAGCAGAATGCGTTTCAGGTCGGGATGTCCCTTGAAGCGGATGCCGAACATGTCGTAGACCTCGCGCTCCAGCCAGTTGGCGGCCGGCCAAATGGGGACAGCGCTCGGCACAGCTTCTCCGTCGGCATAGGAGGCTTTGACTCGAAGGCGCTCATTGTGGGTAAAGGAGTAGAGAATCCATACCACTTCAAACTGCTTCTCGCGGTCCGGGTAATGCACTGCCGTGACGTCCACGCAGTAGTCGAACTGCTCCTGATCGCGCAGAACCTGCAGCAGTTCGGGAATGAGCGACGAATCCGCGACGATATATTTCTGGCCGAGATACGTAACGGTCTCGCGAAGGCCTGATCCGTGCTGGGCTCTGAGCCGGGAAATCATCGGCGAATCCCAGGGGACGGGCGCAGGACCAGTTGGCTTGGGCGGTGCGGCGTGTTCGGCTGCGTTCGGAGGCGCGGCTGCAGTGGCAGGTTTTTCGGGCGGCGACTGGCTGCCGCCGGGAATGGATTCCCCTGCCTCGGTCTTGGGCTCACCGCTTCGCGGTGGTGTAGGGGATTTGGTGTCCTCAGGCATAGCTACGGAAGGTACGAACCTCCGGCGCCGCGGGCGTCTACGAAGAACGATAACTATTAACAGCTTGCAAACTAAGTGTCAATCGAGGAGGTGGGAGGTTTCCCCGCGTTACTTCCTTTGCTCGGCCTGATAGCTTTCGATCAACTCGCGAATGCGAAGCGCGTCCGCCTTGCGGTGGCCGTGGCTGGTGATCGGGGCGGTGCCGCCCGAGGAATCAATACGGATTTCGGACCAGATCACTCCCGTCGAAATCCGTACCGAGGCGACCTTTCCCAGAGCGATGATCTCTTCGCTGCTGCCGAACAGGCGGGACTTGAGCCGGCTCACGTGCTGCGGCGTAACGATGATGCGCACCGGAAAGAAGAAATTGCCCCTGGTCCAGCGGCTGGCGGTGAAGGTCTGAGAGTTCGATAGATTCGCCATTCCGGAATCGCCTTAGAGAACTCAGGTGGGCGAAACAACACTGCGGAGATGCGCTCCGCCGGGCAGATGAGGACATCTGCCCCTACGTGTTTATATCCACTCCAGCGCGCCCTTTCCCCAGATCCAGATGAAACCCACGATCAGGATGAGCAGGAAGATCAGCATCTCGATCAGCCCAAACACACCCAGCGCCTTGAACTGTACCGCCCAGGGAAATAGGAAAATGGTTTCCACGTCAAAGACCACGAACAGAATAGCAACAATGTAGTAGCGAACCGTGTAGCGTCCCCGAGAGCTGTCGACCGGATCGATGCCGCATTCGTAGGGCATCAATTTGGTTTTGCTGGGATTGTCCGGCCGCACCAGCTTGGCCGCCAGCAACGTCACTGGAATCAAAACACCGACAAACGCGATGAAGATAAAGATGGGAACGTAATTTTGTGGCATCGAACCCCCGTAGCGTGGTCTGCTCAAAGCTCCGAGCCAGCAATAGTAACGCTGAGTGTGGCTGGCTTCAAGGTACGGCGAGGTGAAGCGCGGTCGGGTGCGTCGGCTGATAAAGACCGATTTCCCCGCCGCTGGGCAATCGGATCGTGGTTTTGATTCCCCAGTCTTCCGTTTCGACGGGCGAGCAGGTCACGCCTTTGGTCTGCAGAGATTTCGTGAGCGCAGGCAAGTTGTCGCAAATGAGGTAGAGAACCGAGCCCAGAAGCTGGTGTCCGCCGTGGAGTTGACGTCTTTCGCCCTCGGAGGGGTGAATGCCCACTTCGGCAGGAGGCAAGGCAAAGATGAGCCAGCCGCCGCCGGCGTCCACAGCGCGAAAGTCGAGGACGTCGCGAAAGAAGGCACGGTCGGCTTCGGGATTGTTGCTGTACAGGAGAACGTGGGCGCCGGTGATCCCAGAAATCATGGCCCAAGTCTAGCAAGGGACAGCATTCCCGACAAAGAATGTTTTGACACGAGCGGTAAGCATCGGCTATCTTCTTAACGATGAGTTTCTCTAGCCATCTTCACCATCACCATCATGTGCACAACATGTTGGCGGGGGTGTCTTGAGATAGGTTAGACCACTCACAGAGATTGAGCCCGCTGACGCGAATCGCGACAGCGGGCTTTTTGTTTCTGGCGACGAATTTGGAGAATCCATGAACGATCAACTTGATAACACCCAGATCGATTTCGACAAGATGCAGGGCCTGCTGCCCGCCATCGTGCAGGATGCAGCCAGCGGCGAGGTGCTGATGTTGGGCTTCATGAACCGGGAAGCGTACGAGCAGACGCTGCGTGCCGGGTACGTCACTTTCTTCAGCCGCACCCGCAACCAGCTTTGGACCAAGGGCGAAATCTCAGGCAATCGGCTTGAAGTGGTCTCGGCTACGACTGACTGTGATCGCGATACGGTGCTGCTGCAAGTGCGCGTGTTGGGAGAAGGCGTGGTCTGCCACCAGGGCACACGCTCCTGCTTCACCCAGAGTTTGCCCTTCCGCGCGGACCCGGCTCAGGCAGAAAGATCGCTGCCATGAAGCTGCGCATCGGCATCCCGAAAGGCAGTTTGCAGGAGGCCACTCTGCAATTGTTCGCGCGCGCGGGGCTCAACGTGTACACGAACGGCCGGTCGTATTCCGCCAGGTAACGGTGGCCGATCTCGTCTATGCCAAACAAAGTCGCGGCAAGGTGCGCTGGGTTCTGGCTGTCCCCGAATCATCGGGTTACCAGCGCGCCGAAGACCTGACTGACTGCATTGTCGCCACCGAACTGGTGAATGTCACGCGGAATTATTTCGCCAAGAAGGGCGTCGCCGTTCGCGTGGAGTTCTCCTGGGGAGCGACCGAGGTAAAACCTCCCATGCTGGCGGACGCTATCGTTGAAGTCACCGAGACTGGCAGTTCGCTGCGAGCCAACCATCTGCGCATCATTGATACCCTGCTCGAATCGAACACGCAGATCATTGCCAACCGCGCTGCCTGGAAAGAAGACGAAAAACGCCGCAAGATCGAGAACCTCGCCGTGATGCTGCGCGGCGCAATGGAGGCCCAGGGCCGGGTAGGCCTGATGCTCAACGTCCGCAAGCAGGACCTGGGCAAAGTGCTCGGGGTGCTACCGGCTTTGCAGAAGCCCACCATCGCCACGCTGAGCGACGAGGCCTGGGTTGCGGTGAACACCATCATCGAAGAGTCGGCGGCCTGGGAAATTATTCCCCGGCTCAAGGCTGCCAATGCCGAGGGCATCGTTGAGTATCCGCTAAACAAGGTGGTGATGTAATGCAGATTCTCGAAGGCATTGCCGCCGCGCGTTACGTGCGAAAACTCGAGCAGCGTGGGCAAAAGCTGGATGCACTTGAGCCGCGAGTGCGCCGCATTGTGCAAAGTGTGAGGCGGGGTGGCGATCGCGCCCTGCGCCGCTACGCGGAACGGTGGGACGGGTTGTCTTCAGGCGATTCGTTGCGGGTTTCGGAAAGCGAGATGCAATCCGCGCTGGAGGCTTGCCCGCACGAACTGCGCGACGCGCTGGAGGAGGCGGCGGCCAATATTCGTAGCTTCTGCCAGTGGCAAAAACCGTCGGAGTGGGAACGGATAAAGCAGGGCCGGACGCTCGGGCAGCTAGTGCGCCCGCTGGGTTCGGCAGGATGCTATGTACCGGGCGGGCGCTATCCGCTGCCTTCAACTCTCCTGATGACGGTGATTCCTGCGCAAGTCGCAGGCGTGAAAGACATCCGGGTGGTTTCTCCGCGACCGGCGCAAGCGACACTGGCCGCCGCCGGGCTGTTAGGCGTCCGCGAGTTTTACCGGGTTGGCGGTGCCCAGGCGATCGCGGCGTTGGCCTATGGCACAAAGACAATTGCTCGAGTGGACAAGATTGTTGGACCAGGAAATCTCTTCGTAACCACCGCCAAGAGAATTGTCGCCTTCGATTGCGCCATCGACTTTCTGGCGGGGCCTACCGAGGGACTCATTCTTTGCGACGACGGCCAGCCGACCTTCATTGCCTCCGATCTGGTTGCGCAAGCCGAACACGACCCGGAGGCCCTGGTGTTGCTGGTTACGCAATCGCGAGAATTGGCACGTGCGGTTTCACGCTCCGCGGCTTCCTTGTCCCATGGAAACTCCATCGCTGAGCAGGCGTTGCGAAAGCATGGAGCTGTGTTGCTGGCCGGTTCGCGAGAAGAGGCGATTGATTGGACAAATCTCATCGTGTCAGAACATGTAACCACTACGCGCAAGAATCTGCTGGACATTGTGAATGCAGGTTCCATTTTTCTGGGCGATTACTCCGCGCAGGCTGCCGGGGACTACGGTTCCGGACCCAATCATGTCCTGCCGACCGGAGGGGCTGCCCGCTTCCGTGGCGGGCTCAGCGTCAGCGATTTCCTCAAGGTCATTACCGTGCAGGAACTCTCGCGCACGGGATTGCGCAAGATTGCGCCATCCATTGTCGCTTTAGCCGAGGCTGAAGGTCTTCGGGCGCATGCTCAGTCCATACAACTGAGGTGCAGCCATGCTTGAGGCTCGTCAGGCAGTGCGCCAATTGAAGCAGTACAAGCCGCCGCTGGGGGATCGCTCCGGACTGCGCCTGGATTTCAACGAGAACACCGGTGGTTGTTCGCCTCGGGTGATGGACCGTCTGCGCGAATTGCAGCCAGAGCAGCTTGCCTGCTATCCCGAGCGCGCGCCGGTCGAACGGGAAGTGGCGTCGTTTCTGGGACTGCAACCGGAACAGGTTCTGTTGACCAACGGCGTGGACGAAGCCATCCACCTGGTTTGCGAGGCCTACCTGGAGCCCGAAGACGAAGCTGTCATCGTGGTCCCCACGTTCGCGATGTACGAAATCTGCGCGGCCGCGACCGGCGCGCAGGTCATTTCAATTCCCGCGGATGAAGATTTTCGTTTTCCGACGTCCAAGCTGCTGGCGCGCACCACCAGCCCAAAAACGCGTCTGATTGCCATCGCGAATCCGAATAATCCCACCGGAGCTGCGGCGTCCGTGGAGGACCTGCTGCTGATCGCTCGCAGCGCGCCCCAGGCCGCGGTTCTGGTGGATGAGGCCTACTTCGAATTTTACGGCGAGTCTCTCTTGGAACACGCCGGCCAGGTGCCAAACCTATTTATTGCACGGACGTTTTCCAAAGCGTACGGGATGGCCGGCTTCAGAGTAGGAATGCTGGCGGGTGCGGCTGCGCAAGTGCAAGACCTTCGGCGGGCATGTTCTCCTTACAACGTAAACGGAGTGGCGCTGGCGTGCTTGCCTGCCGCCCTAGCCGATCAGGAATATGTCCGTCAGTACGTGGCGGAAGTGCAGGCGAGTCGGGGCCGGTTGCAAGAGGAATTCAGCACTTTGGGAATTCCCTTCTGGCCGAGCCATGCAAATTTTGTTCTGGCGCGCATCGGACCCCTTCATTCTGATTTTGTCCGCAGCATGAAGGCCCGCGGCATTCTAGTTCGCGATCGATCTTCGGATTGGGGTTGTGAAGGCTGCGTGCGCATTACCGCAGGCTGGCAAGTTCACACTGACCGCCTTGTGGCCGCATTACACGAAACGGTGAAAGAGATTGGCTGGGCAGAGGCAAATACAAAGTGTCCACTGGCATCGGCTTTTTCGACCACATGCTGGAGCTGTTCGCGCGGCACGGAGGCTTCGACCTCGAATTGCGCGCGCGGGGCGATCTTGACGTGGACCAGCATCACACTGTGGAAGACGTAGGCATCGTTCTTGGCGAGGCTTTCCACAAAGCGCTGGGATCGAAGCGAGGAATTCTTCGCGCAGGCTATTTCGTTATGCCAATGGACGAAACTCTGGGACTGGCCGCCGTCGACTTTGGTGGACGCGCCTCCGCCGTGGTGGACACCAAGGTGCGACAGCGTCTGGTTGGCGATTTGCAAGCCGAACTCGTTCATGATTTCTTTGACGGCTTTGCTCGCGGAGCCCGCGCCAATGTCCATGCCCGTGTGCTCTATGGCCGTTCCAACCATCACAAAATTGAAGCTCTGTTCAAAGCATTTTCGCGGGCGCTGCGCGCTGCCTGCTGGCGCGACCGGCGCATGGCCCGCTTGCTGCCCAGCACGAAGGGCCTTCTATGATCGCTATCGTGGACTACCAGGCCGGGAATCTCGCTTCGGTTCGAAAGGCATTTGACCATCTGGGGCACGAATCGGCAACTACCGCCGATCCCGAAGCGATCGCCAGGGCCGACAAGATTGTCTTGCCGGGCGTGGGGAATTTCGAAGCCACAACGGCTTTGGCGGGGCCCTTACAGGAAGCCGTCGGGAAAGCAGTCGATCGTGAAATCCCTCTGCTCGGCATCTGTTTGGGCATGCAGTGGATGTTTGAGTCGAGCCAGGAAGCTCCCCAGTTGCGCGGTTTGGGCCTGTTCGCCGGCGAATGCGAGAAATTTCCGGCGGAAGTGAAATCTCCCCATGTGGGATGGAACCAGTTGCAGATTCGCGGCGCCTCGCGCTTGCTGCGCGGACTTCCGGAAGACTCTTTCGTGTATTTCACGCACTCCTACCGGGCTCCGCTGGTTGAAGCCACGGTCGCAGGCTGTGCGTACGGTGGAGTTTTTTCCGCGGCCGTAGAGCGGGGGCAGCTTTTCGGCGTGCAGTTTCATCCCGAAAAATCAGGGGCGGCGGGACTCCAGCTCCTACGCAATTTTTGTGAACTTTAAGATCTGAGCTAAGTAAATGCTAACCAAACGCATCATCGCCTGCCTGGACGTGGACGCTGGACGCGTCGTGAAAGGCGTGCAATTTTCCAGTCTTCGCGATGCCGGCGATCCCGCCGAGCTGGCCCTGACCCACGGCCTCGCCGGAGCCGACGAAGTAGTTCTGTTGGATATTTCCGCTACTTGTGAGCATCGCTCTACTTTGCTGGATGTCGTCCGCCGCACCGCTCGTCAGTTATTCATTCCGTTCACCGTGGGCGGCGGTATCCGGTCACTGGACGACGCCGCCGCAGTGTTCGATGCGGGAGCGGACAAGGTCACCGTCAATTCCGCGGCCCTGGCCGATCCCGCTCTGATTACGCGGATTGCCCACCGCTACGGCTCTCAGGCTGTCATCGTTGCTATTGATGCTCTCCGCGTCAGCAATGGCAATGGCATGTCTTTCGGGGTTAAGGCCACCGGGGGCCGGCACTCCACCGGCCGCAATGCGGTGGGATGGGCCACCGAGGCCGAAAAGCACGGAGCCGGCGAAATAATGCTCACGTCGATTGACCGGGACGGAACCCGCGGCGGCTTCGATTGCGAGCTGACTCTGGCGGTCGTCAACGCAGTCAACATTCCCGTGATTGCCTCGGGAGGTGCGGGCACCGCGGAACATTTCGTTGAAGTATTTCGCGACGGGCGTGCCGATGCTGCTTTGGCGGCATCTATTTTCCATCTTGGAGTAACTCCCATCGGCGACCTCAAACGAGACTTGCAAGCTGCAGGAATTCCCATGAGGTGGCCATGCTGATCCCTTCGATCGATCTCATGGGCGGCAAAATCGTCCAGTTGGTGCAAGGCGAAAAGAAAGCTCTGGAGTTCGACGACTTCGAACCCTGGGTGGAGCGATTTTCCAAATATCCGCTGGTTCAACTTGTCGATTTGGACGCAGCCATCGGACCGGGAAACAACCGCGACCTGGTGCGGTCTCTAGTGCAGCGGCTCCCTTGCCAGGTTGGCGGCGGGATTCGCACAGCGAAGATCGCAGAGGAGATTTTGGCAGATGGAGCCAAGCGCGTCGTCATAGGGTCGTCGCTAGTAAAGGACGGGAGCATCAACACTCGGTTCGCGGAAGAGCTGGCAAGTCAGGTTAGCGCCGAGAAACTTGTCTTCGCCGTGGATTCGAAGGGCGGAAAAGTCGCGATCCGGGGATGGCGGCAGCTTACCGGGATTGCTGCTGTACAGATGATCCGTGCTCTCGAGCCCTGGTGCAGCGCGTTTCTCTACACCAATATCGATACCGAGGGACTGCTACTGGGCATGCCTCTTGATGTGGTTGTCGAAC
>WNFC01012785.1_pt1 | contig 11527 bp, 13 predicted proteins | sample 5400541 | NCBI WGS metagenome assembly WNFC01 (sample SAMN13153342, study PRJNA577476) | soil metagenome | isolation source: 120 cm saprolite under Douglas fir tree site 2 hole 2 replicate 1 | place: USA:California | collected 2015-04-18
GGTCCGGCATGACCAGGTCGAGCACGACCGCATCGGTTCGCGGGGCGCCGGCGCCGAGCAGGCGCCTTAGCGCGGCGTCGCCGCCTTCGACCGCAATCGCCTCGTAGCCGAACCGGCGGATCATGGCCTCGAGCAGCCGGCGCTGCACGGGATCGTCGTCGACGATCAGGATCGTTTCGGGCATCCCGGCTCCTTGCAACGCTGAACGTGCCAATTCGGGCCAATGTCGCCGCAGAGGATTAGTGCCGTGTGAAGCGTGGGGCTTGGTCCGATCGTTGCCGGCGCGGTTGATCCCGGAGGCGACCGCCCTATGTTCGGGACTATCTTGCGCCATCCTTTCGCACCGCGCCGGTGCCGGAATGCCCGTCGACGTTTCACCGCATTCACCGCATTTGAGGCCACGATGCTTGCGAACGCCGCGAACGCCCCCGCCAAGACCGCGCAAAAACCCGCGCCTGCCGCCGATCTCGGATCGCTGCCGGAATGGGACCTGCGCGATCTCTATCCCTCGATCGACGCCCCGCAGGTCCAGCGCGATCTCCGCCATCGCGGCGTCCGTCGAGCCCGGCCGCGCGTTCGCCGAGGCGGTCGAGCGCTACGAGAGCATCGACGAATTGCTGGGTCGGCTCGATTCCTATGCCGGCCTGCTCTATGCGGGGAACACCATTGATCCGGCGCGCGCGAAATTCTACGGCGACGTGCGCGACCGTCTCACTGCCGCATCCTCGCATCTCCTGTTCTTCACGCTCGAGCTCAACCGGATCGAGGATGCCATGCTCGAGCCGGCGCTGGCCGATCCGCGGCTTGCGCGCTACCGCCCCTGGTTCGAGGACATCCGCAAGGAGCGGCCGTATCAGCTCGAGGATCGCGTCGAGCAGCTGTTCCACGAGAAATCGGTGACCAGCCGCGCCTGGCACCGGCTGTTCGACGAGACGCTCGCCTCGCTGCGCTTCAAGGTCGACGGCGAAGAGCTGGCGATCGAGCCGACCCTCAACCTGCTGCAGGACGAACGCGAAGCCAGGCGCCACGCGGCCGCCGAGGCGCTCGCCGAAACCTTTCGGGCGAATCTGCGGCTGTTCACGCTGATCACCAATACGCTCGCCAAGGACAAGGAGATCACCGATCGCTGGCGCGGATTCCCCGACGTCGCGTTCGCGCGGCACCTGTCGAACCGCGTCGAGCCGGAGGTGGTCGAGGCGCTGGTCGCGGCGGTGCGTGCCGCGTTCCCAAGACTGTCGCACCGCTATTACGCACTCAAGGCCAAGTGGTTCGGCAAGACGCGGCTGCCGCACTGGGACCGCAATGCCCCGCTGCCCAAGGTCAAGACCCGCACCATCGATTGGGCCGAGGCCAGGAGCACCGTGCTCGACGCCTACGCAAAATTCTCCCCGCAGATGGCGGAAATCGCCGAGCGCTTCTTTGCAAAAAACTGGATCGACGCTCCGGTGCGGCCCGGCAAGGCGCCCGGCGCCTTCGCGCATCCGACGGTGCCTTCCGTGCACCCTTACGTGCTGCTCAATTACCAGGGCAAGCCGCGGGACGTGATGACGCTGGCGCACGAGCTCGGGCACGGCGTGCACCAGGTGCTGGCCGCGCCGAACGGCGCGCTGATGGCGCCGACCCCGCTGACGCTCGCGGAGACGGCGAGCGTATTCGGCGAGATGCTCACGTTCCGGGCGCTGCTTGCGCGCATCAAGGACAAGGAGCAGCGCCGGGCCATGCTCGCCGCCAAGGTCGAGGACATGATCAACACCGTGGTGCGGCAGATCGCGTTCTACGGCTTCGAGCGCGAGGTCCACGTCGAGCGCAAAGAGGGCGAGCTGACCGCCGAGCGGCTCGGCGAGATCTGGCGCGAAGTGCAGGGCGAGAGCCTCGGTCCCGCGATCGAGCTCAAGCCCGGATACGAGACCTTCTGGACCTACATCCCGCATTTCATCCACTCGCCGTTCTACGTCTACGCCTACGCGTTCGGCGACTGCCTGGTGAACTCGCTTTACGCGGTTTACGAGCGCTCGGAAGCGGGCTTTGCCGCGCGCTACCTCGACATGCTCGCGGCCGGCGGCACCAAGCACCATGCCGAGCTGCTCGCGCCGTTCGGGCTCGATGCCCGCGACCCGAGCTTCTGGCAGGGCGGTCTATCGGTGATCGAGCGCCTGATCGACGAGCTCGAGGCGCTGGAGCCTGCCGCATAGGGTGGCGCTCGGCTCCCGGATGTTATACATTCCGTACAACGCCACATCTCGGGAGTCCGCCCATGAAGCTCGAAGTCAAGAAAATCGGCAATTCGACCGGGCTGATCCTGCCCAAGGAACTGCTTGCCCGCTTGCGGCTGGAGCAAGGCGATTGGGTCTATGTAACGGAGATGCCCGACCGGAGCGTGAAAATCACGCCCTATGATCCTCGCCACGAGGAGGCAATGGAGATCGCGCGCCAGGTGATGAAGGAATACCGCGACACGTTCAAGGCTCTGGCTGAATGAACGAGCCGCGGTGGCTGAGGCTCGACGACATCGAAGACATTCATGCCGAGCAACTCGCACTCTTCGGCGGTCCAGCCGGGATCCGCGATCGCGGCGCTCTGGAGTCCGCGCTCGGCCGCCCGATCAACCGCTGGCATTATGAGAAAGCCGACATGGCACAATTGGCTGCCGCTTACGCATTCGGCATCGCCCGTAATCATCCCTTCGTGGATGGCAACAAGAGGATGGCCTTTGCGGCACTCATGGTGTTCCTGCGCCTAAATGGGATTCTCTTCGCGCCGCCACCGCCCGATGCGACAGCCGCGATGTTCGCGCTCGCCGCGGGCGACATCGACGAGGCTGGTTTCGCGCGCTGGGTCGCCGCGAACATGCCAAGCTCGTGAGGTTTGCAATCGAGGATCCATGTTCGTGAGAACCATCGAACGCCCATGAGCGACCGCGAAGCCAACCGGTTCTCCGCCCGTGCCGCGCGCTACGCCCGCGTCGGCGCCAACGTCGGCGGCGTCGCCGCGCGCATGGCCGGCGCACGGCTGCTCGGCCGCGGCCTTGACCGCTCGCGCAACGCGGCGGAGCTTGCGGCCGCGCTCGGCGGGCTCAAGGGCCCGATCATGAAGGTCGCCCAGCTGTTGGCGACCATTCCCGACGCCTTGCCGACCGAATATGTCACCGAGCTGCAGAAGCTGCAGAGCCAGGCGCCGCCGATGGGCTGGGCCTTCGTGAAGCGGCGCATGACCGCCGAGCTCGGCGCCGACTGGCAGAAGAAATTCGCAAAGTTCGAGCATCACCCCGCGGCCGCCGCTTCACTCGGGCAGGTGCATCGCGCCCAGGCGCTCGACGGCACTGCTTTGGCCTGCAAGCTGCAGTACCCCGACATGCAGTCCGCCGTGGAGGCGGACTTGCAGCAGCTCGAATGGCTGTTCGCGATCCGGCGGCGCATGGATCCGGCCATCGACACCACCGAGATCGCGGTCGAGATCGGCGCCCGGATGCGCGAGGAGCTCGATTACCGCCGCGAAGCCAAGCATGCGGCGCTCTACCGCTCGATGCTCGGCGGCGTCGAGACGATCCGGGTGCCGCGCGCGTGGCCGGAGCTTTCGACCGGGCGGCTGCTCACGCTCGACTGGCTCGAGGGCCGCCGCCTGCTCGAATACGTCAAGGCCGATCTCGCCAGCCGCAACCGGCTTGCGACCGCGATGTTCACCGCCTGGTGGTTTCCCTTCAGCCGGTTCGGCGTGATCCACGGCGATCCGCACCTCGGCAATTACACCGTGTTCGCCGAGAACGACGCCCCGGGCGGCATCAATCTCCTGGACTACGGCTGCATCCGCATCTTCCCGCCGCGCTTCGTGGGCGGCGTCGTCGATCTCTATCACGGCCTGCTGCACGGCGACGAGGCGTTGGTCGTGCGCGCCTACGAGACCTGGGGCTTTCAGCGGCTGAGCCGCGAGCTGATCGATATCCTCAACATCTGGGCGCGCTTCATCTACGGCCCGCTGCTCGACGACCGGGTGCGCACGATCGCCGACGGGGTCAAGCCGGGCGAATACGGCCGGCGCCAGGCCTTCCAGGTGCATCGTGCGCTCAGGGAGAAAGGTCCGGTCATGGTGCCGCGCGAGTTCGTGTTCATGGACCGGGCGGCGATCGGGCTGGGCAGCGTCTTCCTGCATCTTCGGGCCGAGCTCAATTTCCACCGGCTGTTCAACGAGGCGATCGAGAAATTCTCGCTGGCGCGGGTGGCGCAACGGCAGACGGAGGCGCTGGCCCAAGCGGGGCTCGCCGCGCCGGCGTGAGCGCCGCGCCCGAAGATTTGCCGCGCCTCCAAGCAGCCCGGGGAACAGGCAGTGCCGCATTGCCCTCAGACGGCAATTGCGCTAAGCGAAACCCAATTGTTTCAGCATAGATCGGGAGAACGCGATGGCCGACCACGCTCGGGTCGAAAGCGCGGAGCAAGCCGGCGATGATTTCGCCGAGCGCGAGCACACGTATCGGTTTTTCGTCAGACTGGTGAAATGGAACGTGGCGGTGATCGTCGTCATTCTCCTGGCCATGGCCATCTTCCTCACCTGAGTTCCAGGCGCGCCCGCGCGCCGCGGCCGAGCGGCGCATCGGAACGGAGCGCGGCCCCGGGAGGCAGCATGAAAATCGCCATACCCGCCGAAGCGGACGAAACCGAGCCGCGCGTCGCCGCGTCGCCCGATAGCGTGAAGAAGATGCGCGCGCTCGGCGCCGAGGTTCTGGTCGAAGCCGGGGCCGGCGCCCGCGCGGGCGTGCCCGATGCCGAGTACGAGGCCGCGGGCGCCGGCATCGCGCGCGGGGCCGAGGTGGTGCGCGATGCCGACGTGATCCTCAAGGTACGCCGGCCGACCGCGGGCGAAGCCGAGCGCTACAAGAAGGGCGCGCTGGTGATCGGCATGATGGATCCGTTCGGCAACGAGCCGGCGCTCGCGGCGCTCGCCAAGGCCGGCGTCACCGCCTTCGCCATGGAGCTGTTGCCGCGCATCACCCGCGCGCAGGGGATGGACGTGCTCTCCTCGCAGGCCAATCTCGCCGGCTATCGCGCGGTGATCGATGCGGCCTACGAGTACGGCCGCGCGCTGCCGATGATGATGACCGCCGCCGGCACGGTTCCGGGCGCCAGGGTGTTCGTGATGGGAGCCGGCGTTGCCGGCCTGCAGGCGGTCGCGACCGCGCGCCGGCTCGGCGCGATCGTCACCGCGACCGACGTGCGTCCCGCCGCCAAGGAGCAGGTCGAAAGCCTCGGCGCCAAGTTCATCGCGGTCGAAGACGCGGAATTCAAGCAGGCCGAGACCGCCGCCGGCTACGCCAAGGAAATGTCCAGGGAATATCAGGCAAGGCAGGCCGCGCTGGTCGCCGAGCACATCAAGAAGCAGGACATCGTGATCACCACCGCGCTGATCCCGGGACGCCCGGCGCCGCGGCTGATCAGCGCCCAGATGGTGCGCTCAATGCGGCCGGGCTCGGTGATCGTCGATCTCGCGGTCGAGCGCGGCGGCAATTGCGAGCTGGCGAAACCGGGCGAGGTGGTCGAGGTCGGCGGCGTGAAAATCGTCGGCCACCGCAACATGCCCGGCCGGCTCGCCGCCACCGCTTCGAGCCTCTACGCCAAGAATCTCTACGCCTTCCTCGATATCCTGGTCGACAAGAGCAGCAAATCGCTCGCGGTCAATTGGGACGACGAGATCGTCAAGGCGACGGCGCTGACCCGCGACGGCGGCGTCGTGCATCCGAGCTTTCAGCCGAAAACCGCGGCTTGAGGAGAGCTTCCATGGAGACGGCGGCGGCTGCCATCGATCCCTTCGTGTTCCGTTTGTCGATCTTCGTGCTGGCGGTGTTCGTGGGCTATTACGTGGTGTGGGCGGTCACGCCGGCGCTGCACACGCCGCTGATGTCGGAGACCAACGCGATCTCCTCGGTGATCGTCGTCGGCGCGCTGCTGGCGGTGGGCGTCGAGCTGGTCGGGGGCGCCGGGCCGATTCTCGCGCGTGCGTTCGGCTTCGTCGCGCTCACGTTCGCGGCGGTGAACATCTTCGGCGGGTTTCTGGTGACGCAGCGCATGCTGTCGATGTACCGCAAGAAGAAGCGGTAGGACCGCGCAATGAGCCAAGATCTGGTTGCGCTGCTCTATCTCGTTTCCGGCGTTCTGTTCATCCTGGCGCTGCGCGGGCTGTCGAACCCCGAGACCAGCCGCCAGGGCAATTTCCTCGGCATGGCCGGCATGGCGATCGCGATCGTGACCACGCTCGCCTCGCATCCGCCGGCCGGCATCGGCGCCTGGGTGCTGGTCGTGCTCGGGCTCGGGCTCGGCGGCGGCGCCGGCGCGGTGATCGCGCGCCGCGTGCCGATGACCGCCATGCCGCAGCTCGTCGCCGCGTTCCACTCGCTGGTCGGCATGGCGGCGGTCCTGGTCGCCGCCGGCGCGCTCTACGCGCCGGACGCGTTCGGCATCGGAACGGTCGGTGCGATCCACGGCGCGAGCCTCGTCGAGATGTCGCTCGGGCTCACCATCGGCGCCATCACCTTCACCGGATCGGTGATCGCCTTTCTCAAGCTCGATGGACGCATGAGCGGCAGGCCGATCCTGCTGCCGCTGCGGCACGTCATCAATCTGGCGCTGGTCGCGTTCCTGATTTTTCTCATCGTCTGGTTCGTGCGCAGCGAAAGCTATCTGGCATTCTGGCTGATCACGCTCGCCTCGTTCCTGATCGGCGTGCTGATCATCGTTCCGATCGGCGGCGCCGACATGCCGGTCGTCATCTCGATGCTCAATTCCTATTCGGGCTGGGCCGCCGCCGGCATCGGCTTCACGCTGGGCAATACCGCGCTCATTATCACCGGGGCGCTGGTCGGCTCCTCGGGCGCCATCCTGTCCTACATCATGTGCAAGGGCATGAACCGCTCGTTCATCGCCGTGATCCTCGGCGGGTTCGGCGGCGAAGTCGCGGGGCCGGCCGGCGGCGAGGAGAAGCGCCTGGTCAAGCAGGGCTCGGCCGAGGACGCGGCCTTCATCATGAAGAACGCCTCGAAAGTCATCATCGTGCCGGGTTACGGCATGGCGGTGTCGCAGGCGCAGCATGCGTTGCGCGAGATGGCGGACCGGCTCAAGGCCGAGGGCGTCGAGATCAAATACGCGATCCATCCGGTCGCCGGACGCATGCCCGGGCACATGAACGTGCTGCTGGCCGAAGCCAATGTGCCCTACGACGAGGTGTTCGAGCTCGAGGACATCAACTCGGAATTCGCGCAGGCCGACGTGGCCTTCGTGATCGGGGCGAACGACGTCACCAATCCGGCCGCCAAGACCGACCCCCAGTCGCCGATCTACGGCATGCCGGTGCTCGACGTCGAGAAGGCCAAGACCGTGCTGTTCGTCAAGCGCGGCATGGGCTCGGGCTACGCCGGGGTGGAGAACGAGCTGTTCTTCCGCGACAACACCATGATGCTGTTCGGCGACGGCAAGAAGATGACCGAGGAAATCGTCAAGGCGCTTTGAGCCGTAAGGTGCGGGTCTCCCGTTCGGTTGCATAGCGAGAGGACGGCGTCGTCGTGTATGCTCATGCTGTCGCGTCGAAGCTGAAATGGCCGCTCGTGATTGCAGCGGCCGCCTATGGCGCCTTGCTCGCCGCCCTCTGTCTTTGCGAACGCGCGCTGCTCTATCATCCGAATCCAACGCGCATAGCGCCCGCCGCAGCCGGCCTGCCCCAGGCCGAGGAAGTTCTGCTTGAAACCGACGACGGCGAGAAGCTGGTTGCCTGGCATGTCATTCCGCAGCACGACAAACCGATCGTCCTCTATTTCCACGGCAACGGTGAGATCATTTCTTGGCAGGCCCCGCGATTCCGCAGCTTGGTGTCCGACGGCACCGGCCTCCTGGCACCGTCGTATCGCGGCTATGGCGGCTCGACCGGACAGCCGACGGAAACCGGCCTGCATCGCGACGCCGCGGCCGCCTACGCTTTCGCGGCGGCGCGCTATAGTCCGCAACGCATCGCCGTATGGGGCCATTCGATCGGCACGGGAGTTGCGGTCGCACTCGCGGCCGAACGGCCCATTGCAAGACTCATCCTCGAGGCGCCATTCACTTCGACTGCCGATCTCGCGGCCAGAATATTTCCTTTTGTGCCGGTCCGGTTGCTGATGAGAGATCAGTTCCGCTCGGACGAACGGATTTGCGACGTGAGAGCACCAGTTCTTGTCATGCACGGCGCGCAAGACGATGCGATTCCGATCGCGCACGGCGAGCGGCTGTACCAACTCGTTCGCGGCCCGAAGAAGTTCGTGCGGTTTCCGAATGGCGGGCATATCGAGCTCGATGCTCAGGGTGCCATGGACGCGGTTCACGCATTTCTGGCCGACGATGCGGAATAGGCGACCGAGCGACCCTCCATGTTGACCGTCAAATGGACCTTGGTAGGCGTAGTCGTCGGCTATGCGGGCCTGCTGGCGCTGATGTATGTCGCGCAGCGCTCGCTGATGTATTTTCCCGAGAAGGCGCGCACGCCGCCGGCCGCGGCCGGCCTGCCGGAGGCGCAGGAAATTTTCCTGCAGACCGCCGACGGCGAGAAATTGATCGCCTGGCACGTGCCGCCGCGCGGCGAGAAACCTCTCGTGCTGTATTTCCACGGCAACGGCGGCGCGCTGGCCTTGCGCGCGAGCCGCTTTCGCGCGCTCATCGCCGACGGCACCGGGCTTCTGGCACTCTCCTATCGCGGCTATGGCGGCTCGAGCGGCAGCCCGAGCGAGACCGGCCTCATCCGCGACGCCGAGGCCGCCTACGAGTTCGCGGCAGCGCGATATGGAACGGCGCGGCTGGCGCTATGGGGCGAATCGCTCGGCACCGGCGTTGCGGTCGCGCTCGCGGCCGCGCATCCGGTCGCGGCGATCATCCTGGACGCGCCGTTCACCTCGGCTGCGGCGGTCGGCGCCGCGCATTACCCGTTCTTGCCGGTGCGCTGGCTGATCAAGGACCCGTTCCACTCCGATCGGCGGATCCTCGACGTGCGCGCGCCGGTGCTGGTGCTCCACGGCGCGCGCGACGACGTGATCCCGATCGCGCTCGGCGAACAATTGTTCGCGCTCATCCCGGGGCCGAAGCAATTCGTGCGCTTCGCGGACGCAGGTCACAACGATCTCGATCACTACGGGGCAACCCAGACGGTGCGGGAGTTCCTCGCCAAGACGTTCGGCGAAGCCAAGGCGGCGTCGGAGCCCGCTCGGAAGGTGCGGTAGATCCGGCGGTATGGGCCGCCGTCGGTGCGGTGGAACTCAGCGGTCCGGATCGGGACCGCGGTCGAAGGTCAGCGGGGGGCGCCGATCCGGAGGGCGGGCTTGGGCTTGCTGGGCAGCAGGCCTTCGCGCTGCGCGCGCTTGCGCGCCAGCTTGCGCGCCCGGCGGATCGCTTCCGCCCGTTCGCGCGCCCTCTTCTCGGATGGTTTTTCGTAATGGCCGCGGAGCTTCATCTCGCGGAAAATCCCCTCGCGCTGCATCTTCTTCTTGAGCGCCTTGAGGGCCTGGTCGACATTGTTGTCGCGAACGAGAACCTGCACGTCTTTCCTCTGGGTCGCGATTCAAGTCCGGCAAAAACTATTGGCGCGCCGCGGATGCGCCGCTGCCGAGCGTGGGGCTCTATCAGTTTTGCGCGCGCTTGTCCACCGAAGGCGCGGCGGCGAACGGGGGTTTACCGGTTAGATATGCCCCGCCGGATCGAGAGAAACACACGTCACGTGGCGCCGGATCGAGAGAAACACACGTCACGTGGCCCATTTTCCGTCCGGGGCGCACATGGGCCTTGCCGTAGAGATGCACCTTGGCGTGCGGCTCGGCGAGCCAGCGGGCATATTCCTCGACCTCCTCTCCGATCAGGTTGATCATCTCGATGCGGCCGCGCCGCACGGGCTTGGCCAGCGGCCAGCCGGCGATCGCCCTGATGTGCTGCTCGAACTGCGAGACCGACGCGCCGTCCAGCGTCCAGTGCCCGGAATTGTGCACGCGCGGCGCCACCTCGTTGACCATCACCGCCGTCTCGCCCGCGCGCGGCACGAACATCTCGACCGCGAGCACGCCGACGTAATCGAACGCCCGCGCGATGGTCTCGGCGATGGCCTGCGCCGCATCGGCGATCGCCGGCGAGACCAGCGCCGGCACGCGCGAGATTTTCAGGATGTGGTCGCGGTGCTCGTTCTCGGTGACGTCGAAGCATTCCACCCGTCCGCCGCGCTCGCGCGCGGCCACCACCGAGATCTCCCGCTCGAAATCGACGAAGCTTTCGAGAATGGCGGCCCGGCCGCCGATCGCGCGCCAGGCCGCCTCGAGACCGGTGCCGTCGCGGATCGTGACCTGGCCCTTGCCGTCGTAGCCGAAACGCCGGGTCTTGAGCACCGCCGGCCGCCCGATGGTTTCGATCGCGCGGGAAAGCTCCGCCGGCGAATCGACCCGCACGAACGGCGCCGTCGCGACGCCCAGCCCCGCAATGAAATCCTTCTCGATCAGGCGATCCTGGGTGGTGGCGAGCACGGAAGGGTCCGGCATGACCGGCCGGCGCGAGGCAAGGAACATCGCGGCATCCGCCGGCACGTTCTCGAACTCGTAGGTGATGACGTCGACTTCCCGGGCAAATCCGTCGAGCGCGGCCTCGTCGCCATAATCGGCGAGCGTGTGTCGGCGCACGACCTCGAGGGCGCAGGATTGCGGGTCCGGGGAATAGATGTGGGCTTTGAGCCCCAACCCGGCCGCGGCCATCGCCAGCATGCGGCCGAGCTGGCCGCCGCCGAGAATGCCGACCACGGCGCCGGGCGACAGCGGCCGCGCTGCGCTCACGCGGCGCCCTCGGGCCTCTCCGCGACCGCCTCGGTCTGATGCCGACGCCAGGCTTCCAGTCGCGCGGAAAGCGCGGGATCCGCCAGCGCCAGCACGCCGGCGGCCAGCAGCGCGGCGTTGATGGCGCCAGACTTGCCGATCGCCAGCGTCCCGACCGGCACCCCGGGCGGCATCTGCACGATGGAATACAGCGAATCGAGCCCGGACAGCGCCTGGCTTTCCACGGGCACGCCGAACACCGGCAGGATCGTCATCGCGGCGGTCATGCCCGGCAGATGCGCGGCGCCTCCGGCCCCGGCGATGATGACCTTGAAACCGGCGGCGCGGGCGCCCCTGGCAAATTCGTAGAGACGCTCCGGCGTGCGATGCGCCGACACGATCCGCGCGTCGTAATCGATGCCCAGCGCCGTAAGCGTTTCGGCGGCATGGCGGAGCGTCGTCCAGTCCGACTGGCTCCCCATGATGATGGCGACCGGTTTTGCCCCCATGCGCGCTTCTGCCGGCTCCGTGCGGTCCGCAAAGGAAGCCGCGAATTATAGGAGGGGGTCCCTTGGTGGCAAGGCGAAAGGCCCGCCGTGTCGATAGCACACGAGGTGTCCGGGTTAGGTAGCACACGAGTTGTCCGGTTTTCTGTCCCCAAAGGGAGTGGGGACGATGGCACGGGCACAGTGGCTACAGGACCGGAGAATGCAGAAGTTCAGGGACGTTTTGAGC
>WNFC01016684.1_pt1 | contig 11527 bp, 9 predicted proteins | sample 5400541 | NCBI WGS metagenome assembly WNFC01 (sample SAMN13153342, study PRJNA577476) | soil metagenome | isolation source: 120 cm saprolite under Douglas fir tree site 2 hole 2 replicate 1 | place: USA:California | collected 2015-04-18
AGGAAGACACTGAAGCTATCAATGCGCATCAGCCCGGAAAAGGCTGCGCCCGGATGCGCCGCCGCAAGCCGCGTCGTTGCGAGCGCCAGGCCCGAGCCCAGCAGGGCAAGGGTGGCGACCGCGCCCTGCCGCCGGCGCGGGAGGAACGCCTCGACCAGCATCACCAGGATGCCGAACGCGCACAACACCAATTCCGGCGCCAACCGAAAGATGTCTTCGAGCGGAGGGAACATCTACGGCGCCCCCGCCCGCTCCCCGGTGTGTAGCAGGCGGAATGGCTCCGGAGAGTTTGCGGCCTTGCGGGGCGCGCCGGTCGCACCAGCAAGAAAGCTTTGCGGGCGCTGCATCTGTTCAAGCACGTGCTGGCTCGAAGCCTCCATCCGGCGGGTCAGCAGGGGCGACCCGATGCCCATCCACAGGATGACGGCGGCCAGGGTGAACAGGATGACGCGCTCGCGGGGCGAGGCGTCCGGCAGGGAGCGGTTTTTCTCGAGGGTCACTTCGCCGAAGAATACGCGCTGGTACGCCCAGAGAAGATAAACAGCCGAAAGGATGACGCCGGTCGCGGCAACGCTGGCCCACCGGGCGTGGTGCTGAAACGTGCCCAGCAGAATCAAGAACTCACCGACGAACCCGTTGAGCATCGGCAGACCTATCGAGGAGAGAGAGGTGAACAGGAATAGCGCCGCGAGCACCGGCATCGGCGTGCCGAGGCCGCCAAACTCGCGGATCATGTGCGTGTGCCTCCGGTCATAGAGCATCCCAGCGAGTAAGAAGAGCGCGCCGGTCGAAACACCGTGATTGAGCATCTGATAGACCGCGCCCTGGATGGATATCGAGCTGAACGCGAAGATGCCGAGCACCACCAGGCCCAGGTGGCTCACCGAGGAGTAGGCGATCAGCTTTTTCAGGTCCGGCTGCACCATGGCCACCAGAGCGCCGTAGATCACCCCGATCAGCGCGAGCACGGCGACGTAGGGCGCGGCGCGGTGCGAGGCCTCGGGGAAAAGGGGCAGGCAAAAACGCAGCATGCCGTAGGTGCCCATCTTCAGCAGCACCCCGGCCAGGAGCACCGAGCCAGCCGTGGGTGCCTCGACGTGCGCGTCGGGCAGCCAGGTATGCAGCGGAAAAAGCGGCACCTTGATGGCGAAGGCGAGGAAAAACGCGCCAAATATCAGCAGCTCGACCCGCGGCGCGAGCGCGACCTGGCCGGTCTGGAGCATCAACTGGATGATCGGCAGGTCGAAAGTGCCGGTCAGGTTGTAAAGCCACAGGATGCCGACCAGCATCAGCACCGACCCCGTCATTGTGTAGAGCACGAACTTCACCGCGGCGTAGACGCGCCGCTCGTGGCCCCATACGCCGATGATGAAATACATGGGGATGAGCATCACTTCCCAGAAAACGAAAAACAGGAACAGGTCGAGCGCCAGAAAAACGCCGATCATGCCGGTCTCGAGCACCAGCAGCATCAGGAAGAATTCCCGAACGCGCGTTTCAATGCTTTGCCAGGAGGCCAGCATCGCCAGCGGCGTCAACAAAGTGGTCAGCAGCACGAGAAACAGGCTGATGCCGTCCACGCCCAGGTGGTAGTGGATGGGCGGCGAAGCAATCCAAGCGCGCAGCTCCTCGAACTGGTAGAGCGGGCTATCCGCCTGGAAGCCGCGGAGCAGCAGCAGCGAGATGCCGAGCTCGGCCACCGCCGTGGCCAGCGCCAGGCGACGGATCCAGATGCGGTCGTCGCGGCGCAGGAGCAGCAGCGCCGCCGAGCCCGCCAGCGGCAGGAAGGTGATAACCGTCAGGAGATAGGGTGGCGTCACGCTAGCGCACCATCCGGAACAACGGCCAGAGCATCAGCACCGTGAAGAACACCGCTCCGACAACCACCCAGGCCGCGTAGCTGCGCGTATTGCCTGATTGTACCTGTCGCACGCGCTCTCCCAAGCGCCGCGCCACGTGCGCTAGGCCGTTCACCGAGCCGTCCACGGCGCCCTCGTCAACGATGCGCCACAGGAAAAACGTGGAGATCCAAACGGTCGGGCGAACGATCAGCCAGTTGTAGAGCTCGTCCACATAGTATTTGTTGAGCAGGAGCTGGTAGGGCGCGTGGAACGACTCGGCGAGGCGCTCGGGCGTCTGTGGCCGGCGGATGTAGAACCACCACGCCACAAAAAAGCCGGCCAGCGCTACCCCGATGGCAATACCTGTAAGAAGCAATTCTTGCTCGGGTCCTGCGTGCGTGTCTGCTGTCTGTCTGAGCTCTACCCCAAAGACAGGCGCAAGAAACTTCTCAAAATGGTTCGTACCGCCCAACAGCGCTGGCGCAGCCATCCAGCCGCCCTCTACTGCAAAGACAGGCGCAAGAAACTTCTCAAAATAGTTTGTGCCGCCCAACAGCGTCGGCGCAGCCATCCAGCCGCCGCCGACGGAGAGGACCGCCAACACCGCCAGCGGCACGAGCATGTTCCGCGGCGATTCGTGCACATGGGTTTCTTGCCCGTCGAAACGCGGAGCGCCGTGAAAGCTCAGAAAGACGAGGCGAAACATATAAAAGGCGGTCAGCAGGGCAGCGACCAGCGCGATGAGCCACAGCGTTTTTCCGCCGTATGGACTCACCGCCGTCTCGAATAGGATCTTGTCCTTGCTAAAAAAGCCGGCGAACAGCGGCGCGCCCGAGATCGACAGAGTGCCAATGAGCATCGTCCAGTACGTCCAGGGAATCTTATGGCGCAGGCCGCCCATGCGCCGCATATCCTGCTCACCGCCGAGGGCGTGGATCACGCTTCCGGCGGCGAGGAACAGCAGCGCCTTGAAAAAGGAGTGCGTCATCAAGTGGAAGATGCCGGCGGCGAAAGCGCCCACGCCGCAGCCAAGGAACATGTATCCCAACTGGCTGATCGTGGAATACGCCAGGACTTTCTTGATGTCGGTTTGCACCAGGCCGATCGTCGCGGCATATAGGGCTGTCAGCGCGCCAATGCTGGCCACCGCCGTCATGGCCAAGGGCGCTTGCATGTAGAGGATGTGCGACCGGGCGACCATGTACACGCCCGCGGTGACCATTGTGGCGGCGTGGATCAGCGCGCTGACCGGCGTGGGGCCCTCCATGGCGTCCGGCAGCCAGACGTAGAGCGGCAACTGCGCCGATTTGCCGACGGCCCCGGCGAGCAGCAGCAGGCAGATGGAAGTGAGCACGCCAAGCTGTCCGGGAGCCTCCGTGTGCATATTGGCGGCAGTGCGAAACACGATCGTGAAGTCGACTGAGCCGAACGTCCAGAATGTCAGAAAGATCGCCAGCATGAAGCCGAAATCGCCGATGCGGTTAACGATGAAGGCCTTCTTGCCCGCGTCGGCGGCCGACGATCAGCAGGTAGCTGCACAGGCCGACGCCTTCCCATCCGACAAATAGCAGCACGAAATTTGCCGCCATGACGAGCGTAAGCATGAAGAACGTGAACAGGTTCATGCAGGCGAAAAAGCGGTAGTAACCACCCTGGTGGGCCATGTAGCCCGTCGAGTAGATGTGAATGAGCCAGCCTACCCCGGTTACCACCAGCAGCATGACGATGGTGAGCTGATCCACTTGCAGATCGAAACCGGCGCGAAAGCTCCCGGCGGCAATCCAGGTGAAGTACGACTCGATCCAGGGAACCTGCCCGGGTCGCAGGCGCGCAAATTCGCGGATCAGCTCGAGCGTTGCGGCGAAGGCGAGCCCCGTGGCGCCCAGACCGACGGCATCCACGGCGCGCTTTGGCCAGTGACGGCCGAACAGGCCGTTGAGCGCCGCCCCTGCGAGAGGCAGCGCCGGGATGATCCACAGATAGCGCAGGATGAACATCACAGCTTCAGGAGGTCCACGCGCTCGACATTGAGGGACCGCCGATTGCGCGCAATCAAGATGATGATCGCAAGGCCCACCGCCGCCTCGGCGGCCGCCACCACAATCACGAAGAAGACAAACACCTGTCCCTGGAGTTGGCCGAGAGAGCGACTGAAGGCCACAAACGCCAAGTTGACGGCGTTGAGCATCAGCTCAATAGCCATAAAGATGGTGATGATGTTCCGTTTGAAGACGAAGGCGACCACGCCCAGCCCGAACAGGATGGCGCTCAGGACCAGGTAGTACGAAACCGGCACCACCGCTAGCTCTCCTTCTTCGCCAGCACCAGCGCGCCGAGAATGGCGATAAGGATAAGGATGGAGGTCAGCTCAAACGGGAATACGAATTCCTGGAAGAGCATCATCGCCAGCTTGCGGGTCTGGGCGGGCGACGCGGCAACCGTTGGCGGTGCTTCCGGGGCGCGGCCGATCCAGTACACCAGTTGCAGCAGGAGGAAAATTCCCAGGGGCAGGCCGACCCAACGCGCCATGCGGCTCAGGTTGGTGCGCTCTTCCTCGCCAGCGTTCAGCAGCATGATGACGAAGATGAACAGCACCATGATCGCCCCGGCATACACGATGATCTGCACTGCGGCGATGAACTCCGCGCCCTGCAGGAGATAGAGCCCGGCAAGCGCCATCATCACCACGACAAGGGAAAGGGCGCTATGGATCGGGTGGCGTTGCAGGATCAGGTTCAGCGCGCCGGCCACGGCCAGCCCGGCGAGCAGGAAAAAGATCACGAGCTCGGCAGTCATCGCCTGCCCACCACGATGGCGAAGCTCGTCAGCACCACGTTGGCCATCGAGACCGGCAGCAGCAGCTTCCAGCCGACGGCCACCAACTGGTCATAGCGGAAGCGGGGCAATGTGCCGCGTACCCAGACGTACAGGAACAGGAAGACGAAGACTTTTGCCAGGAACCAGAACGGTCCCTGGATGAATTCCACCACGCCCGGGCGCGACACCCCATACGCCAACGCGCACAGCGCCAGGCCCAGCAGCGGCAGCAGAATCCGGCCGAAAATTGTCTCGTAGCGCACGCCGTCCAGGATGACCCATAGACCGCCCGCAGCCAGTAGCGCAGTGGGAAGGAAACGCGTCCAGGCAAATAACGGCGACTCGGGGAAGGGTGAAAGCCAGCCGCCGAAGAACAGGATCGTGGCCAGGCATGAGACCGTCACCATGCTGGCGTATTCGCCCAGGAAAAACATCGCGAACTTGAAGCTCGCGTATTCGGTGTGAAATCCCGCCACCAATTCCGATTCCGCTTCGGGCAGATCAAACGGCAGGCGGTTAGTCTCGGCGATGGCGGCAGTGAAGAAGCAAAGGAAGCCGAGCAGTTGCGGCATCGGCAAGGCAATAATGTTCCACCGCGGGAGGATGCCCCGGACGAACCCGCTCTGCGCCGCAATAATCTCCCGCAAGTTGAACGAGCCCGCCAGCAGCAGCACGCCCACCACCGACATGGTGAGCGACAACTCGTAGCTGACCATCTGCGCCGAGCTGCGCAGGCCTCCCAGCAGCGGGTACTTGCTGTTCGACGACCAGCCGGCTAGCGCCACGCCGTAGACGCCCAGCGAAGTGATGGCGAACAGAAAGAGCAGCCCGACATTCAGGTCGGCCACCGCCAGCCCAGTGCGCTGGCCGAACACGGTAATGTCTTTCGGGCCGAACGGGATCAGTGCGATGGAGGTCAGCGCCAGCGACATCGAGAGGAACGGCGCCAGGAAATAGATGAAGCGGTCCGCGCCCCCCGGTGTCACATCTTCCTTGAACAGGAACTTCAAGCCGTCAGCAAGCGGTTGCAGCAGCCCGTGCGGCCCGGCGCGATACGGCCCCCAGCGCGACTGGATGTGCGCCACCACCTTGCGTTCGAACCAGGTGAGATACGCTAGCGCCGTCATCAGCAGGAACATCAGGACGATGATTTTGGTCAGCGAGACGACCAGGATCGGGTGCTGGGCGAGGAACTCGCTCACGGCTTGACTTCCGCTTCCGGAAGGGAATTCATCGTCGTGCAGTAGCGACCCAGGCTGCCGCTGGTGAAGAGCGTATCTCGCGAAGAAAAAATCGCTCCGGCCGGCACATCGTACGACGCGCGCCCATTTGCCGGAAAGCTCGGTACGGATGGTTCGGCGCCCCCGGCGAGGAGGCCGGCTAGCGAGACGTCGTATCCCCCCACATTGCGGCGGATCTCCTCAAACGCCGCTTCAGGCGTGCGCAGTGGGATGGCGCGGCCCAGACCGAGGTTTGCCAACAGATGCGAAAGGATCCGCAGGATATCGAAATCTGTGCGTGGGCCCATCACGTCAGCCGCTTTGCGCAGCAACTGCACCTCTCCGGCGGTGTTGGTGACCGTGCCATCCTTCTCGTACGCGCAGGCCGCGGGAAGAACAATGTCGGCGCGCGCCGCAGTCTCGGTCAGGAACATTTCGTGGACCACCAACAGCTCGAGGCCGCCCAACTGGTCGCCCGGGGCAAGGCCAAACGTCTTCAGCGGGTTTGCGCCAACGATGTAGAGCGCCTTGAGCTTGCCGGCGAGCATCTGCCGTGCATCGAGGCCGGGCTTTTCGGGCAGTGGCGCGCCCCAGAGCTTGCCGAAGAACTCGCGGGCGGCGGAGTCATCGATGCTGGCGTAGCCTGGCAGGCGTTCGGGGAGCGAGCCCATGTCGGAAGCGCCGCGGGAATTGGCATAGTCGCCCAGAGCCATGTAGCGCGTCTGGCCTGCCAGGCGCGAGCCGAAGGCCACGAGGTCGCGAATCGCTGCTCCGGTCACTTCGGACCCGAAGACGATGACGACATCGCTCTCTTTTTCGAGCGCAGCCTGAAGTGCGGTAAGCCCTGCCGCCACGCCGGCCTCCAAATTGTTACTGCCGCTGGCAAGCCAGCGCATCGCCGCAGGCTCCGAGCCCTCGGTGGTCTGTACAAACTGCCGGGCTTGGCGGCGCAGCTTGATGGGCCGCGCGTTGATCGCGTAAAGGCGCGCGCCGTGCAGGCGCAAAGCCGTGCGCATCTGCCAGGCGGCCAGCGGGTTCTGCTCGGTGGGGTCGTTGCCGATGAGCAGAATGGCCTTCGCTTCGCCGAGCTGGCGCATCGTGGCCATTGCGCCGGAGGCTTGCGCGCCGAGCGCGGCCACGAGTCCGGCATAGTCGGCCGTGCGGTGGTGGTCCAAGTTGTTGGTGCCTATGGCGGCCCGCGCAAGGCGGCCCAGCAGGTAGTTTTCTTCATTGCTGGTGCGATTTGACCCGATGAAGCCGACCGCGCCGGGGCCGTATTTCTCCCGCACCTGCTTCAATCGGCCGGCCGCCTCGAGCAGGGCGTCTTCCCAGCTTGCCGGCTCGAGCTTGGCGTTTCGCCGGACCAGAGGCTGCTTGAGGCGGTCGGGGTGCCTGGCGAAATCGAAGCCGAAACGACCCTTCACGCACAAGAAATCGCCGTTGATGCCGGAGAGGTCGCGGTTGTTGGCGCGGAGGATCTCGTTGTTGCGCACGCTGAGGGTAGTCTTGCAGCCGTTCGAGCAGTGCGCGCAGACCGTCCCGACATATTTCATCTCCCACGGGCGCGTCTTGTAGCGATAAGTACCACTGGTGAGCGCGCCCACGGGGCAGATGTCGATGCACATTCCGCACTCTTCGCATTCCAGATGGTCCTCCCGGTTCGGGATGATGACCGAGTAGGCGCCGCGCTGGCCCACGCCCAGGGCCTTAACGTCCATACCCTCATCGCACACGCGCACGCAGCGGAAGCAAAGGATGCACCGCGGGGCGTCGTAATAGACCAGCTCGGACCACTTCTCCTCCGGCTGGTGGATTTTCTCTTCTACGAAGCGGCTCTGGTCGGCGCCGTAGCGGAAGACCATGTCTTGCAATTCGCACTCGCCGCCCTTGTCGCAGACCGGGCAATCGAGCGGGTGATTGACGAGCAGGAACTCGAGCATTGCCTTGCGCGCCTCGTGCACTTGCGCGGTGTCGGTGCGCACCACCATGCCGTCCACCGCGATGAGGGTGCAGCCAGTCTGCAGCTTCGGCGCCTTTTCGACTTCGACCAGGCACATCCGGCAGGCCGCCTGGAGCGACAGCCCCGGGTAATAGCAGAACGACGGCACCTCGATACCCAGCCGGCGCGCAGCTTCGATCACCAGGGTGCCCGGCGGGACCGCCAGCTCGCGGTCGTTGATCTTCAGCGTGATCTGTTTCTGTTCCGTCATAAGTCCTTAGAAAGCCCCGGCCAACACTTCGCCGGCGGGCTTGTAGGGGCAGCGACCCGTCAGGTGCTCCTCGAACTCGTGTCGCCATTTCTTCACGATGCTCATCGTGGGCAGCGCTGCGGCGTCGCCCAGCGGGCAGAATGTGCGACCCAGCATGTTCTTCGCGAGCTCGCCGAGCAGAGGGATATCCTCGGCGCGCCCGCCGCCCTGGTGGAAGCGGTCAAGTATTTGGCGCAGCCAAGCCGTGCCTTCCCGGCAGGGGATGCACCAGCCGCACGATTCGTGGGCGTAGAAATGCATGATGCGTCGCGCCAGGTCCACCATGCAGGTGTCTTCGTCAATCACCACCAGGCCGCCCGAGCCCAGCATCGAGCCCGCCTTAGCCAGCGAGTCGAAGTCCATGGGCAGGTCGGTCTCCTCGGCACCGAGCAGCGGACAGGAGCTTCCTCCAGGGATTACCGCCTTGAGTTTTTTTCCATTGGCAATTCCGCCGGCGACATCCTCGATCATCCGCCGCAGGTTGAAGCCCAGGGGAAGCTCGTAGATGCCGGGGCGATTGACGTGCCCCGAGACGCAGAACAGCCGCGTGCCGCCGTTCTTGGGTGAGCCCAGATTGGCGTACCATTCGCCGCCGTTCAAGATCACCGCGGGCACCGAACTGAGCGTCTCCACGTTGTTGATGACAGTCGGGCAGCCGTAGAGACCCACGACCGCGGGGAAGGGCGGGCGGATGCGCGGGTAACCGCGCTTGCCCTCGAGCGACTCCATCAGCGCCGATTCCTCACCGCACTCGTAGGCGCCAGCTCCGGTGTGCGTGCACAGGTCGAAATCAAACCCGCTGCCGAGAATGTTCCGGCCGAGATACCCGTTCGCGTAGGCCTCGGCAATCGCCGCGTCCAAAATCTCCATCACGTAGCGATACTCGCCGCGGATATAGATATAGCCCTGGTGCGCGCCGACAGCGCGGCTGGTGATGAGCATCCCTTCGATCAACTGGTGCGGTCCAGTTCCATCAGCGGGCGGTCCTTGCACGTCCCGGGCTCGCTTTCATCGGCGTTGCAGAGCACGTACTTCGGTTTTGCAGAGTCCTTCGGCACGAAGCTCCACTTCACCCCAGCGGGGAACCCGGCGCCACCGCGGCCCCGCAGATTCGATTTCTTGACCTCCTCGATGATCTGCTCGGGCGTCATCTGCTTCAGAGCCTTTTCCAGCGCCCGGTAGCCGTCGTTATTGCGGTAGGCTTCGAGCGTGTGCGAGTTGCCGATGCCAAACCGCCGGCTGATCACCGGCACCTCGGCCGGATGGCGCTCGTGCAACGCGCCCGAGGTGCACGCCACCGGCTCGGGTTTGTGGCCGGCGTCGAGATGGTCCACGAGCGCGTCCACCTTTTCCGGGGTAAGGTTTTCGTAGAAGTCGTAGTTGATCTGCAGCGCCGGGGCGCCCGTGCACGCACCGATGCATTCAACCTCCTCGACCGAGAATACCCCGTCGGCCGTGGTCTGCTTGTTGCCGATCTCGAGCTTCCGCTGGACGTGCTCGTAGATGCGGTTGCCGCCGCGCAGCATGCAGGAAACGTTCGTACACACCTGTACGTGGTATTTCCCCGCGGGCTTGCGCCGCAGCATCGAATAGTAGGCCAGGGTCTCGGTGACCTGCAGGACGTTCAGGTCGAGCCGCTGCGCGATCTCCTCGATCATTGCGTCGTTGATTTGGCCGAACTGGTCCTGCGCATAGAGCAGCATCGGCACCAGTGCCGAGCGCTTCACCGGATAGCGCCTTAGCAAGGTGTCGAACTTGGCTTCGAGGGGCTCGGGCAGCGTCATGATTGGCTTTCGCGCACCGCCGGTCAGCGGTCCACTTCCCCCAGGACGATATCAATCGTGCCGATGCAGGTGACGACGTCGGCGATCAGCCGGCCTTCCACCAGACGGGGCAGCGCCTGCAGATTGGCAAACGACGGCGCGCGCACTTTCACGCGCCACGGCCGAGGCGAGCCGTCGCTCGCCACGTAGAAACCCAGCTCGCCCCGCGGCGATTCAATAGTCTGGTAAACCTCGCCGGGCGGGGGCGAGAAGCCTTCGGTGAAGATTTTGAAGTGATAGATCAGCGCCTCCATCTCCGTCTTCATCTTTTCGCGGTCCGGGGGGACAATGCCGGGCGCCTCGGTGCGGATGGGCCCCTCGGCGGGAATCTTGGTCATGGCCTGGCGGATGATTTTCAGGCTCTCACGCATCTCCGCGACCCGCAGCAAGTATCGCGCATAGCAATCGCTCTCGGTGCGCGTGGGCACGTCGAACTCAAATTCTTCGTAGCTCGAATAGGGGAAGGATTTCCTCACATCGTAGGCTACGCCGCTGGCGCGAAGCGTCGGGCCGGAGACGCCCATGGCGATGGCGTCGGCGGCGCTGAGCATGCCGATGCCCCGGGTCCGCGCCCGCCAGATGCGGTTTTGGGTGAGCAGGTCTTCGTACTCCTGCACGCGGCCGGGGAACATCGCAATGAAGCGCTCGACGGCTTTGAGCCAGCCCGGCGGCGGCTCGAGCGCCAGTCCGCCGATGCGAAAGTAGCTGGTCATCATCCGCTGCCCGGAGACCATCTCGAAGATATTGAGGATCTCCTCGCGCTCGCGGAAGCAGTAGAGGAACACCGACATGGCGCCCAAGTCGATCGCATGCGTGCCGAGCCACACAAGATGCGAGCCAATGCGCGTCAGCTCGGTCAACAGCACACGGATGTACTGCGCGTGCTTCGGCACCTCGAGGCCTAGCAGTTTTTCGACCGCCAGGCAGTAACACAGATTGTTCGAGAGAGGAGCGAGGTAGTCCAGCCGGTCGGTCAGCGTGATGACCTGGGAATACGTCTTGGCTTCGCAGCTCTTCTCGATACCGGTGTGCAGGTAGCCGATCTCGGGGCGCGCCCGGACCACGGTTTCGCCCTCCAGCTCCAACACCACGCGCAGCACTCCGTGGGTCGAGGGGTGCTGCGGGCCCATGTTCAGCACCATCGTCTGGGCGGCGCCGGTGGCCGTGTTGACGGTGGGGGTCATGCTTGGGCGGCTCTCGCCATCTTCAGCGGAATCCTTCCACGGGATAGTCTTTACGCAGGGGGTAGCCTTCCCAATCCTCCGGCATCAGGATGCGCCGCAGATCAGGGTGGCCCTCGAAGCGCACGCCGAACAGGTCAAAAACCTCGCGCTCGTGCCAATCCGCTCCCGGCCAGACTGAGATTACGGACTCGACCGCGGGATCGCTGCCCGCGATGCGTACGTTTAATCGGAGCTTTTCTCGCCGGAACAGCGAGAGCACATGGTAGTTCAGCTCGAACCGCGGCTCCATCGGGAAACGGTCCACGCCGGTGATGTCAGAAAGGAAGGTGAACTGCAGCTCGGGGTCGCCCCGGAGGAAGTCGGCGGCGCGCCGCAGGTGCCGCCGCGGCACGA
>WNFC01008188.1_pt1 | contig 11526 bp, 9 predicted proteins | sample 5400541 | NCBI WGS metagenome assembly WNFC01 (sample SAMN13153342, study PRJNA577476) | soil metagenome | isolation source: 120 cm saprolite under Douglas fir tree site 2 hole 2 replicate 1 | place: USA:California | collected 2015-04-18
AGTCGTACATGGTCGGCGACCTCCGTATGTGGCTCTACCGGACCCACTCCGGCAACCCACGACAGATGCGCAGGCGCCGACCACTCTCCGCCGACAACCGGACGCCGCCGCCGATCGGGCTACGGCTCCATCCTGTCTAGGACCACGCGTCACAGTTTCGTACCCGTGCCTGGCACCGGTACGTGGCCGTTGCGGACGGGGAAACGGCGTCGAACCTGGAACGGTATTGCGCCGGCTTTGCGACGGGAACCTGAAATGCCTGCAAATTGATGCCTTCCTGCAATCGTGACGACTTCGTAATTGGGTCTGACCCCAAGGGTCGTCAGTTTCAGACGGGGAATTCGTGCCGGAAGTGGGACTTCTTGGCTTCGGATCTGTCCAGCGACGAAACTCCTGCAATTTGGGGAGTTTTGTGTCAAAATGACTCTGGTCTGACACCACACATGACTTGACATGACATCATATTGATGTCACAGTGCCGTCCATGAACGTGGCGGCCTATGTCGAGGCGCTCCAGCAGGATCTGGCGAACGTCGCCGGGATCGGCGACGAAGCGGTGGCTGAAGCTGCCCGCCGCATCGCCACGGCCCTGGAGTCATCCCTCCGACTCCGGTTGACGGACGCCCTCGGCGAGGCCGCCGCGGAGCTCACGAATCAGCTGCCCGACGGACACGTGGAAGTGCGCGTCTCCGCCGGCGAGCCGGAGCTCGTCTACGTCCCCGATCCCGGCGCACCTCCGCCGTCGGGCATCGAAGACCTCACCGCACGGATCACGCTGCGGCTCCCCGAGACCCTCAAGACGATCGTCGACGCGGCCGCCCAGGAGGCGGGCGTGTCGGCGAACACGTGGCTGCTCCAGCAGATCCACCGCAGTGCGGACCCCAAGCGGCGCAACCAACCCGGCGGCCGCCGCATGACCGGCTATGGCCAAAGTTGAAAGGAGCGACGATGCACGTCCTTCCACTCCCGTTCGGACTGGCACTCGCACTCGTCCCGCGCCGCGAAGCCGACAAGCTTCGCAACGACGAGCCCCTGCGCATCCAGTACGAGAAGACCGTCCACGCCCGGGAACAGATCCTCGGCGACGTCAAGTACCTCAACGCGGGTCGCTCGATCATCTGATGCGCAACGAGACCTATTCCACTCCGGGCCCACTGCGCCTGAACCTCGAGATTCCCTCCGGGGAGATCGAGATCGAGACCGGCAACACAGACGAAACGCAGGTGCAGCTCGACGCCATCGCGAACAACGACGCGATCCGCGACCTCGTCGAGAACTCCCGCATCGAGCTGATCCGGCGCGGCGACGGACACGAGGTCGTCGTCGAAGCGAAATCGCGACACGGCATCTTCATCTCGCTCAGCCGCGGGCCTGACATCCGCTTCGGTGGCCCGGACGTCCGCCTGCGCGTCACCTGCCCCCACGGCGCCGACCTCGACATCCGGACGAAGTCCGCCGACCTTCGTGCCCGCGGCGAGTACGGCGACGTCGACGTCAAGACCGCCTCCGGCGACCTCCAGCTGGACACGTCCAAAGGCCCCACGCGGATCAAGACGGCGAGCGGCGACGTGCACATCGGCGAAGCGGCCTCGACCCTCGAGGTCCAGTCGGTCTCTGGCGATCTGCATGCCGGCGCGGTCCGCGGCGACATTCGCGCGCAACTCGTCTCCGGCGACGTGCATGTTCGCGACGCCGGTGGATCGATCAGCACCAACACGGTCTCCGGCGACCAGCGTTTCGAGGCGGTGCAACGGGGACGCATCGAGCTGAAGGCGATCTCCGGCGACGTCCTCGTCGGCGTCCGACGCGGCTCTCGCGTCTACGTGGACGCAAACACCGTGAGTGGCACTACCAGCTCGGAGCTCGACCTGTCCGATTCCCCGGCGCCCGAGGCACTCGCCGACGACGCGCCGCTCGTCGAGCTGTTCGTGAAGACCGTCAGCGGCGACGTGCGGATCGAACGGGCCCTTGCGGCAGCGGAGCTGACCGAGCAGTCGTGAGGCTTTGGCCAGAAGGGGGTCTCTGGCGGCACTCCGATTTTCTGAAGCTCTGGTCTGCCGAGACCGTCAGTCAACTCGGCACGCAGGTCAGCCTGCTCGCGCTGCCGCTCGTCGCGATCGACGTTCTGCACGTGAGCGCGTTCAAGGTCGCCGCGCTGACGACCGTCGAGTTCCTCCCGTTCCTGCTCGTGAGCCTGCCCGCCGGCGTCTGGGTCGATCGCCTGCCGCGACGGCCGATCCTCATCGCCGGCGACCTCGCGCGTGCCGGGCTGCTCGCTTCGATTCCGATCGTCTACTTCCTGGATGCCCTGACGATCTGGCAGCTCTACGGCGTCGGCTTCTTCGTCGGGATCTCGACGGTGTTCTTCGACGTGGCGTATCAGTCGTACCTGCCCTCGCTCGTGGAGCGCCGGCAGATCATCGACGGCAACGCCAAGCTCGAGATCAGTCGATCCGGAGCACAGCTCGGAGGGCCCGGCGTGGCCGGGCTGCTCGTCGGCTGGCTCACGGCGCCCGCGGCCATCCTCATCGACGCGGTCAGCTTCCTCGGCTCGGCGCTCTTCATTCTCACGATCCGCAAGACCGAGATCGCGCAGGCGGACCGGGCGCCACGCCGGAAGATGCGCATGGAGCTCCGGGAAGGGCTCAGCTACGTCCTGACCCACCCGTACCTGAAGAACATCGCCGCATGTACCGCCCTCTTCAACTTCTTCGGTTCGCTGGGCTTCGCGGTCCTGCTCGTCTTCGCTCGCCGTGAGTTGCACCTGAGCCCCCAGGTGATCGGCCTGGCCTTCACGCTGGGGAACGTCGGCCCGTTACTCGCAGCGTTCTCGGCCAACAGGATCTCTGCGCGCTTCGGGGTCGGCAGGACGATCATCGCCAGCTCGGTCGTCGGGGGCCCGATGTTCCTCCTGATCCCGTTCGCCCCGCACGGCAACGCGGCTCTCGCGGTGCTAGTCCCGGCAATTCTCGTCGGCGGCTTCGCGAACGTCGTCTACAACATCGCCCAGCTCAGCTTGCGCCAGGCGATCACGCCGGAGCGCATCCAGGGGCGGATGAACTCGGTCATGCGCTTCATCGTCTGGGGGACGATTCCGCTCGGAGCGTTCACGGGTGGAGTGCTCGCCTCCCGGATCGGCCTCAAGGAGACACTCGTCGCCGGCGGCGTGGGCGCCTGCCTGGCCTTCCTGCCCGTGGCGTTCTCGCCCGTTCGCTCGGTCCGCGAGATGCCTGAGCTGGTCGCCGCCTGATGCGCCGGCTCTTCGCGATCCGCGACGCGCGCGTCTTCCTGCTCGGCTCGGGCCTGTCGATGCTCGGCGACTCAGCGATGTTCCTCGTCCTCGGGATCTGGGCGAAGGACCTCACGCACAGCAACGCGGCCGCGGGGCTCGTGTTCTTCGTACTGGTGCTTCCTTCTCTGTTCGCGCCGCTCGCAGGCCTCGTCGTCGACCGCGTGCGCAAAAGGCCTCTGCTCATCGCCGTCAACTGCGCGATGGCCGCGGCGGTGTTGCTCCTGCTCTTCGTACACGGCCGCGGTGACCTGTGGTTGATCTACGTCGTCGCGGGTCTTTACGGCTCGGCGGGAGCAATCCTCGGCTCTGCGCGCTCGGCGTTTCTGACCGTGATGCTGCCGCGTGAGCTGCTGGGTGATGCGAACGCGGTCTTCTCGACCGTTCGCGAAGGGCTGCGCTTGCTCGCCCCGCTGCTCGGCGCCGGTCTCTACGCCGCGTCCAGCGGCAGGACCGTTGCGATCGCGGATGCGCTGACGTTCGTCGGCCTCGCGATCGCCCTTCTCTTCGTGCGCACCCCCGAGACGCGACTCGAGCGCGAGGAGCAGCACTTCCTCACCGAGCTCTCGGCAGGCGTGAGGCATGTCTTTGCGACACCGGCTTTGAAGCAGATCATCCTCGCGACCGCGGCGTGCCTGCTGGTCGTCGGCTTCTCCGAAACGCTCTTCTTCGCCGTCGTCGAGTTCGGACTGCACCGCCAGCCCTCGTTCCTCGGCGTACTCGAGTCGTTGCAGGGACTGGGAGCCATCGTCGGCGGCGTCACCGCCGGACGTGCTCTCCGCCGCTTCGGCGACGTGCGCCTCGTCGGTTGCGGCATGGCGCTCTTTGCCGTCGCGGATGCGAGCTTCGCGTCCTCGAGCCTCGCGGTCGTGTGCGCCGGGATCATCATCGCCGGCTTCGCCGTCTCGTGGTTCATCGTCGGCTTCTCCACTTCGATCCAGCTGCGGACCCCGCAGCGGCTGCAGGGCCGCGTCGCTTCGGCGGCCAACACGATGGTGGGCACGCCGCAGACGATCGGGATCGCGCTCGGCGCGGTCCTCGTGAGCGTCGTCGACTACCGCGTGCTAGTCGCGCTGATGTTCGTCGGGATCTCGGCGTGCGGCGTGTATCTGCTCACCCGCGGGCCCGAGCCGCTCGCGTCGGAGGAGCCGGCGCTCGCTTAGGCCGGGCCGTGCTCGACGAGGCCCTGCTCGAATGCGTAGCGAGCGGCCTCGGTCCGGTTCGAGACTTCCAGCTTGCGGTAGATGTTCGTCAAGTGGAACTTGACGGTCTGCTCGGCGACCCAGAGCTCCTTGGCGATCGCCTCGTTCGACAGGCCTCGCGCCACCGCCCGCACGATCACGAGCTCGCGCTCGGTGAGACCCGCCTGCTTCGCCGCCCGCTCTCCGGGGTCCTCTGAGACACCGGCCGTCGTGAAGACGGTCCCCTCGACGGTCTGCCGCAGTGCGGCAGCGAGATCGTCGGGATCCACGGTCTTGACGATGTAGGCGTTCGCGCCGCGCTTGAGCGCGGTCTGGATCAGATCCTGCTCCTGCGAGACCGACAGGATCGCGACCTTCATCTCCGGAAACTCCTTGCGGATCTTCGCGAGGCAGGTCAGGCCGTCCATCTGCGGCATGCGGAGATCGAGCAGCACGAGGTCGGGCTTGAGGCGCCTCACGAGCGGCAGCACCTGGGCACCGTTCGAGGCCTCGCCCACGACCTCGAAGCCGCCGGCCTTCGCCAGGGCCTGCTTCGTCCCTTCGACCATCAACCTGTGGTCGTCTGCAATCAACACCCGCACGCTCCGCCGCTCCTTTCAGCTGTCTGCGGCTCGCTCACCGCCTGCTCATAAACGGTATAGCAGCCGCTCCAGCTCGCTCACTCTGCCGGGGGATTGCAGGAGGAAAGGTTTCGCGCAAGAATTTCAGCTCCTTGCGGTCTACTTGATGGTGCGGCCACCATTCCCATCCAGGGTACTGAGTCTGCGGTTTGGTCCCAGGCGGGCGTCTGCGTGACCTCCGCCGGATCGGACCAAGTTGCCACGAACACCGCAGCTGAGGATGTGACCGTCGACTCGCAGCCCGGACCACGCGTTCTGGTCGCAGGCCACGACTCGGCGACGATCAACGGCATCAGGATCGCCCTCGAGGAGGAAGGAATCGTCCTCTGTGGCCGAGTCGCCAGCGCCCCGGAGCTGATCGAGGCCGTCGGGCGGCTCGAGCCGGACGTCTGTCTCGTTGACGTCGACATCCCGGGCGGCGGGCTCGTGGCGGCGGCCGAGATGCGTGCCTGGCGATCGAACGTCGCCGTGATCATGCTCGCGCCCGACCTCAACGAGGACGACTTTCTCAAGGCGATGGCGGTAGGTGCGATCGGGTACCTCCCTAAGAGCATCTCGGCGAAGCGCCTCCCGGCGGTCGTGCGCGCGGTGCTTCTGGGCGAGCCCGCGATCCCGCGCCCGCTCGTGGCCGTGCTGATGAATCGACTCCGCGGCGGCGGTGCCAAGCGTCATCTGGTCGTTCCCGATGGGCGGGGCGTGGACCTGACGAGCCGCGAGTGGGAGGTCCTCGACTGCATGCGCGAAGGGCTCTCGACCCGTGAGATCGCCACGAAGCTCTTGATCGCAGACGTCACCGTCCGGCGCCACATCGGGGCCGTGCTGAAGAAGCTCCACGTGCAGAGCCGCCGCGAGGCGCTCGAGCTCCTGCGCAGCGCCTGACCGCGCGAAGGGCACGACTAGCCCATCCGCTAGGTCAACGATCCCGCCACTAGAGGGACGATTAGCCGGTGAGGCTCAAGCCCCGTTCGGTCACGCTGCTCGCGGCTCTGATCGCAGGCACGGCCACAGACCTGGTCATCGTCGTGCCGCGGATTCACTGGGCGTATCGGAGCGTCCCGCTGCACGCGATGCTCGAGACGACGGCGACGATCATCGCACTCCTCACGACCATTCTGCTCTGGGGGCGCCTCCGGCAACGACAACGGCTGGACGACCTGCTCCTCTTCGTCGCGCTGGCGTTGCTGACGACTACGAATCTCCTCTTCGCCGTCATTCCCGCGGCGATCTGGACGAATCCGCATCCATTCTCGATCTGGACGACTGTCACCGGCAGCGCAGCCGCTGCGGCGCTCCTCGCTGCGGCCGCCTTCGCTCCCCCCACCATCTTGCGCGACTACGAGAGGTCGGCTCGGACCGCGATCGTCCTGATGGCGATCGGGCTCGTTGTGGCAGGGACCGTCATCGGAGTGTTCGTCGACCGGTTGCCGGTCGGGCTCGATCCTGCGCGCAACCCCACGGCGGTCGGAATGTTCGCGGGCAATCACCTCATCGTCGCCTCGCAGATCCTCATCGCCGCTCTCTTCTTCGTCGCCGCGTTCGGATTCACAGCGCGCGCCGATCACTCCGGCGACGAGCTTCTGCTTTGGCTCGGCGCGAGCGCGATGTTCGCAGCCTTCGCGCGCGTGAACTACGTGCTCTATCCCTCTCTGTACTCGCAGTGGGTGTACTCGGGAGATGTGTTCCGACTCGCGTGGCACGTTCTGCTCTTCGTCGGGGTCGCACGCGAGATCCAGCTCTATCAGCGCGCGTACGCCGGAAGGCGGGTGCTAGAGGAACGGCGAAGGATCGCGCGGGACTTGCACGACGGTCTCGCCCAGGAGCTTGCGTTCATCGCATCGACGGCACGGGGAATCGCAGACAGCGACATCAACAATCCGAGCTTCAGGCAACTTGCATCGGCTGCAGAGCGCGGGCTCGGCGAATCGCGCCGGGCGATCGCAAGCCTCTCCGATTACCGCGGCGAGGAACCTTTCGACCTCGCGCTGATCCAGACTGTCGAAGAGGTCGCGCAACGACTGGGCACGCGCGTCGTCATCGACGCAGAGCCCGCCGCGGGGATTCCGCAGGAACGTCAGGAGCAGCTGCTCCGCATTGTCCGCGAGGCTGTGACGAATGCCGCCCGGCACAGTGCCGCGGACGTCGTCAGGGTTCAGTTCACGAACGGCCAGGGCCTCGTGCTCAAGATCGAGGACGACGGAGTCGGCTTCGATCCGACCGCCACCGACTCGTCGGGCTTCGGTCTCGTGACGATGCGCGAGCGTGCGGCGGCGGTGGGCGGCGAGCTCTTCCTCAGCTCCGCGCCCGACAAGGGAACGCAGATCGAAGTGGTGATCCCGTGACCCGCGTCATGCGCGTGCTCGTCGCCGACGATCATCCACCGACGCGAGCGGGCGTGCGCATGGCGCTCGAGCGCGGGGGATTCGAGGTTTGTGCGGAGGCTGCAGACGCTCCGTCGGCAATCGAGGCGGCGCGGCGTGAAGCGCCGGACGTGTGTCTCCTCGACATCAACATGCCCGGTGACGGAATTCGCGCGGCCGAAAGGATCTCGCGCGAGCTGCCCGAGACGGCAGTCGTGATGCTCACCGTCTCGCGGACGGACTCGGATCTCTTCGACGCGCTGCGCGCCGGGGCCTCGGGCTATCTCCTGAAGGACATCGATCCGGCCAGGCTTCCGCTCGCGTTGCACGGCGTCCTCGAGGGCGAGGCGGCGCTCCCGCGACAGCTCGTCGCGCTCCTGATCGAGGAGTTTCGCGAACGGCGGCGGCGGCGGCGGATCGCGCTGCGCGGCCGGCGAAGTGCCGAGCTCACCGATCGCGAATGGGAGGTGCTCGAGTTGATGCGACAGGGAGCCTCGACCGAGGAGATCGCGTCACGCCTGTTCATCTCGCCGGTGACGGTCCGAACCCACGTGTCGGCGATTCTGCGCAAGCTGCAGGTGCCGACGCGCGAGGCTGCGATCGAATTGCTCGAGCGTTGACGAAGCTCAGCGCCGACAGTTGTTCGGGACCCCGGTAGGCGCGCGAGGCCCGCAACTGGGCAGGACGAAAGCGCCTCTCCTTCGTTCAAGCGTGTGAACGCAAGATAGGTCTCGCGGCCCTTGTCGCCGGTATTGAACGGGACAAGACTGGAGGTACCGGGCGCTGCGGCGGCCCGGTTTTGCGGCTAGGGAGGAAGAGCAACAACCAACTTTTCGAGGGGGCTCAACCCGACGGGCGTTTAGTCACTCGCTTTGTCCGTCGGAGCACGATCTGAACTGCGGTACTGCGCGAAGTTCTGCGGCGGCTAGGGAGGGCGAGGGACATGACAGTGGCGTACGGGGAGAAGTTGTGCACGCCAGTCTGGTCCCACTCGACTGCCCGGCGCGCTGCTCCTGAACCGAAGCCCTAGGGGAGCGTCGGATGGCACCGTTTGCGAAGGACGGAGGACCTAAGAGGAAATCGTGGGCCGGCCTGGTCTTGGTCGCCCTGTTCCTTTCGGGGTTTCTTGCGGCCGGAGGTTTCGGTGCAGTCGGAGCCATAACGGATACGGGCACCTCGTCGACCACGTCGACGGTCTCGTCGTCCGCTACGACGGATACGACACCGCCGCCCACCAGTAGCAGTTCGACGTCGACGACGACGAGCACGACGCCGACGTCGACCGACACGACAACCACTTCGACGACAGCTGCGGCCACTTCGACGACAACTGCGGCCACTTCGACGACGACTGCGAGCGGTCCCGCAGCTGCGCTATCGACCGATAAGACGAGCTACACGGCCGGCGACACGGTCGTGTTGTCGGGTTCGAACTTCACGCCGGGCGAATCGGTCGGAGTGCACGTCGTCGATACTGGCTCGAACGGGTGGGTGCACGACGCGACCGTGACGGCCGCTGCTGATGGCTCGTTCAGCGCCTCGTTCGCGCTGCCCTTGTCGTTCGCTTCGTCGTTCACGGCGACGGCTACGGGCGCGACGGGAGACACGGCTTCGGTCAGCTTTAGCGATACGGCCATGGTTGTTTCGGCGAAGCTGACTACGGACAAGGCCACATATCTGCCGGGCGATATGGTGACGCTCTTGGGGTCAGGTTGGCCTCCCGGCGAGTCGGTGAGCGTGCACGTTGCCGATACCGGCCCGAGCGGGTGGACTGGTTACGACACGACAGTGTCGGCTGCTGCTGACGGGTCCTTCAGCGTTTCGTTTGTCCTGCCATTGTCGTTTGCCTCGACGTTCAAGGCGACGGCGACGGGCCCGCTGGGTGGTAGCGCATCAGTGAGTTTCGGCGACGCGTTCTCGGGTCAGCCGGTGCCGTACATCGTCACGTTCGCCGGAGGGACCTCCGCCGCGGATCAGCTGGCCGAGATCACGGCCGCAGGTGCGACGGACACCGGGTCGATCGCTCCGCTGAACATGCATTCGATCACCTTCCCCTCCGACGGTGCGCAGGCGGGCACGAACGCTCTTCAGACGAAGGGGAACGTTGTCCGAGTCGAGCAGGACCACAGCCGCGACAAGGCCGGAACGCCGAACGATCCCGATTACGCACAGCAGTGGTCGTTGCCGCGGATCGGCTGGAACCAGGTGTACGGGTCGGTCAGCCCTGGCGGCAGCGCCACGGTCGCGATCCTCGATACCGGCGTCGACGCCTCGCACCCGGACCTGGCCGGAAAGGTCGTCGCAGGCACCAATGCGATCACCGGCTCCGGCGATGGCCAGAGCGACCCGAACGGGCACGGGACTGCGATGGCGGGCATCGTCGCCGCGGCGACCGACAACGGCATCGGCATCGCCGGAATCGGCTACGCCGGCGTCACGATCATGCCGGTCACGGTCCTGAATGCGCAGGGAATCGGCTACGACTCCGACGTCATCACGGGTGTCGTCTACGCCGTCCAGCACGGCGCGAGTGTGATCCTGATGTCGTTCTCGAACCCAGGGTATTCGGCCTCGTTGCAGTCGGCGATCGACTGGGCGTGGTCGCAGGGCGCCGTGCTCGTCGCGGCTACCGGAAACGACGGCTCGTCAACCGTGAACTACCCAGCCGGTGACCACGGCGTGATCGGTGTTGGCAACACCGACAGCAACGACAATCTCAATCCGTCCTCGAACACCGGCCCGGACGTTTTCCTCGCCGCACCGGGCACTGCCATCCTCACGACATCTCCGGGTGGCGGCTACGGTGCCATCACGGGCACGTCCGCAGCGGCAGCGGAAGTCGCGGGCGCGGCCGCGCTGATCAAGGCCTCCTCTGTGGGTGCCAGCAACGGCGTCATCGTCAACCGGCTCGCCGCGAACGCGGATCCAGTCGGCAGTTCCACGCAGACCGGCAACGGCCGGCTCAACCTCTACCGCGCGATCTTCGACACGTCGCCGAATTCGATCGAGCCTTCCGGCGCTCCGCCCAACGGGAGCGGCGGGCCGTTCGTTGGTCCGTACGTGATCGCAAACAAGAACCTGACCATCACCTTCGCCGGGACGGGAACCGGCTCAGTCGCGATCACAGGAGCGCTGACTTGCGCCGATCCTCGCCCGGGCACGACTGCCTGCTCACGCGGCGTTAATAACACCGCAACGGGGACGCTGACGGCCAGCGCCGCAGGCGGATCCACCTTTGCCGGCTGGAGCGCCCAATCGCCCGGGATCACCGGTTGTTCCGGGTCGACGTGCAATTTCAGCATGGCCAACGCCGACCAGAACGTCACGGTGACCTTCAACTCCTCGAACGTTTCAACGAGCACGTCAGTCTCGTCGAGCGGCACGCCGAGCACCTATGGCAACGCGGTCACGTTCACCGCGACCGTTACCCCGAGCCCGGGAGGCGTGGGGACGGTTGCGTTCTCATCGGATGGGACGGGGATAGCGGGTTGCTCGGCGGTTCCACTCAGCGGGAACACCGCGACTTGTACGAGCTCAACGCTCACCGTCGTCTCCGGGACGCATGCGATCACGGCGGCGTATAGCGGCGGTACCAGCGGTGGAATCACCTACCAGCCCAGCAACAACACCGGCAGCCCATTCCCACAGAAGGTGAACAAGGCGCCCTTGACGGTGACGGCGGACAACCAGTCGCGGCCGTACGGGGCGACGAATCCGACGCTGACCTACACGATCACCGGCTTTGCGCTTGGCGAGAACTCTTCCGTGGTCTCCGGCTCGGCGAGCTGTTCGACGACCGCCACGGCGTCGAGCTCGGTCGGGACGTACTCGATCTCTTGTTCTCAGGGAACGTTGTCGGCGACGAATTACACCTTTGGGAACTTCGTGAGCGGGACGTTGTCGGTGACATCAGTACCGCTGACGGTGACGGCGAGTGCTCAGGCGAAGACGTATGGGACGGCGTTGACGTTCGCGGGGACGGAGTTCACGACCAGTGGGCTGGTGGGCACCGACACCGTTTCCTCGGTGACGTTGACCAGCTCGGGTGCGGCGGCGTC
>WNFC01039576.1_pt1 | contig 11525 bp, 15 predicted proteins | sample 5400541 | NCBI WGS metagenome assembly WNFC01 (sample SAMN13153342, study PRJNA577476) | soil metagenome | isolation source: 120 cm saprolite under Douglas fir tree site 2 hole 2 replicate 1 | place: USA:California | collected 2015-04-18
CGGGTGGTATTTCTTCCCGACTATCGCGTCAGCCTGGCCGAGGCCATCATGCCGGCGGCGGAGCTTTCGGAACAGATTTCTACGGCAGGCAAAGAAGCCTCCGGCACGGGCAACATGAAGTTGGCGCTCAACGGCGCGCTGACGATCGGCACACTCGACGGAGCGAACATCGAGATTCGCGACGAGGTGGGCGCGGAGAACATCTTCATCTTTGGCCTGCGCGCGGAGGAGGTGGTCACGCTTTTGAAGAGCGGCTATCACCCTCGCTCCAACCGCGTCGTCGACTCCATCGCCACGGGGCATTTCTCGCGGGGCGACAAGGACATCTTCCGTCCCCTGGTTTCGAATCTGCTGAGCGCGCGCGACGAATACGTCCATCTCGCCGACTTCCAGTCGTACATCGACGCCCAGCAGGCAGTGGACGTCGAGTATCGCGATCGCGCGTCGTGGAATCGCAAAGCGCTGCTCAACATCGCGCGCATGGGCAAATTCTCCTCCGACCGAACGGTCAGCGAATACGCCCGCGAGATCTGGAAGATCAAGCCCGCCGTGGTCGGCGCGTTCGCGCACGCGGCGCTGATCGAGGAGTAACTAAGAATCAGTGGGCGGTTGTGATGTTAGGCGCTGGCCGCGAACCGCCGGCTGCCGCGGGTTCAGGATGGGCTGCAACCGCTGCAGAATTTCTTGAGCGAACTGCTCTGCGCATTCAATGAGTGAGTCGCACTTTTGCTCCAACTGCGCGCCCCAAATCTGGCTCCCATCCGCGACATCAATCAGTTCCACATGCAGAAGCAAATCAGTGTTCTGCCAAAAGAGCTCTCCAAAGATCACACCGAGAACATCCAGTTGTTTTCCGATTCGCTGCGGGTTTGCCTGTTGCGACGACAGATGCTTCACGGTGCTGCAGGCCAGCACACGGAGTCCGGATATTTTGGCGAGTCCATCGGTCACGCGTGAGGCAATCTGACCGCTGACGAACGCCGCTCCCGCTGCGCCGCCGTCAGTGCTGTGGTCAAAATTCACGAACGTCGTCGCGGGCCACAGTTGCCGGCGCAGCTCTTCTCTCGTTCGAATTCTGCCTGGCGCTTTCAGCAGGAACGACAAAAGCTGCGAAGCTTGATGGCACAGCCTGACTCGCACTCCTTGTCTTCGCAGTTCACCAGTCCGAGTATCAAACTCGAAGATCCCGAAACGGGCCGGGGGCGTCGGACTCAACGACTTCGCAGCACGCATTGTTCGCGGAAACCCGCGAAATACTAATCAACTCTGCCACTAACGCCAACAGATTTTGGCAACCACTAGGGAATGCCTCCCCAAAAGTAGACTGAAGTCTAAGTCGCTGCGCCCCCGCATTTTGCGCGGGTACCTCGCGGTGACATCAAAGTCATTTGAATTCCTCCTCCTCTTCGATTAGTCCCCTCCCGTGGAAGTGAACAAAGTACAACTTCGAAAGGAGAGGACGAGTATGAGATTCCGCAGGCAATTGTGGCCCCTGGTCGCTGTCGCGTTTGTGATTCTGGGATTTTCGCCCCATGTGACATTCGCGCAAGGCGTCGATAATCCAAACGGAGTTTTCCAGCTCGAGGGAAATGCAAAGAAGGACGTCAGCGTCTGTTTTCCATCGCTCGCTGCGCCTCCGTGTTCAGGCGGAGACACACTCGTTACATTTGGTGCGAACACGGATGATTGGGAGAACCTGACACACGCGCTGGCCACTACCGGCGTGGTCACCGATCCGACCGGTCATGCTGACGATATCCTGAGCGGCGGCGGCAGCAAGGACATCTACGATTTCAGCAACTGGTCGTGGAAGCAAACTGCCAACACCTCGGTGCAGGCCAAGGATGACATCGCCCACGCCTTCGCGGCTGCCTACCAGTTGGCCAACGGCCACACTGCCATCTTTTTCGGCATGGACCGTTTCGACAATAGTGGTGACGCCACTGCAGGGTTCTGGTTCTTGCAGGACTCCACCGTGTCCACAAACTCCAGCGGAGGCTTTAACGGACACCACGTGAATGGCGACTTGCTGATCGTCTCCGACTTTTCCACCGGCGGAGCTGTCTCGACCATCAATGTTTTCACGTGGGTTGGCGGAGCGAATGGCAGCCTCGTCCTCAATGAGAGCAGGTCGCCCGCCCCCTGCGACCCTCGCACGGACAACAACGTGTTATGTGCGATCGTCAACCCGGTGGATGGGATCACCTCGCCGTGGGGCTTCCTGAACAAGTCGGGGGAGTCCACCTTTGCCCACGGAGAGTTTCTCGAGGGCGGCATCGACCTGAACTCGGTCTTTGGCGCGAACATCCCTTGTTTCACCACATTCATGGGTGAGACTCGGTCATCGACATCGCCGACTTCGACGCTGAGCGACTTCATCCCGCCTCATTCGTTCCCGCTGTGCGGGATCAGTGTGACCAAGTCGTGCAATGGGAACGGCTCCGTGAGCCCGGACGGCGCTTCGGTCGCCTATACGTGGACCGCGACAGTCACAAACACGGGAATCGGGACACTCTACAATGTCTCGTTGAATGACACGTATCCCGACGGAACGGCGGCAAACATTCCTGTAGCCAGCTCGCTCGGCGGAGGCGCATCTGCGAGTGTTACAGTCAGTTTTACGGCGACGAACGCGAACTGCCATACGGGCGTGACGAACTGCCCCAGTCCGCTTGATGCCACAAACACCGCGACAGCGCAGGGCTTCACATCGGCGAGCGATGGGAATCTCATCGCTTCTTCGCCACCGGCGGCCACGGCCGAGTGCAGGACGCCAGTGAGCTCGTCAGTCAGCATCACGAAACAGTGCGGCGACGGTGTTCATGGTGGGGCGACGTTGGTGGCACAAAACGGTGAGGTCGTGGTCGAGGTCTTCTTCACGGCGATTGTGACCAACGGCGGCACCTCGCAGCTCACGAACATAACGCTGGCGGATAACCCTGCTGCGACGATTCTCCCCAGCAGCACGATCCAGTCTCTAAATCCGGGTCAATCGGCCACTGTCACAGGGAGTTATTTCCCCTCTGGGGTTGCTCCTGGCAGTTGTAGTTTTAGTGACACGATCCGCGTCACCGGAGCAACTGCCACTTTGGGGCCCAACCCCACGCCTGCCGTGGGTTGTCCCAGCCCCACCGATCTGGCATGTGCGCCGGCGACCTGCCCGATCTGCCAGTAGAAAGTCACTCGGGGCGATGGAGCAATCCATCGCCCCTTCGTTTCTCGTCGCCATCGGCGATACAAGGGCGCAGCCCTATGCAGATCGACAGGACGTGCCTGATGAACTACATCTCTCTCAGTCAGTACACGCAGTAGGGAATGGGTAGCATCAAAGAGATTTCATCTTCGGTTTTCGCGCGGACGAAGCCGAAATCCAACCGCGTGGCGGTTTCGAATTTGCTGAGCAGGCGCGACGAACCGTCCATCTCGCCGACTTCCAGTCCTATATCGACACCCAGCAGGCGGTCGACGTCGACTATCGCGATCGCGCGTCGTGGAACCGCAAAGCGCTGCTCAACATCGCGCGCATGGGCAAATTCTCCTCCGACCGGACCGCAAGTACGCCCGCGAGATCTGGAAGATCAAGCCCGCAGTGATCGGCGCGTTCGCGCAAGCGGCGCTGCTCGAGGAGCAATCAGCGAGTTGTACGTTTAGAGGTACAATCAAACGTACTATGAGGCGATCAAGCCGGCACATAAAAGTGGATGTGGACATCAAGCCGGTCTCCGAATTTCGCGCAAATGCTGCCGAGTTGATCGAACGCGTGAAAACAAGCGGCCGACCGCTCGTCCTCACCCAGCGTGGACGCTCCTCCGCAGTTGTCGTCGATGCAGTGGATTACGAGCAAATGGTTGAAGAAATTGAATTGCTTCGAGACGTTCAGACTGCGGTGCGACAGATCGACGCGGGTAAAGGGGTTGCCCACCGCACCGCCAAGAGGGAGCTGCGAAAGCGATTCGGTCGTTGAGGGTAATTTGGTCGCCGCTCGCAATTGAGCGCGCGTACGAGGAAGCGCGGCACATTGCGGAAGACAAGCCAGACGCGGCTTTGAAATGGCCTGAAGGCCTCTTCCGCGCGACCGATCGCCTTCAGCCCTTCCCACAATCCGGCCGTGTCGTACCTGAGATCGGGCTTCTCGAGTACCGCGAGGTTGTGTATCGAGCGCATCGAGTCATTTACCGGATCGAGAAACGCCAAGTATCGATACTGACGGTGCGTAGTTCTCGTCAGCTCTTGAGACAGCCCGAAATCCTCGAGGAGGAGGAGTAAGATTCGCCCCTCCGGAGGATCTATGCCGACTTACATTTCTATGATCCAGTACACGCAGCAGGGATTGCAGAAGATCAAGGACAGCCCGGGACGGCTCGATGCCGCGCGCAAGGCCTTCGAGAAAGAGGGCGCCAAGATCAAGGACTTCTACCTGGTGATGGGGGAGTACGACATCGTGATCGTCACCGAGGCGCCGAATGATGAGGCGGTGGCCAAGCTGAGCCTGAGCCTTGGAGCGGCGGGCAACGTCCGCACGAAGACTTCGCGCGCGTTCACCGAGGGCGAGTTCCGGAAGTTGATCCAGTCATTGCCGTGACGGCGGAGCCGTCATCCTGAGCCGCGAAGACGGCGAAGGATCTCAATCGCGCAACGTTCGGATCTTGAGATCCTTCGCTGCGCTCAGGATGACGAGCGCGCGTTTACTGTCGTCGTGGCGGGCGTGCAGCACGTTCCATCCGCGCGCGTGAGGGCGCATTCGGGGCAATGCACGTGGACGTGTCCGTGCACTCGACTCTGCTCGGGGCAGCCCGGCTGGCAGCCGAGGTTTACCCAGCGGTGCGTACGGTCGAGCTTGAAATCGAGCGTCCGGCCGTTGGGCTTGTAAGCCTCTCCATGACCGCACCAGCAGTCGAGGAAGCGGTGTGGCCCGGTGGTGATCCACTCGTCGTCGCGCACAAAACCCAAAATAGGCTCAGGCGGCCAAACTAGCAAATAAGTTATTGCGTATTAGCCCCGAACCGTCTACGATGGCCGCTCTCCCCGAACATGGATTGGTGGATCTGGACGCTGATCGGTTTCTTTTTTCTCATGCTCGAGTTTGTCGCGAGCACGATGCACAGCGCCTTTTTCGCCGCCGGCGCATTCCTGGTGGCGATTCTGGTGGCGCTGCACGTCGGCGGTCCGCTGTGGGCGCAGATTCTGACCTTCACGCTCTTCTCGCTGGTCACACTTCTTCTCATCCGGCCCTACGTGGTCAAGAAACTGAAGTTGAGCGTGACGAAAGTGGTCGACACGATGATCGGCGAGCAGGCGATGCTGATGGACGATCTGGCGCCTGCTGGAATCGGAAAGGCCGAGATGCGAGGCAGTACCTGGAATGCGCGCAACGTCGGTGAAACGTCACTGCAAAAAGGGCAGCGCGCCACCGTCGAGCGCGTCGAAGGATTAGTGCTTCACGTTCGGGCCTGACGGCCCACAGAAAGGACTCTCTCTTATGGCTGGCGTTCTGGTTACATTCATCGGTGCGATCTTCGCGATCATCCTCGTGTCGCGAATCGCGCGAGTCGTTCCTCAGCAGCAGGCCTGGGTCGTCGAACGACTGGGCAAGTTCTCCGACACGTTGCAGGCGGGATTTCATATTCTGATCCCGTTCCTCGACACCGTCCGCTACAAGCACTCGCTGAAGGAAATCGCGCTCGACGTTCCGGAGCAGATCTGCATCACGAAGGACAACGTGCAGGTGGCGGTCGACGGCGTGCTCTACATCAAGATCCTCAATCCGGAACGCGCTTCCTACGGAATCAGCGATTACAACTACGCCATCTCGCAGCTCGCGCAGACGAATCTGCGCAGCGAGATCGGAAAGATCGATCTCGACAAGACCTTCGAAGAGCGCACGAACATCAATACCGCCGTTGTCGGCGAGGTCGATAAGGCGTCCGAAGCGTGGGGAGTGAAGGTGCTGCGCTACGAGATCAAGAACATCACTCCGCCGAAGGATGTGCTCGCGGCGATGGAAAAGCAGATGCGCGCCGAGCGCGAAAAGCGGGCTGTGGTTCTGCAGTCGGAAGGACAGCGCGGAAGCCAAAAAGCAGCAGAACATCAACGAGGCCGAGGGCCAGGCGGCCGCCATTCTGTCGGTTGCCACCGCGACCGCCGAGGGCATCCGGCGCGTGGCGGAAGCGATGAAGATTCCGGGCGGCTCGGAGGCCATGCAGTTGCGCATCGCAGAGGCTTACATCAAGCAGTTCGGTGAGCTGGCCAAGAGCGGAACGTCGATGATCGTGCCGGCGAATGTGGCCGACATCAGCTCGATGATCGCGTCGGCGATGAGCGTGATGAAGTCGCCCGCAATGGAGCCGCGGCTGAGCGCACGAGAGAATCCGCGGGCGACGACGTAGCCCTCACCCGGCGCTTCGCGCCACCCTCTCCCTCGGGGAGAGGGCTCTCGCAGCCCCAGTTCCCTCTCCCTCAGGGAGAGGGCTAGGGTGAGGGGCACTCGATCGTTCCCACGACTTCGTTCCCGCCGCCGCGGTATTCGATGTGGCTGAAGCTGAGGCGACTGGCCATCGCGATACCGCGGCCGTGGGTGTCGAAGGCCCGCTGCGGATCGACCTGCAGGTAGCTGCCGAAATCGAATCCGTCTCCTTCGTCGCGGATCACGAAGCGGATGGCCTCCGGGTCGCGCTCAAACGTGACGATCGCGCGTTTGTCCGCATTCTCCGGCAGCGCCAGCCGGCGCTTGACCTCGTCGGCCCATCCGCCGGTGACGTTCAGCTTCGATTTGTCCTCGTAAGTGATGCCGAGGTTGCCGTGTTCGACGGCGTTGATGAGGAGCTCGGTCAGGCCGATGACGGTCGCTGACGGATCGGGGCACGTATTCGCAAGGAGCGCTCCGAGGTCGCGCGCCTCTTCAACGGTCTGAAATGCGAAGCTGGCGTTCCGCATCATGCGCAGGCTGTCGAATCCCTTCTTGACCTGCGCCTGCAGCTCTTTGTAGTTGTGGTAATCGTCGATGGCTGTGTGGACGACTGACTGCAGCATGTCGACGTCGTACGGTTTGGTGAGGTAGTAATAAGCGCCGGCACGGATGCCCTCGATGATCTGATCGCGGCGGGCCAGCGCGGTCTGCAGGATGACGGGAACCATCCGCAGGCGCTCGTCCTCTTTCATCTTGCCGAGGAGCTGCATGCCGTCCATGCGCGGCATGGTGCGGTCGAGAAGCACGACGTCGTACTTTTCAGGATCGGCGTGCAGCATTCCCCACGCCTCGAGGCCGTCGGTGGCGCATCTCCGCAGCCGGCAGGAGAAGTTGCTGGCGCGTTATCTTCGCGAGCATCAGGTGCCGTTTTATCTGCCGCAGATGGAGAAGCGCGTGCGGCGTAGCGGGCGAACTTTCGTTTCCTATCTGCCGCTGTTCGCCGGATATGTCTTTTTTCGTGGCGGGCGCGAGGAAAAACTTCGGGCGCTGAAGAGCAATGTCGTCGTGAACGTGCTCGAGCCTTCCGATCAGGACGAGATTTCACGCGAGCTCGAGCAGCTTCATGAGCTGCAGCTCACGGACGCTCGACTGAAGCCGCATCCGTTCGTCGCACCCGGCGATACGGTATTGATCCTCGAGGGTGCGTTCGAGGGCTATCGCGGAGTGGTGGTGAAGGAGAAGGGGACGATGCGGCTGATCGTTTCGGTGTCCTTCATCCGCCAATCGGTCTCTCTCGAGATCGATCGCGACTTCATCCGGCCGCAGCGAAAGGCTAGCGAGACGCGACCGACGAGGCGCTGAACGTCGAGGCCGGCGTTTCGCGGATCCACGATTGACTGTTGGCCAGCACCGATACCTGGTCTAGGCCTGGGACGGCTTTGTAGACGCCTCGAATCGTGACCACGTAAATCGGCATCTCGAGGCGCGTGGCTTCATTCTGGTCCTGCGCGGATGGCTTCGGAAAGTCGACCGGATGGGTATGCACGATCGCCACCGTGTGAGGCGGGATGAATCCGCGAAACGACTCCGAGAGATAGGTATGCATCGACGGCCAGGCCTGACACACGAACGAGCCATCGCTCTGCTCGATGACGAAGGCCGCGCGCTCGAACGTTCCGGCCAGCCCCCAACCGTTGTTTCGCAGCAGGTCGCGGAAGCAATCGTGACCGACGCGAGAATCGAAGATAGCGTCGTGATCGAGAGGGGCGGCCGAGATGGTTGCAGCGACTGCGAAGACGATGAGGTGTATCAGGACACGCACGCGTTGCATCGATCACAACGTGTGTCGCGAAACGTGTGCGGTCTTGCCGCACGCGGCCGCTTTGAATGTCGAGCGTCACGCGACAGTAACGGAACACTTTTTTTTGCTAACCAACGACGAAGTGCTTCGTATTTGTAGGTGTGACCAACAGCGGCGTGCAGGGACACATCGTGCGCAGCCGACGCGAGCCGGGGATCGTGTGTCATGAGGTGTTCTACGACAGCGGACGAACACTCGACACGCATGCACACGATTCGTGCTTCATCGCATTCTCGCTCGACGGCCGCTATCGCGAACGCACATGCGGCGCTCAGTTCGACTGCCAGCCGCGCTCGATCATTGTGCACCCGCCGGGCGAGGAGCACGCGGTCTTCTTCGGCGACTCGATCGTTCGCTGTCTGGTCGTGGAGCTCGATCCGGCTGAGATGCGCCGCCGCTACGACGTTTACACTCCGCCCGCGCTTCTGCGCCTGGAGGGCGGACCGATGGCCGCCATCCTCACCAATCTGTACGGCGAATGCCGTCACTCCGATGTCTGCTCCTCGCTCGCCATCCAGGGATTGATCCTGCAGCTTCTGGCGGGACTCTCGCGGACGGACAATGGCGACGGAGAGCGTCCAAGGTGGATCGATCGCATCGATGAGATTCTTCGCGATCGGTTCCGTACCCGTTTGTCGCTCGAAGAAATTGCCGCCGAAGTGGGCGCCTCATCGGCGCGCGTGTCGGCTGTCTTTCGCCGCGCCTACCATCGCAGCATCGCCGAGGAGCAGCGGCGCTTGCGCGTGGAGTTCGCGTTGGAGCGCTTGCGCGACTGCAATGCGTCGCTCGCTGAAATCGCGATCGAAGCGGGATTTTCCGATCAGCCACATTTTTGCCGTGCCTTCAAGCAGGTCACCGGCATGACTCCCGCGCGCTATCGCATGCAGTGCGTGTAATCTTCGGCGCATTGTGAGCGCCGAGGTTTCCTGTCCGGGCTGCGGTCTCTCGATGCCGAAACGCGAGGCCGCCACCTATCACGGCTACTACAACGCGTCGCCGGAATGCTGGCTGGTCTACACCGAAGTTTTGGCGGCGGAATACAGCAACGCAGTGATCTTCGGACAGGTGCATCAACTGACCGTCGATGCCTACGCCGTGCAGCACGCGGGCGGATCGCATCCCGACAAATCGGTCGACATCCACCTGTGCGGCCTGCATCTGGTCCTCGAGCGAGGCATCAAACCGGTGGCCGCCCCGGCGATCATGCAGCGGATCGCCGGCATCGTCGATGCATGGCCCCATTTCGCGCCGCCACCGCAAGTGAGCGCGATGACAGTGGCCGACATCGCGATGACGAAATCGATGTCGGACCACATCGAGATCGTCAAGAAATGGGCCGCGCTCGTTTGGAAAGCGTGGTCGGCGTACCATGATGCGGTCGCGGAATTGGCTGCCAGGGGAACGCGATGAGATTACGGAGTTTTCTTCTGATCGTATTGGCGGCGACTGCACTGACACGCTGCATGCCCGCGACGGCCAGCGCTGTGGCGGATTCATCTCTCCCGGACAGCATGCTTTGCACAGCAGCCACGCTGAGAAACATGGGCTATTACGTCGTCGACTCTAATGAAAAGATTGGCATCGTCAGAGCGGAGCGGCTCAAACATGTCACGAATCCATTCCGCGGACAGATGGATGCGGACCGCATCACGGTCTTCCTGGACCCGAGCAACTCCTCGACCGGCATTCGCATCCTGGGCGAAACCGTTGGTACGCCGCCATTCGTTCTATTGCCACGCACCCGGCGCTTCAACGGACCCGTCACCGGTCCCGTTCGCGACCTCGGAGTGGTCCGCAAGTGGACTTCCAGAGAAGTGGCCGACGACACGCAAGCTCTCGCGAGCAACTGCGGAAGTTAGGCGTCAGCTTCGACTGCCACCGGAAGTGTTCGCCGCGCAAACAGCAGCCCAACCCCAAGCGTCGTGAGGCTGCCCACCACCGCGTACCACGGCCACGCGAGCGGAGTCCAAAGCCAGACGGCCGTGACGGCTGCCACTCCGGTGAGCATGCCCGCGAAGGCCGCGGTCGAGCCTTCGCGCTGCAGCGCCGAGAGCAGAAACACGCCCAGGATCGGGCCATTGATGAGCGACGCCACGCCGAGGGCGGTGTTGACCGCCGAACCTTTCTGTCCGATCAGCAGCAATGCCACCGTGATCTGTGCGATGCCCGCGATGACGGTCAGGATGCGCGACACTTTCAGATAATGGGTATCGCTGCGCTGCTGTATTAACGGTTGATATAGATCGGTCAGCGCGGTGGCCGCGATGGAATTGACCGACGGGGAGGTCGCGGCCGCAAGCACCGCCGCCACGATCAATCCCGAGAGCCCGGTCGGCACATGATTGATGATGAAGTCGGGAAACACCTGATCGGGCGTCGCGAACGGCATCGCGGGCGGCCCGCTCGCGTATCCCGGAAGAAGATCGGGCCGATAGAACGCGAAGAGCAGCGTGCCGATGAACAGAAATCCGACGAACTGAACGAAGATCACCACGCCCGACACTAGCAGCGCGGTGGATGCTTTCCGGGCGCTGGTGGTGCACAGATATCGCTGCACCATGTATTGATCGGTACCGTGCGTGCTCATGTTCAGAAAGCAGCCGCCGATGACGCCCGCCCAGAAGACGTAGGGCCGGGTCAGATCGAACGAGAAATCGAATATCTGGAACTTGTGCGCCGCGCGGCCGACGGCCAGCGCGCCGTGAAACCCGCCGGGAATTGCGCCGATCAACAGAACACCGGCGGCGATCGCCCCGATGATGTAAACGCCGACGTGCAGCACCTCGGTCCAAACCACAGCCTCCATCCCGCCGGCCACCGTGAACAGCAGCATCACGCCGCCGATGATCAGGATCGACATCACCGTCGCGGTGACGACCGGCAGATCGGAAAAAAACGATCGCCACACTGTGGCCATCACGACGGAGGTCAGCAGCAGCCGCACGCCGTCCGCGATCGTCCGCATCACGATGAACAGCGATGCCGCCAGGCTCTTCACCTGCGGCCCGAATCTGCTCTGCAGCAGTTGATAGATCGTCAGCAGGCTCCGCCGGAAATACGCCGGGATGAAAAGGATGGTGATGATGATTCGGCCGAGGAGGTAGCCGAGGACGAGCTGGAGAAAGGTGAAGTTTCCGCCGCGCGCAAACGCCACGCCGGGAATCGAGACGAAGGTGATGGCGGACGTTTCGGTGGCTACGATCGATCCGGAAATTGCCCACCACGGCAGATGCCGGCCGGCAAGAAAATAGTGGCGGG
>WNFC01016950.1_pt1 | contig 11524 bp, 11 predicted proteins | sample 5400541 | NCBI WGS metagenome assembly WNFC01 (sample SAMN13153342, study PRJNA577476) | soil metagenome | isolation source: 120 cm saprolite under Douglas fir tree site 2 hole 2 replicate 1 | place: USA:California | collected 2015-04-18
CCTGGTAAGCGGGGTCCCATTTTACCTTTAGAGTGGCAATGTTTTCCGCGCCTTCCGGCAGTTTCTCCATGACCAGTTCCCAGGGAGTATAGGTCTGGATGTTTTGATTCCCAATCACACTCACGTATATCTCGCGACCTTTTATGAACTGCTCGGCTATCGCCGCAGTTTTGTTTTGCCGGTGAATGAACTCAACGCGCTGCGTGAGCTTCTCGTCATCGTGAACCAACGAGGCTTGAGCTATTCCTACCGAGCCCTCTTCGCTAATTGATTTCACCAGTAGGGGAAACTTCAGACGTTTCGGTCGGCGTACTTTCCGGTTCATGGGAAACACCGCAAAATTTGGGACCTGAAGACGGTGATACGACAGAATCATTTTCGTCAGTGCTTTGTCGTGGGCTAACGTCATACCCCGAGGGTTGCATCCCGTATAGGGCTGCTTCATTAATTCGAGATAGCTAACGACGTGCTGGTCGTAGAGCGGGTAGCCGTGAAACTCCTCGAGCAGATTGAAAGCGATGTGGGGCTTGTGTTCGAGCAGCGCGTTACCTATTACGTTCAGCTGGTTATAAAGACCGATCGGATAGACTTCGTGGCCCATATTCTTCAAGGTTGAAATCACGTCAAATTCGGTTTTGATTTCCAACTTTTCTTTGTCGCTCAGCCCATCCAGCGAGTCTGGAGGCACCAGGTCCTCGTGGACCAGGACAATAATCCGTAGCTTCTTACGTGGCTCAAATTTCAGACGACGAGTCATACGGCGATACGATGATATCCTGAGTGCAACACATTCATCACTTGCACTGTTAGCACAATCATTACACGGCGACGCGCCTCTCGCGCCGGAGTAGCCACTCTTAACTTCAGTTCCTTACAACGATCTATCATGTTCTCGAGCACGTGATCGATCGTGTACTGGTGCACACCGGTGCCCTCGGCAACGATCTGACGCACTTCACGTCGCACACTGCGAATAAAGCTCGCGGCGCTTGGTCGAGACTTGTGTTTGGGATCGTCGGAAAAAATGCGACGAAGATCGCGGTCGTAAACTGCGGGCCAGTTAAAGTCGTATTTTTCGCGTTTTCGCCGGTAATGCTCTCGCAAAGTGATTCGCAGTGCGGAGAGCGGCTCGACCTTGGTCCGCGTTCGATTAGCCGGTCTGGTACCGGCAAGTTCTGCCATCCGCTCATCGATGTACTCGAGCTTGCGCAAGGCTGCCCAGCCTTTGTAGCGACGACGCCAACGTGAAGTGGGTGTGAGCCAGACGGCAAACGTCTCTGCGAAGTCTTCGGCCGGATGCGCCTGCGCATACCAGGCGCGCAGATGCAGCACGTAGTTACGACTCTTTGGTTTCGGTTTGTAGAAATCGGGATACGGGCGAGCAAACGAACCAAACAATTCTCGCCAGCGCCGTTTGAAGTGAAGTCGAAAAGCGGTGTCCAAGGCGTGGCCGGCTTCATGGCGAAGAATTCGCAAACACTCCGTGTCGGTACCACCTTCGACTTCCAACATCTGCTTGCGCTCGAGCTTCATCAGTCGTGGGTGAGCGAGATAGAAAGGGATCGCAATCCCGGGTACACCGTCAGGTGAGAACCATTCTTCCGATAGCCACACGTGCGGCTTGAAACGAATGCCACGTGTGTTGAGCTCCTGGTAGAGTCTCTTGATGTGAGGCTCGAGGAATGAGCCTTTGATCTTGATGGGCAGATCGCAGATACGTAGATCAAGCAACTGCTCGTCAGTGAGACGGTGCCAGGGGAATCGGTAGCTCACGCGATCCAGGCTCCCTTCCTGGAAATAATTGAATGCGCACGATCTTCTGGTATTGAGAGTGTGGTCTGAGACCAGACCGTAGCGTAATTAGCCACCGTCATGCTTTGCGGTAGATATTGACTCGATTCAGAATCAGCGGAGCGGTGCCATTGTAGCGGCCTTCGTGAGGATGCGCTAGAAGAGCTTGAGGTTCCTTGGAGTCACACCATGCGGCCGTCCATGAGGGCAGTACCACCGCGCATTAGAGATTTTGTGAAAACACCGAAATCCCACCAACAGGAGAGACTGTGTGAGAACTCAAATTGATCAGGTTCAAAGCGATCGAAGTGGAAATAAACACGAATACGATGCCGGTCATAACAGACGTCTTCGAACAGGACGCCTGTGCCCCAGGGGCCGGCTTGCGGTTCTCCATGAAAGTTCACGCCCAGTGACTTCATGCGTTCGTAATCGCCCAAGCAATCATTCGTGTCCAACCCTAGGAGGGCAAAACTCCCGCCTTGCTTGCCAACCAGGGCTTGGTCATCAGCGGTCTTGGCCAGTTCCAGGGCGAGCGTGACGTCTGGGCTGGCGGGCAGCGAAAGAGTGACCCAGCGACTCTCGCCGAATGCCTTATCTTCGACTAGATCAAAACCCACTTTTTGGGTGTAGAACTCAATGGCCGCGTCATAGTCTTTAACCAGCAGGCTGAAAATCTTCACTTTGTTCATCGTCGTGCTTCTCCTTCTTGTGTTGCAGGATTCGCAGCCATTCTAATCAGGGTCGGATGAAGGGGATTGTAAAAATACGACATTGTCGTGGTCACGGAAAACTTCCTGTAAGGCGCGAATCTCACTCGCAAATTCGCCGGGCGTTCTATCGGTAATCTCTTTGAAGTCATGGATGAAGTGGGCCTGATCGCTGTACCCGAATTCATAAGCCAGGTCGGTCAGACTTGTATCCGGGTCAAACATCAGCCGCTTGCGAATCTCTTCAAAGCGAATCGCGCGGGCCAGCGTCTTTGGTGAGACGCCGACCACATCCTGAAAGCGCCGCTGTAATTGCCGGCTAGATAGGTTGCAATGTTCAGCCAGTTCGGCGACTCGAAATTGACCCTTCTGGTGGTGGAGCATCTGCGCGGCTGCCTGAATGTGTTTGAGATCAAATGCCGCTGTTAACAGTTTGCCGATTAGGAAGTCCTCCACCATAGCGACGGCACCATCATAGTCATTCGCTCGAACTCTGGGTTCGACCCTGTTAGCCATATCATTCCATTCGCGGCCAAGAGTGATCGCCAGGATGTGGGGTGTTTGCGGCTGAGTGGCGAGGAACGGTAAGGCTCCCCAGGCGTAGAATCTGGTGGCTACGAGCTTCACGATCCCACTGGACCGAAATAGCAAAGGTTTCCTTTGAAGACCAACCACAAACGCAGTCGGCATTTCACGATCGGGCATGCCCTCTGCTTGCAGAACGTAAGGGGAACCGAAATTGAGAATTAGCTCGACGAACGCATCAGGCGTAACGTCTTCGTTGGGATCCTCTGGTGTATATTCTCGTTCAAGAATCCAGAAACACTTCACATAGTCTTGCAGTGATAAGTGCGGCAAGTGCTCTTTGTATTTCATGTCCGACTAACTCGCTGGGGAGGGACCCCGGTTTCTAAGTCACGCGCGGCAGACGCTCCATCGCTCTCACCACTGTTAATTGCGTTCGGTGCGGCCAAGCGCACATTATTGACAATAAAGCCTCGGCTCCTGCTCCTCGGGCAATCACGGAGACATTATCAGTTCCCGGTAGCAGAAAAGTGGTACAAGACGGCGAATCCGAAGGACACGGGCGTCGAGAAGGTAGGGCGGCGGCAACATAACGGGTTGTATTAAGGCCACTCGCCCCCCAATTAACCCCGTGCGGCTCGTTCGCAATGTAGTGAGTTAGTCCACGGCCATCTCCTCACTTGATATCCTCCTGGCCTCCTTTTTTGTCTTTATTAGGTTATTTTCCTCAAATACTTAATCGCTGATGATCACGCCTCACTGCGATTAGCACGTCCTTCCCAACCTGCAAATCTTCTAAGCTTGTGTCATATCCGGGATCGATCCAATTTTTCACAGCTTCTCCCGTTGGTGGGATTTCGGAGTTTTCACCCAGCCTCTAACGCGCGGTCGTACTGACGTCATGCACCGCACGATCAACTCCCGGGCATTACACCAGTCTTCAGATATGACGACGGACAGAGTTTCTCGAGTACACATTCAGCGCAGAGCGGATTGCGGGCCTTACAAATCTTGCGGCCATGCCCGATCAAGAGATGCGAAAACATCACCCAATCCTTCTTCGGGACTATTTCAATCAGATCCAGTTCTATCTTTTCCGCAGTCTTCTGCTGAGTTAGACCCAGGCGGTGACACAGCCTCGTAACGTGTGTATCCACCACAACCCCTGACTTGATCTGAAACGCATTTCCCAAAACCACATTCGCTGTTTTGCGAGCAACTCCCGGCAACTCCAGCAACTCATCCATCGTTTGCGGCACACGGCCACCGTACTGCTCCGTCAAAACCTTCGCCGTGCCCTGAATTGACTTAGTCTTGTTGCGGAAGAAACCCGTAGTACGAATATCCTTTTCCAGTTCCCGCGGCGAAACCTTTAAGTAGTCTTCAGGCTTTTGATACTTTCTAAAGAGATCTGCCGTGACAATGTTCACGCGCTCGTCCGTGCACTGCGCTGAAAGAATAGTGGCGACCAACAACTCAAAAGCGTTGGTATGATTCAGCGAGCACTTGGCATCAGGGTAAGCGCGTTTCAGTTTGCGAATGATCTCGCGAACCAGTTGTCTTAAGTCTTCGGGATCTTTGCTTTTAGCCATGATGCAATTGATTATCCTGTTCTCTTCAGCTTCCCAGCTCTTTTGGCCCAGGCCTCGATACGGCCAAAGACCCACAGACCAAGCGGCATCAAGACCGCTCCCATCAATGTCAAAATCAACAGCTCACGTGAAACTGCCGACAAAGATGCGCCTACAAGGTGGCCCGGTGTTGATGCGATGTTTCCCACACCAACCAGTTTTCGGCACGCGGACAGTGTATAGGTGGCTGGCGATATCAACGAAAACGGCTGCATCCATTTTGGAAGAACCTCAATGGGATAATAAACGCCGGAAACCAGTAGAAGCGAGCCCTGAAATATGTGCGTGGCTTCCGCGCCTCGTTCGGCGCTCATTACTGGCAACACCGCTGCCATTAATCCCAGACCTACGAAGGCGACAGTGCTGACTGCCATGACTATTAGCACTCCCGGAAGATTCGCGCCGTGCAAGTCGAGATTCGTAAACAGCATCAGACCCAATAGCACGACGATACTCGTCACGATGCTGTTCAGCAGTGAAAACAAGCTCACGCCACAGAGATGGATCAATCGCGAAACCGGCGCCATGAATGTGTATTCCAGCGTGCCCTCCCAACGTTCATACGCGATTGACATTGCAATCTCGTTGTAGAGTAGCGAGAGAAAATTCCACAGCAAGGCCCCCACTACCAGGGTGAGAGTCAGTTGAAAATCCTGGGCAGCCACACCAATCAAGGCAACCGTTGCGGAAGTCACCAGCGCATAGAAGTTGAATACGATTACCCACGAAATGTACCTACGGGTCAGGTGGTAGCCTCGAAACAAGAAGGCCCACGTTTGGCGCATAACAGTTTCCATTGTTAACCCCCCGCTGCGACCGTTTCCAGCAAGTCGCCATCTTTATCCGAAAGTTCTTCGCCAGTTAGTTTTATGAACGCGTCGTCAAGCGTTTTCGTGGCCGCTTCTTTCATCAATTCTTGCGCGGTTCCCTCGGCGACGAGCTTGCCCCGAGCCAGAAAACCGATGCGGGCACAGAGTCGCTCGGCCTCTGCCATGTCGTGCGTGGTCAGCAGAATCGTCGTGTTTTCTCGTCGTCGCAGGTCTTCGAGAAACGTCTGCACATCACGCCGGCTCTTCGGATCAAGACCCGTGGTCGGTTCATCCAGGAGCAGCAGTGGCGGATTGATCACCAGCGCCCGAGCGATGCTGATCTTTTGCTGCATGCCGCGGCTCATCTCTTCAAGCGGAGTCGAGAACTTCGTATTCTCCAGTCCGAGTTGCTTCAGAATGTCCAGGGACCGTTGTTCCGCGTCACGAGGCTTTTGACCATAGAGTAACGCCGTATAGAGAAGGTTTTCGCGAGCTGAAAGCTTCTTGTAAAAGGCCGCGTCCACACTAACCCTGCCGATGATTCGACGGACTTGGTCCTGCTCCTCAGGCAAAGAATGGCCGAGCAGAGACACTTCTCCATCGTCTGCAATAAGCAGAGTAGAAAGAATCCGAATCAGACTCGACTTGCCCGAACCATTTGGGCCCAGCAGTCCGTAGGTCTCTCCTTTTGCCACGCTGAACGAAACTCCGTCCAGCGCCCACAGACGTGACGCCTTTCGAAAACCACTTCGTTTGCTAAAGCTTTTCTTGAGATTGAATACGTGGATAGCTGCTTGTTGCATGAATTACCTCGAATTTGGAATCGCGAAACGATCCAAATGAATACCGATCAGATTTTTGTTGGGAAATGAGGAGGTACTGAGAAGAGCGCCACGCGTCCGCATGAGAGCCGGCAGCAACAGAGTCAGCACAATCCGCCCGGGCAATAGAAATCGCCGATCGAGCGCGAGCCGAGCATCTACTCAGTACTTAATGAAGGAAACGCATCTTAATCACCTTAATCGAGAGCCTAGCGAAACTTGTTTTCTTTTGCAAGCCTCGGTCGGACGCTCACCACACAAAGTCAGAACCGGGAGCGGGAGCGACCGGGTCGCTAGGCATGCGCGATCGTTCGTTCTCCAATAGGCAAGGACTTGTTATGACCGCCGTCATTGAGCTTCTCGGAAACGACCCGGTCGCTCCCGGTTCTGACTTTGTGGCCTGGGAATCTTTCGACGCCGCTTTGTATAAACATTCGACCGTCAAGTACGTCCTGACTCTCGTGATTCGGCAGCTCTTGCCAGTAACGCAGCGATCATGGTCACAATCGCGCTCGCCCAAGGCAGAAGAGTCACTGCTGCCGACCAGGGGCCTAATGCGTAGAAACTTCCTCCAACAAAAACGACGAATTCGATGATCGTAAGAACCAAGGTTCCAACCAGGACCATCACAAACCCACTGGCTCCCTGTCGTACGGAGTGAATGTAAGATCCGATGGCGACGAATATTGCAGGACCTATGTAGGTCACAAAGAGGGACAGCAGCCCTGATAGCTTTTCTTTGACGGTAAAATCGCTGAACATGAATACCGCCAGACTAAAACTACTCGGGCTGAACAACGCCAAAAAAACCGTTGCTATTCCGCTAATTAACTCAACTTTCCTTAAAACGGTCACTTCATTCGATCACTATTCAAGCGCTGAGCTATTCCGAGTTTTCTCATCTACTTCTGATCGGTGGGCAATCCCGCCTTCTCCCATGCCGCTAAGCCGCCAAAAAGCGGATGCACATTCCTGAAGCCCTGTGCAATCAACTCTTGCGCCACACGGGCGCTCGAAGCTTCATTCGGTCAAGTACAATAAGTGATGACCGCGCGATCGCGAGGGATTTCCGCAAGGTGCTGCTGGACATCATCGGCAGGCACCCGGATAGCTCCGGGCAGTTTTGTTTTGGCTTCACCCCAGGCTATGGGATTTCGCGTGTCAACAAAAGAAAATTTCTCCCCACGATTCATTCGTTCCTCGATCTCGTCCACAGTGACTCTCGTAGCTTCCATTTTGAGGCCCTCCTATTTCAGCATCTTCCCATTTTGATGAGATGAAGGTAACGTCTCGCCTTTGTGAAAGTGTGCAGAATGCGGCACGAAGCTGTGAAGAGCCGTAGCTAGGCAAGGTCAAACAACAAAACTTCAGCAGGATCACGCCCGGCCAGTCTCAGTGCTGATTCTCCATTAATCATGGCACCATCTCCCTGCTGCAACTCCTCTCCGTTAATCGTTATCACGCCGCGGGCAACTTGAATCCAACCATAACGTTTGGAGTCAAGTGTATGAACCACTTCCACGCCCGGCCCAAGAATTGAAGCAAACACGCTCACATCCTGATGCACCGTGACTGAACCATCTCTGCCGTCCTCAGATGCGATCAAGCGAAGGATGTCGCGTCGTTCATCCTCAGAAAAAGCTTTCTGCTCATAACCGGGTTGCAACCCGGTTGTGTGAGGAAGAACCCAGATTTGCAGGAGGTGGACCGGCTCGCTCTCCGATGCATTCTTCTCACTGTGCCTGACTCCGGTCCCGGCCGTCATGCGTTGTACATCTCCTGGTCGAATGATTGAACCATTGCCCATGCTGTCCTCATGTTTGAGTGCGCCTTCCAGGATATAGGTGATGATCTCCATATCGCGGTGACCATGTGTGGGGAAGCCATGGCCAGGACTGACAAAGTCTTCGTTGATGACCCGCAAGCTACGAAAACCCATGAAGCGGGGATCGTAGTATTGGTCGAATGAAAAGGTGTGATAGGTATTCAGCCAACCGTGGTTGAAGTGGCCGCGTTCATTTGCTCTGCGGATATTAATCATGTCCTTAGGTCTTTGGCTTTTGGCTTTTAGCCTTAGGTCTTTGGTCTTTGGACTTCTTCGGGGTCGAACAACTCATGCCGAGCCAAAGGCCTAAGACCCAAGACCTAAGACCAAAGGCCTTCCTGCCCCTCAATGAACTCAGCCACCAGCCTGTTCAAACCTTGCGCGTCTTCCTCATCGAATCTTCCGAACTGTGGACTATCAATGTCCAGTACGCCCAGCAAGCTACCACCCTTCTGGAGCGGCACGACGATCTCGGAATTAGACGCACTATCGCAGGCAATGTGTCCGGGAAAGTCATGCACGTTCGCAACAATGATTGTCTCGCGTTGGGCAGCGGCAACACCGCAAACTCCTTTACCAACTTTGATACGAACACACGCAGGCTTGCCCTGAAACGGACCCAGCACAAGTTCTTCATCTTTTAACAGGTAGAAGCCGGCCCAGTTGAGATCAGGCAAGGAATGATAAAGAAGTGAGGCGAAGTTGCCGGCGTTGGCGATGAAATCGCGTTCACCTGCAAGCAGACTACGCAACTGCAAAACGAGATTCTCGTAAAGCTCCGGTTTCGATGTTGTCAGCTGTTCTGAAAGTTGAAAGGTCATTAATGGTCTCAAATTCAATCTGATGTCCGAATACTGATCACCACGGACTTCGACGCCGGCGTATTGCTTTTCTCGGCAACGCTGCGCACCGGCACCAGAACGTTTGCCTCGGGGAAGTAAGTAGCGGCACAACGCCGCGGGATATCATACGGCACCACGACAAAGCGATGTGCGATACGCTGCTCACCCTCGAAATGACTCACCAGATCCACAACTTGCCGCGGATGAAGTTCAGCCAGTCGCATGTCGTCTTTGTTAAGAAACACCACACGACGTCCATTGTGAATGCCACGGTATCGATCATTGAGACTGTAGACCGAGGTATTAAATTGATCATGGCTGCGAATAGTCATCATCAAAAACTGATCCGGTCTTAGGTCGTGTGCGGGTAGTTCGTGAATCGTGAACACCGCTTTCCCGGACGCAGTATTGAAAACGCGCTCACGGGCCGAGTTGGGCAGATAGAAACCTCCCGGCTCACGGACGCGGGTGTTGTAATTTTCAAATCCGGGTACGACGCGCTCGATGAGTGTTCGAATCTGATCGTAGTCTTTAACCAACTCTCTCCAATTCAGAGTGGTGCGGTCACCCAGCGTCGCAGTTGCCACACTCGCGACAATCTGCGGCTCGCTCAGCAGCTGTGGCGACGCAGGCTCGAGCGACCCGCATGACATCTGCACCACGCCCATGGAGTTTTCCGTACTAACAAACTGCAGTCCAGTCTCCTGAGCATCGATTTCCGTGCGGCCCAAACAGGGTAGGATCAACGCCTGTTCCCCCGTGATCAAATGGGATCGGTTTAGCTTCGTGGACACATGTGCGGTCAAGCGACAACGACGTAAGGCATGAGCAGTAAATTCTGTATCAGGAGTTGCGGATAGGAAGTTGCCACCCAACGCGAAAAAGATCTGAGCCTCGCCCGCATGCATGGCCTGGATCGCGTTCACAGTGTCGTAGCCATGTTTGCGGGAGGGTTCGAAATCAAACTCTGCTCCCAACCTGTCGAGAAACGTGCTCGGCGGGCGTTCCCAAATACCCACGGTGCGGTCTCCTTGCACATTACTGTGCCCGCGAACCGGGCACAAACCAGCGCCCGGCTTTCCAATTTGCCCGCGCAGCAGCATCAGGTTGACGATCTCCTGAATATTCGCAACCGCGTTCCGGTGCTGAGTTAGACCCATCGCCCAACAGAAAATCGTCCGCTCCGATTGAACAAAAATGCGGGCAGCCTCTTCAATTCTGGTCTTGGCCACTCCGCTCTGCTCGATGATGTCGCCCCAGTGTGCCTTTCGCAGGGCTGCGGCAAATCCCTCGAATCCAGTAGTGGATTGATTGATGAATTCATGATCGAGTACTTGCCCAGGCGTATGGTCCTCCTGAGCCAGCACATCTTTCATGATGCCTTTCAGCAACGCTACGTCGCCATTGATACGCACCTGCAAAAAGAGATCGGCGAGCGGCGTGCCAGCTCCGAGTAAACCCACGAGGTCCTGCGGATGTTTAAAGCGCGTCATGCCAACTTCAGGGAGCGGGTTTATGTGAACCAGCTTGCAGCCATTCTGCTTCGCTCGCTGCAGAGCTGTTAGCATGCGGGGATGGTTTGTGCCGGGATTTTGACCGATGACAAAGATCGCCTGCGCAAGATCGAAATCTTCGAGGGTCACGGTTCCCTTCCCGACACCGATTGTTTCGCTCAAAGCCGAGCCGCTGGATTCGTGGCACATGTTGGAGCAATCGGGAAGATTGTTTGTGCCGAACTGACGGACGAAAAGTTGGTACAGAAAAGCGGCTTCGTTGCTCGTCCGTCCTGACGTATAAAAGATCGCCTGGTCTGGATAGTTTAGTGAGTTGAGTTCCCGGGCAAGCAAATTGAAAGCGTCATCCCACGCGATCGTTTCGTAGTGAGTGGCACGGTTACGCAAGAACATCGGATGGGTTATACGTCCCTGGGCGCCGAGCCAGTAATCTGATCGAGCGGAGAGATCGGCAACACTCCATGCCTCGAAAAACTCCGGCGTGACCCGCTTTTTTGTCGCCTCGTCGGCAACATGCTTGGCGCCGTTTTCACAAAACTCAAAATGGGAACGCTTACCATCGGGCTCGGGCCAGGCACAACCGGGACAATCGATACCGCCCGGCTGATTTATTTTCAGCAGCGTGCGCGTGCCACGGATTAACCCCATCTCGGACCAACTGCTCTTGGCCGTTGAGATTATTGCCGGAATGCCTCCCGCAATTTTGCTGATCGAGTCGATCTCGACTGACGATTTTTCTTCAGGAGGTTGCGCTGAAGGTTCCGTATGATTCTTTTCGAGATCAGACATCTGGAAAAACTACCTTACCTTTCCAACCAGTCCTAATTCACTCACCACCGCCTCCCTAATCGGCAACTTAGGTACGCCGCCCGGAGAAGTATTGATCTGGAATATTCGAGTGCTCAATGACCTAACACTCTTATCGAACTTCTGTGCTTAATGCAAATTTGTATTTGACTTACAACTATCCTATAGCTTAAAAGCTTCTTCTCCTCTAGACGAGTTCTGACAAGTATTTTCAAGTGTCCAAGTAAGGTTCTGGCGGTAAGCTCGAGC
>WNFC01010993.1_pt1 | contig 11523 bp, 11 predicted proteins | sample 5400541 | NCBI WGS metagenome assembly WNFC01 (sample SAMN13153342, study PRJNA577476) | soil metagenome | isolation source: 120 cm saprolite under Douglas fir tree site 2 hole 2 replicate 1 | place: USA:California | collected 2015-04-18
CCGTGACACCTTCGATCGGAATACGCCGGCACCGCACCCAGCGGAGGCGGCGCTCGCCTCGGCGGGGGGACGGGGCCGCCCTCGCAGCGCCTCTGCGCCGGCACGCTTCGCTCGCCCGGACCTGCCGGTGCGGCCGGCGCAGCTGAAGCGGAGAGGGCGGCCCCGTCCCCACGCCAACGCCCGCTCGACCTTCGGTGCGCCCCGTTACGCGGCCGTGATCTCGACCAGCAGGTCGCCGGCCGCCACGGTGGCTCCGGCAACGGCCCGCACGCTCGTCACCCGCCCCGCCACCTCGGCCGCGAGCGTGCTCTCCATCTTCATCGCCTCGAGGACGACGAGCGCCTGGCCCACTTCGACCAGGTCGCCCTCGGCGACCAGCACGGCGACCACCTTCCCGGGCATCGGTGCGGTGACTGCGCCGGAGCCCGCGGCGCCGTGCGCGCCGCGCGCCTCCTCACCGGACTCGAAGGTCCACACGCGGCCTGCGACGGCGACCAGCACGCGGTCGCGGATGCGCGCCACCAGCGCGCGATGCGGTCGCCCATCCACCTCGAGCGCCACCTCCTCGACGGTCGCGCCGCCCGCGGCGGTGGTGCGCGGGCCGGCCGCGAGGCAGACGACGCGGTGGGCGGCGCCGTCCACCGTGGCGGCGTAGCCGTCGCCCTCGGGGACGAGGACGACGGCGAGCGTGCGCGGGCCGAGCCGAAGGCGCGTCTCCACGTCAGCTCCCGAGGCGCCAGGCGCCGAGCGTCTCCCACGGCGTCGGCGCGGCGGCGTGGCCCCGCGCCTCGCCCGCGAGCGTGGCCGGCCGCGCGAGCGCGAGCGCGGCGGCGAGCGCGGCGACCGCCTCGTCGCCACCCGGTTGCCAGGTCGCGAAGTGCTCGGCCAGGAAGCCCGTGTGTGTCTCGGCGCGGCGGAAGGCCGGGTGCGCGAGCACGTCCTGCAGGAAGGCGAGGTTGGTCGTGGGACCGAGGACCGCCGTGTCGCGGAGGGCGGCCAAGAGCCGCGCGATCGCGGTCGCGCGGCCCTCGCCCCAGGCCGAGATCTTGCTGAGCAGCGGATCGTACTCGACCGGCACCACGCCGCCGGCCGCGATCCCGGAGTCGACCCGGACGCCGGGCCCGGTGGGCTCGCGCAGCGCGAGGATCGGCCCCGCGCTCGGGAAGAAGCCCGCCGCCGGGTCCTCCGCGTAGAGCCGGGCCTCGATCGCATGGCCCCTGGCGCGCACGTCGGCCTGCCCGAAGCCGAGGGGCGCGCCCGCCGCGACGCGCAGCTGGGCGGCGACGATGTCGATGCCCGTCACCCACTCCGTGATCGGGTGCTCGACCTGCACGCGCGTGTTCATCTCGAGGAAATAGAAGCGCCCCTCGGCGTCGAGCAGGAACTCGACCGTGCCCGCGCTCGTGTAGCCGACGGCGCGCGCCGCGGCGAGCGCGGCGGCCGTCATCTCGGCGCGGAGGCGCGGGGTGAGCACCGGGCACGGCGTCTCCTCGATGATCTTCTGGTGGCGGCGCTGGATCGAGCACTCGCGCTCGCCGAGATGGACGAGCGTGCCGTGACGGTCGCCCAGCACCTGCACCTCGACGTGGCGGGGACGAGCGCGTCCGGCAGCTCGGCCTCGCTCGCCACCGTGCGCATACCCTTGCCGCCGCCGCCCGCGGCGGCCTTCACCAGGACGGGGAAGCCGAGGCGCCGCGCCGCCGCGGCCGCGTCGCCGCCGACCTCGGCGCCCGGCACGAGCGGCACGCCGGCGCGCGCGACCGTCGCGCGCGCCGCCAGCTTGTCGCCCATGGTGGCGATCGCCTCCGGCGGCGGGCCGATCCAGGTGAGCCCGGCCGCCTCCACCGCGCGCCCGAAGGCCGCGCTCTCGGCGAGGAACCCGTAGCCCGGGTGGACGGCGTCGGCGCCCGCGCTGCGGGCGGCGGCGAGCAGCGCCTCGACGCTCAGGTAGGACTGGACGGCCGGCGGCGGCCCGATCGGCACGGCGCGGTCGGCGGCGAGCGTGTGCGGCGCGCCGCGATCGGCCTCGGAGTAGACCGCGACCGCGGCGAGACCGTGTTCGCGGCACGCGCGCGCGATGCGGACGGCGATCTCGCCGCGGTTGGCGATGAGGACGGTCTTCACGCTCACATCCGGAAGACGCCGAAGCGCGTGGCGGGGATGGGGGCGCCCAGCGCCGCGGCGAGCGCGAGCCCGAGCGCGTCGCGCGTCTCGAGGGGATCCAGGATGCCGTCGTCCCACAGGCGCGCCGTCGCGTAGTACGGGTCGCCCTCGGCCTCGTACTTGGCGAGGATCGGCGCCATGAGCTCCGCGCGCTCCGGCTCGCCCATCGTCTCGCCGCGCGCCTCGAGCTGCTGCAGCTTCACCGTGAGCAGCGTCTGCGCCGCCTGCTCGCCGCCCATGACGGAGATCCGGCTGTTCGGCCACGAGAAGAGGAGGCGCGGCGAGTAGGCCCGCCCGCACATGCCGTAGTTCCCCGCGCCGTGCGAGGCGCCGACCAGGACGGTGAGCTTCGGCACGGCCGCATTGGCGACCGCGTTTACCATCTTGGCCCCGTCCTTGGCGATGCCGCCCTGCTCGTACTTCTTGCCCACCATGAAGCCGGTGATGTTCTGCAGGAAGACGAGCGGCACGCGGCGCGCGCAGGCGAGCTCGATGAAATGGGTCGCCTTGAGCGCCGACTCGGAGAAGAGGACGCCCTGGTTGGCGAGGATGCCGACCGGGTAGCCGTGGAGGTGCGCGAAGCCGGTCACCAGCGTCGGCCCGTAGAGCGCCTTGAACTCGTGGAACCGGCTGCCGTCGACCAGGCGCGCGACCAGCTCGCGCGCGTCGGTCAGCTTCCGCGGGTCGCGCGCCACGATGCCGTAGAGCTCGCGCGGGTCGTAGGCCGGCTCCTCCACGGCCTCGCGCGCGAGCGGCGCCGGGCGGGGCGCCGGCAGGGCCGCGAAGATCTCGCGCGCGATGCGGAGCGCGTCGGCGTCGTCGGCGGCCAGGTGGTCGGCGACGCCCGAGACGCGCGTGTGCACGTCACCGCCGCCCAGCTCCTCCGCCGTCACCTCCTCGCCGGTCGCGGCGCGCACGAGGGGTGGGCCGCCCAGGAAGATCGTGCCCTGGTTCTTGACGATGACCGTCTCGTCGCACATGGCCGGCACGTAGGCGCCGCCCGCCGTGCACGAGCCGAGGACGATCGCGACCTGCGGGATGCCCGCCGCCGACATGCGCGCCTGGTTGAAGAAGATGCGGCCGAAGTGCTCGCGGTCGGGGAAGATGTCGGCCTGGAGGGGGAGGAAGGCGCCGCCCGAGTCGACCAGGTAGACGCAGCCGAGGCGGTTCTCGAGCGCGATCTCCTGCGCGCGGAGATGCTTCTTCACGGTGAGCGGGTAGTAGGTGCCGCCCTTCACGGTGGCGTCGTTGGCGACCAGCACGCACTCGTGGCCGGCGATGCGTCCGATGCCGGTCACGATGCCGGCGCCCGGCGCCTCGTCGTCGTAGCAGCCGTGCGCCGCCAGCGGCGAGAGCTCCAGGAAGGGCGTCCCCGGGTCGAGGAGGCGGGCGATGCGCTCGCGCGGCAGGAGCTTCCCGCGGCCGGTGTGGCGGCGGCGCGCCTCCTCCGACCCGCCGAGGGCGGCACGCGCCCGCGCCGCCCGCAGCCCCGCCACCAGCCGCTCCATGTGGGCGGCGTTGGCGCGGAACTCGGGATCGGACGGGCGGACCCGGGTCGGGAGCCGGCTCACCAGAAGAGCGAGCGCCGCGCGGCGAGGCCGTCGGCCAGCATGGAGGCGATCCGGGCCTTCACCTGCTCCACCTTCTCGCCGATCACCTCGTCCTCGTCGCTCGGGTTCCCCGTGAAGTGCATCGGCTCGCCGAAGTAGATGCGGTACTTGACGGGGAAGGGGATGGCCCCGAGGAGGCCGAGCCACGGGAAGGTAATGGTCACCGGGAAGGCCGGCATGCCGAGCAGGCGCGCCAGGGGCCGCGCGTTGGCGATCGCGATCGCCTGCTCCTCGGAGCCGACCACCGCGATGGGCACGACCGGCGTGTCGGTCTCGAGCGCGAGGCGCATGAAGCCCTGGCCGAAGTCCTGCAGCTGGTAGCGCTCCCAGATGAGCTTGTTCATGCCGCGGATGCCCTCGGGGAAGGCGATGACGGCCTCCTCGTTCTTGAGCAGGTCGATGGCGTTCTTGCGCGTGCCGACCACCGAGCCGGTGCGCACCATGAGCTCGTTCACCCAGGGCACCGTCGGGAGCCAGTACTCCCCCATGCCGCGGACCACGCGCGGCGGCTCGGCCTCGAAGAAGCAGGCGGCACAGATCATGGCCGCGTCGAGCGCGATCTGCCCGGCGTGGTTGCTGATCAGCAGGACGCGCCCCCGGGGGATGCGGTCGATGTCGTGCGTCTCGACCCGGAACCAGTAGTGGTAGAGGAGGGCGGTGAAGAGCATGCTGCGGCGCGCGGTGTCGGGGTGGAAGCCCCAGGCGTCGTAGCCGTAGGTGTTGAGGCGGGTCGGGATGCGCAGCATGCGCTCGGCGATCTCGTGCTGGAGGAGGTTGATCGAGCGCGGCAGCGCGTCCGTCACGGCGCGCGAGAGCGAGAGGACCGGGGCGAGCACCATCAGTGGCGCACGCTCGCGAAGGTATCCTCGAGACTGAAGAGCGGCGTGAAGCCGGTGGCGCGCTGGAACGCCTCGCCGTCGAGCACGCACGGGTACTTGAGGAAGTCGATGGCCCCCGGCGGGGTGTGGTAGAGCCCGAGCCGGAAGAGGCGGTCGATGACCGCGCGCGCGACCGCCTCGGGGATCGGCACCGCGGTGCCGCCCGTCTCGCGGATCGCGACCTTCAGGGGGACGGCGCCGGGACCGACGACGTTGAACACGCCGTGCGTGCCGCTCTGGAGCGCGAGCGCCACCGCCTCGGCCACGTCCTCCTCGTGGATGAACTGCGTCATCGGATTGAAGCCCAGGATGGTGGGGACGTAGCGCGCCGAGAGGTAACGGCGGATGGTGCTGTTGGTGTAGTAACCGAGCGTGTTGACGGGCCGGAGGATGGTGGTGGTCACCTCCGGGTGCCGCCAGAGGAAGGCGGTGGCGAGCGAGTCCACCTCGGCCAGGTCGCGCACCTCGGGGTAGGTGCGGCTCACGTTGAGCGGGAAATCCTCGTTCAGGTAGAAGGGGTTGTCGGGCAGCGCACCGTACACGTACGAGCTCGACAGCACGACGACCCGCTTGACGCCATACGCGATCGCATACTCGAGCACGCGCTTCGTCCCGAGGACGTTCACCTCGTGACGCACGCGCGGGTCGGAGCGGAAGTGGCGCACGAAGGCGTGGTGCACGAGCGCGTCGGGCCGCTCGGTGCGGAACACGTCCTCGAACTTCCGCTTGCGGAGGTCGACGACGTGCATGCTCACGTTGGGCGGGAAGCCCTCCCACGGGCTGCGGTCGACCCCGGCGACCTTGAAGTAATCGGCGAGCCGCTTGGCGATCAGCCGCCCGAGGCCGCCCGCGATGCCGGTGATGAGGAGCTTCTCCCCGGGCTCGGCGCCCCGGCGCGTGCGCAGCACCTCGGCGCCCGCCGGCGCGAAGTGGAAGAGCTGCTCTGGGCCTTCGCTGGGAACGCGCGCCATGAAGGCCTGGATAATAGACCGCATCCCGACGGAGCGGCAACCCGGAGGTGGACCATGATGGTGCTCGTGGCGCTGGCGCTCGCCCTGGCGGCGCCGGCGGCGGCCCTCGACCTGGAGGGCGCCCGGCTGCTCGACCTGACCCATCCCTTCGACGCCCGGACGATCTACTGGCCGACGGCCAAGCCCTTCACGCTCGAGCCGGTGGCGCACGGGATGACCGAGGGCGGCTACTGGTACGCCGCCAACAACTTCTCGGCTGCCGAGCACGGCGGGACGCACCTCGACGCCCCCATTCACTTCGCCGAGGGCCGCTGGACGGCCGACGAGATCCCCCTCGACCGGCTGGTCGGCCCGGCGGTGGTGGTGGACATCTCCGAAAAAGCTGCCCGCGACCCCGACGCGCTGCTGACGCGCGCCGACCTGGAGGCGTACGAGGCCCGGAGCGGACGGATCGCCGACGGCGCCGTGGTGCTCGTCCGCACCGGCTGGGACCGCTTCTGGGACGACCGGGCGCGCTACCTCGGGAGCGCGGCGCCCGGCGACACCGCGCACCTCCACTTCCCCGGCGTCGCGGGGGACGCCGCCGTGTGGCTCACGACGGCGCGCCGCATCCGCTCGATCGGCATCGACACGGCGTCGATCGACCACGGCCCATCGCGCGACTTCCGCGCCCACCGCGCGCTCACCAACGCCAACGTGCCCATCTTCGAGAACCTGGCCGGCCTCGGCACGCTGCCGCCGCGGGGCGCGACGTTCATCGGTCTGCCGATGAAGATTCGCGGCGGGAGCGGCGGGCCGCTGCGGGCGGTGGCGGTGCTGCCGTAGGGGCACTCAAGTTTTCGCCGGCACCGCCGATACTCCCGGTGGAGACGGCCGAGCATGAACGACACAGCGCGTGCCGGGGCGGAGGCGAGGGGGTGGTGATGGACGAGCAGGCGCTGCAGCAGTTCCGCGCGGAGGTGAGGGCGCGCAAGAACCTTCCCACCATCCCTACCGTGCTCGCCAGGATCCTCCAGCTCGCCGACGCGGAGAACACCAGCGGCAAGCAGCTGATCGCGGTCGTCGAGCACGATCAGGCGCTCACCGGGAAGATGCTCCGGCTCGCCAACAGCGCCTTCTTCGGCCAGAGCCGGCGAGTCGCGACCATCCCGCGCGCCGTCGTGCTGCTCGGCTTCTCGACCGTGCGCAACCTCGCGCTCGGCGTGAAGGTGTGGGACACGCTCGGCACCGGCATCGCGCGCAACCGGCTGGAAGAGCTGTGGGCGCACGCGGTGGCGGTCGGGGTGGCGGCCAAGACCCTCACGGCGCGGCTCCGCGTCGGCGATCCGGACGAGGCCTTCACGGCCGGCGTGCTGCACGACGTCGGCCGTCTCATCCTCGCCATGCGCTTTCGCGAGGAGTACTGGCAGTGCGTCGGCAGCGCGGGGGAGAGCGAAGCGATCGAGCGCAAGGAGGCCGCGGGCCTGGGCGTCGACCACGCCGAGGTCGGCGGCTGGATCCTGGAGGCGTGGAGCCTCCCGCCCCCGATCGTCGAGGCGGTGCGCTCCCACCATGCGGCCGACGCGCGCCCCGGGGTGCCCGGGCTGCTCGCCGTCGCGGACCGGCTGGTCGCCTGGACCGATCTCGCGACCGGCGCGATGGAGACGCAGGCGACCGCGCTGCTCGACAAGAGCCGCGAGCACGGCGTCACGCCCGCGGTGTGGGACGACGTGCTGCGCCGTCTGCGCGAGGGCGACGAGCTCGCCGCACTGACGCGGCTCGTGGCGTGAGCGGCATGTCGCGGGAGCGCTGGAACGAGCACATCCGCGAGGCGCTCGCCGAGGTCGAGGAGCAGCGCGACGACGCCGTCGTCTACCTCTCCGCGATCAAGGTCCTGCTCGATCTGCTCGCGCGTGGCCACACGGTCAGGCAGTGCGGGCAGGAGATCGCCGAAGCGCTCGTGCAGCAGCTCGCCCTCGAGACCTGCGCCGTCGGCCTGCGCGATGAGCCCGACCGCGACCTGACGCTCGTCGGCTTCGCGACCCAGGCGCAGCGCACGGGCGGCCCGCGCGGCGGGCTCGGCGAGTCGGGCTGGCTCGCGCTCGCGCGCCTGGTCAAGCCGGGCGTGAGCCCGACCTGCTTTAGGCGCCGGCCCGACGGGAGCTTCGACGCGGTCGCGCCCGGCGAGCTCGCCGGCGAGGGCTTCCTCGTCCTCCCCTTCGCCGTGAGCGGCGAGGCGGGCGGCGCGCTGGTGCTCCATTCGCTGGTCTCGCCGGCGCAGGTCTTCACGCGCGGGCGCGCGCTCTCCCTGCTCGGGGAGATCGTCGGCCAGGTGCTCACCATCGCGCGCATGCGCGCGTCGGTGGCTCGGCTGTGCGGCGACCTGGAGGGCGAGCTCGGGGTCACGCGCCGCGCCCTCTCCGATCAGCAGCAGAGCCTCCGCGCTCACGAGGAGAACATCCACGCGCTGACGCAGGCGCTCATCCGCTCGAACCGCATCAAGCGAGAGTTCCTCGGCAGCGTCTCGCACGAGCTCCGCACGCCGCTCAACGCGATCCTCGGCTACGCGACGCTCCTGCGCGACGGCGCCGCGGGCACGGTCAGCGGCGAGCAGGCGACGCTCGTCGACCGGGTGCTCAGCAACACGCGGACCTTGAGCACGCTGATCGACGACATCCTGTTCTTCGTGCAGCTCGAGGCGGAGCGCGTACCGCTCCGCCGGGAGGAGGTCCGCACCGCGGCCCTGATCGAGGCGGTGATGGCGGACCTGCCCCCGCCGGCCGAGCGTGCGCGGGTCCCGCTCCGCGTGGCCATCGCGGCCGAGGCCGCGAGCCTGCGCATCGACGAGGCGCTCGTGCGCCGCCTCCTCTTCCACCTGCTCTCCAACGCCTTCAAGTTCACGAGCGAGGGCGAGGTGACGGTGGCGGTGCGCCCGGGCGAGGAGCTGGGCTCGGCCGTGCTCGCCGTGCGCGACACGGGGGCCGGCATCCCGCCCGAGCGCGTGAGCGAGCTGTTCGAGCTCTTCGCGCAGGGCGACGGCTCGACCACGCGGCGCTCGACCGGCCTCGGCATGGGGCTCACGCTCGTGCAGCGGTGCGCCCGGCTCCTCGGCGGCGAGGTGACGGTCGAGAGCCAGCCGGGCGCGGGGAGCGAGTTCCGGGTCCGCATCCCCGACGCGCTGGTGGTCGCCCACGCCGACGAGCGGCCGGCCGCCGACGGCCGACTGATGCACTAGGCGCGCCGTCCATCGCGCCCGGGGCTCTCGCCTGCGGCGCATCGATCTCGCTCGCCATCCTCGGTGCGGTGCGGGCCGGTCGGCGGGGGCGCCGCGCCCGGCTCCCGATCCTCGCTCCACGCGCGCTGCGTCGGCCGTCGCGTCCCCCCGGTGAGCCGCAGGCGCGCGCGGGAGCTGCGGGGGTCGCCGATCACGGCGCCCCCGCCGACCGCCGGCCGCAGCGGATCTCCCCTCGGACCCGGCGCGGGGAGGGGATGCCTCCGCGGCGACCCCCGCAGCCTCCGCGCGCGCCCGCGGCCCATCGGGGGGACGTTGCGGTCTGCGCGGCGCGCGTGAGGCGAGGATCGGGAGCCGCGGGGGCATCCCCTCCCCGCGCCGCGCACCGAATCGATCCGCGCGAGCAGCTCGCCGGCCTCGACGGCTTGACCCGGATCTCCGCCACCGTTCTCGGCTTTACGGCGCCGTCGCCCCCGGCCACAATGCGTCGATGCTCGGCCGGGTCCTGATTCTCTCGGCCTCCGCGGGTGCGGGCCACGTCCGCGCCGCGCAGGCGCTGGAGCGCGCCTTCGCCCAGCTCGGGGCGGCACGCGAGGTGCACCACGTCGACACGCTCCAGTTCACCAACCAGGTCTTCCGCACGCTCTACTCGAAGGCCTACATCGAGCTCGTGGATCGCGCCCCCGACGTCCTCGGCTGGCTGTACGATTGGCTCGACACGCCATGGGAGAAGGAGCGGCGCCGGCTCGCGTGGGACAAGCTCAACACGCGCCCGTTCGTGCGCATGCTGGAGAAGCACCGGCCCGACCTCGTCCTCTGCACCCACTTCCTGCCCGCCGAGATCATCTCGTGGCTCAAGGCCAAGGCGCGGCTCGCCTGTCCGCAGGCGATCGTCGTCACCGACTTCGACGTGCACGCGATGTGGCTGTGCCATCATTTCGAGCACTACTTCGTGGCGATCGACGAGACGCGCGAGCACCTCGTGCGGCTCGGCATCCCCGGCGACAAGGTGACCGTGAGCGGCATCCCGATCGATCCGGTGTTCGCAGAGGTGAAGCCCAGGGACGCGATGCGGCAGAAGCTCGGCCTCCTCGCTGAGCGGACGATCGTGCTCCTCTCCGCGGGAGGCTTCGGCGTCGGACCGATCGAGCACGCGGTCGCGAGTCTCCTCGAGCTGCGCCATCCCGCCCAGATCGTGGTCGTGTGCGGGCGCAACCAGGAGCTCCGGCAGCGGCTCGACGCGCTCGCCGCCGAGCGTGCCGGGGGATCGAACCCGCTCGCCGTCGTCGGCTACACGACGGACATGGACGAGTACATGTCGGCGGCGGACATCCTGGTCGGCAAGCCCGGCGGCCTCACGACGAGCGAGGCGCTCGCGAAGCAGCTGCTGCTGGTCATCGTCAACCCCATCCCGGGCCAGGAGGAACGGAACTCGGATCACCTGCTCGAGGAGGGGGCGGCGATCCGGTGCAACAACCTGCCCGTGCTCGGCTACAAGATCGACCGTCTGCTCGATGACCCGGCGCGCGTGGCGGCGATGCGTGAGAGCGCCCGGCGGCTCGCCCGGCCGCACGCGGCGTGCGAGATCGTCGAGAAGGCGCTGACGCTCGCGCCCTGATCTGCTAGACGGAGGCGCGGGAGCCCCCGTCCGTGCCCGTGGAACAACCTGCCAGCGGCGCCGTAGCCATCTCCGCGCTCGAGCTCGGCGCGCGCGTGCTTCTCGCCTGCCTGTTCGGCGCGCTGGTCGGGATCGAGCGCCAGTGGCACCACAAGAACGCCGGCATCCGGACGCATGCGCTGGTCTCGCTCGGGGCGTCGGCGTACGGCGTCATCTCGCTGCTCGGCTTCGGTCCCACCACCAACCCGATGCTGATCGCCGCTGGCGTGGTCAGCGGCATCGGCTTCATCGGCGGCGGGGTGATCATGCGCCGGGGCCCGACCGTCCAGGGTATCAACACGGCGGCCACCCTGTGGGCGACCGCAAGCATGGGGCTGGCGGTCGGAGCAGGTTACTACACGCTCACCACCCTGATCTTCCTCACCATGCTCGTCATCCAGTTCCCGCTACGCTGGCTCGAGAACGCGATCGAGGCGCGGCTACCGAGCGCGCAAGCGGCTCGGACTCAACGGCAGGAGAGCCGGCGGATCCCGGAGCGCGACGAGTAGGCCGACCTGTTGCCGCCATGATGGGTGTGTGAACGAGCAAAGCCGAGCGGTTGCCCGCGATGCGCAAGATATTTCACTTCGATTCGCCTCGAGAGAAGTATCGTTGCGACGCGTCGGTCGTGAGCTGCTTCGACAACCGCTTCGACACCGTTTCCCGGAAGCTGCTCAAGCGCATCGGGGTCGTTCAGCCGGACGCGATCAGGATCGCCGGGGGAGCCAAGGCGCTGGCATCGCCCGAGGAGGAGTTCCACCGCGCCTTTGTCCTCGAGCAGATCCACAAATCGATCCGTCTGCACGGAACCGAGCGCGCCATCCTCATGCTGCACTGCGATTGCGGTGCGTACGGCGGGCTGGCGGCTCGCTTTCGGGGAGATACCGCAGCCGAGGCCGCCCACTATCGGGCCGAGCTCGGGCGGGCCTCCGAGTTTTTGAAAGCCGCGATTCCCAGCCTCACGGTGGAATGCTTCTTCCTGGATTTCGAAGGGGCCTGGGTCGTCGACGAAGGCTCGGCCGACAGGCGACAG
>WNFC01019346.1_pt1 | contig 11523 bp, 9 predicted proteins | sample 5400541 | NCBI WGS metagenome assembly WNFC01 (sample SAMN13153342, study PRJNA577476) | soil metagenome | isolation source: 120 cm saprolite under Douglas fir tree site 2 hole 2 replicate 1 | place: USA:California | collected 2015-04-18
GAATCCGCAGCGCAGACCGGCCATTCCGTAAATTTTCGAGAAGGTTCTTAGCACGATCACATCTTTGCCGCCCTTGACCAGATCAAGAGCAGATGTCGTATTCGCGAAATGTATGTAGGCTTCGTCGACCATAACCACTGAGTCTTTGGGTTTGTTCTCGACCAGGTACTCGATGTCAGAGTGTTCGGTGACCGTGCCGGTCGGATTGTTGGGCGAGCAAATGTAGAAGAGTCCGGCGTCGGGCGCCGCCGCGAGCATAGCCTTGACGTCATGAGCGTAGGTTTTGGCAAGAGGAACTTTCACCACACGGGCCTGCGCCGCCTCGGCCGCGAACATACCCGCTTCGTAACCGGGATCGGCAGTGACGTAGCTTTTCTGCGGCGAAGTGAAGGCGACGACCGCGAAACGAAGGGCCGGGCTGGAACCGGCAAAGGCGCGAACGTAATCGGGAGCCAGGCCTTCCATCTGCGCAAAAGTGTTCACCAAGTCCTCGGTCAAACCGTCGGAGTAGCGACCACCCTTCGGGATAATCGCGGCCAGGGCGTCACGTGCCGGCTGGCTGGGGCCAAGCGGATTTTCATTAGCGTCGATGAAGACCGCATCGTGGTCGTTGGCGAGCGCCTTGGGGCGATGGGCCGCGGCTAACATGGGCTCGGTCATTATGCTGAAAGCGGCAGCCGCGGAAGCCGCGCCTGACAGATGCAGAAATGATCGGCGGGAAAAAGGCGAGCGCTTTGTCGGCAGCATGGAATCTCCTCCGGGATAGCTTACCGCAAGCGATGGCAGCGACGCAGAAAAGAGTCCGCCCAGCTTGGCAGGCCCCTGAGTCCACAGGCGTGCACCGGTGGTGCGGCGTCGCCCGGAATGGGCTCGATCAAGCCCCCTGCGAAATTGGGGGCATGGCTATTGGCCGTTACCGGTTACCGCCAACGTTTCCACGCTTGGGTTCGCTGTGTCGCTTACTGTAATGGCGCTCGCGCGTGTGCCCACCGCGCTGGGGGTGAAGGTGACCGTGAAGGTGCACTTGGCGTGAGCGTTGAGCGTGCCCGTACAAGGAATGAGTCCACCCGCCACAACGGCAAAATCGCCGCTTCGAGCGATGACTGGATTGAGCGTCGTCGCGAGATTGTTGCTGAGAGTAACGGTTTGAGCGGCGCTGGCGGTACCAACGGTTTGCGCCGCGCCGAATGTCAGCGTTGTGGGAGCGAAGGTCAGCGGCAGCACGGCAGCACCTCTCACATCGAGAATCTGCTGGCTGACGGGGGCGGTGTCGGCAAAGACGATCGATCCGTTAATTGTCCCGCTTGTCCCCAGGGCGGGGGCAAAGGTAACGCTGAGCGTACAACTGGCTCCGGTCACTAGGACGAGGCTGGCGGCGCAGGGTGTCGTGCCGCTGCCGGCGGCGGAAAAATCTCCGCTCCATGTAATTCCGCTGAGGGTTAAAGAACTCGCACTCGTGTTTTTTACCGTCACCGTCTTCGCCGTGCTGACCGTGCCCGCCGTCTGGGCTTCTGATCGACATGTTCAAGGGCGATATCGCCTTCGAAGATCATCTTGCCTTTGACGATGTGGAAAGTGACGCCCTGGCCGCGGTAGATTCCGCTCCCGCTGCTGCCCGGCGAGGCGTTCTGTGCGAGGCTCAGGGACACGGCACACAGTAGTCGCCATCGAGACGAAACCTCCATCCGGTTCGTGTGGAACGCTACAGGGGAGAGCAGTGAGTGTCGCCGCAGAGGGCTCCAGAAGTCAAGCTGAAGGATTTTGCAGCTGAAGGATTTTGCAACTGGGAGGAAGAGACCTTCATGCCCAGGTCCCACCGGGTTTAGCTAATTCCCCTCATGGCTGGTGGCGTAGTAACCCGCGCGCGACTGGATTTTATAGTTCTGCTTCGATTTGATTTCAAGCTTACGATAGCTGCCGTCGAGCTTGTCGTTGGTTGACGAGTAGCCGATGTTGTACTGGCTTCGGAGTTCATTGGCAATCTGGTCGAAAGCTTCCTTCAGTTTCTCGAACTTGTTGCCCACGTTGATGACGCGTCCTCCGGTCTGCTCGGTCAGCTTTCGCATTTCTCCTTCCCCGTTGTAAGACATGCCCATGCTGAAGTACGAGCCGCGGTCGGCGCACAGCAGCACGTAGACAATGGAATCGGATTTCTGTGCGGCCTCGATGGCGTCCTTGATCTTGAGCTTGCTGCCTTCGTCCTGGCCATCGGTGAGCAAGATCATGGCCTTGCGTCCGATTTCTTTGGCCAGCATGTCGTGGGATGAGAGATAGACCGCATCATAGAGCACCGTTCCGGCCGGATTCCGGTTAGGAATAGGTCCACCGCCGATTCCCGGGATTCCTCCGCTTGCATGGTCCACGTTAATCTTTGCTTTGTTGAGGGCGGCCTTCAGCCGATGAACATCGTTGGTATAGTCTTGCAGGAGTTCGGTGTCGATGTCGAAACTGATGACGAAAGCCTCATCCTTATCGCGGAGAATCTGACTAAGAAAAGAGCCGCCCACCTGCTTCTCCATGTCGAGCACATTTTGCTGGCTGCCGCTTGAATCAATGAGGATGCCGAGGGTTAGCGGCAGATTCGACTCCGCTGAGAAGTACTTTATGGTTTGCGGCTTGCCGTCCTCGAAAATCTCGAAGTCATCCTTAGTGAGGTTGGCAATCAGCGCGCCCTTCTTGTCTTTCACATTGAAGAAAAGTTGGACGACCTTGACGTTGACTTTGAGCGTCTCCGTGGGCCCTTGCTGATCGCCGGAGGAGTCGTTTTTCTGGTCTGGCTTTTGTGCTGGGGTCTGGGCGGACGACGATCCCGTCTGGGCGAAGATAACTGGTCCGACCACCAGCAAAGCAAGCACGAACCCTAAGAATGAGAATGAAAGTAGCTTTGAAATCGAGCTGCGCATCAAATCACTTCTGGGCATTGGGGAGTCCCTTTGGGATATTTGTTAGTCTATGCGTAGATACTTAGATGCAGCCTAGGAGCTTGCTTTGGCATCGGAAGGTTCGATAAGCAGGTTTTTTCAGGGGCGGACACGGAGGTTTGAATCCGCCCAAACGAAAGGGACCCGTGGCTAGAGGCTCGGGATCGAGGAAACGGATGACAATTGCCGCACCGCTGGCCCCAATTATCGCCCTGTGTTTTTGCCTCAACCCGACGACAACGGCCGCCCAAGCTTCACAAACGCAATCCAATCCGCATTCTAATCAAGGACAAACCCAAGCCCAGCAACAAGATGTGCCGGATGCTCCTTCTGCGGTACAGCCTGCGGCGAAGCTGCCACAAGCCGTGCCACCGCCAGAAGAGAAGCCCACGACGCAGCCGCCAACGGGTCAGCCTGGAGCGGGAAATAGCGGAGTTCCAAGTTCTCCAACCAGCGAACCCGGCAATGAAGAGCCAGCCACCCCTCCGCCCCCGATGCCGCCCATCACGACGGCACCCCCAGGAAGCGTACCCAAGCAACAGAGCAGAGGCCAGGAACAGATCTACAAGCTGAGTTTGAGCGTCAACTTCGTTCAAGTACCGGTCACAGTGAAGGACCGCGACGGACGCCTCGTCGACGGCCTTCTTCCCAAAGATTTCACCGTGTTGGAAAATGGCAAGCCACAGAAGCTAACATTCTTTACCAGCGATCCATTTGCGCTGTCGGTGGCGATCGTTTTGGACCTGGGTATGCCAGACGTAGCCGTGCAGAAGGTGAACCAGACGTATCCGTCGCTGGTGGGCGCATTCAGCCCGTATGACGAGGTCGCAGTCTACACCTATAGCAGCACAGTCAGCCAAGTTAGCGACTTTGGCGGCCCGACACAGAGATTGACGGCAGTGCTGAATCAGATGAAAACCGTACGGGGACACAACAACGGTCCGCCGGTTTTAAGCGGACCCATGGCCGCGGGCCCAACGGTAAACGGGATTCCGGTAGGAGGTCCTCCGGTTGTGCCGGTGAATACGCCACCGAAGGAAGCGCACGTTTTGAATGACGCAATTTTGCGGGCGGCACTCGATTTGAGCAAGCGCGACAAGGCGCGTCGGAAAGTTATTTTTGTGATCAGCGACGGGAAAGAATATGGCAGCACCGCCAGTTACGGCGACGTCAAGAGGTTGCTGCTGGCACAGGGAATCGAAGTAAAGGCGGTAGCCTTGGACAGTGCCGCCCTTCCCCTCTACAGCAAGATCGAGCGGTTGCATCTGCCGCGGATGGGTTACAGCGACATTCTTCCTAAGTACGTTTCGGCAACAGGCGGAGGGCAGGTGTTCCCCGAGCTCTCACGCAATGCGATTGAAGAAGCTTACGCGCAGATTACCTCCGAGGCGCGCAACCAATACACGCTGGGATACTCCGCCCCCAAGGTAGGTCCAGAATACCGGGACATCGAGGTTAAGGTGCAACGTCCCGGACTAAAGATTTATGCAAAGTATGGATATTATCCGGTGCCAGCTGGACGATAGAGATGACAATATCTCCTAGCTCCATCAACTTTATCCGGCAGTTTCACTCGCGAATGGGCTTTTCAATCAACAATCAGAAATCGACAATCAAGGATGCCTCACCCCCAGGGGTCACCTCAGTAACCTGCACCGGCACGGTCGGTATGATATAAAGTCGAGCAGCCCCTAAGGGATAACTTTGCGTGCGGACGCCAGGGCAACGGCGTGTTCGGCGTATTCTGAGGAAAGTCTTGAGTTTCATCAACTTCGCAGCCCGCGAGATCAATTGCAAGATCGTGTACTACGGTGCCGGACTAGGCGGCAAGACCACGAACCTGCAGGTCATTTACCAGAAGACCGCGGAGCAGCAGAAGGGCAAGATGATCTCCCTCGCCACCGAGACCGAGCGCACGCTGTTCTTTGATTTTCTGCCGCTTGATCTGGGCTCGGTGCGCGGTTTCAAAACTCGAATCCATCTCTACACCGTACCAGGACAGGTCTTCTACGACGCCAGCCGAAAATTGATCCTGCGCGGCGTGGACGGTATCGTGTTTGTGGCGGACTCGCAAGAACAGCGGATGGATGCAAACGTCGAGGCGCTGGAAAATCTGATGTCGAATCTGAAAGAGCACGGCTACGACTTCAACAAGATTCCCTACGTACTTCAGCTCAACAAGCGGGACCTGCCGAATGTTCTTCCCGCGGAAACGTTGAATAAGGAATTGCGCAAAAAGAACGAAGCGGTGGTCGAAGCGGTCGCGTTTCAGGGCGTTGGCGTGTTCGAGACTTTGAAAGAAATTGCCAAGCAGGTTCTTACGGAACTCAAAGCGGGAGGGTAATCGCGTTTCGGTTCTCGACATTCGGCTTTCTGGCCTTTCGGATTCCGGATCATCTTAAGCCCTCAGTCTTAGGTTTTTGCTCCCCAGTGAACTAAAGTCCCCACCCGATATCCGCTTGATCCCACATTAACTACGGTCCCTTCCTTGGCCTCGACTTGTTTGCCAATTCCTCGGTTGGACCACTGTCCTGCGACTCTTCGGCCGTATTCAAGTCATCGGGCACAACAAGACCCGTGTCTGACGCCTTCTCAATTCGCCTCGCCCGTTGTCCCCGGAGGCATTGCCACCTTCGGCAGGGAACGCCGGAACCAGGTTTACGGCCCCATGTTCTTCGACGCCGACCTAATGGTCATGAAAAACTTCCGTATTCCCCGGTGGGAAGGTGCGGAGTTCCAGATCGGCGCTCAAGCGTTTAATGTTCTCAACCATCCCAACTTCGATCAGCCGGTCGGCGATCTTTCCAATTCACAGTTCGGGACTATCATCCGAACCGTTGGAACGCCCACCAGCATCTTCGGCTCGTTCCTGGGTGGCGACTCTTCCCCTCGCGCCCTCCAGATCAGAGCCCAACTTCGCTTCTAGCCTGGCCGTCGGTGAAATAAACTCGCGGCCCGGTTGCTTCCGGGCCGCTCTTTCTTTTGCAAAATGTCAGCAAAAAAGGCGCCGGAGGATTCCGGCGCCACGAGGGTGACTCGCGAGATGCGGGCAAGCGAGTCGGGAAAATCCTAAAAAACTATTTGCTCTCCGCGGTGGGACTCGCGCCTAAATCGCGGCGGCCATTGACGGCTGTTCGCGCAGCGCGGGCGGCGGGCTGAGTCGAGGCGGCAGCGCCGTAGCGCTCCAGCAAGACCGGAGCCATGGTGTTTTCAGCTTCCTTCACGAAAATCATCTTGTTTTCCGAAACCATATCGACGCGCACAAAATCGCCGAGCTTCACTTGTCCTGTCGCGACCAGACTCGCCATCGGAAACACCAGATGTCGCTCGATGGCCCGCTTGAGATGACGCGCGCCATAACGCGGATCGGTCCCTTCCTTCAACAGAAATTCCTTTACTGGAGCCGTGCAGTTGAACACAAACTGATTCGTCCCGGCAGCCATGAGGACGCGCTGCTGGACCATGCCCAGCTCGATGTCCAGAATCTGCGACAAGTGTTCGTCCCGCAAAGTCTTGAAGACCACCGTCTTGTCGATTCGGTTCATGAACTCAGGCGTGAACTTGCGTCGGGCCGCTTCAATCGCTGTACGCTGGATCTTGTCGTCGAACGAGCCATCAATTTCCACCGTCTTAGGAGCGAAACCCAGAGTCCCTTCGACCAGGTTCGTCATCTCGCTGGCGCCGAGGTTTGAAGTCAGAATGATGATGCACTGCGAAAGATCGACGCGGCGGTTATCGCCGAGCGTGAGTGTGGCCTTGTCGAGAATCCCCAGCAGCAACTGCCACAACGAGTCGGAAGCCTTTTCAATCTCGTCAAACAACACGATCGAAAGCCTCAGCTTTTCCGTGAACCACTGATTCAGCGCCTCCTGCGTGAGCAGGGGATGAGTCTCCCGATGTCCCAGGTATCCCGGAGGCGAGCCGATCAGCTTGGCAATCTCATGGGAGTGCTGAAACTCGGCGCAGTCAATCTTGATGCAGGCGTGGGCATCGCCGAACAGGGCCTCGGCCATGGCTTCGACCACACGGGTCTTGCCCGATCCCGTAGGCCCCAAAAACAACAGGTTGCCCACAGGCCGGCCAGGGGCGTTAAGCCCGGCGAGAAACATCTGGTAGATTTCGACCACCTTTTCGATGGCCTGGTCCTGGCCGACAATGCGGCGGCGGAGGGCGGTTTCAAACTCTCCCGCATCGTTACTGCGGCGGTTGGGATCGAGTACAGTGGCCAGATTCGTTCTCATAAAGTCGCTTGCCCGGTTCTACCCAGGATCTGTCCCTTTCGCGAGCCGTTTTCTCCGGCTATTCCCTGCCTCTTGCCGGATTTTGCTGGCCTTCTTTTATCGCCAGACCTTAGCTTCTGGAAACGACAAAAACTGTCATTCTCAGTTGCACCGCCGATCGTACCCGTCCGGTCGGCTCTGTGGGAAATAGCAAGCGGCTCGCCATGAAATCGCACCGCGCGTAGAACCAGTATCTCGTGTCGCTGGCAGAGGTTACGGATCTAGATGATGGAAGGTGAAGATTAGAAAAGAGAAACAGTTTGCGCATCCGGGAAGGCCAAATACCGCGTTGCGTCTGCCCAGCGGCGGCTCAACAGGGTTTCCAACTATGGTCGTCCGCCATTCAAGAACAGCGAAATGAGAAGTTCAGAGCTTTCGCCGGGCGAGCCGCCGCCATCTCGAGAGACAAAAACCAAGAGGGGATGTCCAGCGGTAACTAGCGAGCGCAGAGTGCGCCCGATAGGATCGCAAACGAGTCTGCAAGGAGGACGTCTTGCGCCGCTGGTCTGCCCTGATTATCACATCAACCTCATGTCTTCTTTTCGGCGGGGCCGCATGGCGGCTCAGCCCGCACCTTTCCGGGGTCGTAGCGGCGCAGGAGCAAAGTGCATCCACAAAGCAGGCCGTAGCCGTAGCGCCGGCGGTGGCCTCCCAAAGGGGTTTGAAGTCCAGCGCCCAGTTACAGCCGGCCAGCATCTCGGCCGTCAAGCACGCCGACATTCCCCCGTTGCAACCCACGGCCGCCCCCGGCACCGAGATATACACCGCGAAGCGTGGCGAGAGTATCCCCACCGTCGCGCATCGGTATCTGAACAAGACTTCTTACCTGACCTCCTCTGAGCTCGCCGAAGCCATCCGCCAAGTCAACGGGAAATCTAACGCAGACCATAAAGCCAATATCCTCAAAGCCAACGAAAATGTAATCATCCCCGGAATTCTCCCCGCGCCCATCGTCGAGAAGACCCTCCCCGTCGCCAAAGACTTCGAAGTCCGCGCCATCTACCTGACCGGCATCATGGCCGCCAGCGATCACGGACTTCGCATTATTCGCCACTGGCGCGAAGTAGGAGGCAACGCGATCGTCTTCGACATCAAAGACTCCGACGGCAGCGTCACCGTCCCCTTCGAGCATCCGCTGCTGGGCAAGCATCAGGTCTACATTCACGACGTCCCGAAGTTCATCCACTTTGTGCACCAGCAGAAGATGCACGCCATTGCCCGCGTCGCCATCTTCCGCGACGAGCGCCTGGTCAAGGAGCATCCCGAGCTAGCCGTGCAGTCAAAGAAGACGAAACAGGCGTGGCGCGAAAACGGCAAGCTGGTTTGGACCGATCCCTCTCAGCCCAAGGTTCAGGACTATGACATCGCCCTCGCCAAGTACGTAGCCCAGCTAGGCGCCGACGAAATTCAGTTCGACTACGTCCGCTTCCCCGCCGAAGGCGACCAGAAAGACGCCAGCTTCGCGTTCCAGGCAGAGTCGGCTAGTTCCGCCCAGGGTTCGAGCGAGCCGTCCGCAAGGGAGCGCGTCCCCGGACCATGTGGAGACGACCGCCTCGGCCGTCCCGCCGAAGCGAAGCAAGGCGGAGCCTCCACAACTGTTGAAAGCAGCGATTCCCTCTGCACAATTCCAGCCGCGAATGCCAACTCGGACACAGCCCCGAAGGGGCGCAAGAATGTAGCCCACGGCGTAAGCCGTGGGATCGCCGCCGAAAAAGACCAAGCCCCGGAGGCGCGACAGAAAAATCCTGGCCGTAGCGTAGCCGTCGCCAAGCCCGCCACCCTGCGCGGTCCCCAACGCTCCGACGTAATCACCGCCTTCCTGAAAAAGGCCTACGCCGAGATTCACCCCACCGGCGCGCTGCTCTCACTCGACGTCTTCGGAGTGATGGCCTGGCAGCGCCCCGTCGACCTCTCCCACACCGGACAGACGCCCCCGAGCACTTCATCGGCGAATCCATGGACCGCTTCGAACTCATCACCCGGGTTACCGGAGAAAAGGGTAGCGGCGAAAAGTCCACCGGCGGAAAGTCCAGTGGCGTAGTCATTCGCCCCTGGCTGCAAGCCTTCCACTGGCGCACCAAGACCTATTCCCCCGAATACATCAAAGTGCAGGTCGCTACCGCCAAGGAGAAAGGCGGCATAGGATTCTTATTCTGGAACGCCGCCAACGACTACAGCAAGCCCTTCACAGCCATGCCCGAAATGCGAGCCGCCGACCTAAAAGAAGGCCCAAACGGAAAACCAAAATTCTTCCGTGGCGACGAGCTACCAGGGACAACCGTCAAGGCAAGCCTGACACCCACCTGACACGTCCCACCCCAACTCTTTTCATTTCGACATCCGAGCGAAGCCCCATTTTTCTTTCATTCCGACGCTTGAGCGAAGCCAAGGAAGGAGGAATCTGCTGTTGCCGCCCTCAGCACGAATCCCGCCCACCTCGACCCCCGCCCACCTCGACCCCCGCCCACCTCGACCCCCGTCGTTCCGAACTTGAGCAAAAGCTCCCACTCGAAATCGGTTCACCTGCCCAGTTTTCACTCACCAGCGCCGGCGATAAGAGTTCGCGAAAAACGACACCCACCACCACTCCCGGGTATACAATTCTCCAGCCCCCCGGATCCTATCGAAAGCCAATTGAAAACTACTCTGCACGGAGGCCAATGGCGACAGTCGCTTTACCACAAACCAAACCCGCGAAACGCGGGACAAAGCGTCAATACGATAATTACTTTTTCTCGGCAATGGCGCTGCTGATCCTGGCCACAGCATTTGTCGGCTTCGCCCGCACTTATTTTCTCGCCGGCGTATTCCGCGCCCCGCTGCCCAACCTGCTCATCCACATTCACGGCGCGGTATTTTCGAGCTGGATTCTCTTACTGATCGCGCAGACCGCGCTCGTCTCCGCCGGACGCGTCGACATTCACCGCCGCCTCGGCCTCGTGGGCTTCGGCCTCGCGTGTCTCATGGTCACTCTCGGCGTTTTGGCCGCCAGCAATTCGCTAGCTCGCAACTTCTCGCCGCCGGGTTCCGGCTTCGATCCCCGGACGTTCTACGCCATCCCCATCGGCGACATGATGATTTTCGCCACGCTCGTCTTTTTCGCCTACCGAGCCCGCTTCAATCCCGCCGCCCACAAACGCCTGATCCTGATCGCCACCATCTCGCTCATGGACGCTCCCACGGGCCGCCCTCCCTTCACTGTAATCACAGGCCGGCCTTTCTTCGGCAGCACCTTCGTCGTGATTTTTGTGCTGCTGCTCGTGGCCTATGATCTGTGGTCCACGCGCAAAGTGCATCGCGCCACCATCTGGGCCGGCGTGTTCGTAGTGATCGCCGAACAGCTTCGGGTTCCGTTCGGCAACACTACCGCCTGGCACACCTTCGCCACCTGGGCGCAAACCCTCGCCCGCGGTCCTCATTGACGCTCGGGCGGTGTGGGTTCCAGCGCCGCTGAAAACTCACGATGAAGCCAGTACCGAGACACGAAACGAAGGGCACTTCACAGGAGGCGCAGGCTCGCGAGATTCCCTTCAGGCGTGCCGCACTGGGGCACAATGAACTTCGCCTTTGGCCGCACCATTCTTGCACCTTATGATTTGTTTCTTCACGTCAACCTCACATCCAACAAGGCCACCCAATACTGAAAGGATTGCAAGGCAAAACCACACAGGATGAGCCCAATACCAAACGCCCCAGCCGTCGCTCAGGAAGGTTGTCAGCGTAGTACTCGATCAACGGAACAATTGCACCGCCAATCCCGGTCACAATGCCGATCACCAACCCAATGCGAATCGCAAACGCCCACGCGTGGTCGACGTGCTGCACCAGAGCACTGCACAGAAGCGCCGTCACGGTGCAGCCGAGCGTTCGCACCAGGATTCCCCAAGCGTGACCGCGGGTGATGCGCGGTTTGCCGGTCGCGGCGTAGTCGAGCTCTGGACGCATGCCATGAGAATACGCGAGGATTTGGCCCACGGTGAGCAGGATGGCGAAGGTGGCGGCAAATTCCAGGCCCAGAGTCCGATATAGGCCGGCGCTAAAGGCAAATCCTCGTATCGCGCTGAACCACCCTTCCCACCACAACGAATAGTGGTCGAGCCCCCGAGCCGCGCGATTGAGTTCAATCGCAATCGTGACGCCGCTTGCCACGCCAGAAGTTAGGCCAAAGAAAAGATCAAGTCCAAGACCGTAGCCAATTCCAAACACAATGGAATAGGTCACAACCCTGGTAAGCAATCGCAAAGGACCGTGCTGACCGCCCAGCAAATCGTAAGCAAGGTAAAGACTTCCGATCACATCCAGGCAAGTACCCGTAATGCTGA
>WNFC01037600.1_pt1 | contig 11523 bp, 11 predicted proteins | sample 5400541 | NCBI WGS metagenome assembly WNFC01 (sample SAMN13153342, study PRJNA577476) | soil metagenome | isolation source: 120 cm saprolite under Douglas fir tree site 2 hole 2 replicate 1 | place: USA:California | collected 2015-04-18
CTCCAAACAGTGAGAGAAACATTTTCTTGATCATCACCAGAATGATCTCCACAAAGGAAGAGGGTCGAGGGGTCACGTTTGTGACAGACAACCGGCTTGTGTGTCGGAACGCCGAGCGTCCTGGTAGACCACCACATCTCCATCCAATGCCATGGGTCCAGAGCACATCTCGCAACTGCTTGTTAGACGTTGCGTGCCGAATGCGTTTGAGCGGGATCGCCAGAAGTCAGATTCCAGGAGAGAATGCGCCCTGGCGTTAAGCGGATCAAGGCTGGACTAAAGTCTGGTGAAATCTGCTGCCCGCCATCAGGAAGAGCTTCTGCGTGCCCGCGAATCTCGATGCCGCGCGGTTGAAACGGGGGCAATACATCGTCGATCACGAAAGACGTCAGGCCATTACGCGCCACATTCCGAAACTTCTGCGTCTCACCCATTTTCAATCCGCCGATGTCAATGGTGTCCAACTCAGCATGATAGCGGAAGGTCACCGGAGCGATCTGCGGTTCGCCGTTCTTATTGACGGTGGCCAGTCTCCCAAGCCGTTGGGTCTGTAGGTACTCCAGTTCGATGTCCGTAAACTTACTCATGACTTCACCTCCGTGATTCTTTCTTTTTTTGATTGTATGCTTCTTCTGACCTGCAGGATGGAGTTATGCAACACCATCCTGAGATCTTGCTGCACCCGCTCTTCAAGAGGCGCTTGCAGCTTGGAACAGGCGCGAGAGGCCTGTGAAAGGAGCCAGTGGGATCACATCAAAGTCGATCAGATGTAACTGCGCGAATGGTAACGTGGCGAGCGCCTCTTTGGCGGCCTCTATGCTCGCACTTTCGAACATCAATACGACTCTGCCTGGTTCGTTCGCACGGGTATAGAACTCGCGGCAGATGCCTTGCGCGTAGAGTTCCCACACCGCTTGAATTTCTGCGGCCGCGTGTGATAGCAGCTCTTCTCGTGAAACGCCTTCGATTGGTTTGGGCAATACTAAAATTTTCATGGAACAGAACCTCCGATTTCTTGTTGATAGGAACGGTTGTCGTGATCCTCACATGAAAGATCATCACCAAGCAAGAGGGTCGAGGGGGCAGGTTTGTGACAGACGTGTACCTGTCACAAACCTGCCCCCTCGACCCTCTCTCTTTGTACAAGCTACCGAAAGTACGTTTCGAGTGTGCGTTACACACCATTCAGGTGAGCAACTCTTCCATAAGAAGAAGCTCTCTCAAGGAGGATTACCATGATCTGGCAAATTGATCCCACTCATTCACACGTGTCGTTTGCTGTCCGAGTCTTGTCGGTCAGCACGACGAGAGGACGCTTCCACGCGCTTCGTGGACATCTCCATATTGATGAGCAGCATCCTGCCAACTCCTGGGTAGCGGCTTCCGTGGAGGCGGCCAGCATCGATACGCACAATAAGCTGCGTGATGCTCACCTGCGGTCCACCGCCTTCTTTGCCGTGAAGCAGTATCCCACGATCACCTTTCAGAGCACGAGCGTTGAGCATACCGGTGGTCAAGACTACCAGGTGACGGGGAACCTGACCATGCATGGGGTAACCTGGCCCATCACCTTCGACGTCGCATACCGTGGTCAGAGCACTCAAATGGGCGTGCGCGCAGGCCTCAGAGCTTCGGCGCAGATCAATCGCACCGATTTTGGCGTGGGCCGGGGAGCGGCAGTGCAACTGGCGGCGAGTTCGATGGTCACCATCGAGATTGAGCTGGAGACGGTTCAGCAGGCAGTGGAAGTGCGAGAGGCAGCGGTTAGAGCTACAGCCCACTAGCAGGCCCGGTGTCTCGTTAACTGCTCTGAAGCGCAAGGGAGCTCCTCTCTGTTACGAAGGACTCCCTTCTGCTCCTTTTTGAACCAATGCAATGAGTGAACGAGCATGCGGCAAGGCCCATGCCAATTGCAAGGAGAACAATCATGGTGATGACCGTCCCAACGAACACCCCATTACAGCAACAGCTTGATGAATTTATCGCTGAGGGGGCAAGCTGGTTACCCACAAACCTGTTGCAGGATTTGCTGCGTCCTATCGGGCAACTCATTCACTCCGGCGCTGCCGAGAACGCTCTCAAGGAAGGGGCACAGGCCCCAGATTTCGCTCTGCCCGACGCACGCGGCAACGCGGTGAGGCTCTCACATCTGCTCGTGCAGGGACCAGTCGTCATGACCTTCTATCGTGGCCAGTGGTGTCCGTACTGCCATCTGGCGTTGCGCGCCTATCAACAGGCCTTGCCGCTCATGCAGGCAAGGGGAGCCTCCCTGGTAGCGATTTCCCCGCAGACGCCGGACCATAGCAAAGCTTTGGCCGAAAAGCTGGAACTGACCTTTGCGCTCTTGAGCGATAGGGGCAACCAGGTGGCGCGCCAGTTTGGACTCGTCTTCACCCTTGATGAGGCGGTACGCGGCGCACACAAACAGGTGGGTGCGGACCTGCCCAGGTTCAACGGCACTGCCTCGTGGGAACTGCCGATGGCGGGGACCTTTCTGGTCGATCAGTTGGGGACTATCCGCCTGGCCTTTGTCCATGCTGACTTCACGCGCCGCCTTGACCCGTCAGTCGTCAACCGAGAGCACGCCGAGAGGCGTGCTCAGATGTTTAACGCTGCTGAGCTTCAGCCAAATATTTGTGACAATCGCCATGTTTGCTTATTGTCACAAATCTTTGGCTGTAGGATGTCACAAATCTTTGGCTGTAGGATGTCACAAATCTTGAGACTGGAAAAGTACGTAAATCTTGAGACCAGTCTACAAACATCACTAACCTTATAACTACTGCCATTGATCTGATGAGCTATGGAATTCCCAAATTTACATCTTCTGAGTCAAACCAGAGGTGATGGTGACCATGCTGGCGGAGCTTGCGACTTCGATGTCGTAGCACGGAGCAGTCGGCTCAAAGCCAGAGCTTTGCAGCCGCACGTTGTTGCCCAGATCGCTGAAGGTTTGATCATCGAAGACGAATTCGGAGGCCCAGCCCTTGAGGTGGACGCGTGCGGCGACGCCTGCCGGGCGGCGAACAGTGATCTCTGATGCTCCCCCGCTGATCCGTATGGGAACCACACCAGAAGGCGCGGGGAGTTCCAGGCGGATCGAACTGAGTCCCCCCTTGACCTCCAGCCCGGCGAGATTGAGGCCACCCAGTTCGGCGGTGACCTCCGAGGCTCCGCCCTGGATCGCGATCTGCCAGGGAATAGCGATGCTGAGCGTGACCTCTGCCGCGCGCTGCTCCCCGCCCAGAACCCACAGACGTCGTGGATAGCGGATAGTGACCACCCCCTCTTTGGCCGCGACGCTCGGCACCGGTCCCTCGAAGCGGGCCTGGTAGAGCTCGGCCATTCCCTCGTCTGTGCGCACGGTCAGTCGGGAGATCCCAGAGGAGACGACGAGCCGACCGCTCGAAAGCCCGCCTAGCGGAGCGGAGTAGATCCCCCCCGCGCCCTCTGGCGCCTCTCGCAACCGGACCAGTTCCTTTCTGGACAGCGCATTACTGCGTTTGAGAAACTCTAGGAGGAAGGCGATCTGCTCATCGTTATAGTCCGACGCCAGGTCATCCCACGCCTTCCCAAGGGAATCAAAGATGGGGCCGATCTCGTGCTTTTCGTCCTTGCCTCTTGCGAGCCGGACGATGACCCTGCGGCCATCGTTGGGGTCTCGCTCCCTTCGTACGAGTCCGGTCTCCTCCAACCGGTTGAGCATCCCGGTGATCGCTCCGGTGGTGAGTCCCGTGAGATCGGCGAGCTGACCGGCGGTCGAGGGACCGCTGCTCTCCAGAAGGTCGATGACCTGCATGTCTGTGACGGTCATCCCAAGACGCGCCGCCGCCGCCCGGAAGAAGGAAGCGCCGAGCCCGGTGAACTGCCGGAGTTCTCGCGCAAGCTCTCCAAGTAATGCCGCATGGTTTTCCTGAGAACCACTTGACAATTTCTGTTCCTCCGTGTATACTACATTTATCTTAGTCGCTAAGTTAGTTTTTAGATGTTTCACTTAGCAGCTCGTTGCATTTTATTATAGCATATGAAGGAGTCGACCGCATTCAATAAACCATCAGATGCCTCTTCCGGCCCATCTGCCATCTTCAGGAGGAGTGCTTGTTCCACCAGAACGCGCAGAGGCTTTGGGTGCGGAAGGCTGAAGAACTGGAAAGCTTTTTCTCGTCGAAGCCGTGCATAAAAAAGCTGGTATATATGGGTTATTCCAGCAAGAATAAATTGACCTCTTTCCGTTCGGCGGACTCCTGCTGGGTCTGGTGATGGTGTTTGGAATGACCCAAAGAGCGTTGAGAGAGATATAGCAAGCGTTCTCAACGCGATGAAGTGTCTCAAGCCGCTTCATTGTGTTGAGAATGCTTCTCTACGCAACCACCTTACCAAGTCTCCATCCTCGATCCAAAGGTGTAAATCACACAATTGTACAGTTTCCATCAGGACAATTCTAAAATTTATAGTCTTGCCTGAGAAACTTGAACGTCGGCCAGACTGTACATTGGGGAATTCTACGAGCGGGATCAGGATAATTCGGGGAGCAATCTGCTCTCTTTCTGAGAGAAGTGTCACTCACAGAGTGATCGCAAGGAAGAACTCTTTCAACGCAGGGGCGAGCACGTCGTCAGCCGCGCCGTGGTCTTGACCTTCCAGGGTGCGACGCTGCGCATCAGAGAGAATGGTAGCAAGCTCTTGCGCCCCGTGGCGCAGAAACACATGACTTTCCTCACGACCCAAGAACACCGTGCCGTCCATCACCAGCGTGGGGACTGTGACGGAAGCCCACTTCCTGAGTGGCAACGGGTCGCCTCTCTGGGTATCTCCAATGATAGTGACGTCGTAAGCGAGCGTGTGCGCCACTTCCTCGAAACCCAACCACATGGGCAATTGCCGCATCTGGGCAACCACTTCGGCAGGAGAGCCCACCTCGGTCATGAAGTACTCGACCGCTTCGCCCCGGCGACCCGACGAGACCAGTTCCATGAGGTGTTGCGCGTAATCCTCCGGTGCAGGAGGACGACTGTCGTCAATGATAAACGGGGGCTCGTACACCGCCAGCTTCGTGATTTTGGTGGGAAGCAGGCGCGCGGCCTCCAGAGCCAGGACCGCGCCGGAGGAATGGCCAAAGACGAACGCCGATCCCCCAGCCTCGCTGATCAGGGCATCGAGATCTTCGACCTCGCGCTCGACCGCGTAAGGCGCTGTGTCCCCACTCTCGCCTCGGCCACGCCGATCGTAGGCGAACACGGTGAAGTCCGGCGAAAGGTGAGCCGCCAGTGATGCCGCATCCGATCGCCTGGCAATTGCGCCTGTCACCAGGATGAGCGCGGGTCCATGACCCGACTGATCGAACGCAATGGGTGTACCGTCTTTCGAAAGGACTTTTTTCATACAACCTCCTTGTAATTCAGTTATTCAAATTATTACTTTGCAGTATACAGCCCTGGAAAGAAAAAATCTTCTTCCTTCTCCAACAGAACGTTCTTCACAGATCTATTCTTTTCAGCCCGGTCGGAGGCGGCAAATCAACGCGAGCCGTTCCTGCTACTCGCTAGTGACAGCAGGTTATGAGCTTCGATGCTTCTGCGCGAGCTAGACGAGAGTAGGGAGGTGTAACAGCCAGGGAGTGCTATAAAATGAAGCACCTCAGGTCACTCTTTGACAAACTTTGCTATACTGATCTCATAGGAAGTACAAACGAGAAGTGATGTTCGGCCATCGATCACTGAGACGAACATGTTCTCTTTGCAGCACATTCATCGAGAGCAAAGAATGAGATCAGAACAACTTCTCTTTCTTCCAATGAGAGGAACAACTCCTATGTCAAAAGTCTGGTTTATTACGGGAAGTTCACGTGGCTTAGGACGCAGTCTCGCTGAGGCCGTTCTGGCTCATGGAGACCTCCTGGTTGCCACCGCTCGCAACCCTGAGCAGCTGGGCGACCTTGTCTCAACGTATGGGGAGCAGATGCGTGCCGTAGCACTTGACGTCACCAATCCTGAGCAGGTTCGCACCGCCATCGCCACCGCCATCAATGCTTTTGGCCGGATCGATGTCGTGGTCAATAATGCCGGTTACGCCAACGTGGCGTCTATCGAGGATGCCTCCGCAGAAGACTGGCGCGCCCAGATCGAAACGAACCTGTGGGGGGTGATCAACGTGACGCGAGCCGCTCTCCCGATCCTGCGCAAGCAGCGATCTGGACATGTTGTACAGGTCTCCTCGATCGGAGGTCGTACGGGCTCTGCGGGACTGGGTCCCTATCAAACCGCAAAATGGGCGGTTGAAGGGTTCTCCGAAGTCCTCTCACGCGAAGTCGCGCCACTTGGTATCAAGGTTACACTGATCGAGCCGGGAGCACACTTGAAGGCCGTTTGGATTACCATCATCAAGCCGGGAATGAACCAGGTGATCCGGCCAAGGCTGCTCAGGCGATCATTACAATTGTCAACGAAGCAAACCCACCCCTGCGTCTCCTCCTGGGAAAGGATGCTGTCCTGATAGCTCGCAGGATCGATCAGGCCAAACTCGCTGAGACAGAACGCTGGGAGAAGCTCAGTTCCTCCACCAACTTCGACGACAGCGAGGAGCACCGTTGGACACATCTTGGATTACCACCATCAAGCCAGGAAACCACGAAGTAATCCGGCCAAGGCCGCTCAAGCAATCATTCCTAATTTCTTGCTAGACATAGCATCGGTCACATTCCCTCGTTTCGTTTCGTCATAATAATAACGAGCGAAACCCATCCGACCTTCTATACTTCTCTGAAGTCCTCGATCAATAACGCATCTTGCCCAGCCTGGACGAGCAACCCCTCATCGGAACGTTCAAGCACTGTGCCGGGTTGCGCCGGAGGAGAAGTGGGAACCACGCGGGCGCGCCGCACGAGATATCCTTTGCCATCAATCCTGGCAAGCGCCCCTTGACTGCCCCAGGCGCGTACCTGGTTGCGTAGTTGCACTGCTGATCGGTTCCAGTCCAGGTTGCGCTCGGCCTCAGTCATCATTGGGGCATAGCTGCCCTCGACTGGCTGCGGCGTGCCTGGAACGCCGGCAGCTACAGCTGCAAGCGCCTCTGGGAGCAGCGGCCCACCCAGTGTAAGCAATTTAGAGTAGACGCTGTCAATGTCGTCATCTTCGGAAATATCCATCGCTCGTTGCACCAGAATCGGACCAGTATCGAACTCAGCATCCATGCGGTGGATCGTCATGCCGATCTGCGGTTCCCCGTTCATGATTTGCCAGAAAACCGGTTCGGGGCCGCGATACTTCGGCAGCAGAGCTCGTTGTTTCATATCGCCATTCAGCGACCTTCCATTCTCCCATTCTAAGAGACATGTTACCACCTGACTCTAGTATTTTAAATCCTGAAAACGCTCCAGGGCAAACGATCAGGAAAGAAGACAGGCGTTTGGAGATAAGACTTCCCGTGAGCGGCCCTTCGCGGAGTTTACCCTGAGCGCATGAGCCGCAGCCCTGAGCGCAGCGAAGGGGAAGGGCTCAGGGTGACATTACTTGAGTGGTATCCTGTTTGTCATCCTACTAGTTGTCGTCGCCGGAGTTCCACCTGTACTGATGTGACATTACTTGAGTGGTATCCTGGTTGTCATCCTGGTTGTCATCCTGGTTGTCATCCTGAGCGAAGCGAAGGATCTCTCCGTTCATCGAGCCAGACCTTTCGCGGAGTTTACCCTTGAGTGAGCCGAAGCCCTGAGCGTAGCGAAGGGGAAGCGAAGGGGTGACAGGCATTATCTCCAAACGATCTGGAAAGAAGAGGCGGCGGTCGCGTCGTGTGCTGTGGTGGTCTTTTGCGAACGGGCTGCCTGTGTAAGATAATGCATTGAGTACGACATATACACAGGAGAGTCATATGCACCAGGCCGGCATCCTCGTTATCGGTGGCGGGATCGCGGGAACCGCGACCACCTGCTGTCTCGCCCAATATGGCCACCAGGTGACCTTGCTGGAGCAAAGCGAGCTTGCCGCGGAAGCTTCCGGGCTGAACGCCGGGACGCTCTGGGCAACCGGCTGGGGTCGCACACCTGATCTCTCCTCTACGCTCAGCATGGGCAGCCTGGAGGTCTTCAAAACCTTGCAGCTTGACCTCGGTCATGACCTTGAGTTCCGGCAGGGCGGCTCGCTGCAGGCCATCCAGACAGAAGAAGAGTACGCCTTTGCCCGGCAAGAAGCGCGGGAACTCCTGGCCAGGGGACACCAGGTCGAACTGCTGAACGGGCGCGACGCGCGCATTATCGAACCCGCACTCGGCCCGCGCATCCTGGGCTGCCTGTACTATCCTCATGGCGGCAGCGCGAATCCAGTCAAGACGGTACGCGCTCTTGCTTCCCTCGCGCAAAAACACGGCGCGACAATACTCACACATCACAAGGTCACTGGCATCGCACATCTCGACGATGGCGCCTACCAGATTGTCACACCGCCCGCGACGTTCAAGGCCAGCACGCTCGTGTTAGCAGCCGGGCCGTGGTGCCGCTCCCTGGGTGCCATGCTCGGCCTCTCCATCCCCGTGTATGCCGTGCGCGGCCAGATGTGGGCCACGGCTCCCGTGCCACCCAGCATCTTTCACAGCATCGGAGCGCTCGAGTCGCACCTCTACTGGCATACCCACCCCTACAGCGACGAGCAAACGCCGCTCGAACTCACCCATCACCAGAGCCAGCGGCTCACCCGCCACCTCTACGGGCGGCAGACCCGCGACGGTGAGATCATCATAGGCGGCGACAGGCAACTGAATGCCCCCAAAACGCCCGACCGGGACGGCATCGAGACCAACCGCGCGCATGCGCTTGAACTCTTTCCAGAGTTGCAGGACCTCCCCATCGCCCGTACCTGGGCCGGTTGGATGCCCTTTACACGCGATCTGCACCCCCTCATCGGTAAAATCCCCCACCTCGAAAATCTCTACCTGCTCACAGGCCTGAGCTCCTCCGGTTTCGAGAAAGGCCTCATGTCCAGCAAACTGCTTGCCGAGTCGATCAACCATGGAACTACGATCCCCATCCTCTCCGCAGCCGACCCTGCGCGGCAGGTGAGCATGTAATCAATTTGAAAGCGGTAGCCGGCGCGCTTTCTTGAAAGAGGTATTCACTGCCTATTACAACGCTTTCATTCTTCGACATCCATAATTGATTCACCTATCCCATTGAGAAGTAGTATCATAGCGCCAGGAAGTTGACAGTCTGTTCAAATAGAGGATATCATGAGCGTACCGAGAAGAAGAAACAAGTTCGGTTTGGCCAAATATGTGTGAAAAAAGCTGCCAGAAATGTGTGACGATAAGCGTTACTTCACGCTCAATATTGCTGAGCTTCTGCCAAATAAGTGTGACAATAAGCACGCGAACAGCTTCTCAGAGAAACAGAATGAACAATCTGGAGTATATCTCTTTATTATTATTTATCATCGTAGAGTAGAGGATCGGTGTGGTAATCCCGGCAGAACGTGTTGTATCAGGAAACACATCATCAGGTCGCCGTACGAAGCGACCTGAGTATGATTTACCGCCGATAAGAGGGGATAAGCTCGAACTTCCTCCTCTTGTCGATGCAACACCTGCTCTTCCCACGAACGATCAGCACACCGTGGTAGACCTCTTCTGTGGAGCAGGTGGGATGAGTCTGGGCTTCGAGTCTGCTGGCTTTCGTACCCTTCTGGGGGTGGACTTTGATCAATGGGCCTGTCAGACCTTTGCAGCCAACATCCCTGCCAGGATGATTGTGCAGGATTTGAACGAAGTCACCGATTTTCGCGCGTTCTTCGCCGAGCATGGTATTTATCAGGTCACCGGTATTATCGGAGGCCCTCCCTGTCAGGGCTTCAGCCGTGTAGGAAGAGGACGCATCCGCCATCGAGATAGGCTCAAGGGACACACCGGGCTGCAAGAGGACCCACGCAATCGTCTGTATCATCAATATCTTGCTGCTGTTGCAGCACTCAGGCCCCTGTTCTTTGTGATGGAGAATGTCCCTGATCTTGCTCACTATGAGGATGATAATGGGTTACTGGCCGACCACATTCAGGCAGAATTTGAGAGACTCGACTACTCAGTTGATCGGGGAATCTTGCTCGCCTCCGATTTTGGTGTCCCGCAGAGCCGTTCACGGTTGTTCTTCGTTGGATTACATCAATCTCTGGGAAAAGCAGTTTGTTGGCCCGACTACGAGGCAGCAAGGAAGCTCTACGGTGTGCAGTCACTCCGCGCTGCCATTGGTGACCTTCCCATTGTTGCTGACGGACATCTTGCTCGCTGCATCCCCTATGAAGGTGCTTTAGAGAGCTGGTTACATCGCTGGTATCGGGGTGCGATGCCAGAAGACCAGGAGCATCTTCTTTTTGACCACCTGACCCGACCGCACCGTGAGGACGATAAAAAGATCTTTCGCGGGATGAAGGAAGGCCAGCGCTATGTTGACATCAAGGAAGCGGATCGTCGTTACCGCTCAGATATTTTCCGCGACAAGTACCGGAAACTGATCTGGGACGATCCTTCTTGGACACTCACCGCCCACATTCGTCGTGACAGCTACCGCTATATTCATCCTGCGACCGAGCCGCCGCGAACGATCTCTCTTCGCGAGGCTGCGAGGATACAGAGTTTCCCCGATCATTGGCGCTTCTGCGGTTATCGCTCTAATGCGTTTGCTCAAATTGGTAATGCTGTTCCCCCCTTACTTTCACGCGCTCTGGCCCGATGCATCATGGTACAGTTGCCAGGAGGGGAGGAAATGCCAGATCCGCTCATTCAAGTGTAACAGGTATAGCCCCGAGCCAGCTCACTTGCTGCTTTCTAGAAGGAATGATAGAAGATCGTGATGTCAGAGGCTGTATCCAGGGTAGCAGGAGGTATTCAGGTCAACGGCCATCTTCTTTTCGTTGACCTGTTTCATGCGCATCTTCAGGTATGGAGTGTGGAACATCAGCGTATTTTCCCCTGGCGTACCACCGATAATCCCTTCCACATTTTGATCGCTGAGATGATGCTGCGACGCACCCAGGCCAGACAGGTCATTCCCGTCTACAATCAGTTTGTTGCACAGTACCCCGATGCGCAGACCTTGGCGAAGGCTCCCCCTGAAGAGGTAACCAGGCTACTCTTCCCTCTCGGTCTTACCTGGCGCGTTCCCGCCTTTCAAGCGGTGGCACAGGTGCTAGTCACAAAGCATGATGGACAGGTTCCGGGACACTATGAAACGCTCCTGACACTGCCCGGCGTAGGAGATTATGTTGCCAGCGCTGTCTGTAGTTTTGGGTTTGGGCAGGCTATTCCGATTATCGACACCAATACGGTACGTGTTGCTGGCCGATTATTTGGTGTCGCCACTCATGCAGAATCCCGTCGTCGGCAGCCTATTCGTCGACTCCTGAAGGCATTGCTCGATGAGCACAACCCGCGGGCCTATAACTATCACCTCTTGGATCTCGCGGCACTCATCTGTACACCTGCTCATCCACGCTGCGAAAGCTGTCCACTGGTCCGATGCTGTGCAACAGGTCAGATGCTCACGGCGGG
>WNFC01008192.1_pt1 | contig 11522 bp, 12 predicted proteins | sample 5400541 | NCBI WGS metagenome assembly WNFC01 (sample SAMN13153342, study PRJNA577476) | soil metagenome | isolation source: 120 cm saprolite under Douglas fir tree site 2 hole 2 replicate 1 | place: USA:California | collected 2015-04-18
CACAGGTGCTCGATCTCCCGACACGCGTTCGATCAAGGTCCAGTCGATCACCTCCGGAGGCCATGGAGACTTGTTCCTCGAGGTCAACGGCGATCCTTGCGCATCCGGAGCGCGCGGTCATTGGATCGCTTCGCTGTCGGCAATCACCGGAGTCTTGCGGTGGAGCAGGCAGTTCGACCGGGCCCCCTCGGAGTTGGTTGCCGACGAACGGGGCAATCTGTTTTTCCGGGCGGAGCTGTCGACCAACGACCGGGGGCACCGGCCCTATCTGATGTCGCTGAGCACCGTCGGACGCGAGAACTGGCGTCGCGAGGCGTCCTGGTCATCTCTGCCGGTGGCGACCTACAGAGGTTTGCTGTTCGATGCGAACCGCGAGGTATGGCAAAGCGCGACGGGGGTGCCGGCTTTTCGGATACCCGCCAGATATGCCTGGGGCGGTCAGCGAAATGCCTATACCCTCATCGATCACGACTCGGCCTTCGTCGTTGCCAGGCCCAGACACTCGTGCCCGCATCCGGGGTGCTCGCTGGTCCTCTATGGGATCGATCTTCCAACCGAACAGGTGTCTTTCAGCGTGGTCCTCACCGGGAAGGAGCAGGTCTCGATCACCCAGCCGATCCTCACTTCGGAGCGGACCATTCTGTTTGCCCAGAACACCGGATCGAACGCGGTGCTTCGCGAGTTTTCGCAAGACGGCACGGAAATCCGGTCGGCGCCGCTTCCTACCGGCCACTATGCGGAAGCCGCGGCGCTGCTGGAGAATCGATGGGTCGTCGCGGTGGATTCACCGGCCCCGCAGATCCGCGCCTTCGATGTCGGGCCCACGCAACCAAGCCGCACCGGCTGGATGAGCTCTGGCGGAAACTCCGCCTCCGCCGGCCTGCCTCAGTCCGAATACCGCGCTGTTGCCGCCCGCCAGACTCCCCGGCGATGAGCCGCTAATCGCCCGTCGAGAAGGCCTCCACGCGCGCGGTTCCCTCGACCATCGCCGGATTGCCGATTTCCAACATCGACGCGATCGAGGGAGCGATGTCGATCGGGCTCATCCGCTGGCGAAAGATGCCGCGACGGACTCCCTTGCCGAAGAAGATCACCGGTACTTCGCTGTCGTAGGCGTAGGGAGACCCGTGGTCGGCGCCGTCCTTCGCGTCCGACAGGGTGACGAAGGGCCGCAAGAGAAACAGGACATCGCCGCTGCGCTCCTTGAACTGGCTGCGGCGCAGCGCATCCAACCCGAAGGAAGGCTCTGAGTCGCGAAACAAGTCGTCCCGGGCAACCGCGGTGAGCACCTCCGGTTGATTCGCCAACCAGGTCGCCGCCGCGCGCCGCACCACCGCGCCATCAAGCCCCTTATCGATGATCGTCTTGTCCTTCAGGTAGACCTCGACCAGCTGCACCCCCGCGACGAGATCGGCTCCGAAGCGGGCCTGCAGCTGTTTCGAAAGACCGTCTTGAAAGTGTGCCGCGCTGAGGCGAACGCTGGGCATGCCGGCCGCGGCCCACTCCTCTGGAATCGCGGCGCCGCCATGATCCGCGGTGAGGACGACGAGGAGATTGTGCTTCCCTCCGGCGGCCTTTTCCGCCGCGGCGATGAGCTCTCCCACGCTCTTGTCGAGCTTGATCATCGCGTCCTGCATTTCCCAGGAGTACGGACCGAATTGATGGAAGATGAAGTCGATCGAGCTGATGCTCACCGAGAGGAGATCGGGGATCTGATCCTTCCCGAGCTCCTCGCCCACGATGGCCGCCTTCCCAAGCTCGACCAGGATATCGGACATATACGGCGAGCATTTGAGAATGCTGAAGGACTGCTCTCCTGGGCTGGAAAGGCCGGCATTGAGCGGATGCGGGAACGTTCGCCCCAGCGCATTCCAGTCTGATTCGTACTGCCGGTCGTCATCGCCCAGGTATTCGGTCGGGGGCAAAGACAGGGTCCACTGCTTGTTGAAATAGCTCTGGGGCAGCTGCCGGTTGTTGAAGGTCCTCACCCAAGCCGGAAACTCCTTGGCGTAGAACGTGCCGGTGACGAACTTGCCGACGGTGTCGTTGAACCACCAGGCTTGCCCCAATCGTCCAGCCAGAGGGATTGCCGCGCGCGCCTTGGCCGAGATCGCCACCGACTTGCCCCGTCCCTGGGTGGCGAGCCTGAGCCGATCGGAGATCGTTTCCGCGATCAGATTTCGCGGTGAGACATCCCCGCTGGAAGGGGGTGCTTCCAAGAGCGGGTGGTCCGGATCGGCGAAGATGGGAATCAATTTTCCGGTGGAGCGATCGACCAGCTGGTTCCCGACGATGCCGTGCCGCCACGGATTGGCCCCGGTTGCCACGGTCGAGTGGCCGGAAGCGGTGTCCGTCTTCGCATACTCGTAGCGGGCGGTCGGATAGTAGGCGCCCTCGGCGATGAGCCGCGCCAGGCCGCCTTTGAGTCTCGGTTTGGATCGCAGGAGGAGATCGCTGCCGAGGGCATCCACCACGATCAAAAGGGTGAGCCGCGGGGGCTTCGCCGATGCCGGGGCCGAGCCCAAGAGGATGAGAGCGGTGCAGAGGATTCCCAGGCCGCGAAGACCTGGCCGCGCCCGGCGCGCTGCATCCGCCCGCCTCCAGGAAAGACGTGCTTTACGCTCGAGGCGCGCGTTGTTAGCGTCCGTGCGGTCCATGGTCGTCGAGGCGCGTGTGAGGGTCATCTATGGCGATACCGATCAGATGGGGGTCGTGTACTACGCCAATTATTTCCGCTACTTCGAATTGGGTCGAAGCGAATACTTGCGTGCCCGCGGAGCCAGCTATCGCGATTTCGAGCGCGACGGCTGGTTTCTTCCCGTCGTCGAGGCCAGCTGCAGCTATCGAACCTCGGCCCGCTACGACGACCTCCTCGTGATCGGCACTCAAGTCAGTGAATTGCGGCGAGTCTCGATGACTTTTGCATACGAGCTTCGACGCCAAGGTGATGAAAGGATACTTTGTACCGGCAAGACCGTCCACGCTTGCGTCGATCAGGGCGGCAAACCGGTACGAATTCCACCGCAGTTCGCGAGCTTGCTCCAACCTCATTCTCCTGGAGACTGAAAAATGTCACAGAAAACCGATTCGAGTTTTGGCGACGGCGCGATGGACCGCAACCTCGCGCTGGAGGTCGTCCGCGTCACCGAAGTGGCGGCGATTGCCGCCGCGCGGCTGATGGGTCGGGGAACCAAGAACGAGTCGGATCAGGCCGCGGTCGATGCGATGAGGCGCGCCTTCGACACGCTGAACATCGATGGGACAGTGGTGATCGGCGAGGGGGAGCGGGACGAGGCCCCGATGCTCTTCATCGGAGAGCGGGTCGGAAAACGAGGCGAAGGCGCGCCAAAGGTGGACATCGCCCTCGACCCCCTCGAGGGAACGAATCTCTGCGCCTATGGCCGGCCGGGCGCGATTTCCGTGGTGGCGATCGCCAACAGCGGGAATCTTCTCAACGCGCCGGATACCTACATGGACAAGCTCGCCGTCGGTCCTGCCGCCCGGGGCTCGATCGATCTGCGCAAGAGCCCGACCGAAAACCTTCGTCGGATCGCCGAGGCCACCCGCCGCACTGTGGGCGATCTGACGGTGATCATCCTCGATCGACCGCGACACGAGGGCCTGATCAAAGAAGTCCGGGCGGCGGGCGCGCGCATTCGCCTGATCGAAGACGGCGATGTCGCGGGGGGAATCGCCACCTGCTTCGAGGAGACCGGGGTCGATGTCCTGATGGGGATTGGCGGGGCGCCGGAAGGGGTGATTGCCGCCGCGGCAATCAAGTCGCGCGGCGGCGACATGCAGGGAAGATTGCGCCCGCGCAGCGCCGAAGAGGCGGAGCGGGCGAAGAAGATGGGTATCCAGGATTTGGACAAGATCTACACCGCGGAAGAGCTGGCCAAAGGCGAGGTGATGTTTGCAGCCACCGGCGTCACCTCGGGCGATTTTCTCAAGGGTGTACGCTTCTTTGCCGGGGGCGCTGAAACCTTCTCCGTGGTGATGCGATCGAAGACCGGCACGGTTCGTTACGTTCAGGCGACGCACCGGTTCGACAAGAAGCCAAGTTATGCGGGCTAAGACCTCCCAGAGCCAGACGGTGGGCCGCTTCTATTCCAGCGCTGGGCGCGGTCCGGGGTAGACGGCGATGCCCGGTGCAACCCGATCGGTCGTGATCGACGCCCCGATGGAGAGGGTGTTTTCCGTCATCGCCGACTACGCGAAGTACCCTGAGTTTCTTTCCGAGGTGAAGAGCATCTGCACCTCGAAGCGCCAGGGGACCGATGTGGACGTGCACTACGAAGTCGAGGTCTTGAAGCGAATCCGCTACACGCTCCGCCTCCGCGAAGAACCGCCCAATCGGATTTCCTGGACTTTCGTTGAAGGGGAATTGATGCGCGACAACCACGGCCAGTGGACCCTGGAGTCGGTAGGCCAGGGCAAGACGCGCGCGACCTACAGCATCGAGATGAAACTGGGTCCGCTGGTACCCAAGTCAATCGTGAATGTACTCGTCGACAGTTCACTCCCCAAGATGCTGGAAGCTTTCAAGAAACGGTCGGAATCAGCGGCTTGAGAATCGGTCTGGCGGCCGTGGCGCGGGGGTCGCAACGTGTCGGGCGTCAAGTCATCCAAAGCGGTGTCTACGCAATGGCCTGCTGCCGGTTTTCCGCCTAGAATTGGACGGTGGACTTGAGCCTCAGGCCGAAAGCGACTTTTGCGAGTGGCGCCCAGGGAGCAGCCAGCCTTCTTTTCAGGAAGGCCGCCGGTGCCTACTTTGTTTGTGGTGAAGCGATTTGCCGTGACATATCTTTTGCAGGAACAGGGCGGCGAGTGAGGATATAGAGAAGGGAATGGAGATCGCGGCAATGCTCGACGCCTTCATCATCGAAGAGATCAAGCGCAGGGAAGAAAGGCGCGAGGATCGCAATCGGCATCAGCCGCAGGCTCCAAACCCGACGGATGAGGAGCAGGAAAGTCCCCGCCGGCGCAGCGAAACCGATGATGACGGACCGCAGCGCGGCGTGATCATCATCGATCTCACGGTTGTTCCGGACGCTCCGGTCCCCTAGCAGGAGCACGCCAAGGGGACCGCAACGACGCAGGTGGGCTGCGCAGCAGTTTTTCAACACCCTGCCTAGGCCCCGGCGATTTTTCCCCAAGCCTCCCGAATCTCCTGCGGCGACCACAGCCCCTTCTTTGGATCTTTTTCGACGCCCTGCGTCTGCTCCATTCGATAGACGAACAGCTTCGGGCCGTGGACTCCGATCACCTGACCGGTGATGTCCGCGGCGAGATCGGACGCGAGGAACAGCACCGCCGGACTGACGAACTGCGGTCCGATCTGCTCGGTGGAGATGTTCTTGAACATCGCGAGGTCTTCGGTCATCCGCGTCAGTGCCATCGGCGCGATGGCGTTGACGGTGATGTTCGCCTTGGCAAACTCGATCGAGAGCGTTCGGGTCAACCCGTAGATCCCGGCCTTGGCCGATGAATAGTTGGCCTGGCCGAAGTTGCCCAAAAGGCCGGAGAGGGAAGTGGTGTTGATGATCCGCCCTCCCTTTCCCTGAACTTTGAGGTGACGACCCACCACTTGAGAGCAGTAGAAGGTCCCTTTGAGGTGGACATTCATGACCAGCTCCCAATCGGCATCGGTCATGTTCAGGAAGGACCGGTCCCGGAGCACGCCGGCGTTGTTCACCAGGATGTCGGCCCGGCCGTACTTGGAAAGGGCCGTCCAGAGGAGATTCTCCGCGCCCTCGCGCGTGGCCACCGACCCGTAGTTGGCGACCGCTTCCCCGCCGGCGGTCTTGATCTCGAGCACCACCCGATCCGCCGCTTCCGAGCCCCGCCCTCCACCGCTGCGATCGCTGCCCAGGTCATTGACCACGACCTTGGCGCCCTCCTTCGCGAATGCGAGTGCGTGCGAGCGGCCGATGCCGGCGCCGGCTCCGGTGACGATTGCTACCTTGCCATCGAACATGCCCATGTATTTCTCCTCGACTGCGTAGGACCGATTGGAAGGAACATAGCAAGAGGACGCGGCGCCTCGCGGGAAAATCGGGGGCCCACCGTGTCGCCTAGAAAATGACCTCTTCGGTTTCGGAGTGTCGCCCGCGCCAACGCATCAGTGAAACCCTCGGCTCTTCAGACGGGCCGTAGCGCACCAGGCCGTAGTGCAGCGCGATGTTCTGGCCCAGATTGGCGAGCCGCAGATTGATCATCGGCATCCAGGTGCCGGTGTTCACGTAGATCTTGTTCCGCGGGTAGGTCCTCACCATCTCGCAATGCGTGTGCCCCATGAAGACCGCCCGCACGCCGGGGGCCTTGAGGATGCGCTGCGCAAACTGGTCGAGGTGCTCGAAAAGCTTGAGCTCGGTGCGGAGAAATTTGGAGATCTTGTGGAACGGCCTCTTGTGCCACCACACCGGGTTCAACCGCGCCCGCAGGTAGTAGTAGGAGCTGGCGCCGATCATCTTCAAGGTGAACCGGGTGTCGAACACCAGGCCCCCGGCGAAGAGCGGCCAGAAAGGCATCACCTTGTCGAGATAGGGTCGCTCGACCATCAGGCTGTTGACGACCTGAAGGATGAACAGGCTTCCCCAGGGGAGGTTCAAGATGGGCTCCGAGACTCCCTGGGTGATGAACAGCTTCTTGAAATCCATCGCGTGGATCGCTTCAAACTGATGCCCGTGGTGGATCTGGACGCCTCCCTCGAGCTCGAAGAAGGGTTGCTCCGAGATGAACCGGACGCGGGGATGGGTATCCTCGCCGGTCAAGGCACGGCAGAACAGTCGTTGGACGCCGGGAAAGAAGAGCTCCATGTCGTGATTGCCCGGCTGGTAGGTGATCCGGTTCTTCGGATTCGCGAGCATGCCGCTTAAGGCCTTGACCACGCGGGGATGGCCCTTGAGACATTGCTCGACCTTGAGCAGCGCCAGGCGTTCGGTGATCGCCTCGGGAAATTTTCCATTCACCGAGACTTTCAGCAGGTCGAAAATGTCCCCGTTGAGAACGAGATGGACCTCCGCCTCGGCGTACTTGCCCGAGCTGTATTTCGCCAGAAGCTGTTCGAATCGGGAGTCTTCGCGAAAGTCGTCATACGGATTGACGACCCCTTTTCGACGACCGCTGCCGATGTGGAGATCGGAGAGGACCAGCGCCAACTTCACACATCAATCCTAGCACCGGCCGGCGGCTGGAAGCTTGCGGCACCCTGTCGCGGTCGATACAACCCCGAAGATGACGGAAATCGTTCAGGTGACCGCCCGCGAAATCCTCGATTCGCGCGGGAATCCCACCCTCGAGGCAGACGTGATTCTCTCCGGCGGGGCCCTGGGGCGCGCCGCGGTTCCATCGGGCGCCTCGACCGGGGTCCATGAGGCGCTCGAGCTTCGCGACGGGGACAAGGCTCGCTACGGCGGCAAAGGCGTCCTCAAGGCGGTTGAGCACGTGACCGATGTGATCGGGCCTGCGGTCATCGGCATGGACGCCACCGAGCAGTTGGCCGTCGATCAGAGGATGATCGAGCTCGACGGCACGCCTTCGAAAAGCAAGCTCGGGGCGAACGCCATCCTCGGGGTATCGATGGCCACCGCGCGGGCGGTCTCGGTGGCGCTCGGGGTTCCTCTCTATCGTTACATCGGCGGAGCGCAGGCCGCGACCCTGCCCGTGCCGATGATGAACATCTTGAACGGCGGCGCGCACGCGGACACCCGGGTCGACGTCCAGGAATTCATGATCGTCCCCTGGGGCGCGCCGAGCTTTCGCGAAGCCCTGCGCTGGGGCGCCGAGGTCTTTCACGCGCTGAAGAGGATCCTCAAGGAGCGCAAGCTTGCGACCGGCGTGGGCGACGAGGGCGGCTACGCGCCCGACCTCCCAGCCAACGAGGAGGCCCTTCTTTTGATCATGGAGGCGATCTCCGCCGCGGGCTATCGCCCCAAGGAACAGATTGCGCTCGCGCTCGATGTCGCGGCAAGCGAGCTCTTCGACGAGAAATCCGGGCTCTATCGACTCAAGGGTGAAGGCAAGGAATTCGACGCGCCGGGCCTGGTCTCCTACTACGCCGGGCTGATCGCGAAATATCCGATCGTCTCCATCGAGGACGGGATGGCCCAAGATGATTGGAAGGGGTGGAAGCGGCTGACCGAGACGCTGGGACAAAAGGTGCAGCTCGTCGGCGACGATCTGTTCGTCACCAACGTGGAGCGGCTCGCCCAGGGCATCCGCCACGGCGTAGCGAACTCCATTCTCGTCAAGGTGAACCAGATCGGCAGCCTGAGCGAGACTTTCGGAGCGGTCCGCATGGCCCGGAACGCCGGCTATACCGCGGTGATGAGCCATCGCTCGGGCGAGACCGAGGACACCACGATCGCCGATCTCGCGGTCGCGCTGGACTGCGGATTGATCAAGACGGGATCCGCTTCCCGAAGCGACCGGGTCGCGAAATACAATCAGCTGCTGCGAATCGAGGAGCAGCTTGCCGGCGGCGCGCGCTATGCCGGCAAGGGCGCGCTACATCTAACAGGGAGCTCCCTTTAGTGCCCTCTCCTCCGAGCTCCGACCCGCCTCGCATCCTCGTCTCCAACGACGATGGATACCAGGCCGAGGGTCTGGTTGCCCTCGCGGAGGCGATGGCGCAGCTCGGAGAAGTCTGGGTGGTAGCGCCCGATCGGGAGCAGAGCGCGGCGTCTCATTCCATCTCGTTGCACCGGCCGCTTCGGATCAAGCAGATCAAGCCGCGGTGGTTTGCGATCGATGGGACCCCCACCGACAGCTCGTATCTGGCGATCAATCACTTGATGAAGGACCGGCGGCCACATCTGATGGTCTCCGGAATCAACCACGGCCCGAACCTGGCCGATGACGTGACCTATTCGGGCACCGTGGCGGCGGCGATCGAGGCGTCGCTGCTCGGCGTACCCTCGATCGCGTTCAGCCTCGTCACCCGCGACAACTTTGACTTCAAACCCGGAGTGCGGTTTGCCCTGGAGCTGGCCCGGGCGGCGCTCGCCCATCCGATACCCTCGAAGATGCTGCTCAACGTCAATATTCCGGCGGGGGTCGAAAACCCCGGCTACGCGGTCACCCGCCTTGGAAAGCACTCCTACGGCTACGAGGTGGTGGAGAAGGCGGACCCCCGCGGCCGCAAGTACTACTGGATTGGTGGCAACGAATACCAGCACGAGGACATCCCGGGCAGCGATTGCAACGCGGTCATCCAGGACCACCTGATCTCGGTGACGCCCCTGCAATTGGACCTCACCGATCAGGGACTGTTGGGCGAGCTTCAGCAGTGGACCATCCAGGGATTCGAAAAACGCGGCCGCTGAGCCGCGGGTCGCATCAAGGGCCGTGCGCCTCGGGCACCGGCATCGAGGTGTACGACATTTGAGTGCCCTGAGGACCGAAATTGTCACACACCTCATCAAAGTCGGCTCGCTGCTTGCCGCGATCTTCTTGCTCGGCGGATGCGCCCACCGAAGCGGCGCACTAGGTGCCGGCGAGCACCGAAGCGGCGCGCTGGGCGCCGGCGAGCCCAGCGGCCATCCGGAACCCGATCTGGTCGCCGGGCAGCCCGATCTGGTCGGCCGGCGCCACGTGGTTGCGCCCGGGGAGACGCTGTTTCGCGTGGCCAAGGCCTATGGGGTGTCACCCGAAGCGCTGGCCGCCAAGAATGGAATCGAGGATCCCAGAACCCTCGCCGTCGGTCAGGATCTGATCATTCCCGAGCCGGAAAGCGGTGGCCCGTCCGCTCAGGAGCCACCCCCGATGTCGCTCAAGGAGAACGCGCGACCGGCCTCACTGGTTCGGGGGAAGGGAGCGTCCAGCAACGCGAGCCTCCGCGGCGATCTGGAGTGGCCCCTGCGAGGCGTCCTCTACACGCGCTTTGGTCGCAAGGGCAGGGACGTGCACGATGGGATCGATCTCGCCGCCCCGGTGGGTACGCCGATCAAGGCCGCTCGGTCCGGAACCGTGATCTACGCCGGAGAGCAGCGAGGCTATGGCCTCATCGCGATCATCGAGCACGCCAACGGTCTCACCACGCTCTACGCCCATAACCGGGAGCTACGGGTGAAGACCGGGCAGCGGGTCAGCGATGGCCAGGTCATCGCCACCGTCGGAGAGTCCGGTCGGACCACTGGCCCCCACCTGCATTTCGAGGTCCGTAAGGAGGGCGTGCCCGTGGATCCGCTCGATCACCTGGGCGCGTTCCCTCGTTGATCCGTTTTGCTTCGGACTTGACGGGACGTCCAATGCGAATACGCCTCGATCACCGCGGCAAGCCAGGCGATGGCGAGGAGGTACCCGCCCAGCACATCGCTCGGCCAATGCGCGCCCAGGTAAACGCGCGACGCTCCGACCAGCAAGATCGCCACCGAGGCGAGGATCATCACTCCAGCCTTGATCGCCGATCGACCTGGCTCGCGGTAGGCGAGGAAGAACAGAAAGCCGAAGAACGAGACGAAGAACATCACGTGTCCGGAGGGAAAGCTGAAATCGGTCAAGTGTCGGATCACGGTGACGAGCGCCGGCGACGGTCTCGGCCGCCCAATCGCCACCTTGACGCCCTGATTGAGCAACCCGGCCACTGCCGCGCTCGCAACCAGAAACGCCACCTCGATCCGGCGCCGGCGCGCAATCAGGACCAGCGCGGTCAGGACGGTCAGCACATAGGGCCGCGGGCCATAGCCGAAGTAGGAGACGATCTCCATCGGGGTTTGAAGATAAGGAATCCGTTGCAGCCAACGGGCGACCGCCAGATCCCAACCGAAGTACGGGTGCTGATAGACGCTCGCCGCGAGCACCGCGAACGCGATCAGGGATAGGACGCCGATCAGTCGCCGGGCGGTCAATCGGCGGATGAGCGATGGAGCCAGCTAGCGAAGCCGAGCAAAATGATCGCTCCCAGGACGGCGCCCAGAAATCCGCTCGGTTCCAGAACCATCATATCCCGGCCGGAAATGAGGGCTCCGAGAACGCCCCCCACAAACGATCCGACCACGCCGAGGAGCGTCGTGCGGATGAATCCCATCCGGTGCTGCCCAGGGGTGATCGCCCGGGCGAGCAAGCCGGCGAAGAATCCGAAGATGATCCACCCACAAAGTCCCACCGCGCCATCCTAACAGCGCGAAACCGACCATCAACGCTTTTCGGGGAGGCTCGGGAAAGCGCTCGAGAGGTTTAGTTCTTCGTCGCGCCCATCTTGCGATAAACGCCGATCACGATTCCGAGGATCATCGTCGAACGGAAATCGGACTTCTGCACGTAGATCGGCTGCATCGCCCGGTTTGCCGGCTGGAAGCGAATCCGCTCTCCCTCGGGATAGAACCGCTTGACCGTGGCGTCGTCCTCGATCAGGGCGACCACGATGTCGCCTGGAGATGCGGAGGGCGTCTTCCTCACGAACAGGTAGTCGCCGTCGAATATCCCGTCCTCGATCATCGAATCGCCCTTGACGCGAAGCGCGAACACTTCCTTTCCGGCGCTGCCCAGAAAGAAGCTGTCGATTCGGACCGAATCCTCCA
>WNFC01025007.1_pt1 | contig 11521 bp, 11 predicted proteins | sample 5400541 | NCBI WGS metagenome assembly WNFC01 (sample SAMN13153342, study PRJNA577476) | soil metagenome | isolation source: 120 cm saprolite under Douglas fir tree site 2 hole 2 replicate 1 | place: USA:California | collected 2015-04-18
CGTCGCCTACGCACGCAAGATCGGATACAACAGCGTGCAGGCGGCGACGAACGGCATCGAGTTCGCGAAGAGCAAGGAGTTTTGCAAGAAGGCGTTTGAAGCGGGCATGCGCTACGCGTACCTGCAGTTTGACGGCATCGGCAACGACGCCAACAGCCACCGGCAGATCGGCAACTTGTTCGATGTGAAGCTGCGTGCGATTGAAAACATGCACGAAGCGGGGATCGAGATCGTGCTGGTGGTGACCATCGTCAATAACGTGAACAACGATCAGGTCGGCACGGTCGTGAAGTTTGCGATGGAAAACCCCAAGAAAATCGCGTTTGTGAGCTTCCAGCCGGTTTCGTTTACCGGGCGCGACGAAGACATCACGCCAGAACGCCGCCTCCGGCAGCGCTACACGCTTTCGCACCTGGCGCAGGACGTCAGCGCGCAGGTGGGCAAAGTCGAGCCTACGCGCGATTGGTTCCCGATTTCGTTCGTCAGCACGTTTGCTGGATTCTCGGACATGGTGAAGGGGCAGGACTCGCAATGGGGTTCGCTTTCCTGCGGCTGCCACCCGAACTGCGGAGTGGGCACGGCGCTGATGATCAACAAGGAAACGAAGGAATGGGCTCCCGTTCCGCGCTTCCTCGATGCCGTGCAGCTTACGAAAGACGTCACCGACATTACCGACGCGGCCCGCGGCAAGACTTTTTCGAACTTCATGATGGCCATGGCCCTCTTGAAGAACTACAAGCCTTTCCAGGGCCCCAAGGGGCTGAAGCTGTATGACCTCTTCAGGAAGTTTGACAAGACCTGGGCGCTGACCAAGGGCTCGGAGAAGAAATACGGGAAGACGTCTCCGGACCGCACGTACGAAGACGCCATGAAGCGTCGGCAGACCGATCCTTGGAACTTCCTGTTCATCGCGGGAATGTGGTTCCAGGATCTGTTCAACTACGATTTCCGCCGCACCGAAATGTGCATCATTCCGTACGCGACGCAGCAGGGTGAGATTTCCTTCTGCGCGTACAACACCGGTGTGGGCTGGCGGCAGATCATCGAGAACATGCACAAGAACGCGACCGTGGCCGAGTGGTACAAGAACCACGGCAAGCACGAGATCTACGCCAAGGGCAAGACCGTCAACCTGCAGAGCTTTGAGCATTCCTTGAAGATTGACTCCGAAGACGCCGCCCGCGTGCGCCACCTTGAGCACGACATCCCGGTGACGGCGGCCGAAGAAGACCGCGCTCGCCGCAAGAAGGCTTACGAAGAGCAGGCCAAGGTCCGCGCGATTTATGAAGAGCTGGTGCTGAAGAAGCCTCAGCCGACGGTCGTGCAGATCGGCACCGTCAGCGACATCGCGAAGGCCGTGCCTGCCAATTTCGCGAACGCGGGCAGGCCGATCTCCATTGCTCCGGCAAACGGCAATGGCAACGGCCATTCGAACGGCAACGGTGCTCCTGTCAACGCGCAATCCACCGAAAAGGCTGCCGAAGCGGTCGCAGGCGACTAAGCATCCTGTCCAATTCCGCAGATTCAACGGCAACCCTCGCCTTGCGCGGGGGTTGTCGTTTTTCTGGCGAACCGTTTGACCCCCTGGAAGACGCAGAATAGACTTAGTTCATGGCCAGAGTGTCTATCCGCGAGAAGGCCTCCCAGCAAGTTGCCGCGCGCAATTACAGCTTCACAGTTGTATTTGAACCGGTCGGATCAGGGCGCGGGCCTTCTGGCAATGGCAGTAGAAAAGGCCGCGGGAACAGACTTGAGGCCTCCGGATACCAGGTCACAGTGCCGCTGCTTCCCGGCTTGATCACCTACGGAAGGACACTGGCTGAAGCGCGCGAAATGGCGCGCGATGCGATTCGCTGTCACCTGGAAGGTCTGAGGAAGGATGGCGAGCGGATTCCCGATGAAAAAAACACGATTCAGGAAAGGCTTCGAGTAGCACTCAGCGCCTGATGTCTCCGCGCGTCCCCATGGGCAATTGAAGCATCCGGGGAAACCACAACTGCGGGTGACGGTTCCTCGGCACGACCGGTTTGATTTGTCTGTGCCCGTTTTGCGGAGCATCATTCGGCAGGCTGGCATGACCGTGGAAGAGTTCTTGAAATTCTTGTAAAGGAAGATTGGGACACAATGCCGATTTACGAATACATTTGCGAGGATTGCCAGACGCACTTTGAGAAGATTGTGTTGAACAAGACGCAGGAGATTGCCTGCCCGAAGTGCGCGGGAAAGAAGAACGCGATTCAGCTTTCGGTTTTCAGGGCAGCGAATGGGTCGAGCAACGGGGCTTCAGCCAAATCATCCGGCGAGTTCTCCGGAGGTGGTGGCAGTTGCTGCGGCGGCGGTTGCGGTTGCAACTAGGGTGTGCCAGCAATATGCATTGGTGGGTCCAGGGGCGAGAAGAAAAAGCCTCAGGCCTGAAGGCCTGAGCTACAGAGCTTTGCATGTCGATTAACAGCCCGGAACAGTTTGAGAGGCTGCGTGGGTGCGGAATGATCGTGGGGAAGGCGCTGCGCGCGATGGTTGCGGAAGTGCGCGCCGGTATTACGACTGCCGAGCTTTGCGAACTTGGCTCGCGCGTGCTTGCGGCACATGGGGCGCGGTCTTCGCCTCCGATGGTGTACGGGTTCCCGGGCGACGTGTGCATCAGCGTCAACGACGAAGTGGTGCACGGGATTCCCGGGGATCGCGTGATTCAACCCGGTGATCTCGTCAAACTCGACTTGACCGCCGAAAAAGACGGCTATCACACGGATTCCGCCGTGAGCATCGAAGTGCCTCCACCTTCACCGAATGGGAAAGCGCGGGAGCTAGCGCATTGCGCGGAGCGCGCGTTCCGGCAAGCGCTGGATGCGGCGCGGGCGGGGAATCGCACAAAGGACATTGGCCGGGCGGTGGAGCGCGAAGTGCGGCGGCGCGGGTTTCATGTGGTGCGGGAACTCGGGGGCCACGGCATAGGACGCACGATTCATGAGCCGCCGTCGGTGCCCAATTACGCGGATTTCTCAGCACAGCACAAGCTAACCGAAGGGCTGGTTATCACGATTGAGCCGATTATTGCGGCTGGCACGGGCGAAGTTTCACTCGATAAGGATGGCTGGACCTATCGCACCGCAGATGGCAGCCTCTCCGCGCACTACGAGCACACGATTGTGATCACGCGCGGGGAACCGGTCCTGCTCACGGCCGCCTGAACGACACGTCTTAATAACAATGATCCCCAGTCATTCGTCGCTTCTGCTCTTTGTCAGCGCGGCCCTGGTGATGCTGGCGATACCTGGGCCTGTGGTGCTCTACGTGACGAGCCGCAGCATCGGTCTGGGCCGGAGCGCGGGTCTGGTCTCTGCGCTCGGCATCGGGGTGGGCACGCTCGTTCATGTGGCCGCGCGGCGGTCGGGTTGTCGGCGCTGCTGATGTCGTCAGCGGCGGCATTCTCAGCCGTGAAGTATCTTGGCGCGGCATGTTTGATCTATCTGGGCCTTGCAAAAACTGCGCCGCGAGGGGTCTCTCGATCTTTCCCAAGAAGCCCCGCGCGTCAAACTGAGCCGCGTCTTTGGGCAAGGCATTGTCGTCAATATCCTGAATCCGAAGACGGCGCTCTTTTTCTTCGCCTTCCTTCCGCAATTCGTGGGCGCATCCCGGGGAAATGTCGCCTTGCAAATTCTTTTTCTGGGAACGCTCTTTGCGCTCATGGGCGTCATTAGTGACAGTCTTTGGGCGTTGTTCGCGGAAACCGTCGCGCGCCATCTGAACCGGAATTCACGCTGGTTGCGCACGCGGCGGTACGTATCCGGCGGAATGCTGATTTCGCTCGGCGTGGCCACAGCATTCGCGGGCTCAGGCGCCAAGAAATAGCGCGACGGACCCACCCTGCGAGGAATTCGGCGAACTCCAGTCGTCCGGCAATTATTTTGCTGCAGGGATGGAGGCACCGCGCTTCTGCGCAGCGAGCCAAGGGACGAGATCCGGCTCGGCGAAGGCCTTCAGCCACACGTCGTGGCCGGCGTTGTGGTATTCAGAATAGCGCGGCTGCGCGCCTGATTTCTTCAAATCCTTCACCATTTGCCGCACGAGGTCTACCGGTACCACCATATCCGCATCGCCCTGGAACACCCAAAGCGGGACGCGCGCGATGGCCTTTACATTCGTGAAATTATCGAAGGCGCAAAGCACCAGCGCCGCTGCCCAGCGGTCCGGCTGCGCTTGCAGCAGCGCCCAGGCGCCCAGCCCGCCCATGGATTGCCCCGCGAGATAAATCCGATCCGGATCGATGGAGAATTCTTTTTGCACGGAAGCGAGGATATTCAGCGCCATCTGGAGCTGCGGCGAAATCTGGTTTGTCTCCGGCTCCGACCAGAAGCGGTCCTCCGGGCATTGCGGCGCGAGAACAAATGCAGGAAGTTGCGCCTGATTCGCCGGCGTCGTCCAAACGTGCGTGCCGTTCTCATTTCCGCCGGAGATTTGCTTGAGATTATCCGAGCCGCGGCCGTTCGCGCCATGCAGCCAGAAGATCAGCCGGTATTTCTGACTGGGGTCGTAATTCGCGGGCACGAAGAGGCCGTACGGCATCTTGTTGCCCGTTTTGTCCGTGTACATCTGTTTGCGGAAAGGAAGGTCGTCCTTCTTCAAAATTTGCGCCGAGGTTTGTCCGAAGCCGCCGGCGCACGCACAGATCGCGAGCAACATCGGGAACAAAATGGAGGTGCGAAGAACGGGCATCACAATTCTCCTCTTGGGAGCGACAATTCCTCGCCCTAAGATCGCGCGGCGAGAGAAATTATAAGGCCACTGGCTACTGTGGCCGCGAATAATGCAGGATGTTCGCCGGCACGGGAATTTCGGGATTTCCGCGTGGATCCGGAACTGGCGCCTGGGCGGTCCACTTCATGGGGAGCACGCCGGTCCATGCTGGTGAAGCGTAGTCTTCGCCGTTGTCGACGGCGAAACCGGTGCGCACTTTGGCGGAAGCTTCCACGAGCGGCACGACTAGGACCATCGTGCCCTTCAACTCCTGCTCGCTCGGCGGACGCACGGTGGCCCAGCGGCCGCGGTTGACGTATTCGACGAAGTCGCGCATTGCCGCAAGCTTTGCCGCTTCGCCCTCGATAGGTTCGGCCTTGCCCATGAGGACGTAGTTTGTAGGCACGACGTAGGGCTGGCCGTCCACGACGAAGCCCAAATGGCAGACGAACGCTTCATCGAGAATTCGGTAGATCAATTCGCGGTCGTAACTCCCGCGATCGGGCTTGCGGCGGACTTTGGTTTTTTCCGTGGGCGTGAATTGGCTCATGACGGCAGGCTAATCCCCGCGAACCTTTGCGGCAAGAGCCAATCTGGATTAGCCGAGTGAATTGACCCCGCCTTGGAATCGTGTACTCTGAGGGGCGCTGCGCAAGGGATCAAGCGAAAAGACCGAGGCGTTCCATGGCTCCCGCAAAGGCTGTCTTCACCCGCGAAACGTTTCAGTTTTTCAAGGATCTCGGCCGCCACAACCGCAAGGAGTGGATGGACGCGAACCGTGACCGCTATCAGGCTGCTCTCGTTCAGCCCTTCCGGCGCTTGCTGGAGGAGCTCGCGCCCGCGGCGCTGGAACTCGATTCGCGCTTCGACACTTCCGGACGCACCGGCGCGAATTTTTCGCGGATCAACCGGGATATTCGTTTCGCGAAGGACAAGACGCTTTACAAAATGCACATGTACCTGAAGTTTTCCGTTCCCGCGCCAGGCAAGCGGGAAACCGGCCAGCTGTATGTTGGCCTGTCAGTGGAGACCGTCACGGCGGGCTTCCGCATTTATTCAGGAGGGAAACGCAAAGAGTCCACCCTCGCACTGATTGCCGAGCCGCGCGTAAACGCGGATTCCGGCTGGATCGCGAAACAGAAGAAGGGCCTCGGCCGGCGTTACGAAAGCTACTGGTACACGACGGTGAAGGGGGAATGGACGAAGCACTCCGGCTGGCCCACCGCGCCGGACGATTGGAAAAAGATTTTGGCGTGGATCGTCCGCCGCAAATTCGCGCCCCCTGCGGCCACGCGCGCGTCGTTTCCGCGCGAAGCCGCCAAGATATTCCGCGATCTCTATCCGCTCCTGCGCTTCACGTCGCTCCCCGAATAAACACCACAACGCCGCCCAGAGGCGCAGGGCGAGCAGATGCCACGACAAGAAAAAGCCGGTGACGATGCAGCAAGCGGAGGAAACTAGGAGCGAGTGAATCCTCACGCCGCGATGGATTTCGTCATTCGGCACGCGAAGCACGAGGACCAGGCCGGTGATTGACAGGAGCGGAAAGAAAAATGTTCCGAACTAGATCCCCGCGGTCCAGCGGTTAAACGTGCCGATTTGCGAGCCGTTGAGGTTCAGGAAACACAAGGGCACGATCCAGAACGCCAGCGTTGCAAGCAGCGGCGCCACGCGGACGGAGAGGTGATGCACGTCCTTCATGGCGCCGACGAGCTTTAGAAATAGCCAGACGAGCGCAAAAGGAAGAGAAGTCAGCATGAAAAACAGGCAAAGAGAGAGCAGAGCGATTCGAATTAAAGGCATGATGAGGCTGCTGCGCTCGCTGTAAGGAATTCCCTCGAGCCCGCTGCCAGCAATTGCCCTGTCGCCGAATTCGTTTGCAAAAAAGATTATGGTGCCTTCGGGCTCTTTATCGCCGCGGAATGCATTCTTGCCCACGCAGAGCAACGGCTCGGGCGAGCCGAATAATCCCGAGAGCGTCAACTTGCCCTCGATGACGCGGATGCGCGTGCCTCCGGCGAGATCATCCAGAAACGCAAACATCTGGGTTCGGGGCGCGCGCGGCGCATAAAAGCCGGCGAATTTTTCCAGATCACCCGCCGGCGGGTTGATCGCGGACTGTTGCGGCTTCGGAAAACCCCTCGAAAGAAAATCGATTGCCAGGAGATTCAAGTGGTGCAGCGCCCGGCCCGAATTGGTGCTGTTCAGAAGGACGACGTAGCCCCAGTTTTGTTCCGGCATGTAACGATACGAGGAGACAAAACCGTCGATGCCGCCGTCGTGGCCGTGCGTCACCACGCCGCCTTCCACGCTCGAATAGTTGCAGAGGCCGTAGCCAAGCCGCAGCCCGTTTTTCGCGGCCAGCGTGGTTTCCGGCGTTTCCATTCTGAGGATGGACTCGGGTTTCACCGGTTGCCCTTCCCCTGTTTTTCCACGCCGCAGGAGAAATTGCACCAGCTTTGCCAGTTCACCCGGCGATGCTTTTAGATCTCCCGTGGGCCGCAGGTAGATGAACGGATATCCCACCGCCTTTGGCTGGTTGCCATTGTAAGCGACCGCCAGCAGCGGCCTGTTCGCATCGGTGAATGGATAATCCGCTCTTTCCATGCCCATCGGCCGCAAAAACGTTTCGCGTACGTATTGATCGAATGGCTTCCCCGTGATCTTTTCGATCAGGTAGCCTGCAATCGCATTTCCGGGATTCGAATAAGACATGCGTGTTCCGGGCGGCCAGCGCGCAATCTGCGGTTTCTGAAATCGCTTGAAAACATCAAGAAGAGGGAAATCATATCGATCGCGCAAGTTGTAAACTTAGCTGAATTCCATGTCGTCGAAGCCCGCCGTGTGTTCGAGCAGGTTCACGATGCGGACGGGATGAGTTGCCTCCCAGCGATTCTTGAAGGGGATTTCCGGTGCGACATCCTGCAACCGGGCGTAAAGATTGATCTTTCCTTCTTCTTGCAATTTCAGCAGGGCCAGCGCGACAAAGGTCTTGCTGATCGAGCCCACGCGGAATTCCGTGTCGCAACTGACGGCAAAATTTGCGGCAATGTCGGCCTTGCCGATTCCGCAGCACCAGAGAGCCTCGCCATTCGCTATCAACGCTATTCCTGCTCCCGGTACGTGCTCTTGTCGAGAACATCCTTCATTGCTTTCTTTAATTCCTCGACAGATTTAGGGTGTGGCAGATCCTCTTTCAGCTGTGCGGTACTCCCGGGAGGGGCGCACGCCAAGGCTGTAGAAAGAAGAAGTAAAATGGCAACGGGCCTGCCGGCATGGCGCATGCGGCGCTCCTAAGGGCAAGAGTTACATTCGTGGGCCGCATTCTAACCGCGATTTCAAGCGGTGCAATAGGAATCGCGGGGGAAGCGGGCAGCCGCGGACATTCTGAAGCGATTGACGCTGCTCGCACTCTCGCATACGATGCCGCACGTCGCACGTTTGTGCTTTTCGCATACGTGAGAAGGAGATCTGCCACCCATGAAGTGTTGCTTTCGTTTTCTATGTTCCGTCGCGTTGTTTCTCCTGGGCGCAAGTCTGTGTTTCGCGCAACAGCAGGCAGCGCCACCTCCGGATAAAGCCGCGGAAAAGCCGAAAGAAGAAAAGAAGCCGCCCGTTCCCGAAGAGAAAGTTGTTCAGACGAAACATTCGTTGAAAATCGGCGGGCAGGAGGTCAAATACACAGCGACGGCCGGCACCATCCTCTTAAAGCTCGAAGACGGGACGCCCAAGGCCAGCATCTTCTACGTCGCCTATACCAAGGATGACGTCGGCGACGCGAGCCAGCGCCCCCTCACCTTCAGCTTCAACGGCGGCCCGGGTTCCGCTTCCGTGTGGCTGCATCTTGGTTTATTGGGCCCGCGGCGGGTGCAGATGGGCGACGCTGGCACGCTCCTTCCGCCGCCTTACAAGCTGGTGGACAACGACGTATCGCTTCTCGACATCAGCGATCTCGTCTTCATCGACCCTGTTTCGACGGGCTATAGCCGCGCCGTTCCCGGCGAGGCGCCCAAGCAATTCCACGGTATTGAAGAAGACGTGGAGTCCGTTGCGGATTTCATCCGGCTCTATACAACGCACAGCAAGCGCTGGCCCTCGCCTAAATTTCTCGCTGGCGAAAGCTACGGCACGACCCGCGCTGCGGGCCTTTCCGGCTATCTCCAGCAGCGCTACGGCATGTATCTCAACGGCATTGTCCTGATTTCCTCGATCCTGAATTTCGAGACGGCGAAATTCGACACGGGCAACGATTTGCCCTATATCCTCTATCTACCCACTTACACCGCCATCGCCTGGTATCACAAGAAACTTGCCGCGGATTTGCAGGGCGACTTGCAAAAGGCGATCGAGGAATCGCGCAAGTTAGCCGTCGGCGAATACGCGGATGCTCTGATGGCGGGCGACGCGCTCCCTGCACCAAGACGCAGCGAGATCACCCAGAAGCTCGCGCGGCTCACCGGCCTTTCGCCGGATTACATAGACCGCACCAACCTGCGCATCGAAATCCAGCGCTTCACGAAAGAACTCTTGCGCAGTCAGCGCCGCACCATCGGCCGCATCGACGCACGCTTCACGGGCATCGATCGCGATGCTGCGGGCGAGCATCCGGAGTTCGATCCTAGCATCGCGGCAATTATCGGCCCGTATTCGGGCATGTTGAACGACTATGTGCGCAACGACCTCAAATTCGACAGCGACTTACCCTATGAAGTGCTCACCAGCCGCGTGCGGCCCTGGAACTACGCGCCGTATGAAAATCGCTACGTAGATGTTGCGGAGACGCTGCGCGGGGCCATGACGCAAAATCCGTTCCTGCATGTTTTTGTCGCCAAGGGTTACTACGACCTGGCTACGCCTTTTTTTGCCGCGGACTACACCTTCGATCATCTCGGCCTTGACGCAACGCTGCGCGACCACCTCAGCGGCGCTTATTACGAAGCCGGACACATGATGTACGTGCACCCGCCCTCGCTGGCCAAGCTCAAGTCGGACATCGCGCTGTTCATCAAGTCCAGCGCGACGGCGAATCCGGCAAAATGAAGCGCGTCCTCGTCATCGTCGTTTGGCTCGGGGTCGCGCTGCTGGGGGCGGGAGCGTTCGGCAAGATCGCTTTCGATCGCGGCGAGCCGCTCAATGCGACTTGGTTTGTCGTGGCTGCTGTCTGCTGCTATTTGGTGGCTTACCGTCTCTATTCCGCTTTCGTCGCCGCCAAGGTTCTTGCGCTCGATGACAGCCGCGCCACTCCCAGCGAACGCCACGACGACGGCCGCGACTTCGTGCCTACCAACAAATGGGTTCTCTTCGGGCACCATTTTGCCGCTATCGCGGGACCCGGCCCGCTCGTCGGCCCGACGCTGGCCGCGCAGTTCGGCTACTTGCCGGGGACGCTCTGGCTGATTGCCGGTGCCGCGTTTGCGGGCTGCGTGCAGGATTTTGTCATTCTCTTTTGCTCGATTCGGCGCGACGGAAAATCGCTCGGCCAGATGGCACGCGAAGAGGTCAGTGAACGCGGCGGCTTCATCGCGCAACTCGCTGTGCTGGCGATCATGACGATTCTTCTTGCTGTGATCGGCCTCGTCGTTGTGAACGCGCTGAAGTCCTCTCCTTGGGCAACCTTCACGTTGGCGATGACCATTCCCATCGCGCTGCTCCTCGGTCTTTATCTTCGTTTTGTCCGGCCCGGCCGCGTCCTCGAGGCTTCGGTCATGGGTGTGGCGTTCGTTCTTTTTGTGGTTGTTGCCGGGCAGTGGGTCGCCGATTCTCCCTGGTGGTCTCGCGTATTTACCTTGAGCGGTGTCGCGCTCGCCTTCGCCATCATCGTATATGGCTTCGCGGCTTCGGCGTTACCGGTCTGGTTGCTGCTCGCCCCTCGCGACTATCTCAGTGCGTTCATCAAGGCCGGCGCCATTTTTACTCTTGCTGCGGGCATCCTGTTCGTCCGGCCGCAAGTCTTAATGCCGCCGCTCACGCGCTTCATCGCCGGAACCGGCCCGGTCTTTGCCGGAAAGATTTTCCCCTTTTGCTTCATTACCATTGCGTGCGGCGCGATCAGCGGATTCCATTCGCTGATCTCTTCCGGCACCACGCCGAAGATGATCCTTCGCGAAAGCCACGCTCGTTTCATCGGCTACGGCGCGATGCTGTTGGAGTCGTTTGTCGGCGTGATGGCCATGGTCGCTGCATGCGCGATGCCGCCTGGGATCTATTTCGCAATCAACAGCCCTCCCAGTATCGTCGGGGGCGCCGGGGATGCTGCCGCCGCAACGATCAGCGGGTGGGGCTATCCGCTGCAAGCGCAAACCATGACCGATCTCGCCCACAAGGTTGGCGAGCTGACGCTTTGGAATCGCGCTGGCGGCGCACCTTCGCTGGCCGTGGGCATGGCACAAATTTTTTCGAGCACCATCGGAGGCGAGCGCCTCCTCAGCATCTGGTACCACTTTGCCATCATGTTCGAAGCGCTTTTTATTCTTACCGTGCTCGACGCAGGTACGCGCGTGGGGCGCTTCATGGTTCAAGACCTCGGCGGCCGCGTCTGGAAGCCCTTCGGCCGCACCGGCTGGATGCCCGGAATTCTGCTGTCCAGCGCCATCATCGTCGCACTGTGGGGCTATTTTCTTTATCAAGGCGTTGTCGATCCGCTGGGCGGAATCAATTCGCTCTGGCCGCTCTTCGGCATCTCAAATCAATTGCTGGCGGCCGTCGCGCTCGTCGTGGCCACTACCATCCTGATGAAAATGGGCCGCCTGCGCTGGATCTGGGTGACGCTGCTGCCGATGGCTTGGCT
>WNFC01008693.1_pt1 | contig 11520 bp, 8 predicted proteins | sample 5400541 | NCBI WGS metagenome assembly WNFC01 (sample SAMN13153342, study PRJNA577476) | soil metagenome | isolation source: 120 cm saprolite under Douglas fir tree site 2 hole 2 replicate 1 | place: USA:California | collected 2015-04-18
CGATCAGCGGATCACATCAGGGCCAGCGGCCAAACGGCCGCATTCAAAGGCCGAATACATGACCGCACCCGAACCCTTCGCTGATAGTCAGATTCCTCTTGCATCGCGGGCGCCGTCCATACATGCGCCCTACGGTCCTCAAGTCGGGCGGCGGCTGGTTCTTGCGGGCCGGCATCGGCGGCAGAGGCGTGATGTAATTCCGGCTCAGGATTTCGTCGCCGCCTTGAACGGCCGGCTCAGGAACCGAGACCCCGCCCACCCATATCGCCACGGCAAATCGACCGCTTTGGAGATGCCGATCCGCGGACCGGCTACAATCTCCACCGGCGCGGTCCGCGCAAACAGCGCGAACGGCGCCGTGTCGAGCGCCGTGCCGTTATGCGCTCCCGTGATGGCGAGCGCCTGGCACAGCCGGCCGGGTCCGGCACAGAGCTGGCGCTCGTCGCGGACGCCGCGGCGGCGGCGCATCGCGGCGAGGCCTGTGGTCGGCATGAGGGCGCGGATCAGGACCGCGCTGGCGCTGGCCTCGGCTTCGCAGACGAAATTGACACACCAATGGATGCCGTAAGAGCGGTAGACATATACGTGGCCCGGTGGTCCGAACATCACGGCGTTGCGCCCGGTGGGGCCGCCATAGCTGTGCGCGGCCGGGTCGCTGTGGTGATAGGCTTCAACTTCGACGATCGGTCCCCCGATACCATCGACGAAAAATGTTGCGCCGATCAGATCCGGCGCCACCTCGTGGACGCTGCGGGCAAAGAAGCCGGGCGCTAACTGCCGCTCCTTCCGCGGTTTTTTCGGTGGAGCAACATCTGTTGCTTTTCCGACACAGGTTGACAACATTTGCGATCCCGGGCCCCGTCGCCGCTTTTCCGCCACAGCGGTCCACGATCCCATACACGGTTAATTACGGTGCGCAAAACCCGGTGCCGACCGGTGCGCATTGAGATGCGGTGTACGGTTCATGGAAGCCAAGACAAATCTCAAGGAGAACGCGGCGGCCGTGGTAGCGGCGTCCGGCGGCTCCACCAATGCTGCGTTGCATCTGCCGGCGATTGCTCACGAATGTGGAATCGCCTGCGATCTGTTCGATGTCGCCGAAGTCTTCAAACGGACACCTTACATCGCAGATTTGAAACCAGCCGGTCGTTTTGTCGCCAAAGATTTATTCGAAGCTGGCGGCGTTCCACTGCTGATGAAGACATTGCTGGACAACGGTTTTATGCACGGCGACTGCATGACCGTGACCGGGTATGGCATGGCCGAAAACTTGAAACGGGTGGCCTGGAACTCCGACCAGGAGGTTGTTCGTCCGGCCGACCGCCCGCTGACGGCGACCGGCGGCGTGGTCGGGTTGCGCGGCAACCTCGCGCCCGAGGGGGCGATCGTCAAGGTGGCCGGAATGGACAATTTGCAATTGAGCAACGCCGGGCGGCGTGGCAACCGCGGGGATCGGCGTTTGAGTCGGGGTATCTTTGGAAATATGCCCAGCAGGTCGGATCGGCGCGCCACGGCGCCGTCACCCACCCGGGCGGGGCGGCCGAGAAGGCGTGCTATGCGGATATCTGAACATATTTTGTCGGTTGCGTTGTTTGGCTTCGGCCTCGGGCTGACTACGGCCTACGCCTTTGACGGCACCAAAAGTCCTGCGAATATCGCTCCTCCCGTCGTCGGTGGCGTTGCAGTCGCGCCGGAAGGGGCGGGGCAGAGCCTCGGCGTCGGCGTGGGGGCGGTGCGCCCGGACGCGTTCCAGGCCTTCCAAACGGGCGCCCAGGCGCTGCGGGCCGGCGATACCAAAGCGGCACTGGACGCGCTTGATTACGCGGCCCGTAACGGCGAGGTGGCGGCGCTTTGGAAACTCGGCCGCATGTATGCCGACGGCGACGGGGTGAAGCAGAACCATCTGCGCGCCTTCGACTATTTCCGCACGCTTGCCGATTCCCACGCCGATGAGACGCCAGGCACCAGGCCGGCCGTGTTCGTTGCCAAAGCCTTTGTGGCAATTGGCGGTTATTATCTCATCGGCATCCCTAATTCAGACGTCAAGCCCGATGCCGTACACGCCCGGGAAATGTTCTGGTACGCGGCGTCCTACTTTGGGGACTCCGACGCCCAGTATCGTCTCGGCCGTATTTATCTCGACGGCCAAGGCACGGCCAAGGATCCGAAGCAGGCAATGCGGTGGTTGTTTACCGCCGCCGGCAAGGGGCAATATGAGGCTCAGGCCGTGCTCGGCGCCATGCTGTTTCGGGGCCAGTCCGTGCCTCGCGACGCTGCGCGAGGCCTGATGTGGCTCATTCTCGCCAGGGATGCGGCTACTCCGAAGGAGACCTGGATTACGGACCTCTACAACTCCGCGGTGAAACAGGCGAGCGAGGTCGAGCGTAACGTGGCGCTGGTCCATGTGGAGCAATGGATCGAGCAGTCCCGCAGCGGACAGCGGACGCCCTAGAGCGGGATGACTTTTCTTCGAATCGTCATCCCACTCTAGCTTGTTGTTGGAGCATGATCTTTTCCGAAAACCGGTTCCACTTTTCGGGATCATGCTCTAGGTCATCCTGGACCTCACAAATCCAGTTCGATCCAGACTGGCACGTGGTCGGATGGTTTTTCCCAGCCGCGCGCGTGCTTGTCGATGCCGACCGCCGTTAAGCGGTCGGCGGCCAGCGGCGACAGCAGCAAATGGTCGATTCGGATGCCTGCATTCTTCTGCCAGGCGCCGGCTTGGTAGTCCCAAAACGTATAGATGCCCTCGGCATCGGTGGTCGCCCGCACGGCTTCGATGAGGCCGAGGTGCAGAAGGGCGCGGAATTTCGCCCGGGTGTGCGGCAGGAATAGCGCGTCGCCGGCCCAGGCGGCCGGGTCGTGCACATCCGCTGGTGCCGGAATAACGTTATAGTCGCCGGCCAGCACCAGCGGTTCCTCAAGACGCAATCGGGCATCGGCATAATGCAGCAGCCGATCCATCCATCTCAGCTTGTAGATATATTTGTCGGTCTCGGGCGGATTGCCGTTTGGCAGATAGATCGACGCGATGCGCACCGCACGGGCGCCTGACGTTACGACGACTTCAAGAAAACGCGCGTGGTCGTCTTCATCGTCCCCGGGCAACCGCGCGGTCACCTCATCGAAGCGCAACTTGGAGACGACCGCTACGCCGTTGAATGTCTTCTGACCGTGCACCGTAACGTTGTATCCCAGCGCCTCGATGGCCTCGCGAGGGAAGGCCTTGTCGATGCATTTGGTCTCCTGCAGGCAGGCCACGTCCGGCTCGCGTTCCTTAAGCCAGGCCAGGACATTGTCGAGCCGCTGCTTGATCGAATTGACGTTCCAGGTCGCTATTCGCATTGCATTTTTCCGGCGAGTCCGGATCTTGCGTCCGTGTCATGGTACCGCTGTCGTCGAAGCGGCCATGCAACTTCCACTCTAACAAACATAGTGTGAAACCAACACGGTGAGTGGCCGTATATCCATAATTTTATGTGCCAGGCTATTTCGGCAGGATGCAAAAACAGGCAGAATGTGTTAACAAAATAGCAAAAATCATTGTCGACGGTACATTTATAAGGCTCGAACGGCAAGGTACCTAACGGCGAGATCAAGAGAGTGCGCCAGGTGCCGAATTTTCGGCGGAGTGAACGCTAGCCAGGGATCCGTGGGGCGGAGACGTGCCGCGGCGGGACACGTAGATGAGCAGGAGCAAGGTTTTATTTGGACTGTTGGTCGTCGCGGTGGCGGGTTGGGCGGCGGCTTCCGGGAGACTAGGCAGCACCGAAGAACTGGCCAAGTGGTTTCCGCCCCTAAAGTGGTTCGCCGACAAGGCGGTGGCGCAGTCACCGCAAGGCGGCCCGCCTCAACGCACCGTCGCAGTCGAGGTCGCCAAGGCGGTTAAGAAGAAAACCCCGGTGATACTCGAGTCGCTCGGCAACGTGACGACGATGGCGAGCGTCGCGGTCAAGCCGCGGATCGACAGCGAGATCGTCGGCATCCATTTTGCCGATGGCGCCTTTGTGAAGCGGGGGGATCTTCTCATCACTCTCGATAGCCGGGCGATTGAGGCGCAAATCGCGCAGGCCGAGGGCACGCTGGCCCGCGATAACGCCCAGTTGGCAGGCGCAGAGCGCGACCTGCGCCGCGGTTCAGAACTGTTTGCCAAAGGCGCAGGAACCCAACTTAACGTCGAGAATACCAAGACGCAGGTCGACTCGTTTAGCGCCGCCGTCAAGGCGGATGTCGCCGCATTGGAAAATCTCAAGGTCCAGCTCAGCTATTGCAGCATCAGGGCGCCGATCAGCGGGCGGATCAGCCAGGCAGCCGTAAAGGTCGGCAACTTCGTCCGTCAGGCCGACGCCACGCCGATCGCCACCATCAATCAGCTCGCGCCCATTTACGTCACGTTCGCGGTGGCGCAGCGCCTGTTGCCGGAACTGCGCGTCGCCATCGCGGAGACCGGGGCGTCCGTAGGTGTAACCATTCCGGGCGAGAAGCGTAGCGCCCGTGGGGCCGTCGCGATGATCGAAAACGCGGTCGACAGCACAACCGGAATGGCCACGGTGCGTGCCAATATTCCGAACGCGGATGAGCTATTGTGGCCCGGCACCCTGGTATCGGTGCAGGTTACGCTGCGGACCGAGGATGCTGTCGTGGTGCCGACGGCTGCCGTGCAGGTCAGCCAACAGGGCAATTTCGTGTACGTGGTGAAGGACAACGTCGCCACCGTCACCCCCGTCAAGGTGGCGCGGCTGCTCGGTGAGGAGACGGTGATCGAATCCGGTCTCAGCGACGGCGATGTCGTGGTGACCGACGGACATCTGCTGCTGGTGAACGGGGCGCGGGTGACGGTGCGCGAACGCAAGACGGGGGTGTGACATGAACATTTCCGAGGCCTGCATTCGCCGTCCCGTGATGACGACGCTGATCACGGCGTCATTGATCGTATTTGGTATCTTCGGCTACCGGCTGCTGTCGGTGGCGGCGCTGCCGGCAGTGGATTTCCCCACCATCCAGATCACAGCTACTTTGCCGGGGGCGAGTCCCGAAACAATGGGCGCGTCGGTTGCCGGCCCGATCGAGCGGCAGCTCTCGACAATTGCCGGCATTACCTCGCTGACTTCGACCTCTTCGCTCGGCATCACCTCGATCACGATCCAGTTCGATCTCAACCGCAATATCGACGGCGCCGCGCTCGACGTGCAGACGGCGCTGACGGTGGCGGCCCGAAAGCTGCCCATCGAAATGACGGTTCCGCCGTCCTTCCGCAAGGTCAATCCGGGCGATTCGCCCGTCATCATGTTCAGCCTGGTGTCGGCGACGCTGCCGCTGTCGGCGGTCGATGATTATGGCCAGATCACGCTGGCCCAGCAGATTTCGCAATTGCCCGGCATCGCGCAGGTCCAGGTGTTCGGCTCGCAGAAATTTGCTGTGCGGGTGCAGGTCGATCCGGTCGCAGCAGCGTCTCGCGGCATCTCGCTCGACGATGTCAAGACCTTCCTTACAAAAACCAACTCGAATACGCCTGTCGGCACTGTCGCTGGGGCCAAACAAAACACGATCCTGACGGCTACCGCGGCCATGCGCAGCGCGAGCGAATATCGCGAACTGATCGTGGCTTATCGCAATGGCCAGCAGATCAAACTTAAGGAAATTGCCAACGTCGTCGACGGCGTCGAGAACGACAGAACCGCCAATTTGTACAACAACGAGCGATCGATCGTATTGGCGATTTTCAAGCAGCCGGACGCCAACACGGTTAAGATCGTCGATGCTATCTATGAGCGCCTTCCGACCTATCGGGCTCAGATCCCGGCCTCGGTCAAGATGGAACTCCTGGCCGATCGGTCGGTTTCGATTCGCGATTCCGTCGAAGATGTGCAAGTGACGCTCGCGATCGCGGTCAGTCTCGTCGTGCTGGTCATTTTCCTGTTCCTGCGTTCAGCATCGGCGACCGCAATTCCGGCGCTGGCGGTGCCGATTTCGCTGATTGCGACCTGCGCGGCCATGTATATGTTCGGTTACTCGATCAACAACATGACGTTGCTCGCGCTGACGCTTTCGGTCGGGTTCGTGGTCGACGACGCTATCGTGATGCTGGAAAACATCGTCCGCCACATCGAAGGCGGCATGCGGCCGTTCGAAGCTGCCCTCAAGGGCTCGCGCGAAATCGGCTTCACCATCATATCGATCACCTTCGCGCTGATTGCAGTGTTCATCCCGGTGCTGCTGATGGGCGGCATGGTGGGGCGGGTGTTCCGCGAATTCGCCGTGACGATCACGGTTGCCATCGTGCTGTCGGGTTTCGTGTCCCTTACTCTGACGCCGATGCTATGCGCGCGCGTGCTGAAGGAGCATCGCGAGGGCGAGCACCAAAATTTCATCCTTCGCATTTTCGAGGCCATGTTCAAATCGTGGCTGCGCGGCTACGAACTGACCCTCGACGTGTTCCTCAAGTACAAGTCCCTCGTCCTCATCGCGATGGTCGGCACCCTGATCGGCACCGTGTGGCTCTACATTGTCATTCCGAAGGGCTTTTTCCCGGTCGAAGATACCGGCTTCATCAACGCGACGACCGAAGGTCCGTCAGACATATCCTTCAAGGCAATGTATGACCGCCAGTTGCAGATCGCCGACATTCTGCGCCAAGATCCGGCGGTGGCTTATATCAATTCGACCGTGGGCGCCGGCGGCCCCAACCCGACCAACAACTATGGGCGCTTCTTTATTGCTCTCAAGCCGCGCCAAGAGCGCCACGAAAACTCAACCGCAGTGATCCAGCGCCTGCGCGGCAAGACCAACACCGTCACCGGCATGGCGACCTATTTCCAGAACGTGCAGAACATAAATATCACGGGCCGCATTTCCAAGAGCGAGTTCCAATACACGCTGCAGTCCAGTGATACCGAGACGCTCTATCGCGTTGGGCCGGAAATGCTGGAGAAAATCTCCCGGTTGCCGGGACTGCGAGACGTTACGGGCGATCTCTATATCAAGAATCCGCAGATGACGATCGAGATCGACCGCGAAGCAGCCGCGGTCTATGGGGTGTCGATCGATCAGGTTCGCCAGGAGCTCTATAACTGCTTTGGCGCCAGGCAGGTTGCAACGATCTATACGGCATCGAACGATTACCAGGTGATCCTGGAGTGCGATAAGAGAATCCAGGACGATCCGACCGGTCTCGGCAAGATCTATCTGAAGACCAATCTCAACGGACAAGCGACGGGAGGCGGCCTCGTCGCCCCCGCTGCCGGTTCGGGCATCAACGGCTCTACCACGCCGACCGGCCCGGTGATCCCGATCTCTGGAGTCACCAAGCTCACGCCGACGGTCGGCGCCCTGCAGGTCAATCATCAGGGGCAGCAGCCCTCGATGACGATTTCCTTCAACTTGGCGCCCGGTTATGCGCTCGGCGCCGCCGTCGACGCCATTCGTCAGATTGAGGAGGAGACTCACCTGCCGGCCTCGATCGTGTCCGGTTTCCAGGGCGCCGCCCAGGTGTTCCAGGATTCGCTGAAAGGGCAGGGCGTCCTGGTGCTGGCGGCGGTGTTTGCCTCCTTCGTGGTGCTCGGCATCCTCTATGAGAGCTTCATCCACCCGATCACCATCATCTCCGGCCTGCCGTCGGCGGGTGTCGGCGCGCTGATCGTGTTGATCATGTTCAAGATGGATCTCACGGTCATCGCCATGATCGGCATCGTGATGCTGGTCGGCATCGTCAAGAAGAACGCCATCATGATGATCGATTTCGCCCTCCAGCGCCGCGCGGTGGGACTCTCCGCCGAGGAAGCGATACGCGAGGCCTGTCTGCTGCGATTCCGGCCCATCATGATGACGAGCCTCGCGGCGATCTTCGGCGCGCTGCCGATCGCGCTCGGCGCCGGCGCTGGCGCCGAGCTTCGCCAACCGCTTGGCGTTGCGGTAGTCGGCGGCCTGCTCTTATCCCAGCTCCTGACCCTCTACATCACTCCGGTGGTCTATCTCTATCTCGACACGGTCGATCTCCTGCTGCGGCGTCGCCTCGAGCCGCCGGACGACTTGGGGGAAGATCAAGAGTTCGAACACCGGCCGCAAGCGGTCGCGGCGGAGTAAATAGCGAGGTCGGATTACGTCGTTCGAACTGGCGCCTGATTCCGGGCACCGGCTCGAACTTAACGCGGACCTTGATCCGGCCCGATGTCCGGTGGATTGCGTTGCGTCGCAACGGCCGGTGCAGCTAATTCCCGGTCTCCCCACCCCAGAACAACCCTCCGGAGTTGCCCTGGGGGGAGACGCTTAAGCTGTTGCGCGGTGTATCGCCCTTCCGGGGGAGGATTGCCCTCACTCGCGGTCAGAACTTATAGTTCACCCGGGCGCGGACGATATTCAGCTGTTCTGACGAAGGCGTCAGCGACATCGCGTCGGTGGCGCGCGCACCGGGCCCTAGGAAGGTGGTGAGCGAGGTCTGGCCGCTGGATGTGAGGTTGATATACAGCCACTCGGCTCCGATCGACCAATTGTTGTTCAACGCCCACTCGATACCAGCACCGGCCGTCCAGCCAAACCTCGTATCAGAGATTGAGAACAGGAAGGACTCGATCGGCGTGGCGCCCACCGACGTGTTGACGACGCCGGTGACATCCTGCTGTCCCATGGCAAGACCAGCGGTGGCGTAGACCAGAACGGTCGGGTTGATGATGGATGTGGTGCCGAGCCGGCCCCGCAACGTTGCCACCCATGGCGTCTTGCTGCTGATCGAATTGCTGACCGTTGCGGACGGTGGCGGTATCGGCAACGCAAGGAACGTCGAGTTGTTACTGGTCTTCCCGCCAAAAGACTCGATGTCCGCCTCGACGCCGACAACGACCGGGCCGGCAGATGGCCAATTATAACCCACTTGGCCGCCGCCGGTGAAACCGGTGGTTGACGACCCATTCAATGACGTTCCCCATTGCGAGGAGCTATCGAAAGGACTGGTGACTAATGTCGCCTGAGGGGCGGTGGCAAAGGATTCTCGCGTCCATCCGGCACCAGCATTGAGGCCGATGTACCAACCACCCCAATTAAATGGAGCGGCTGGAGCGGCCACCAGTGGCGCTGCCTTGACCGGCACATCCGCCGCATAGGCCGAGCTGGTAAACGCCAAAGCAGCAGCCGTAAGAGCGAGTTTCCTCATATTAGCCCCCAAAGGTCACGGACAATGAAATCGGATGGGTCGTTGTCGATCGCGAGGGCAATATAGCTAGTTCTTGCGGCATATCGGTACGGTAGGCGACATGGGCTGCTTTGCGGGCGGCGCCTGTAGCCGATTTGCAACAAAGCGCATAATACCCCCCGGCATCGCCCGGGGGGGCGATCGTCTTGACTGAAATGCCGTGCAATTGGAACTTATGGCCGGGCGTAGCGCGAAGCCGACCCAGCAGAACTCGTCAGTCCGTCACATCGAAAAACTCGTCCCACACCCGCAGGACGCCGTCGCCACCGGATTCTTAATCCGGAACGAGGACCCAATCAGGTCGTCGACAAAATCGATCTCCGCGCCGGCCATGTATTGCACGGAAACCGGGTCGACCAGCACGGTGGCGCCGTCGTGGCCAAGCACGAGGTCGTCGTCCGCTTGGGCGGTGACGCAATCGAACTTGTACTGGAACCCGGAGCAGCCGCCGCCCGCGACGCTGACGCGCATCATCGAGCCTGGCGGCTCGGTCTTGAGAATCTCGCAAATTCTCCGCGCTGCGCGTTCCGTCAATTCCACTGAACTTGCCATCGCCTGCCGCTACCTGTTTGAGTACTGCATAGTTAGGTACGAGCCCGGATGCAGTCAACGGCCGACCTGGACGCGAGGACCTGGATGCGAGGGGGCAGCATGGCGAGAACGTGGCAGTGAATGCGGGCCGGTCACGAGCGCCCTTCGCGGCGGATCCGGCTGCGAGTTGCGGCCGCCTCTATGACGAGCCGCCGAGTGCGACGCGCAACGATTTCCGCCGCGATTGCGACCGCATCATCCATTGCACCGCGTTCCGCCGGCTCGCTCACAAGACCCAGGTTTTCGTCTACCACGAAGGCGACCACTATCGCACGCGCCTCACCCACACCCTTGAGGTTACTCAGATCGCCCGCTCGCTGGCCCGCGCGCTTGGCCTCGACGAGGACCTCGCCGAGGCGTGCGCTCTCGCCCACGATCTCGGCCACCCGCCGTTCGGCCATTCGGGCGAGCGCGCCCTCGACCAGTGCCTCGCGCACCATGGCGGATTCGACCACAACGCCCAGACGTTGTCGGTGGTGACCCGTCTGGAGCGCCGCTACGCCGGTTTCGACGGTCTCAATCTGACCTACGAAACGCTGGAGGGCCTCGTAAAGCACAACGGCCCCCTGACGGATGCAAGCGGCCGCGCAACAGGTCACCACGCCGCCCACGGCGTCGCCCAGGCCATCCTCGACTACAATGCCCTGCAGGATCTCGAGCTCGCCCTCTACCCGGGTGCCGAAGCCCAGGCCGGGGCGATCGCGGACGACATCGCATATGACGCGCACGACATTGACGACGGCCTGCGAGCGCGGATGTTCGCCATCGACGAACTCGCCGCGCTGCCGCTGATCGGCGACATTCTGGCGGAAATCGAGAAGGGCTCGCGCCCTTCTCCCCCGCCCCCCTCCCTGACCCTCCCCCGCCCCCCTCCCTTACCCTCCCCCGCGAGCGGGGGAGGGAAGGGTGGGGGCAGCAGGGGGAGGGAGGGGCAAGTGCAAGGGGGGAGCAGGGAGGGGGGCCTTGAGCCGGCGCGGCGCGTCCATGAGTTGGTGCGGCGGCTGATCGCCCGCATGATCGAGGACGTGATCGGTCATTCAAAACACCTGATCGGGCAGTGCAGGCCCGGATCGGTCGAGGATATCCGGCGCGCCGGCGCGCCGGTGGTGTCGTTCTCGCCCGCAATGGCGCAGGCCGACCGCGCCATCAAGGCGTTCCTGTTCCCGCGCATGTATCGCCACCCGCGCATCGTGCGCATCATGAGCGACGCGCAGTCGGTGGTGACCGACCTGTTTGCGCGCTATATATGCGCTCCCCATGATCTGCCGTTGCGGGATGCGCCAGCCGAAGCACCGATGGGGCCGCGCCAGATTGCTGACTTCATCGCCGGGATGACCGACCGCTATGCCCTGTCCGAGCATGCCAGGCTTTTTGACTCGACTCCGGAACTGCGTTAGGCGCCTCGCATGAACGTGTTCACGCTCTTCACCGCGCACGTCCGCCACCGCGCACGTCCGCTCGGCCATCGAAGCTCTCGCTGCCGCAGGAACGTTGCCGCGTCCGCCAGACCTCGAGCGGGTTGTGGTAGAACCGCCGCGGGATGCCGCCCATGGCGACCTCGCCACCAATGCCGCAATGGCGCTTGCCAAGGACGCGGGCCTGAAGCCACGCGATCTCGCCGAGCAGCTTGCAGCCGAGCTCGGCAAGCTCCCGGAGATCACCAAGGTCGAGGTCGCAGGACCGGGTTTCATCAATATGACGCTCGATCCGTCGGTGTGGCGGCAGGCTTTGCGCGCCGCTCT
>WNFC01029981.1_pt1 | contig 11520 bp, 7 predicted proteins | sample 5400541 | NCBI WGS metagenome assembly WNFC01 (sample SAMN13153342, study PRJNA577476) | soil metagenome | isolation source: 120 cm saprolite under Douglas fir tree site 2 hole 2 replicate 1 | place: USA:California | collected 2015-04-18
GCCTTGGATCGATGTTGTGAGTATGCCGGTCTACGTCACAGAAAACGGGGGTAATGTTCAGCCACTGCAACGCGTGAGCCGTGGCGACGAACGTAAAGGACGGCACAATCACCTCCCCGCTGAGTCCATGAGCCCGGATGGCGATCTCCAAGCCCAAGGTGCCATTGCAGGTTGCTACGCAATACTTGACTCCGATAAACTCCGAGATGCGCTGTTCGAGTTCTTGAACAAGCGGGCCATTGTTGGATAGCCACCGTCTCGACAGCACCGCATCGATTCTCTCCAGCAGACGGTTTCGATTTCCGATATTTGGCCTGCCGACGTGGAGCTTTTCGGTAAAGGCAGGCTCGCCCCCGAAAACAGCCAGATCAGCACAGCCTTTTTTCTCTGATCGCATGGTCAAACACCGGAGCGGAAACCTGGGGCGGTCTCGTAACCGCACTCCAGGCCCCTCATGGCTTTTGAAACACCTGGTGTCCCCAGAGCCATTCATCTTCCCACACTTGGCCGAACCCAAGCGTGCGCAGCCGCTCGAATGCCGGCTCAAAATCGTGCACTATATGCTGCGGCCTCTCATCGTCTTCCTCACAGGCTAACCGGCAGTAGAGAAATCCTCCCGGCATTAATGCATCGGCGATCTGGTCCACAGTCGCAACCGGATCGACCAAGTGTTCGAATACATCCATGGCTGTCACAAAATCGAAGGCCTTGCTTGGAAGCGACTGGTGTTTCAGGTCGATGATTCGAGCGTTCAAGGCCCGCTGGGCGAAGCGCCAAGCGCTGAATCGCAGCAGCGATGAGCTGATGTCGGCCGAGGCGCTGTCGAAGCCGTGACCGGCGAAGAGAATGCCGCCCGAGCTGATGCCGGCGCCGAAGTCTAGATAGCGTCTGCACCCCCGCTGCTTCGCAAAACGCAGTGCGAGTACATAGGCTAGCGGCGTTTCGTCCTCGCTCAAGGTGTGCCACCAAATAAGGTTGTACAGGTAGGCTTCTGTGAGGTCATAGAACCGCTCGATCGACTCGCTGCTCGCGGACTCCACTCGCTGGCGCCATTCGTCCTCGACATCCCTCCAGCTTACGAGGCAGCAGCGCTCGACTTCCGCCACATCGTCGCACCCTACGTAGGAAGCCAACTCGCTCAGGAGGCTCTCTTTGAGGTTCCGATGGCCCCCCAACTCCAGAGCCGCCGCCCACGTGCGACGGTACTCATCGAGCAGCTTTTCCTTTTCGTCACAGAACTGGTCATCTGTGAGGCGGCTTTCCTCGACAGCCTGCCACAGCTCCTTCAGCGCGTCTGGCAGAAGCCTCGCTTGGGATATCGGCGCGTGGTCAAGCCTCATCTCATTAGACTCCCGAGGTCAAGCCGCATCTTCATTAGACTCCCGATCCGAAGAAGGCATCCATCCGGCAATCTGCATGGCCGCCGCAAGTTCCGCGTGGTAGAACCTCATCTTCCGCATGACGTTTCCTACCCACTTACCGGCGAGCGGCTCGACCTCGCCTGTGATCGGGTCTAAGGCCCAAAACATTCGCCCAACATTGGCGAAGCGCTTGACTGCATCCAACTCCAAACCAGGCCATCGCTGCCGAACAACCGACCAATACGCAACGATATCCGTGTGCGAGAGGTCGGCTGCGGCAGTCCCCCAGCCCGCGCAGTCCCAGTCGATCGGGAAGAGATGCAAGCCATTTGCACCTGCACGGATCCGAGCGTTCTTGGGACTAAAATCGCCGTGAACCAGCGTCTCCGGCATGAGCCGGCAGATTTCTTCCACTTGGCTCCAGTGAATGAGAAGGACCTCACTATACGATAGGATCGCATGTAGAATCGTCAAGTCATTAGCGCTGAAGGCAGGATTGCCCAGGTTCTGCCGGACCGTCTCGCACGCCAATGAGGCGATATTGTGCCAGTACTCCAATCCTCGGCTGGGCAGCCAGTACTTTCCTATGGCGTCCTGCGCACCGCCGGTGTGAAGCATCGCTAACCATTCTGCCGCCAAGGCACGATGTTCCCGATCATTAAAGTCATACCTCTGGTCGCCCGCGTCTTCCAGAAAGAGCCAGCCGAAGTTAGGATCCGGATCGTCGCTGAAACCATAACAATTGAGCGTGCGAAGACCTATGTGAGGGAATATCTCGCGATAGACCACCAGTTCGAGTGCTGTGCTTCGGATCCGTTTGCGCTTGGCAATAACAGCTTTACCATTTGGACCCAGACCTTCCAAGCGGTACACTGACGAGGTCTTGTCTTCGGGCTTTAGAATCACTACTCGCGTTGGCGCCACTTGTCGCGTGGAGGTCTTCGCCCACGCCTTTACGGCACGATGCTCACCCAGGTTAGCTTGTCCAGCTTCGATGGTTTGATAATTAGGCATCAACTCTATCCTGGAACTGGCGCCGCTACTTTCCGGTGTGCTCTATTTCATATCCCATCTAGTCCCCTCGTACGGCAACTACACCTGTTAGCGCTATCACTAACCCCGGTTTACTCCCGCTGCGCACGCTTATCGTTGCGTGCCGAAATGCATCTTCGCCCTTCAATGCCGGAGATCGAAGACGATTAGTCGTTCATTCTCCAGCACGCACCGGAAGTGCGAACGGAGGTAGTCGTGCAGCCCCCGGTAGTAATCCAGCCACCAGAAGGCTGGCCACCCGAAGACAATAAAGCTCGCTCCGGTCTGCCGGAGCCGCTGCAATTCCCGAATTGCCGTCTCCGCATCCGGCGGATTTCCCCAGTATTGCCCGTCTCTTTCGAGAAAAGGCATCGTGCGGTTGGTATTGGCAGTTTTCACGCGGAGCTCTTCCCCGACCACAACCACTACCTGTTCGGGCGTAACGACCTCGACGATATCCTGCGCCGCCAGATCGAGCAGGTACTCCGCCTTCCAATTCGACTCCCCTTTCCGAAACCTGGCAGCGTAGAAATACTCACAGCCTCCCCCTTTGCCCTCAACGCTCTCGATCCGATAGGGCAGACGACGTTCTGCGAGGAATTCATGTACGGCAATTGTGCAGCCATCATAGTGATAATAGTCGTCTAAGAACACGAAACCACCTTCCGCGACTTGATCGTAGAGGTTATCCAGGCAACATCGAACACTCGAATGCCAGTCACAATCGACATGAAGAAGAGCGATCTCTCCGATACGATCGCGAGTAGCGGGCAGGGTCTCATTAAACCAGCCCTTTACAAACTCTGTATAGTTGTTAAGCCCAAGTTCGCTCGCCGTACGCTGCACCTCCTCGACTGGCGCCCGAGATTTGCGGGCTGACAAAAAGCTCTCAGGATCATTCGCCTGCGCGATTGAATATGCACCATCAATCTCCTCGACCGGCGGCATCCCTTCAAACGAATCGAACAGCCACACGCTCCGGTCCCGGACCCCCGCCTGCTTCAGGAGTTCGGCCATGAGAAATGCGGTTCCACCTCGCCAGACGCCGCATTGGACAAAGTTCCCGGGAACATTCAGCGTAAGGATGACGCGCACCAAATTCGCAACATCGACCAACGCATCTGTGCAAGCTGGTGGCATGACCAAACCCCTGACCTTGTCCAGCGTGGAAGCCAGTTCGGCTTCCGAGAGCCACGCGCCGAATTGGCGTTGGGCGAAGTGCCCTCTCTGATTCCGCTCGCCTATCGCATTGTTTCTCATCGCTAGAGTCCTCCGCACCTTCGCCTTGGGTGTATTGCTGGAGCTCGTGCAGATTGTCGTCGCCTTTGCCTGGGACTTGTAAGCGAATGCGCGGGTATTTCGAGCCCAAACGGAGCACCGCCTCGACGAACGTGCGGACGCCCTTGTTCAAGGCAATGCTACCGACAAAAAGCTCCCTCAGTCGTACCCCTTGCTTCCTGGGGAAGTCAGGACAGGATTGCCGACTCCGCGCCCCAGGGCACGGGTGCACGGAGCGGAGCCACCAGTCGGCCACTTTCCAGTTCCAGCCGCAGCTCACAATTGTCGAGCGTGCTCAAGCGGTGGGCAATGATGAAGGTTGTTCGCCCTTTCATCAAACGCTCCATCGCTTCCATGATCACAGATTCAGTCTTGATATCGACGGAGCTGGTGGGCTCGTCGAGCACCAGAATAGGGGCGTCTTTCAGAAAAGCGCGAGCCAATGAAATGCGCTGCCGCTCGCCGCCCGAGAGGCGCATACCGCGCTCGCCGACATTCGTTTCATAGCCTTCTGGAAGGGCAGAGATGAAGTCGTGGGCATTGGCTAGCTTCGCGGCACGAGCGATGTCTTCCTGGCTGGCGTCCGGCCGGGCGTAGGCGATGTTTTCAGCGATGCTCGTGGAGAACAACACTGGCTCCTGCAGGACAATGGTAAACTGGTTGCGCAGATCCGCCAGCTTATAGTCGCGGATATCTACGCCGTCAAGCAGGATCCGGCCGGCCGCGGCATCGTAGAACCGAGTCAAAAGGCTCACCAGAGTAGTCTTGCCGGCACCCGTACGGCCGGCGATCCCCAGGCGGGCCCCTGCCGGGACCTCGAAGGAGATGTCGTGTAGAACCGTCCGGCCCTCCTCGTAGGCGAACGAGACGTCTTGAAAGGCGACATCGCCTCGGGCGCGAGCGAGCGGCCGGGCGTTGGGCCTTTCGACAACATCCCGCCTTTCGTCGAGAACGGAAAAAGCGCGCTCGGCGCTGGTGAAATAGCCCTGCAGGCTCGATACTTTCTTGCCTATGGTTCTGAGCGGCTCATACAGTTGTCCGAGGTAGGCCATGACAAGGAGCAGATCCCCTAAAGTAAGGACACCTGCCCGGACGTGACTTACACCCAGCCAGAGAACGGCTGCCGTACCCGAGGCGGTGATGAGACCGACTAGGAGTTCGAAAAAGCCTCCAACGACACCCGTTCGAATGCGGGCCCGCAACCCCTCCTTCGAATGGCGAACGTAACGGCTCTGCTCGTGGTCCTCCCTTCCGAAAGCCTTCACCACCCGAATGGCCGAGAGGACCTCCTGCACCACCGCCATTGCCGAACTCTCCAGCCTTTTCACCTGTCGGTGCTGTTCACGAAATCGCTGGCGAAAGGCCTGGGACACAAGATACAGTGGCGGAGAAATCGTCAATGCGACCAGGGCCAATTCCCAGTCCAGGCGGAAAGTGACATAAATCATCGCGGCCAGTTTGAAGCCCGCCGTCACGAAGGGGATGAGTCCGTCAATGGGGACATACTGGATGGCTGCCGCATCGTATTGGATCCGGTAAGCTGAGTCAGCCGTGCCCTTCATGTCATGGTAGGAGACTGAGAGGCGCTGGACGTGATGGAAAAGCTTGGCCCGGAAATCCAGGAGCAATTTTTCGCCGATATAGGTGCCGAGCAGTGAATTGGCCACTCCGTAAAGCTGGTTCAGTACGGCGAGGCCCACCAGAAGGCCCACCGCCAGGACCAGCACGGCCGCCGGCGACTGCGTCACCGCCCCTGGCAACAGCACATCTAGAAACCGCGGCAGGGGATGATTGCCGATGGCGCTGTCGACGGCAATCTTCAAGGGCAGGGGAGATCCCCAGGATGTAAGGCCAGTACGGTCGCGACTCGCGCAACAGGCGCCGATACAGGTGTAAATCGCCGTGAGAAACTTTTGCCATTAGGCTCTCTCTGCTCTCGCCTCCGCGGGGACCGACAGGCCGTCGACGCAAGCCAGCCATCTTCCATCCTCCAGGCGGTGAGCGTCAACGTGGTGCATGCCGGAGGCGTTCCACCCCATGTGGCCCGGAGCGAGCACCGGATTCCGCTCCACCTCACGCTCCTGATAATCGCTGGCCGTCAGGGCACTGACGGCAAACGCCCGAACCTGCGAGCCATAGCGAGGATGACAATCCTGCGCAAAACGAATCACTTTGCCGTCTAGCACCAGAGCTCTTCCCGCCGGCCGCGCTGCTCGCGCATTGCCCTCGACGATCGGACTTTTTGGGTGCTCGTGCCAGGGTCCCGCTAAATCGCTAGCGTAATGGAGGCGAAGGGTGTCGTGCCGATTCTCCTCGCCGGCGCCCACGAATAGCCACCACCGGCCGCTGAAACGGACAATCGAGGCATCCACCAGGCGCGGCCCCTCGAGCAGCACCGCCGCGAGAGACCAGCACCAAGGGAAGTCGAGCGCCCGATACAATCTGACCGATCCAGCCTGGTGGCTCTCCGGGATCAGGTAGTACTCATTCCTCCATGAGAAGACATAGGGATAAGAAAGGTGGAAGGGTTCGGAAAGCACGACCTGCTGGTACGCCCAAGTGAGGCCGTCTTTGCTGGTTGCAAGGGCGATTTCTCCCTTGTCTGACTGCCAATTGAGCGCTTCGAAGAACATGTGCCACAGACCGTCTGCTTCGACCATGAACGGGTCGGCGACGAAAACCGCTGGTATATCCGAGACACTCTCCCGTGTTAGCACTGGGTTTTCCGTTTCCTCGACGGAGACCAAATCGAAAGGTGAGTTGCCGGCGTAGATTCCGATGGACCAGACGTCATACTTATTCTTCTTCCACTCGTCGACGAAAAGCCGATGTACGCCATCCGGATACGGCTCGGCGATGAGGCCGGCAGCCTCGACTTGTTCGAGTTCCCCGAAATAGCGGGCTTTCTCTTCGGCAGACAGGCCGGTGCAGGAGGTTGTGCCCGCACAGCGATACGCAGCGGCGTCCTCTGGGGCGAGCCACGAAGGCAGATCGGCCGGCTGGAGCGGACTAGCCTCGCGCCAGAGGCCGTCGATATCGGCCGGCCCTTCCGGAATCAGGAAATACTCGCCCTTCTTCATTTCGGACACTCTTCGGTCACGAAGGCAGCTTCTCTCGATCGATCGAGCTTTTGCCGCGAGACCTCGATGGCCTTGTGATAGACGTCCAGAACGCGGCTAATGTATTTGTCCATTGCAAAAACCTGCTCGACGTGCCGCCGGCCAGCTGCGCCCATGCGCCGCCGAAGCGACCTGTCGGTCAGGATGCGATCGAGGGCCGCCGTGACGGCCCCAACATCGAGGGGCGGGACGAGTATCCCCGTTTCTCCGTCCAATACAGCCTCCGGAGCGCCGCCGGCGGTGGTGGCCACCACTGGGCAGCCGCAGGCCATCGCTTCGACGTAAACAATACCGAAGGGTTCGTATTGGGCCGGGGAGCAAAAGACGTCTGCCTGGCGATAGAACTCCGGCAGCCGGTCGCGGCCGACAAAGCCGTGGAACTCGACATTAAGACTGGCCCCCTCTTTGCGGGCCTGTGCCTCCAATTGCTCCTTGAGGTCGTCGTCACCGCGACCCAGAACTTGTAGCCGAATAGACGGGTACTTCAACCGTAGCCGCAGCACAGCCTCCAGCACGGTCTGGACGCCCTTGTTGGTCGCGATGTTGCCAACGAACAGCACCGTAGGCCGGGTTGCGATGAGCTGCTCTGGGTCGCCGGGCTGGAAGGCCTCGGCATCTACGCCGATATGCACGACGTCGATCGACTCTCGGCGTACCTCGTAGAACTGAGCGGTAAAGTCTGCCACCTTGGCACTAACGGCCATCAGAGCATCTGCCAGTCTGATCGAGATTCCCTCCATGAACGCCCCGACCCGACAAAACTCGCTTTCCTCCTCGGGCCAGCCAATGTTTCTCGCAAATATCGCCAAAGGGCCGTGAAGCTGCACGACCACCGGCGCCCAGTTCCACGGGACCCGGTCCAGTTGGTAGGCAAACCCCTCGGCTCCATATTCGGCAAAGTCAATTACGTCAAACGCCGTCGTCTGCATTAGTCTGTTGATCTGCCGGAGGACAGACCACGTGTAGCCCAACCAATACGTGGCGGGATTGTAAATGGGGAATTGCTTCCCGGGCTCTTGCCCCGGCGGCCGCATGCGGTGAACCGTGACCCCGTCCTCGGCTTTTGTACTCCAATCGGTGCTATCTCCAGCGGCACAAGACAGCACATGCACCGAATGCCCCAGGCCAGCCAGCGTCCTGGCCTTATTCCAGGTTTGAGTTCCGATTCCGCCTCGCGCTGTGTCGGGGGGATACTCTTGAGAAACCAGGCAAATATTTAATGGTCGTCTTGCCATACTCTCACCGCTCCAACTCGGCAGCCCTAATGGCGCGAGGCATCTCAGTCAGATAGTAGTTCATATGCTTCATCGGCTTGTGTAGCCATTGCTGGCAAAGGCGCTTGCTTTCCCAGTCAACGAGTGAAAGCAACTGAAAGACGTTCCCGACCAAGACGAGGTTTTCCACTTCAAGACCGGGCCAGCTCGCTCGTACGACGGAACGGTATGTAGGAATGTCCAGCCCGGCGAGCCAAAGATCGACTGCCAGAATACTTCGCCCCGCCGATTCCCAGTCGAAGGGCACAAGTGTCAGACCGCTCCGGCCTGCCCGCACCCGCAAGTTCTTGGCATGGAGATCCCCGTGCACGTAGGTCCACGGCGTCTGTCCACATAGGTTCTCGAGCCGGCTCCAGTTCCGCTCCACCACGCTGCACTCAGTTAGTATTTTGCCCAGAACCGTCCGGTCCTCCTCGCTGAGCGCTGGATTTGCGAGGTTCTGGCAGATTCTCTCGCGCCCGGCGCGAAGGGAATCCAAGTATCGATCAGGCCCCCAGCACGACAGGCCGAGCTCTCGGGTGGCCTCTTCGCCGGCCGTGTGCATTCTCCCTAGCCACTCTGCGGCCAGCACACCGTGCGCCCGTTCCTCAGGCGAATAGGGCTCGCCTCCGGCATCCTCGATGAAGCCCCAGCAGAATCCGCTCTCAGGTTCTTCCGAGAGCCCATAGTGTTCGAGAGCGGAAAAGGCCAAAAGCGGAAGAACCTCGCGATAAATGTTCTGCTCTGCCACGGCGCGGGTCTTGGGGCACCTTTTTGCAATCACGTTCGAGCCTCGCGGTCCAACCCCAACCAGCCGGAACACATTCGAGTCCGCGCGCCTCTTCAGGTCTTCAATGTGCTCTGGCGCTGCACGCGTCTGGGAGAGTTCCAACCACGCGCGAACGGCCGGATGTTTCGCGATGTCAGTCTTTGCTGTGGAGTCGCAAACCATTGCGTCCAAAAGAATCACCCTAAAACTTGAAACTGAACGAAACCTGCAGGCGGCGGGCGGGTGCGGCGGAAATGGGACGCCCAAAGAACGGCGAACTCAGATTCCCCACTGAGTTTCCGAGATTCACGCGATTCAACACATTGAACGCGTCTATCGCCACCGCTGCACTTGGCCCCGTCTCCTTTTTCTTTTTTGCGTGCCCGAAAAGATCCTTCGACCAGCGCAGATCGAGCGTCACCGCGCCCGGGCCTTCCAAGCTGTTTCTGCGCACCCCAGGAGGCCGGTCGCGGGCAAAACCGTCTCGGTTATCATCCCGCCCAGTGGTCAGTGAATAGGGCCGTCCCGAGCTGGCCGAGAGGATCACGCCGAGCCGGAAAAATCTTCCGGCATTCAAGGTCCCGTAAACGTAGAAGTGATGTCGCGTGTCGAAGCTGGCGCGGGACCATTCTCCCGACAGATCGTAACTGTCAGCCGGGAATGCGCGGATGCCGTCGGTGTTGTTATAGCTTCTTCCGAAGGCATATATCAACATGCCATCAAAGAAGCGGGTAAGGTTGCCGCTCACGGCGGTCTCCAGGGACTGGCTTTCCAGGCGGCCCGACGACTCGATCTGGCGCAGCACTCCGACAGCGGGATCCGGCCGCGCCAGGTAGAGCGGCGGCGGAGGTGCGTTCACGTCGCGGGAGCGAAACAGCCCCACTCCTCTTGTTCCCTGGTAGGTGAGGGTCCAGGTCAGCGACTTTTGCAACTGCCTCTCGACTCCCACGCTGTACTGCAGGCTGTAAGGAGAGCGCAGATTGGGAGCAAAGCGGACGAGACTCGTGGGTAGTGCAGAGAACGAGCCGCCGAGCGAAAGTGGGTCCGGGTATCCGGGATTGCTAAGCACGAACTGGCGCAAGCCGCGGCCATTGAAGCGCAGCATGTCAGCAATCGGACCCGCGCCGGTCATGTCATAAAAAATGCCTACTCCACCCCGCAGCACGGTATGGCGCTGCTGGCCCGGTGCAAAAGCAAATGACAGCCTTGGGGCGAGGTTGTCATGGTCAGCAAGATAATTCTGCCAATCGTAGCGCAAGCCGAGTCCGATCGAGAGACCGGATCGGATCTGGATAACATCCTGTACAAACAGCCCCAATTCCTTGTGCCAGAAGATTAGATGTCCGTCTCCTTGCTGCCGCACAAAGGAGAAGGGCGTTCCACGGGCGTACTGATCGAGCGAGGAAAAATAGAACGTCCCATCGAAATTCGATTGGTCATTGGAGCCACGCCGGCTGAGGGCAGGCAGATTCACGCCCGTTTTGACGAAGTGCCTGCCATGGGACCACGACAGCACGTCGGTCAGCTCGGCGCGAGTATCGGTGTCATTCTGCTGAATCTGCGCGCCTCCGCTCGTGAAGGCGTCCCCCACAACGATTTTGGGGACGCCTGGTCGCCTGCTTCGAGTGGCAGTCTCCTCCCAGCGTGCCCGGATCAGAAGCTCGTTCAGCAGCTTCGTAGTGGGCGTCGTCCGGTAACTGACATAGAGTTGGTGAAAGCGGCTGGTCGAATCCGCTGCGATCTCGGGCAGACTGAATCCACCGACCCCCTCCCCCCGATCCGACCAGTCGAAAACGCTGTATCGAAAAGATAAGGGGTTTTTTCCGATCTGACGCGTGAGCTGTGCCGAGAGATAGGTACTCCGCTGGGGATTGGCGAAATTTTCGCGAACCAGTCCCTGCGGCGCCAGAGCATAAATGACCGACTGGAGGTCGTCGTCCTTTCGACTGGCGGTAAGCATGAACGTCGTCTTCTTGCCCTCGCCCATGGGCCCGGAAAGATACCCCTCAAACTGTCGGCGCTGCTCTGGAGGACGTTGGGCGGCAAACGCGTTTCGGGCGTCGAGGTGGTAGTCGCGAAATCCAAAAAAGAAAGAGCCATGATATGCCGAGGATCCAGATTTCGTGATGATCTCGATGCGTCCCTTGCCAGGCCGCGCAAACTCCGCCGAATAGGGGTTATTGTTGATCCTTATTTCCTGAATGGCAGACGCTGGCAACCCGGCTTCCCCACCGGGCATGCCGTCAACCACCACCGTGGCGCCACCCGTTCCAACCGAGTCCGACCGCAGCAACTGGGAGAGGGCGCCGACGACATCCTGGCCCAGGATAGGCAAGCCTTCCAGCATCCGGCTATCTAACTGGACCGCGTCGCTGTTTTCACCGGCCTCGGGCCTCACCCGCCGCTCAGAACGTTCGACTGTGACTTTCACTTCGAGATCGGCGATGGCGAGGACAATGCGGAGCTGGTGCGCACTTCGCCCATGCAACCGCAGCTGCGCCTCATAGGGTTTGAAACCGGTCTGCTCGACGTGGATCTCATAGCGCCCCTCCGGCAGGCCGCTGAAGCGGAATTCGCCTATCGCATTTCCCTGGGTGGATTGCTGGAGGTCACCATGCTGCCCGCGGATTTCGACGCTGGCTCCGGAAACCACGGCCCCGCCGGGGTCCAGCACCGTGCCGGATCTAAAAAAGCTCTGGCGAACGTCC
>WNFC01009913.1_pt1 | contig 11518 bp, 11 predicted proteins | sample 5400541 | NCBI WGS metagenome assembly WNFC01 (sample SAMN13153342, study PRJNA577476) | soil metagenome | isolation source: 120 cm saprolite under Douglas fir tree site 2 hole 2 replicate 1 | place: USA:California | collected 2015-04-18
ACCTTCTGCCACAGCTCCTCGGTGATGAAGGGAATGATCGGGTGCGCCAGGCGGAGAGCGGTTTCAAGCACGCGCACCAGCGTGCGCCGCGTGCCGCGCTGCACCTGCTCGTCGCCTGACTGCAGTTGCGTCTTGGCGAGCTCGACGTACCAGTCGCAATACTCGTCCCACACGAACCGGTAGATGGCGTTGGCGACGTTGTCGAAGCGGTATTCGGCGAAGCCTTTTTCCACGTCGGCCTCGAGGCGCTGCAGCTGGCTGATGATCCACCGGTCGACGTAGGAAAGCTTCACCGGCGCGCTCTTGTCCTGCCCGCAGTCCTTGCCCTCGGTGTTCATCAGGACGAAGCGGGTCGCGTTCCAAAGCTTGTTGCAGAAGTTGCGGTAGCCCTCGCAACGGCCCAGGTCGAAGTTCAGCGTGCGCGAGAAGCTCGCCAGCGAGGCGAACGTGAAGCGCAGCGCGTCGGCGCCGAAGGCCGGGATGCCGTGCGGAAAGTGGGTGCGGATATAGGCCTCGATCTTTTCCTTGTGCTCTCCTTTGAGCAGGCCGACGGTCGATTTCTTCAGTAAATCGTCAAAACTGATGCCGTCGATGAGATCGATCGGGTCGATGGTGTTGCCCTTCGACTTCGACATCTTCTCGCCCTCGGCGTCGCGCACGATGGCGTTGATGTAGACGTGGCGGAAAGGCACCTTGCCGGTGAAGTGCCCGGTCATCATCACCATGCGCGCCACCCAGAAGAAGATGATGTCGTTGCCCGTCACCAGCACCGAGGAGGGCAGGAACACCTCCAGGTCTTTCGTCTTTTCCGGCCAGCCCAGAGAGGAGAAAGGCACCAGGGCCGAGGAGAACCACGTATCGAGGACGTCCGGATCGCGCCGCAGGGATTTTTGCTTTGCCTTTTGAAGCGCCTCTTTTTCGCTGCGCGCGACGTAAATCCTGCCCTGCTCGTCATACCACGCCGGGATCTGATGGCCCCACCACAGCTGGCGCGAGATGCACCAGTCCTGGATGTTCTCGAGCCACTCGTTATAGGTGGAAGCCCAGTACTCCGGCACAAATTTGACTTCGCCGCTCGCCACCGCCTTCAGCCCGGCCTGCGCGAGGCTTTCCATCTTCACGAACCACTGGTCGGTGAGCATCGGCTCGACGATCGCGCCGGTGCGGCCTGAGCGCGGGATGCGCAGCTTGTAAGGCTTTTCCGAAACCAGGAGGTTTTCCTTCTTCAGGTCGCTAAGGACCTGCTTGCGGGCCTCGAATCGCTCGAGACCGCGATACTTCTGCGGCGCGTTCTCGTTCAGGTGGGCATCGAGCGTGAAAATACTGATCGGCTCGAAGCCGTGGCGCTTGCCGACCTGGTAGTCGTTGAAGTCGTGCCCCGGCGTGATCTTCACGCAGCCAGTGCCGAACTCGGGGTCGACATAATCGTCGACGATGATCGGAATTGTTCTGCCGGTGAGCGGCAGCCGGACGCGTTTGCCCACCAGAGTGGAAAATCTTTTGTCTTGAGGATTGACGGCGACGGCGACATCTCCCAGCATCGTCTCGGGACGCGTGGTCACCACCACCACCGAGCCGCTGCCGTCCTCGAGGGGGTAGCGGATCTCCCAGATCCTGCCGTCCTCTTCCTCGGTCTCGACCTCCAGGTCGGAGACGGCGGTGCCGAGCTCCGGATCCCAGTTGACGAGTCGCTTGCCGCGGTAAATCAAATTCTGTTCAAAAAGAGCAACAAAAACTTCTACGACGGCCCGCGACATCCTGGCGTCCATCGTGAAGTAGCCGGCTCTCTGTCCCTCGGTGTCGGCGTAGGCCCAGTTGGCGGACGCGCCGAGGCGGCGCATCTGCCGCGTGATGGTGGCGCCGGATTTCTGCTTCCACTGCCACACGCGCTCGATGAATTTCTCGCGCCCTAGGTCGTGGCGGGTCTTGCTCTCTTCCGCGAGCTGGCGCTCGACCACGATCTGGGTGGCGATGCCGGCGTGGTCGGTGCCGACCACCCAGTTGGCGTTGAAGCCGCGCATGCGGTGGTAGCGGATCAGCGCGTCCATCAGCGTCTGCTGGAACGCATGCCCCATGTGCAGGGTGCCCGTGACGTTGGGTGGCGGCAGCTGGATGCAATAAGGGGGCCGCGGGTCTTCGGCGCTCGCGGAGAAGTGGCTGGAGGATTCCCAGCGCTGGTACCAGCGCTGCTCGATCGCCGCGGGGTCGAAGCTCTTGTCCAGCACTTACTTGCGCTCGGTGCGCGAGAACGCGCGCGCCACCGACGCCGCGATCGCCTCGCGCACCATCTGCCTCACCGTGACCGTGATCTCGGTGCGGACGCCGTCTATCCCCTGTCCGAGCACCTGGTTCAGGTTCTTCGCCAGCTTTTCCTCGATGACGCGATCGACTTCGGGCCCGAGGCGCTCGAGGACTGCGCGCTCGAGCTCGCGCGCCAGGGCCTCGAGTGCGGGGCCGTCGACGGCCGGGCGCCGCTGCTCTTCGTCCTCGACCATTTCGGTCAGCACCGGGACGTCTTCATTGTGATCCGGGCGATCTTTTTCAGGCATCGCCGGCGCCTTCGGTGGCCAGATCGTGGTTCGCGATCCGGTAGCCGCGATCGAGGTAGTAGCGGTAGCGGCTGCGCCCGGCCCGGCGCGCGTCGTCGTCGACGGCGACGATCTCGAGCAGGCGCTCGAAGCGCGCGAAGTGAGGCGGGCATTCCGCCGCGAGATTGAGAAGCAGCTCGCAGCCCGGCGGCGCTTCGTCGCCGGAGGCGATCAGCACCGGGGTTTCCGCGGCGAGCGCATCGTGCGCCGCGCAGTGCGGCACGAAGCCGATCGCCGGCCAGGTCCACAGCATCTTGTCGATGCGCTGCGCGATCTCGTGCTCGGGCGCGTAGATCAGCATGCGCCGGCCGCGCGCCAGCGCCTTGCCGGCGAGCCGGCACGCCACCTGGAGGCGGTCCTCCGCGTTGAAATAAAAATCGATGCTGGTCACTTCCTTCCGGCGTGCCGCAGTAGGAATCGCACGAGGAGCGGAACCGGCCGCCCGGTCGAGCCCTTCTCGCGGCCGCGCTTCCAGGCCGTCCCGGCGATATCGAGGTGCGCCCAGCGCTGCTTGCGCGTGAACCGCGCAAGAAAGCACGCCGCGGTAACGCTGCCCGCGGGACGGCCGCCGATGTTCGCCATGTCGGCGAAATTGGAGCGCAGCTGCTCCTGGTAGTCCTCCCACAGCGGCATCTGCCAAACGCGGTCCCAGGCGTCGTCGGCGGCGTCGCGGATCTCGTCGGCGAGCTTCTGGTCGTTGGCGAAGAGGCCGCTCGCGACATGCCCGAGGGCGATGACGCAGGCGCCGGTCAGCGTGGCGATGTCGACGACGACCTCCGGCTTGAAGCGCTCCGCATAGGTCAGCGCGTCGCACAGGATCAGCCGGCCTTCGGCATCGGTGTTCAGGATCTCGACCGTCTGTCCGGACAGCGTGGTGACGACATCGCCGGGCTTCGACGCGTGACCGCCCGGCATGTTCTCGCACGCCGGCGCCACGCCGATCACGTTGACGGGCGCCTTCATCGCCGCAAGCGCGCGCACCGTGCCGAGCACGCTGGCGGCGCCCGACATGTCGAACTTCATCTCGTCCATCTCGCCGGCGGGCTTGAGGGAGATGCCGCCGGTATCGAAAGTGATGCCCTTGCCGACCAGCACGACCGGCTTGCGGCCTTTCGCGGCGCCGGAATAGCGCAGCACGATGAGCTTTGGCGGCTGGTGCGAAGCCTTGGCCACCGAGAGCAGCGCCCCCATGCCGAGCTTTTCCATGTCGCGGCGCTCGAGCACGTCGATGCCGAGCTTGAACTGGCGGGCGATTTTTTTCGCCTCCTCGGCAAGATAGGCCGGTGTACAAATGTTGGCGGGCAGGTTTCCCAGCTTGCGCGCGAGCGCCGCGCCGTCGGCGGTCGCAGCCGCCTCGGTCAGGGCCTGTTCGAGCTGGCCATTCGCCGAAATCGAGAGAGTGACCGAGCCGAGCGCCGGGTCGGGGGATTTCTTCTGCGTCTTGAGCTCGTCGAAGCGGTAGAAGGCTTCGCGCGTGGCGAGCACCGCGTGGCGCACGTTCCAGGCGCTCTGGCGCGAGCCGACCTTCAGGTCCGCCAGGAACAGCGCCGCGTCCTTGGCCCCCAGCTCCTTCAGCGCGGCTGCGGCGGCGCGCACCGCGTCGCGGAACGCGGCTTCCGCGAATTCCTTGCGCTCGCCGAGGCCGACCAGCAGCACCCGCTCGGCGGCGACGCCGGGCAGGCCGCGCAGCAGAAGCGTCGACCCGATCTTGCCCGAAAGGTCGCGCAGCGCTGCGCGCACGGCGCCTTTTGAAGCCTGGTCCACGGCGCGCGCCGCCTGCGTGAGCTCGCCTCCCTGATGGACACCGACCACGATGCAGCCCGCTTTTGCCGTCTCGGGCGCGAGCTTCTTTATGCTAAATTCCATAGTGAAAGTATCGCATGATCTTCCACCGGGCGCTGCTTAGGGAATTCGCGGGTCTCGCAGGCGCGGTGTTCATGACGCTGTTCGCGATCTCGCTCACGACGCGGCTCATCCGCCTGCTCGGCCAGGCGGCCGGCGGCACGATTCCTTCCGATGCGGTGATCGCTTTCCTCGGCTTCTTCGCGCTCGGCGCGCTGCCGGTGCTGCTGTCGCTCACCATGTTCATCTCGGTGCTGCTGACGCTCACCCGGGGCTGGCGCGATTCCGAGATGGTGATCTGGTTCGGCTCGGGCCTGCCGCTGACCGCGTGGCTCAAGCCGGTGATGATGTTCGCGCTGCCGCAGATCGCAGTGATCGCGGTGCTGTCGCTGTTCATCTCGCCCTGGGCGGCGCAGATGGGCGAGCAGTACCAGTCTCGCGTGCAGGCGCGCGACGACGTGTCGCGCGTGAGCCCCGGCGTGTTCGGCGAGACCGGCAACAAGGAGCGCGTGTTCTTCGTCGAGTCGGTGTCCGGAGACTCGAGCAGCGTGCAGAACGTGTTCGTCGCCTCGGTGCAGCAGGCGCGCATGGGCGTCAGCATGAGCCGCACCGGCCATACGGAGGCAGCGCCGAACGGCGACCGCTTCATCGTGCTCGAGCAGGGCCGGCGCTACGAAGGCTCACCGGGCGACGACGAGTACCGCGTCACCGAGTTCGATCGCTACGCGGCGCGCATCGAGACCAAGGAGAGCTCGGAGCCGGAAATGACGCCGCGGAACCGCCCGACCTGGACGTTGCTCACCCATCCGACCAGTCAGAACCTCGGCGAGCTGGTGTGGCGCGTCGGCGTGCCTCTCTCCGCGCTGGTGCTGGCGCTGCTGGCGATCCCGATGAGCTTCGTCAACCCGCGCGCCGGACGCTCCGCCAACCTGCTGTTCGCGCTGTTTACCTATATCGTGTACTCGAACCTCCTCAGCGTGAGCCAGGCGCGAGTCTCGCAAGGTCGGCTCGACTTCGGCGTCGGCTGGTGGCTGGTGCACGCCGGCATGGTGCTGCTGCTGCTGTTCATGTTCGCGCAGCGCATGCGGCTGATCCGTCTACGGGTAGGACGATAAGCGGTGAGAGGCCCATTCAGCCGCACGCTCGAGCGCTACCTGGCGCGGCAGATCTACGCCGCGGTCGGCTTCGTCCTGCTCGGCTTTCTCGCGCTGTTCGCCTTTTTCGACCTGATCAAGGAGCTCGCCGATCTCGGCAGCGGCGAGTACCACCTGCCGCAGGTATTCAGCTTCGTGCTGCTGTCGGTCCCGGCGCACGCGTACGAGTTGTTCCCGGTGGTGGTGCTGATCGGCACGCTGTATGTCCTCGCGCACCTAGCGAGCAACTCGGAGTACACCGTCATGCGCGGCTCCGGGTTCTCGCCTGCGCGCGCCGGGCTGGTGCTGACACGCATCGGCCTGGCCTTCGTCCTGGCGACCTTTGTCATCGGCGAATGGATCGCTCCGTTCGCCGAGGAGGAAGCGCAGAAGCTGCGCCTGCGCGCCATGAGCTCGCTGATCGGCGACACGCTGCAGTCGGGGCTGTGGTTCAAGGACGAGGGGTCGTTCATCAACGTGCGCGAAGCGCGCCGCGCGGACGTGCTGCAGGGTGTGCGCATCTATGAGTTCGACAGCGCCTACCGGCTGCGCCAGATGACCGCGGCGCAGCGCGCCGAATTCCACGGCCGCGGTCGCTGGGAGCTGACCGACGTGGTGCAAACGCGCTTCGCGCCGGAAGGTCCGCGCACCGAGCGCATGCCGAAGTCCGAGTGGCGCGCGGCGGTGACCCCCGACCTGCTGGACGCCCTGCTGGTGAAACCGGAGCGGATGTCGGCCTGGGCGCTCCACAAGTACACCCAGCACCTCGCCGGCAACCGGCAGAAAACCGAGGTGTACGACATTGCGCTGTGGAAGAAGCTGCTTTACCCGCTCGCCACGCTGGTGATGATGGCGCTCGCGCTGCCCTTCGCCTACATGCAGGCGCGCGCGGGCATGGTCGGCGTCAAGGTGTTTTTCGGCATCATGCTCGGCATTTTTTTTCACATGCTGAACAGCCTGTTTTCCCACATCGGCCTGCTGCAGAACTGGCCGCCCTTCGCGGCCGCCTCGGTGCCGAGCGCGGCGTTCCTGCTCTCCGCGATGGCGATGATGTGGTGGGTGGAGCGGCGCTAGGCGAGCACCAGGCGCGTGCCGGCGAGGCGGTCGTGCAGGAATTGGCCGTCGCGATCCAACAGCGCCCACAGGATGGAGATCGGCAGGAGGAGTGCTGCAAGAATCAACCGGATGAGGGCCTTGCGTGGCGTAACCTGCACCAGGCGGACGCGCCAGGCTTTCATTGCCAGGGTTTGCCCGCCGCGCAGCCAGCAGCTCAGGAAGTAGGCCGCGAACACCGCGGCAATGAACAGCTGCAGCGCAAGGCGCAGCCAGCCGACGGTTGCATCGCGGCCACCGCTGGCGAACAGGAACACCCAGGCGGCGAAAAAGGCGACGGCAAACAGCAGCAGCGCTTCGTACAGGATGCTGGCCAGCCGCCGCGGCAAGCCCGGCGTTTTCACGCCCGCTATTTCTTTTTCTTGGCGGGGGCCTGCGGCGGCGCGAGGTTCTGGCGCTCGTTCGGCGGCAGCGCCTGGTATTCGGCCCACTGCTCGCCCAGCTTGCCGCGCTCCTCGGGCGGCACCTTGGCGATGCGCTTGTAGTTCTCGCGCGCCTGGCGACGTTGCTCGGGGGTCAGCTGGGCCCAGACCTGCATGCGCCGCTGCACGCGCTCCTGCTCCTGCGGCTTCATCCTGGGGTAGCGCTTGGCGATGCCGATCCACTTGCGCCGGCGGTCGGGCTCGAGGCTTTCCCAATCCGCCTTGAGCGGCGCGAGGGTGTGCTGCTGCTCGACGGTCAGCTCGGCCCACGCCGGCCTGCCGCCCTTGATCTTGGGTGTCTGAGCCCCCGCCGCGCCTGCCGCAATGCACAGCGCGAGGACAAGCAACGCGCGGCGCATTACTGCTCCGCCGCGCGAGTTTTCAGATAATTCTGGAAGCCGCGATCGAGGTAGGCGTCGATCGGCAGGTCGCCGGTGAGCAGCTGGGCGTCGATTTCCTCGACCTCGGCCGCGCGCTGGTTCTGCTGCCAGGTGTAGATGGCGCCGAAGCCGATCAACAGCATGGCGATCGGCACGAGCAGGCGCAGCGACAGGCCGGTCCAGCCGCCGAAGTCGCCGACCATGTTGCCCGCCCATACGCCGGCCGACGCCAGGACGCCGACGGGCTCGGGGCGCTTGCGCGCGAGCGCAAGCTCGCGGGCGGCCTGCAGCCTTGCGGCCTTGCGGGAGTCGAGACTCAGCCCCTGATTCAAAATATGGCGGATCTTGTCGCCGAATTGAAATTCATTCATGGCTTGTTCGGGACGCTTTGCCGGGCTCATAGCGTAATACCGCGCGCCTTGAGTGCGGCCGCCAAGGCATGCGCCGCCCGCGAGCAATGTGTTTTCACGCTGCCCTCCGAGCAGCCCATGACTCGGGCGGTTTCGGCCACGTCCAACTCCTCCCAGTAACGCATGACAAAAGCCTCGCGTTGACGAGCAGGCAGTCTCGCGAGCTCTTGGTCAATAATTTCAAGCACTTGAGCTCGCTCCAGCTGCTCCGCCGGCGCTTCCTGCCTATTGGACCCGTCGGCGGCCTGCAGGGTTTCCAGCGGATCCTGGTCTTCGTCCTCCCCTCGTCCTGGGGCGAGGGAGGACAACAATGTGGTCCACAGTGAGCGCACCTTCTGGCGCCGGAACCAATCGCGGATCGCGTTCTGCACGATGCGGTGAAACAGCAGCGGCAGCTCTTCGGCGGGGCGGTGCCCGTACTTTTCCGCGAGGCGCAGCATGGCGTCCTGGACGATGTCGAGCGCCGCTTCCTCGTCCCGCACCGCGAACACCGCCTGTTTGAACGCGCGGCGCTCCACGTTCTCCAGGAACGCTGACAGCTCGCTGCGGGATGCCAAGGTGGGCCCTCTGCCGGGGCGGTTGTTTGGCCGCAGATGGTACCAAAAACTCCCGCGCCCCAGCGCGCACGCTGCTTGACCGCACCGCACCAAGCCTTTATTGTTCAAAGCTTTTCCGCATCATTCAGGGGAAATGGACCGAGTCAAGACCAGCACCCTCACGGGCGCGGAGATCGTGGTGCGCTGCCTCCAGGCAGAGGGGGTGGAGTACGTCTTCGGCTATCCCGGCGGCGCGGTCCTTTTCATTTACGACGAGCTGTTCAAGCAGGACAAGGTCAAGCACGTCCTGGTGCGCCACGAGCAGGGCGCGGCGCACGCCGCCGACGGCTATTCGCGCGCCTCGCACAAGATCGGCGTGTGCCTGGTGACCTCGGGCCCCGGCGTCACCAACGCGGTGACCGGCATTGCCACCGCGTACATGGATTCGATCCCGATGGTGATCATCTCGGGACAGGTGCCGACGCACGCGATCGGCCTCGACGCTTTCCAGGAAGTCGACGCCGTCGGCGTGACGCGGCCCTGCGTCAAGCACAACTTCCTGGTGAAGAACGTTGCCGATCTGGCCTCGACGATCAAGAAGGCGTTCCACATCGCGGCCACCGGGCGGCCGGGACCGGTGCTGGTCGACATCCCGAAGGATGTGACGACGCACTCCTGCGAGTTCGAGTACCCGGAATCCGTGTCGATGCGCTCGTACAACCCGGTGCGCAAGGGCCACGCCGGGCAGATCAAGAAGGCGGCGCAATTGCTGCTCGAGGCGAAGCGGCCGATGATCTACACCGGCGGCGGCGTGATCCTGTCCAACGCGGCGCCGCAGCTGCGCGAGCTGGTGAAGCTGCTCGGCTCCCCGTGCACTAACACGCTGATGGGCCTGGGCGCCTATCCGGCCACCGACAAGCAGTTTCTCGGCATGCCCGGCATGCACGGCACCTACGAAGCCAACATGTCGATGCAGCACTGCGACGTGCTGCTCGCGATCGGCGCGCGCTTCGACGACCGCGTCATCGGCAACCCGGCGCACTTCGCGCAGAACCCGCGCAAGATCATCCACATCGACATCGATCCGTCGTCGATCTCCAAGCGGGTCAAGGTCGACGTGCCGATCGTCGGCAACATTCCCGACGTTCTCGATGATCTGCTGAAGCTGTTGAGGGATGCAAAACCCCAGGACATCAGGCAGTGGTGGAAGCAGATCGACGAGTGGCGGGCGAAGGACTGCCTCAGGTACGACCGCAACTCGAAGATCATCAAGCCGCAGTTCGTGCTCGAAAAATTGTACGAAGTGACCCAAGGCGAAGCCTTTGTTACTTCCGATGTCGGCCAGCACCAGATGTGGGCGGCGCAGTTCTACAAGTTCGACCAGCCGCGGCGCTGGATCAACTCCGGCGGCCTCGGCACCATGGGCTTCGGCCTGCCGGCGGCGATGGGCGTGCAGCTCGCGAACCCTGGATCTACGGTGGCCTGCGTCACCGGCGAATCCTCGATCCAGATGTGCCTGCAGGAGCTCTCCACCTGCAAGCAGTACCGGCTGCCGATCAAGATCATCAACCTGAACAACAAGTACATGGGCATGGTGCGCCAGTGGCAGCAGTTCTTCCACGGCAACCGCTACTCCGAGTCCTACATGGACGCGCTGCCCGACTTCGTGAAGCTCGCCGAGGGCTACGGCCACAGCGGCGTGCTGGTCGACAAGCCCGCCGACGTGGAGCCCGCGCTGCGCGAGGCGTTCGCGCGCAAGAACGAGCTGGTGTTCCTCGACTTCATCACCGACCAGAAGGAAAACGTCTACCCCATGATCCCCGGCGGCAAGGGGATCACCGAGATGATCCTCTACGAGGACCTGTGACCCGGCACATCATCTCGGTCCTTGTGGAGAACGAGGCCGGGGCGCTTTCCAGGATCGCGGGTCTTTTTTCCGCCCGGGGCTACAACATCGAGTCGCTGACGGTCGCGCCGACCGAGGACGCCTCGATGTCGCGCATGACCATCGTCACCACCGGCTCCGAGGACGTCGTCGAGCAGATCACCAAGCAGCTCAACAAGCTGATCGAGGTGGTGAAGGTGGTCGATCTCTCCGAGGCCGAGCACATCGAGCGGGAACTCATGCTGATCAAAGTACGTCAGGGGCCGCATCATCGACGTCTCGGACAACACCTACACTATCGAGCTCACCGGCGACGGCCGCAAGCTCGACGCCTTCATCCATGCGCTCGACCCGGCCAGCATCATGGAGACCGTGCGCACGGGAACGAGCGGCATAGGGCGGGGCAACCGCGTTTTGCGAGCCTAGAACGGGAAATCAAATGAAAGTCTATTACGATAAGGATGCCGACCTGTCGCTCGTCAAGGGCAAGAAGGTCACCATCCTCGGCTACGGCTCGCAGGGCCACGCCCATTCGCTCAACCTGCAGGAATCGGGGGTCAAGGTCAGCGTCGGCCTGCGCAAGGGCGGCGCTTCCTGGGACAAGGCGAAGAAGGGCGGACTCAAGGTCGCCGACGTCGGCGAGGCGATCAAGGGCGCCGACATCGTCATGATCCTGCTGCCCGACGAGCACCACGCCCAGGTGTACGAGGAATACGTCGAGCCGAACATCAAGAAGGGGGCGTCGCTCGCCTTCGCGCACGGCTTCAACATCCATTACGGCCTGATCCAGCCGCGCGAGGATCTCGACGTCTGGATGGTGGCGCCGAAAGCCCCCGGCCATACGGTGCGCTCGACCTACGCTGCGGGCGGCGGCGTGCCGATGCTGATCGCCGTGCACCGCAACCCGTCGAAGAAGGCGCGCGACGTGGCGCTGTCCTACGCCGCGGCGATCGGCGGCGGCAAGGCGGGCATCATCGAGACCAGCTTCAAGGAGGAGACCGAGACCGACCTGTTCGGCGAGCAGACCGTGCTGTGCGGCGGCTGCGTCGAGCTGGTGAAGGCCGGATTCGATACCCTGGTGGAGGCAGGCTACGCGCCCGAGATGGCGTACTTCGAATGCCTGCACGAGCTCAAGCTGATCGTCGACCTGATGTACGAGGGCGGCATCGGCACCATGAACTACTCGATCTCGAACAACGCCGAGTACGG
>WNFC01050082.1_pt1 | contig 11518 bp, 15 predicted proteins | sample 5400541 | NCBI WGS metagenome assembly WNFC01 (sample SAMN13153342, study PRJNA577476) | soil metagenome | isolation source: 120 cm saprolite under Douglas fir tree site 2 hole 2 replicate 1 | place: USA:California | collected 2015-04-18
AAAAAAAAAAAAAAGACGCACGCAAGCGCAAGGACAGATGTCAATCTCCAACGTGTCAACAATAAATGACATGGCACGAAGGGAAAGGGGGGGAGAGAGAACGCATCGAAGAGTTCATGTAAAGAGTCGCACACAAGTTCCCGTCCACTCGGCTGTCCCGAGGGATGGCGCAGTCGCGAACTCGTGGAGCCGGCAAGTTAGGAGCCGCGTTTACGTTTCTGACCTACCATGCAGGGCTGGCGCGCGCAGGGGGTGGGCGAGAGGGGCACGACGCAGGGCGTCCCGTCCATTATCTGGACCCTTTGATCATATTTCCAGGCTAGGCGCGAAAGGCACGCATTGGGCGTGTATGCCGTAATTCCGGGACCTCCCCTCTCTTTCCTTTTTCTCTCTGAGAAACGTTCGGTGGGAGTGAGAGAGCGAGATTCGATTCTTGTCTTGCTTGGGTCTCTCAGAGAGGGGGCGCGCGCTTGCTTTCCCTTTTCGGGCTGTTTTGCTGACAGAGCAATTTCATGTCCGTAATCCCGCCGCCGCTATCGACAAGACCCCCCCCCTTTCCTTGTGATAATATTATCATCGCTTCCGCCTTTCCCGCTTCGGTCGCTCGCTTCTTCTGCGCGAGAGACCCCTCACCAGGCCCCACACGGTTTGGGGTTACATCCGAGTATGGCAATCGGACCCCGCCTGCCTGCCTGCGTTTCCTTCTCGAATCGAATGGATGCCCACCCCCCTCGCGAGTCGCCACATAAAAGGAAAAGCCCTTCATTTTTGCTTTTTTTTTTTTTTCTGTTTGGATCCAGCGGACGAAAGAAGAAGGCGCGTTCCAAAGGAAGGGACGTAGGGAGTTGTACCCGGCGCCTATGCGATTGCCCCTTCGCGGGTAAAGGGCTTCCGCCCACACACACCCATGACCCACCCCTTCATGATCACCAAGAGTCTGGCGCCCGCGCGCCCGCGGGCTCAGTGGAAAAAAACAAGAGAGATAACAAGTACAGTTTACATGCAAGTTCGTTCGTGACAAATTCCAATTCTCTCGGCACGGCGAACTTTCCATTTCGCGGGCTTCTCATTTTGAGTCGCACTGTTCTTTTTTTGCCCTCTGCCCTTAGTACTTTGACAATTAATTCCAATTAATGATCGACACGACAAACAACACATGGCGCGGATAGTGTGAGTGTGAAGAGTCCAGGAGGTGTACTTTGTCGAGGGGGAGACGGGGAGAGGTGGAGGGAGAGGAGGATTATTGTTGTGTGAATCCCATATATTTCCGTAAGTTACTTATTAACTCGGTGATTGACAGCGTTCCCTTTTCCCTTTCCCTCACGACTATCTCTGGTGATTATGTGGGAAATCACTCACGATGATCCATGCGCAGCACCACGCTTACAGCAACTCTATCATACAGAAACTTCCCATATGTCCGCGGTCACGGTGGCGTGGCGCGCCGTGGCGTTGACACTATCGAGTATGTCATGGCTTGCTCCATCTGGACGTTGATGCGGTGCTGAGAGCGAGGCACGGGCAGATTGAGAGCGCGTTCGTGCCACATATGTGATTTATTATGATATGATATACGATAGATGCATAAGCAAACCCGAACATGCAAAAAGGTCAGATTGTGTGCACCGCAGGATGACGGCAGCGAAAACCGGTCTGCTGTTCCCCGGCCGGGGAGCGCCCGACCCTTCTCGGGCTTTCAACGAAGGAGTCATTCCAATGGGTGCCACGCCACTCGTACCGGTGGGGATAACATCGCAGCACAGAACGATTAAGTCAGAAGGGTGGCGACGAAGTGCACTGGCGTGAGAGGGTAAGGGGCGATAAAAAACAAACAAACAAAAATATCATATCATAAATCACCACATCACACCATCATAATCATAAATCATATCACCCCATTCAGAAATACTGTTATCTGTATCCCTCCTCGGCGCTCAGCTTGCGATGCAAAAAAAGCAAAATCCACCACCCACCACTGACAACGCCCGTCCATCAGAAGAAGGAAAAGCCCGGACGTGCCAGTGTGCCGGGTTACCACCGCCACTGCCACCGGGCGCGAACGCACTGCACACACGGCGCGCACACACACTCTCCTAAACGTTGCGCCACGTTAGTGCCACTAAACGCTCTACTGCACCCGTATCTCAGCGCCACGCAACGCTACAGATTGGCCTGGAGGGAGAGTCCGAACGGGCTTCGGACGACGCCGCTGCCGCCGCCGCCGGAGAAACCGTTGAAAGCCGTAACCTACGGGGTTTCGTTCGTCCATCTGCCTGCCACCTGCCAGTGTCATAACCGCGCGTGCGTGCGTGTGTGTGTGTGAGAGATGTGGCCTCGAGAGCGGGTGCTATCATGATGATACTATACGGCACTGTTATGGTCGGCAGCCGGGGTTCCGAGCCGGAGTCCGCGCAGCGATCGCGAAGGGGGTCGCCGGGTCGGGGTCGGCCCTCTTCCGAAGCGAGCCCCCCCTTCTACTTGTACAGTGCTTACCCCATAACTATGAGCCCACCGGCGTATATAAATAACTCGCGAACGCTCCCCCCGGCCGCCTTGCATCGCGAATCCCGCCGGCGAGGGCAAGCCGTTATGAGTTCGTTCGTGTGGCGGAGCCACTCTCTCAACTACGCGATACCGTTCCTTGTACTTTGTACTATTACTGCACGCAAAAAAAAAGAAGAAAAAAAAAAAGAACGGCGCACTCGCAAGACCAGAAACGTGAAGCTGCCCCGCTTGGCTGGCTGGCTCATGCAGTACAGCACTTTGCTATACCATACTACTGTAATACTGTAGTAGTAACGTCACCTCCGCCGAGATTACAGTACATTGAAAAAAAGTGGTGTCGGAAGGCTGTGCAATGAGGGAGGGCGATAACCGCACATGCGATCCCAGTATAACAGATTATAGACAGCTGTCGAACAGCACACCTGTCTGACGTTTTCCTGTGCAAAACCGGGCACCCCGGGGGGGGCAGTCCACCAGGAACGATCACAGACGGATGGGTGGTGGAGGAATGAATCACCGAGCGTGCTACTATACTGTACAGTACCGTAGATATTGGCGCGCCCCGCGCCCCCCAATATGACTTGATGTTGTCATCGACATTTTCATATATCTTTTTCTTTTTTCACGAATACGCATGATCACGTCACGACAAATGATACCGGGCCGATGGTAAGTTGTGGCGAGGGGAACCGCGAGGAACTTGATCCATGTCTCATCTCATATCTAGCCGCAGGCGAATTTTTTTTTTCTCCTTTCTTTTCTTTTGGTGGCGATCTGAGCTGGTATCGCCAACGGGCTGTGCGGGGGAGGGGAGAAGAAGAAAAGGGAAGCGAGAGGGAAAGAGAAGAAGCGAGCGAGAGATAGCAGCAAGGGCCGCCAATAGCGTTCAGGGGGGTTGTTGCTCAGCTACTACAGATGACGCGATGACGAAAAGAATCATCTCTTGCGCGACGTTCGGGCTTTAGCAACGCGAAAAGGCAAGAACTCCCTGGGTCTTTGGTTTGTGCGCGTTCAAATAGGTGGTTCTTCCTTTCCGTTGTTGGCGTCGTGCTGGTGACTGGAGACGACGAGAACGAAGAATATCTCGTGCGCAGCATCGCAGCAGAAGAAGCAGCAGAAGCATAAAGTGACCTATCCCAGTGGCCCCCGGGGGTGGGGGCCCACGGCCCACCACTTTGCGAGATCATAGCCATATCTCATTCGCCCGATACTACTGTAACTGACACTATCTCCCGTAGACCCGACTGACCATTCCGATCGATCGTGTACCGTGTACCAGCCAGTGGGTGTTTTTTTTCTCCTTTCGGCTTATCGGCCAGCCCACTTCTCTCCATGTCCACCACTGGCACGGTCGTTCCGAAAGTCGCCAGAAGGCGCGCGTCGTGCGAGATCTCGCTCCCGCCGGGCCCGTGGGAGTAAGGGGGGGCCTTGCCTTGCTGTAGGTCGCGGCACCGCGCCGCGTGTGTACCATCTATCTATTTTTTCGCACACGATAAGCGCGATGAAACGACCCGCTTTTGCAAAGCGCCGTGCGGTGGAGAGCCTGAGGGTCGTCTTGATTGATTGTGTGGGAAAAAGTTGGGCAACTGACGAGATCAAGATCAGATGGCCCTTGCCGCTACATGCTAACTACAGTAAGTCTTATATTGCCCATGTGCGTCCTCATCTGGTATCGTGAGTATGATTGACTGACTGGATCAACTGTATGATACTGGATCTTCCTTGGACCCTTTTTTTCACCACCGAACGACGCCACACGGCGTCTCTCTTCAAGTCTCAAAACGAGAAAACAAAAGGGGGGGGGAGGAAGAGTGAGATAAGGATAAGTGGACTGGCGGCGGGCGTTTCTTCTCCGAGTCATTCTGCCGCCACCCCTGCAGATCTACTACTAGCTAGTGCCTGCACACACGCAACAACCTCACCGTGAACACGCGCTCGCAACCAGAACCAGAAATGCAATGCAAAAATGACACTCTCACACACACACACAAGTCGGCGTCGCAAAAGCGCACGGGGGAGTCCAGGGATTGGGAGACGTGGGTTGGTGGCGTTGACGTTGGCGTTGGCGTTGGCGTAACGTGGCGTGGGCGATCCCTCCCTTCGGACAACTCGGACGGGACGACACATCATAATCAAAATCGAACCCCCGAACCCTAAATCTCTATGATATATGATACCTACGTACGAGGGGGGGGAGGGCAGTAGCATTTAATACCTCCGCAACCACACGTCACGTCAGACCCCCCCCCATGCGTTCTAAATTAAAAACAAAACCATGTGAGAGTCATATGAAAAAGAACAAACCTCTTTCTCCCTTCGCGACCAGACGAATCGCACAGGCACGAACCATACGTACGTACTTGTAGCCCAGGGCAACCCCAGCAATTAAGTACTACAGTAGTACTACTCAGTAGTTAGGCACGCACGTTACAAAAATTACCCAACGACAGAAAAATACTTACAGTACTTACTACTACCACAGTATTCCGGAAATAAAAAGATTTTCCAGCTAGAGCAAGAGGACAGGAGAAGAGCGAAGGGCCGATGGGATCGCTTTCACCAAAAAAAGAAAAGAAAAAAGATGTGTTTGTCATTACAGTAAGGGGAAATTAATGTACGAAGAACTCTCTCAAGGGACGGACGGACGGACGGGGAGAGCGGCGGCGGCGACGGCCGATGAGATCTTGGGGATGGAATTCAAAAGAGGATCACGATCGGGCTCAGGTGGGTGTGGCGGGCTTCTGATAATCTCACGAATGCGGATCTAATTATTTTGGGCACAGAATACGCAATTGAGATCGTTTCTTATGTAATTTCATTGCTCGGGAGAGCAGAGAGGGGGTGCAATTTTTTTGGGAGCCAGGCGTAGGGGAAGTGCAAGTCCCTCCAAGGGTCGAACAGAGCGCTTCTTTTTTTTTTCGCTCTTTCCATGTTCGTAAAGCCAATTTCCAACGGTTCACGTCACCCTCCTGCCCCGATTGCGCAAGACGATTCTCTTCCATAGATCATCAGGCATCAAGCATCATCATTATCGGCCCTTATACGGATGCTGCTCCGTGGAAGGACCAACTGAACGTGCCCGTCAATGACCGTTGCAATCGCGAGTCGATGTGCACATAGGGGTAAAGCTGATTGGGCTATTTGTTATGAGACATCGTGTCGGTCACACAGAGGCGTGAAAGAAAGCAGGCGGAGGCACAACACGTGACGTATGGTACACAGGGGTAGAAAGTTTGAAAAGAGAAAGAGGTGGTCCGACTGTAAGGCCCAGGTAACAAGGAATGATCTATGTGGGAAAAAAAGAACAAAAGCGACGCCAACGTGATGAAAGACGCGTAAATGACGGCCTTCAAAGCAAGGCAAAAGTTGTCAAAACAACCGGCATGATCGAAAGCAAGGGAAACGAAACGATAACTCCGAAAATACCTATTTCACAGGGACCCGTCTCGTGTGTTTCCCGGCACGCCGCCGTTCTCCATGCGGCGTGGGCCTACGCCACGACTCATCAGTGTCTTCGCGCATGTCATCAATGCGATCACGGTGATCCACCTTTGTGCACGATCGGATCCGATCAGCACAGGTACCGGGGAACAGGACAATTAACGTGACACACCGGAGGAGGCGCGTTGCGCACCATGTTGGCTGGATGGTGAGGCGGCGCATAACCAGGGGGTGGTACCACCGCACCAGGGACACCGACTGGGCCCGGGCCCGGAGCACCCCGCGCCATATCGGGATGGTGATGGGGATATGGTGGGACGGGGTGGGGGGGAGAGTGCATATGCGGGGGAGCGTGTGCGTGCTCCGGGGGCGGCTGCATGGTTGGTGGAGGAGGGGGCGGGGGCTGGGCATGTGCGGGCCACGCATGCTGCGGGACTGGTACGGGTTCTTTGCCCTTTGTCGTGCGCGGACCGCCCGAGGGAGGAAAGTCAGATTCGACACGCACGCGGATGATCTCTTTGCCCGCCTGAGCGAAGAACTGGTGTTCCTGACGGCGGAAATATAAGCTGGTGGGCCCCTGCTTGAGGAAGAGCGGTTGCTCTGGTGGTTGCGGAGGGAAGAGGCGCATGAGGTCATGCCCGGTGGGAGGTGGGGGGTAGTTCCTTGGTGGCATGGCCTGACCATTGGATACATCGAGGTCTAAGGGTTCGTTCGCAACGGCGTTAGGGGGCAAAGATGAAGGATCAAGAAGAGGGCTTACGGGGAAGAGAGCTTGGTGATATCGGTCTTCGAGTAGGTGCCTGGGCACCGTTGGAGGGATGTTGGATAGGAGGTAGATGTGACGAGGGAGGGCTCATGTCGTGGTCTGGCGGGGAACCAGAGGAGCGCGAGGATGGTGAGCGAGAGAGCTCGGAGACGGGGCGAAGATTGTACTGCTGCATAGAAGAAGCGCGCAGGGGAATATGAGAAGGCAAGGGAGGGGGAGGGATTGGAGAGGAGGTGGTGGTTATATACGGGGAGCGGGACTTGTATCTAGGATGCGACAGATCTTCTGGTCATGTCACGAAAATGGGTAAACGACCGGACGGAAAGTGATGGGATTCGATTTCGATTCACGAAGCGAAGGGGGAAAGGGACAAGGACAAAACGAGCCAGAGAGGGGATCAAATTGGAAGCTGTGTTTCATTCCGGACCGCGGGTTCGCGTCCTCGTCAACTCGGTTACGTTTTTGCATAGCACAAACTGGCCCTGCCGCTTTTGGCGCAACCCCCCACTCGACCCGTTTCCCCCAAGGACCCCAACCAGCCAACCAGCCGACAGACAGACCCCGTCCAACTGCCGTCGATGGGACGCCCTTGACGCCTTGGCGAAAAGCGCCCCCCGTGCGCCCCGGGAATCCGGCGTCCGCGGCGTGCCCTGATCCATTCCTTTTGACAGAAACCGCTCACTTGCAGTATCGGGCGTCCGGGTACTTGGCGCGGTTGCTCGACTGCCGCCCATTATTCACACGAGCCGGATTCGGCTAACTGGATATGGAGTTGCCAAGTTGGGCACAGGGACGAGTCAGGTCAGTCAGGGATCACCCAGGTTATCAGCTGCTTTCGGGCAGGGCAGGGACAGGACACGCACACACGCGTGCGCACGCGCGCACAGTATCAGTTATAGTGTCTTCTCTTCTCTTCGCCGACCCTTCCAAAAGGCACTCTTCCTTCTCATTTGTCATTTTGTTTCCCTCTCTCCTTTCTGTTCATTTCATTTCATCATTCGTCTCCCCCAATGGTTCGTTCGTGAGTAGCGTAGCGCTCGGCAGACATCATAATTAGTAACCCACAGCTACGCCCGACCCAGGGGCTCCTCCCCCGATTGCGTCGTCATTCCCATTCCACCCGTCCCGTGCACGAACATTCCTCGGCGCTATCCCGGCACGCTCCCCCTCGTGCTCCTGCGTGGACAATAGCCGCTCTACGTTTTTCCGCCGGCCGGACTTTGCTCGCCCCATCGCGCTCGTGCCCGTGAATGGAGGCAAGATCGCATCAATATGTATATATGTCATGGATATATGCAGTATACAAATATATAATGTGTTCTTTGACAGTTGGCAGCTCACCAACAGTCAGCTGCTGCTCCCCCGGCGAGGTGATTCGCCACTTGCCCTCCCCTCCCCCCCTCCCCTCGCCCCCGGGTCCTCAGCGTAACCTGTCATTTTCCGAAAATTGTGCCCGATGCTCACCTTTTGATCGCTCAGCTCCTGACGTCTTTTGACCCGAGGTTCTAGAACGGCGGCAAAGTCCGGCGCAAATGGGCACTTGTTCGATGTGAAATTTAACTTTGTGGGCGCTTGCAAGCGACGCGAGGGGGAAATGGCCCGTGCCCGTTAAGGCCTCTGCCCACTAAAGGCCCCGAGCGACACAGTCAGCATAATCCGATTATCCAAATTCATCACTAGTCTATGTAGTACTCTGCGCCTCTGCGCCTCTTCGCGGCCGCTCCCTCCTCGAGCTAGTCTCTTACTTTACTCCTCCAACCTCTCCGTCTCGGCGATTGCGACCCTTCAACCCCCCGTCGTCCACGGCTCCTTACTGATCAACGACCCCTCTCGTAAGCCAGCGCCCGATAGGCCACCACCGCCCACCCAATCTAGCCCTGCCCTGTCCTGTCAGCGGCGCTCCCTGATTGGCCCGTGATACGCACGACGTCCATGCGCCGCCGTGCCCCTCCTTCTCGTTGCGCATCACGCACATACTAGTAGGGCCTCGTTTGCGGCGCAATTGCATTTAGCCCCACACACACCACCACCACAGCCCCGTAGTTGGCACAGCAGCTCCGCACTATACTATATCCCCTCGTTCCGCTGCTGTGCTGTGTTCCGCGCCGCGCGCGGGCGGCAGAATATATCATCATCATCATCATCATCACCATCGCATCAGTCCCACCACAACCCATCCTCCTCCCCCCCCTTGTCTTTGCGCCATCGCGATCATGGCAATCATACCAGTTGCCAGCCAATAGCGTGGCATCGCCGTGTCCACAGTACTCTTCCCAAATCCAGTCGCGCAACCCGAAAGATCGCGCACCGCCCGCCCTTTTTTCTCCCACGGCCTCTCCGCCCCCCGGAGTACTGTATTGCCCGTTCTCGATTCATCGGGGCTTCAGATAAACACCTATGGTACACGCCACCGCCCGCGTTTGGCACCTGCTCTATTGACTTTTTTCGCCCGCAGCCAGCCACCGACCAGTGTGCCGGAGCCGGACCGACATATATATATCGTCACCGTCGCCGTCACCCGGACTGGATAATGATGACTCACCAGCCCGCGCCAGGCGCGCTACGCCACCGTCCTTAGCGTCCCTGGGCTAGCTACGCTAGCGTAGCGCGGCGCGGCGCGGTGCTTACCGTGACCGCACTTGTAAGTATGCTGGCGCCTGCCCGCTGCCATATCTGCTGTACTATAACACGATCAATAAAGATCGACCTCCGGCAGAGTCTCACACCACTATCGACGCTATTCCCTTTCCATCCCCCCCCGCGATCGGTCAGCCCCTGAGCGAATCCCGTCTTGCTTGCGCTCTTATCAGGGTCCTCTTCTTCTTTACCCGATGGTCGCGCGTTCCCTGCCCTTTGAAACGTGGCGCGCACACGCACGCACACATGCGGACGGGCATGCCACACGTATGCAGGTTGCAGCGTGCACGCACGCACGCACGCATTAGCACGCACTCTAGAGCGAACGAACGAGCGAGCGAGCGGATACTGCCGCCGTACCTCGTTGTCCTTGCTAAGCCGGCCATTTGATTGGCCCTCTTGATCGCAATTATCGAACAAGTGGCAAGTGGCGTTCAGTTCGCGCCGAGACGATGGGATCTGTACATATGATGTACTGTACGACGTACAATCACTTTGGGGAAAATCGCGAAGCGAACGAAATGAATGAATGTCCCTGCGCAAAGTATATATCTACTAAATTACGACGTTCCTTCTCGGCCGCCACTGCCAAATTGACGTGAAACGATAGTGTTTGCGCGTATATTGCAATGGCAGCAGGTACTACTAGTATGGTAATGCGAGTTTTTGCGATTCAGCGGGAAGAATCCTTTTAGCAACTTCGTTTGGGGGAAAAGCGCTTTACACTTGGTGTCAAGTTTCGGTACCGGTGCTTCCGCGCGACAGCTGGATGAACCAAAAGAAATGGAGACCAAAGGAGTGTTCCTCCATGTTTGAACGCGCCCTAATGCGGACATGCCGTGCGCCATGTGCCGAGGACGGTCAAGTGAACCTGGTCCCGTCGGTTCACCACCGAAAAACGATTGGCTGGTGCACAACAGGCTGCTCGAATGGTCATTGGTTCGCCGCGCGGGAGAGCTAGGCTAGCAGTAGCGCGTGAGCAAAACGACAACATCGAAATAAGGGCTGTGCGGGATCTCCTGACATAGATTAGAGGGCTGCCCAATCCCCAATCGCCCATCCCGTCGCTAGAACTGGCGCCGCGGTGATACCGTAAGGCCAAGCAAGGCCAAGGCAAATCGAGCATGAATCGGCACATGGCCATGACAACACAGATTTGCGTGAGCGCATAGAATTAGAATAGAACACAAAGAAGAAAAAAAGAACAAGGACTTCCTCCCTTCAATCGCTCGACGGGGCTGAAGAATCTCGCGAGGAGAGAGAGGGAGTCAACGAGTCCGCAACGCCAACGCAACCGGCGCCCGCGGAGCGCGCGGCAAAAAAAAACACATACAACCAACACAGAACACAGAAACACAGACACGCCCCCCTCCACCGACGGGCGTCCGTCCGTCCCAACTCAGGCCGACGCCGCCGCCGCCGCCGCCGCCGCGGCGCCGCGTTTCTTGCGCTTTCTGCTGTCGGCAGACGGCGCGCGAGTTGCAGCCTCGCGACGATCGTCTCTTTCTCTCTTGGGATTCTGGTGCCGCGTTTTATGCTCGGTGCTGCTGTCAGCGCCGGCGCCAGCTTCTCGTTGCTGCTGTGCTGGGCGCGATCCGGCCCTACGAGCGACGTCATCGGACGGGTCGTCCACTCCCGCAGGTTTGAGGAATTGCGGAGGTGCTGGTGGGGCTGCTACGTCGATCTTGTTGATGATCTTCTTGCCGGGCGACGGTGGTGGCGTGCGTGCGGTTCGAGCTGCTGCGGCATCAGTATCGCCGTGTTCTTCCGTTTTCGTTTTAGTTATGGTTTTGGTTTTGATCTCGCGAATGTCGGATGGGGCTTCGCTGATGAGTTCCCGAGCGCTTTTGGCGCTGCGGGGTTTGGCTCGTTTAGGTTCGTTCGTCGAGGAGCCAGGCCCGAAGCTCGATATCGACGTAAGCCGTTTCGAGGTGGGGTGGTGATGTTCTGGTTCTGCGGGGTCCAGCCGAGCGGAAGACGACGGGTGGGAGCTGTCGTCTGGGGGAAGCTAGAAGGTCGGATCTCTGCGTGTCAGGTGAGCCAGCCCACGGCAAGGTGACGCGTGTTGGGGGCGCACTTCTGCTTCTGTGACCTCCTGACCTCGTTTGTTCCATGTTCTCCGACCTCGAACCTTGACAGGTTGCGGTGGCGATCCCGAAGCATCAGCGC
>WNFC01008196.1_pt1 | contig 11517 bp, 10 predicted proteins | sample 5400541 | NCBI WGS metagenome assembly WNFC01 (sample SAMN13153342, study PRJNA577476) | soil metagenome | isolation source: 120 cm saprolite under Douglas fir tree site 2 hole 2 replicate 1 | place: USA:California | collected 2015-04-18
TCTATGAGTTCCAGGATCCCGAGCTGATCCAGCACTTCGGCGCCTTGAAGAACAAGGCGAGCCTGATCCTGTCCAATATGCCGAGCGGAACGAAGAAGGACGGAAACTTCACCGACGACACCTATTCAACCCAGCGGCAGCAGATCAAGGCCGACGGCCTCACCGTGATCGACCGCTTCATGCCCAGCAACTGTATCGGGCATAACAAGTTCCAGGTGCTGGTCGACGCAACGCCGCAAGCCGTGCTGTTCGGCTCGACGAATTGCACGTCGAACGCGCTCTGCGCACAGACCAACAACACGATCATCGCCCGCTCGCCCGCCATGGCGAAGGCCTATGCCGATTATTGGAACCGGCTGAAGAAAGATACCGTTCCGCCCGGCGACGGCGGCAAGGCGCAACAGTCACAAGCGTTCCGCCGGGCCAACGCCCGTCCGCCGGCGACGATCACGCTCGAAGACAATAGTGGCACGGTCGATCTGTGGTTTTCTCCCAACACGGACCGCGCACGCGGGAAATCACCCGGCCCGAACGAGGCCGCGCCGCCGGATCTGCAGGAGGTTTTCAAGGCCATAGGACAAGCGCAGCAGGCGATCCTCTTCCTGGCTTTCGAACCGGGATCGCCCAGCATCGTCGATGCCATTGCGGACACGCTGAAGGCCAAGCCGTCGTTGTTCGTCCGCGGCGCGGTCACCGATACGGGCGCGGCGGGCCGCTTTTACACCGCGATCAACGGCGGTGACACGAGCGTCAAGCCGCCCAAACGGCAAAAGGGCGATCCGCCGCTTCCCGAGGATTATCGGGTGATCCACACCCGAGGCGTCACCGCCACCGATGCGTTCGGCCAATGGGAAGCCGAGCTGAATCAAGCCGGACATGCGGTCATTCACGACAAGATCGTGGTGATCGACCCATTCTCCGACAACTGCGTGGTTGTCACCGGCAGCCACAATCTTGGTTACAAGGCGTCCTATAACAACGATGAGAATATGGCGATCATCCGGGGCCATAGGGCGCTTGCAGAGGCTTATGCCGCGCATTGTCTCGATGTCTACGACCACTATGCGTGGCGCTACTGGTTGTCGAAAAGCAAGGACAAGGCGTGGCATTTCCTGGCCAGTGACGACACATGGCAGGACGGATATTTTTCGCCTGACAACCAGGTGAAATCGGCAGAACTCGGGTTTTGGCTTTCCGCGACGCCGGCGGCCGAAGCTTTGCCGGCGCCAGCAGGCGACGCGACGACCCGAGCACGACCAGCGATCCAGGCCGCGACGGGTGGGGTCACGCCGGCGGTCGGGCCGCACGCGCTGGCGCACAAACGTCGCAGGCGATCCAAGGCGAAAGCGGGCTGATCCTCGCGCAAGGGGAGGTGACGGCAATGGCCGGGAAACCGCATCACCAGCACGACGCGCGAGCCTACGAGACGCGGTCCAGGCGTCGCCAACGTCGTGGAGCCGTTCTGACGATTGCCGACGGCGGCCCCCTCGGGAGGCAGCCGCCTCGGGTTGTCGGTTTGCTGTCCGGCGCCGGATTGCCCAGGTCGTCGGTCGGGACGTAGTGCTGGATAAAGTGTAATCGCCCTCTATGTAACGCGGCGAAACCTCGGCATCGAGTCGATTGGCGGTTATCGCAGATGGCTGTTCCGGTGTCTCGACCGAGGGCGCCCTCGGCTTCGGCAATCTGCGTCCCTTATCGGCCGGCCGTTTTTGGTTCGACGACCTCGAACATCAGATTGAAGGTGTCGAGCATGTAAAGCAGTTCGCCAAGCTTGCGCGGGTCGCCGTCGATCTTGATCAGGCCGGCTTTGACCGCCTCGGGGAAGGTCGTCTGCTGGAGGGTCACGGCGTCGAGCGTGGCGGTCGCGTCGGCCCGGGGTGCCTGCCGTCCCGCCACATAGGTCAGCGCCGAGTTCTCGAGGGTCAGCACGAACTGCTGCTTCGAATCGGAGAAGTTCCAGTTGATCACCATGGTCTTGCCTTCCGCCTTGGCGGCATTCAAACGCACGCCGAGAAAGTCGAAGAAGAGCTCGTTGCTGACGGCCCTGAGTGTGTCGGCGTTGACGCTGCTGATGCCGGAGATCTTGGGCACGCCGCCGCGCAGCTCCGCCGCGCCCATGAGATAGGCGTTGCGCCACGGGCCGGCCTCGGCCTGGAAACCGAGTTGCTCCAGCGCGTCGGCGCCCAGCTCGCGGGCGACGCGGTTGGCCGGGTCGGCGAACACCACCTGGTTCATCGCGGCCGCCACCCAGCGGTACTCGCCGTTTTTGAAATCGCCGCGCGTGCGGGCGATCACCGCCTCGGCGCCGCCCATGTAGTCGACCGTCTTGCGCGCGGTCTCGACCGGCGGCAGCGGGTCGAGGTTGGCGGGATTGGCATCGTACCAGCCGAGGTACTTCTGATAGACGCCCCTGGCGTTCTGGCGCAGCGTGCCGTAGTAGCCGCGCGCCGACCATTCCTGCTCCAGGCTCGGGGGCATGCGCAAGGTCTCGGCGATCTCGGCGGCCGTGTAGCCCTGGTTGAGCAGGCGCAACGACTGGTCGTTGATGTACTTGTACATGTCGCGCTGCTTCTTCAGCAGGTCGACCACGCGTGCCTGTCCGGCGACCGGCCAGTGATGCTGCGCGATGACAACGTCGCTCTTGTCACCGAAGGCACTTAGCGCTTCGCCGATGTAGCGCGACCACAGATTGCCGTCGCGCACCTCCGAACCGCGGATGGTGTAGAGGTTGTGCATGGTGTGCGTCACGTCCTCGGCCATGTCGAGGACGCGAAACTGCGGGAAGTACATCAGCATTTCGGCGGGCGCCTCGGAGCCGGGCGCGAGCTGGAAGACGATCTCCACGCCGTCGATGACGCGCTTGTCCATGGTCCTGTCGATCGACGCGGTGGGCGCGATCAGGGTGATCGTCCCGCGCGCCAGTGCCTTGCCCAGGCCGGCATCGACGTGGCCGCGCGGACCCGGCGGCAGCAGGACACCGAACTGGTACTGCGCGCGTCGGACCATCGCATTGCCGGCCAGGATGGTGTCGGCCACCACGGCCTCCATGAAGCCCGCCGGCGCCAGCACCTGGACCTTGCCGGCTGCGACGTCGGCCTCGCTGATCACACCCTTGACGCCGCCGAAATGGTCACCATGGTTGTGGGAATAGATCACCGTGCCGACCGGCTTTTTGGGCCGGTGCTGGTAATACAAATCGAGCGCCGCGCGCGCCGTTTCGGTGGTCAGCAGCGGGTCGATGATGATGAGGCCAGTGTCGCCTTCGATGATCGTCATGTTGGCGATGTCGAAGCCGCGCACCTGGTAGACACGGTCGGTTACTTTGAACAGGCCGTGGATCGCGTTGAGCTGGGCCTGGCGCCACAGGCTGGGATTGACGCTGTCGGCAGCCTCACCCTGCTTCAGGAAGTCGTAGGGCTTCATGCTCCAGACCGGGCGCGGACCCGCGCCGGGTACTAGGGCGTCGGCTATGGTGCCGACGTAGCCGCGAATGGCGTCGTCGAAATCCTGCCGGTCGGCGAACGGCAAGGTCTTCGCCAGCACGGCGTTGGCCTGCAGCGTCGCGGGCTCGGGGGCCTTTGGCGCCACTTGCGCTTGCGCCGGGTAGCCGACGGCGATCGCGATCGCGATCGCGAGGGCGGAGCGATGAGGACGCAACGACGCGCGGGAGGGCTTCACGATGTCTCCTGTCATCTGGGGTTCAATGGGGAACGGTGCGCAGGAAGCCGATGATCACCGGCAGGGTTTCGTCGGGGTTCTCTTCGTAGATCCAATGGGCGCAGCCTTCGAGGGTCGCCCCTTGCACATTGGTCAGCCCCGCCGCCACGAGCTGGCGTTGCAGCGTGTTGCCGGCCGGACTGCGGCAGGCGATGGTGAGGGCCGGTATGGTCGACAGGCCGGACGTATCGGCGCCGGCGGCGAAGGCGGCATCGCGGTCAAAGGCCTCGTAGCTCATGAAGGCGGCCCGCAGCCCGTCCTCACGCTTGAGCGACGCGGTGTAGCGGCTGACGTCGCCGGCGACGAACCGGCGGCTTTTCGAGCGCGAGTTCATGAAGGAGAGGACGAGCTCCTCTTCCTTGCCCAGGTAGTCGGCCACGGCCTCGTCGACCCGCGCGAATCGGGCGAAGTGCTGGGTGCGCGGATTGGTCGGGGCGAAACGTTTGAATTCGGCGGTGCCGGCGAGGCCCTCGATGAAGGCCTGGGCCACCGTGAGGCTCAGCAATCGCTCGGGATACTGGACGGCAAAGGCCCAGGCGACGCGCGCACCGATGTCGTGGCCGATGACATGGGCGCGGTCGATCTTGAGCTGATCCATCAACTCCCTGACGTCGCTCGCCATCGTCTTCTTGTCGTAGCCCGACGTGGGGCGCTGCGACAGGCCGGCGCCGCGTAAGTCCGGGACAATGAGGCGATAGCGCTTGCCGAGGGCGGCCACTGCCGAGGCAAACGTATCGCCGGTCTCGGGGAAACCATGCAGCAGGATCACGGGCTCCGGCCGCAGGATCGCGGGCTCCGCCTGGGGGCGGATGTCGCGGTAGTAGATCGCGACGCCGCTCACGGGTGCGGTCCCCGTTTCGACGGCGAGCCCGGCCGCCGTCGCGAGCGCCTCCACGGACCTCTGTTCGGCGCGGACATCGGCTGCCCCCGCCACCAGACCCGCCAGCAGGAGCGCCGTGACGGCCAGACAAACTTTCGCGTCCAATGCTTCGCTCCCGCCGCGGCCGGCGTCCCGTTGACAAGCCGGCAGGGACATCATCTGCTCACGGCGCCACTGTCGGCGATACGCAGATTGCTGCGCATTGATTGTGCGTTTATTCGCAAGCGAGCATGGACTGGGACAACCTGAAATTCTTTCTGACGCTGGCCGAGACCGGCAGCCTTTCGCGCGCGGCCGAGAAACTGCGGGTCGACCATTCCACCGTGGCGCGCCGCATCGACATGCTCGAACAGGAGCTCGGCCTCCGCCTGGTCGAGCGCCTGTCGCGTTCTTACCGCCTGACGGCCGAAGGTGAGCGGATTCGCGATCGCGCCAAGGAAATCGAGACCGGCATTGCCGATATCGCGCGCTTTGCGCAGAGCGTCGACCGTTCGCCGCAGCGGCTCGTGCGCGTGAGCTGGCCGCCGACGTTCGTCTCGCGGTTTCTCGCGCCGCGCCTTCTGCCGCTTCAGGGAGAGCATCCCGGCTTGCGCATCGAGCTCGTCGGCGAGGCCCGCCAGGTCAGTCTCAGCCGGGGCGAAACCGACCTGGCGCTGCGAATGGTTCGGCCTGTCGAAAAAGGGGTCGTGGCGCGGCGACTGGCGGTCGTGGCCTACGGACTCTACGGGTCGCGCGAGCATGTCGCCCGCTGCGGCGAGGATGCCCGGGATTATATCGGCTACGACGACAGCCTCGATCACCTGCCGCAGCAGCGCTGGCTGAAGATGCTGACCGGGGACCGCGATCTGGCGCTCAGATCCAACGACCTCGTCAACCTGCTGACGGCGGCCCGCGCCGGGTTGGGGCTTGCGGTCCTGCCGTGCCTCATGGCGCGCGCCTACCCCGATCTGGTCAGCGTGCCCACTCGATTGCCGCCGCTCAGCCGGGAGCTATGGCTCGTGTTCCACCGCGATATCGGCCGCGTGCCCGCCGTTCGCGCCGTGATCGACCGCATCACCGCGATCATGACAGAGGCGAGAGCGGCCTGCCGGGGAGAACAGGCCGCTGAGACGTCGAGAAGGTGATTGCCAGCCGTACGGCCTGCCTGTCGGTCGAGCTTACGCCGCGATTCTCCCGGCCCAGGCAGCGGCAGCCTGCGCGGCAGTCTTGAGATGATCGGCCGCCGAAAAGCCCGAGACGCTCTTGCGCGGCTTCAGGTCGTGGTCGCCATCCTCCAGCCAGAGGATCTCGATGGTCTTCGACAGCGCGTAGGTCGAGACCTCCTGGCGGCTGCCGAAGGGGTCGCGTGTTCCCTGCACGATGAGGGCCGGCGTCTTCATTCCGGTGAGATGAGCGGTTCGCAGCTGCTCGGGCTTGCCGGGCGGGTGGAAGGGATAACCGAGACACAGCAAGCCGGCGATGCGGCCGGCGGCATGGAGATCGTCGGCGATCATGCTGGCGATCCGCCCACCCATCGACTTGCCGCCTATGATCAGCGGGCCTTTGGCTTTAAGCGCGTCGATCGCGGCAAGGTATTCCGGACCGAGCTTGTCGGCGCGGGGCGGCGGCTTTCGGCCGGCCGCGCTGCGGCGGGCGGCCATGTAAACGAATTCGAAACGCGCGACGCGCAGGCCTGCGTCCGCCAGCGCCTTCGCGGCCGTCGTCATCGTCGGAGTATCCATCGGGCCGCCGGCGCCGTGCGCCAGGAGGATCGTGTGTTTCGCCCGGGCCGGGCCATCGATGAGGAATTTCGTCGCCATCGGCGTCAATCGGCGTGCTGATGGCCGGGTGTGTGAGCATGCGGCGCCGCCTTGGCCTTCAGCTCGGCGTGAAAGCGACCCATCTCGCCGAAGAGCTGCAGGACGTTGAGCGGTTCTGTTGCCCCGAACTCGCGGTAGAGCGAGGCAACGTTGACTACCATGCGCTCAGGATCGCCCCAGCCGGCGAAGCGGTCGAGCGCGATGTCGCGCGCTGCAGCGAAGACGGGCATGCCGGCGTCGAAGCGCTTGCGCGCCTCTTGCTTGATGTAGAGGAGATAGTCCTTCATCGCCTGCACGCCGCGCTTGTCGGTGATCGGGCCGTGGCCCGGCACCACGGTCTCGACGTCCCAGGCGAGGATGCGGTCGCAGGCGGCCACCCAGTTGTCGACCGGGCCGGCCCACAGCACGGGATGGCCCTCGACGAACAGGATGTCGCCGGTGAAGACGGTGCGGTCCTGCGGCACGTGGACCAGGATGTCGCCTCGTGTGTGCGCCGGTCCGACGTTTTTAAGCAGCACCTCCTTGTCGCCGACTTGCAGCCGCAGCTCGTCCTCGAACACCCGCGTCGGCGGCGTGTTCCTGACGTCGTCCCATTTGAACTTGCTGCCCATCACTTCATGGAGGAACGCGCCCGCCTCGCCGAGCTGGCGCCAGTTGCGTTGCATGGCCGCCAGCTCCTCGGCCGGCCGCTCCTTCATCTCCTCGGCGCAGGCGCGGGAGGCGATGATCTCGGCGCCCGCGACGAGCTGGTTGCCGAAGGTGTGGTCGCCGTTGGCATGGGTGTTGACCAGGCGACCGATCGACTTGGCCGCCGGCACGGCGGCCCGCATCTGCCCCAGCATCTCGCCGGTCAGCGCAAGGTCGAAGAGGGTGTCGACCAGCAGGGTCTGGTCGCCATCGACGATCAGGCCGGCATTGCTGAAGCCCCAGCTGCCATCGGGCTGCAGGTAGGCAAAGCAGCCAGTACCGAGATCGTGCAGCCCCTTGGTGTACTGCCATTTCGACATGTCGCCCTCCCGCATCCGCTAGCATCAAACCTTCACGGTCGAGGCCTGGTAGATCTCGTCGATGGAGCTTGCTAGCGCGGCGTCGAACTCAGCGTCGCTCATCGAACGGTTGAGTCCCTCCGTCAGGGCGCGCGAAAAGCTCGCGATCATGCCGCGATTTCGAGCGAGGCGCTGGCAGGCGTCGGCCCGCGTGTAGCCACCGGAGAGGGCCACGACCCGCGCCACCCTCTTGTGGTTGACCAGCGTCGAATAGAAATCCGGAACCTCGGGCAGGGTGAGCTTGAGCATCACTTGTTTGTCCGCCGGCAGGGCGTCGAGCCCTTTGATCAGTTCGGCGCAGAGAAGGGCTTCGGCGCCGGCCTTGTCGGGACTCTTGATCGAGATTTCCGGCTCGAGGATCGGCATCAGCCCGTGCGCGGCGATCTGCGCCGCAACGTCGAACTGCTGGGCGACGATCGCCGCGACGCCCGCTTTCGACGGCAGGTTGATGACCGAGCGCATCTTGGTGCCGAAGATGCCGAGCGTCACCGCGCGGGCGAGCAGAGGATCGAGCGCAGGCATCGGCTTCATCAGGCTGACGCCGTCTTTCTCGGCCTCGAGCCCCTTGTCCACTTTCAGGAAGGGGACGACGCCGCGATCCTCCCACAGGAACGCGCCCACCGGCTTGCCGCGCACCGCTCCGTCCATCGTGGCTTCGAACAGGATGGCCGCGACGATCCTGGCGCCTGTGAATGCAGGCGCCGTCATGATGCGCACGCGCATCTCGTGCATGAGCCTGAACATCTCGGCATCGCCGCTATAGGCGCTGTCCGGAATGCCGTAGAGGCGGAGCGCGCCGGGCGTCGACCCGCCGCTCTGGTCAAGCGCGGCGATGAAGCCGTCCTTGCTGGAGATCTGCGTCCTCATCCTGTCGTCGGTCATGATCGTCCTCCCATCCCCGAGGCAAATCCGGCACTCTCGGGTCAATCGCCCGGATGCCGAAAACCACATCAACTAATTAGGCAATCGGCGCAAGCGGACTGAGCGCCAAACGTCGTGCAGAATATGGCTATTGCCGACCTGGATAAGGGCTTGCCCCATGCCGACCCGCACTGCGCTTGTAAGATGACCCGCCTTCGCGTGGCTCTGCGGGTTCCGGTCGGCCGGCCCTTGCCCGACATCGCCGATTTCGTCGCCCGCTGCGAAGGCGCGGGCTTCGACGGTGTCGGCATCCACGACCATCCGTCCAGCGGCCGGGATGCCTACTTGGCGTTGGCGTTGGCGGCCCGGGCAACGCAGCGGATCAGGCTGTTCCCCGCCACCTCGAGCCCCGTGGTTCGCCATCCGTTGGTTCTGGCCTCGCTCGCCCACAGCCTGGAAGAAATAGCGCCCGGACGCACTTGCCTCACCGTGGCGCCCGGCTTCATCTCGACGCGCAGCGTCGGCAAGCCGCGCGCCGGAGTGGCTTTCATGCGGGACGCGATCGGCGATCTCCGTCGGCTCCTCGCCGGGGAAGAGGTCGGGTTCGGTCCGACGTCGACCCGCCTCAGGAACCGAAGTGCGATGCCGACGCCGGTGTATTTGCTGGCGGCCGGCCCGCGCATGATCGAACTCGCCGGCGAGGCGGCCGATGGAGCGTTTCTCATGGTCGGCCTGCATCCGGCCTCCATCCGCGCCGCGTTGCGCCACCTCGAGGAGGGGGCGAGGCGGGCCGGCCGGTCCCTGGCCGGCTTTCCGGTGGTGTTCGTGGTCACGCTCGGTCTCGGATCCGATAGCGAGGCGGGCGCGCGCTGGGTACGGAGCTGGTTCGCGCCCGGTCAGCCCTTCCTCGCTTATCCGAGCGCCTCGAATCTGCGCTGGCTCGGGGAAGCCGGTTTCGACATTGCCGAAGCGCACGACCCTGCCGCCATCCCCGAGGACCAAGCGCGACGGATTGCCGATGCATTCGGACTGTTCGGCTCGCCGGAACGGTGTGCGGAGCAGCTGCTGCGGGCGCGCGAGGAGGCAGGCGTCGAGGATGTCTTCCTGTTCCCGGCGCACGATCTTGCAGGCGGCTACACCATGCCGGAGGCCGAGGTCGAGGCCTTCGAGCGAATCATCCGCCCGCGGCTCGTAGGCTGAGACCCCGTCGGCGCGTTGTCAGCCGGCGGTCGTCTCGACCATCAGGATGTCGAGCAGGAACGAGCCGTCGGGTTCGATCGCGAAATGGGCCCGGGTCTCCGACGAGGCGGCGGCCTGCAGCGCGCGGATCGCCCGGATGTTCTCGTCGGGTGTGCGCATGCGGGCCGTCCAGACGGGAAAGTCCATGCGCAGCCGCCACGTCCGGCACCCGGCCAGCGCGAACCCCGCATAGGCGAGGGCGGCGGTCCATTCCGCGGCCGTGTAGTCGCGGACATGCGAGGTATCGCGCAGCAGCTCGACGGCCTGGAGATGGGTGTCGAACAAAGGAGGGCCGGCCGAGTGGACGTCGATGAAGACGGCTCGCGCGCCGCCTTTCAGCACGCGGCGCGCCTCGCCGAGGCCGCCCTGGAAGTCGCGCCAATGATGGGCCGAAAACCGGCAGGTCAGGAAATCGAAGCGGCCGTCATCGAACGGCAAATGCTCGGCCGGTGCCTGGACCGTCTCGATATTGGCAAGACCTCGGTCACGCGCCGCGGCGGCCACGGCATCGAGCATGTCGCGCGACAGATCCGATGCCGTGACCGTACCGGCATGGCGCGCCATCAGATAGGAGACGTGGCCGCCGCCGGCGCCGAGATCGAGCGCAAGCGGGGGTCGCAGCTCGCGAACGATCGCCTCCAACGCGTCGAGGTCCGCGCCCTGTGCGTGAACGGCGCTTTCGACATAGGCCTTGGCGCGTGGCCCGAACTGGGCCTCGACCACTTTCTCGTGCGCCCTGTCCATCGCTCTGCTCCTGGTATCGACAAGCAGCATGCTCCAGAATCAAAGCGTTACAAGCCTGATCGCTGCCCCGTGACGGTGGCGCGGCAGGCCCGCGCCTGCCGTCGCTCGCGGCGCTTGTTCCAGGCGTAGAGGACGATCGCGAGCAGCTCGTACGAAGCGGCGGCAGCTTGGCGCACCACCGGCAGCCGCACGACCTTGGCGAGAGGGCGGTAGCGGGGCGTCTCGTCCCATAGCGCGGCGAAGGCAGGAACTCCCACGCGCAGCACGCCTTGCCGGTCGATGACATGGAGCCGCTTCTTCACGGCTTCGACATCCGCTCCGTAGCTCAGCAGAGCGTCGGGACGGGCCGTGATGTCGACCCAAAGATCATCGCCACCGCCGGCCAGCCGGCGGATATGCGCGACGCCGGCCGAACAGACCGGACAATTGGCATTGTAGAACGTCCTGGGGGTGCTCATAGACCGCCTCCTGCCAACCCAACCTTGCATCTCTGCGCAGTAATTCATTAATTAGGTAACAGCTTAATTATTGGTCCTGCTACGTCAAGTAGTTCGTGAATTACTTAAATATTAATTGCGCAAAAGCGCCGCTGGGCGATACCCTGCGCCGGCGTCACCCCCTCAGACTAGGCCACACATGCAGCGCGTCTTCGAAGCACTATCCTCGACCGTGCGCCGGAAGATCCTGGCCTATCTCGCCCATGCCGAGCTCAGCGCGGGCGAGATCGCCGCACGGTTCGAGATGTCCAAGTCCTCGGTCTCGCAGCATCTGACCGTGCTCGAGGCCGCGGGCCTGGTGAGCAGCGACAAGCGCGGCCAGTTCGTCTACTACCGATTGGTCGCGGACAATCTCGTGAACACCTTGAGCGAATTCGTCCAGGAGGTTTGCCCCGTGAGCCGCCCGTTGCGCCGCGAGAGCGCCGCCCTGGCCAGGAGAAAGCGCGGGCCCCCTCGATCCTAGAGCTGCTCTGGCGCGCGCGCCTTTCAAACGGATGCCCGTCGGCGAACGCGCGACGCTACTTCAGTCCCAGCTGGCGCGCGATGAGGTTGTCCACGAAGCGCTTCGGCAACGTGGTGGCCATGAGGTTCTGAAGCGGATTGGGAGCCACCGTGTAGCGGGTCTTCGGGTTCGACAGGGTGAGGGCGGACTTCACCGTTTCGCCCAGCTTCTCGACGGGCAGACCTTTGCGGCCGTTGGCGACCATGAAGGCCTTCAGCTTCCCGAGCGCGGG
>WNFC01027305.1_pt1 | contig 11517 bp, 13 predicted proteins | sample 5400541 | NCBI WGS metagenome assembly WNFC01 (sample SAMN13153342, study PRJNA577476) | soil metagenome | isolation source: 120 cm saprolite under Douglas fir tree site 2 hole 2 replicate 1 | place: USA:California | collected 2015-04-18
CGCCCTTGCGCATTTTGCGGAGATTATTTCGCGCGGAGTAGTTGCGGACGCCCGTCCAGCTCGTCCGGCCCTCCGCGACAAAATCCGACCACGAATAAGAGGAGGGCTCCTGTTTCACCAGCCAGAAATTTTTCATCCGCTAACCGTAACACAGGCTTCTAGCCTGTTGCATCAAGCGGCTGGGAGCCCACCCTGACTGGTGAAGCTAAGATGCCTGAGTGATGCCGCGACTGGTATTCGACAACCGCTCTGGTCTGTTTCACAATCGAGCTAATGCAGCGGCTGCCATTCATCACATTCGAAGGATCGGAAGGAGGCGGAAAATCCACGCAAGTAAAAAAATTGGCGACGCGACTTCAGCAGATGGGTGTGCCTTGTCTAATTACGCGCGAGCCGGGTGGCACGCCCATCGGCGAAACCATTCGTGAGCTTCTACAATTTGCGCCGCACAACTCCGGTATGACACCGGAGACCGAGCTGCTCTTGTTTGAAGCGAGCCGAAGTCAGCTCGTGCGCGAGACAATCAAACCGGCGCTCGAACGCGGTGTTTGCGTGATCGCGGATCGTTTCTTTGATTCCACCACTGTTTACCAAGGGGCGGCGCGAAGATTAGACCGACAAATTGTCGAACGGCTAAACACATTCGCGGTCGGCGATTGCGTCCCGGATATTACTTTCGTGCTTGATATCGACGCAGGGACCGCCAGTTCAAGAATGCAAGAACCGCGTAGAACGGATCGGATGGAACGACAACCTGCCGAGTTCTATGAGCGAGTTCGCAAAGCGTACCGAGAACTGGCCGCGCGCGAATCAAATCGCGTTGTGCTGCTCGACGGCTCGCGCGATGCGGATGGGATCGAGAAGGAAATTTGGGAAACAGTTTCTTCGCGTTTCCCGAGATTTGCTCCAAAGGCAAAATCGAAAATTTGAAATGGCCTTTCCCCGGACAGCAGCTCTTAGATATTTGTGGCGCGCTAACGAACAAAACAGGCTCGCGCACGCCTATTTAATTTTGGGATCACCGGGCAGCGGAAAGCAGCTGCTCGCGGCGGAGTTAGCCAGCCTCGTCAATGGAACAAAGGTGAGCGACGTTTTCTCTGCCAAAGCTCGGGATATTTTCGTTGCCCAACCCGAATCGAAATCCCGGCGCATTGTTATTGAGCAGATCCGTGATCTTGAGCATGCCCTACAAATGCGTGCATCAAATGGCCGACGCAAGGTCGCGATTATCGTCGATGCCGATCGGCTCCAACCGCAGGCTGCGAACGCGTTTCTTAAGACATTGGAAGAACCGCCGAAGGATTCCTTGCTGCTCCTTCTGAGCGCGTTACCCGAAGCTTTACCGGAGACGATTCTTTCACGATGCATCGCAATTCCACTTGCGCCAAACGGCCAACCTCAAAATAAAGTGGAAGAGGAAAAGCTCGTGAAATTACTGCAACAGGCTGCCCGCCAACAGAGCTGGAGTATTCAGTATGCGTATCGATTGGCTCAGGAATTTCAGCGTCTGCTACGCCTGGTTCGGGAGCAAATTAAGAGCCAAACAGATCAGGCATTAAAACAGGAGGAGTCGCGCTACAAGGATTCGACTGATGGTGCCTGGCTCGACGAGCGGGAACAATACTACAAGGCGCTCACAGAAAGCCTCTACCTGCAACGGCGCGCCGGACTGATCGAGACATTATTCGCTTGGTGGTCTGATGTTCTTCGATCGTGCAATGGTGTAGAGTGCTGTAGTCTGCCCAACGCAGGAAAAGAAACGGCCGCGCTCGCAAAGCGTTTCAGCACGGCCGAAATTTTGAGACGCGTTCGCTTTCTCGAGGAATTGCGCGATCATCTTAGTCGCAATATTCAGGAAGCGCTGGCCATCGAAGTCGCTTTCCTCGCTATCTTTACGATATGATCCGTCTGTGGTGGCAGTCCGTATGAATTAAGATGCACACGCCAGTAATTACCGGCATACTGAGCGCAAGGCGGATGATCTCGCGTTGGAAACTAAAAGTGGTCCCTTCGCATTTCTGAAGACGCGTCGTTCCATCTGGGAAAATCATGAGATTTGAGAACCAGGTCGCTGTCGTAACAGGAGCAGGGCGGGGGATCGGACATGCGATTGCGGTGCGGTTGGCGAGCGAAGGAGCGCGCGTCGCGTGCGTCAGCCGGACGGAGGCGAACGCAAAGAAGACTGCGAATGAAATTAAGGCGACGCGACCGGATGCAGCAAAGGCTTACGCAGTCGACGTCGCGGATCATGCAGCGGTGCAAAAAGTCGGTGCCCGGATTCTCGAAGACTTTCGCAAGATCGACATTCTGGTTAACAACGCTGGTGTGACGCGCGACGGGCTGAGCATGCGGATGCCGATCGAGGATTGGGACATTGTCATCAACACGAACCTCAGAGGAGCGTTCAACTTCGTGCAGGCCACAGAGCGCGCGATGATCAAAGAGCGCAGCGGGCGCATCATTAACATCAGCTCGGTAATCGGACTGATTGGAAATGCTGGTCAAACAAATTACGCGGCGAGCAAAGCCGGCTTGATTGGTTTCACCAAATCGTTAGCTCGTGAGTTAGCCAGCCGCAATATCACCGTGAATGCGGTGGCGCCGGGATTTATCACGACGGACATGACTTCCGGCCTCTCGGAGGAAATCAAGAAAACGATTCACGCGCAAATTCCGCTCGGCAAAACAGGGCAATCCGAAGACGTCGCGAGTGCCGTGGCTTTTCTGGCGTCCGCAGACGCGAGCTACATCACTGGACAGGTGCTGTGCGTGGACGGCGGAATCGTGATGTGATGCTTCCGTAGCGGCGGTTGATGACCGTCGTATTAGTTCTTGATTCGTCCGAGGCTCACAGAGCGTGCGCGCAAATCCGGAGCGGCGAGGCGACGTCATTCAATCGCATCACGTGCAAGCGTGCCTCCCGCAGCGCGGCCAAGTAGCCCGGTGGCGCTGTAACACCTGCCGAACGCGCTCGCAATCCGCCGTGCACTGCAACGGCTTGAGCGGCGTATTCGAAAGCATGCACTGCCGACAACCGCCCATCGCGACGCAATGGATTGGCCGGATCACGATGCGTATTGCTGATGCATATGATCGATCGATCATCCCACTCGCTTACGCTATCCAACAAGCACATCAGACCGGAGTGGGGAATGAGCGTACGGATCTCCGATTTGTTAATCGTTTTTAGAGCTTTCACGGGAACGGCCGTTAATCCCAAAACGGGTAGAAGTTAAACCAGTTGTATGGCGCGAGACGCGCGTAATGCTCCAACCGCGCGACATAGCGTTGCATCCAATGCTGGATGTCCTCCGCACGGTGATCGCGATTCAAAATTACCTCATCGGCGAAATGCTCGAAGTGAATTTTGTAGCGTTTTCCACCGCGGTAGAGACCGAAAAACAGGATAACAGGGCAGCGCATCATGGCGGCAAGCAGGATCGGGCCGGCCGGAAATGTAGCCGGCGCACCTAAGAATTGACATCGCGTTGTCTTGTCGCCGCTCGAGACGCGGTCGCCTAACATGCCAACGAGGAAGCCTGCATCCAGACTCTCTTTGACCCTCAGCAACGTATCCGGCCGCTCCAGCACGATTACCGTACTGGCGATTTTCAGATTCAGCGTATCAAGAAAACGTGTGATGTTTTGGTTGTGCGCGGTGTCCATCAACACCTTGAGCGGAAAGTCCTGCTGCGTTACTCCGAGGGTACGCAGCACCTCAAAGCTACCTAAATGCGATCCCAAAAGGACACAGCCTTTCCCGCTTTCGATTTGCCGGTGCAGGATTTCTTTCTCATGAAGGGTCACGTCAAAGTAATCGAACTCGCCCCTTAGCAGATAAACGCGATCCAAAATCGTGGCGGCGAAACAATGAAAATGGCGGAAAACATTCCACCAGTGAGGCCGACGGCCGCGGACGCGGTTTAAGTAATCGTACGATACTCGCCGGGCTGTGTGTGCGCTAATTAGGAAATAAAGCGTGATAGGGTACAGCAGAAGGGTTGCCGCCCAGCGCCCAATGTGTACGGCGATCCAGGCGATGAGCGATAGCAACGCGGGTGTGCCGCGCTCCGGCAAGGTCGCCCAACGATGCGCGTGTAAGGCTTTAGCGGACGTCATTTGTGGTGGCCGGTATTGCGGCCGCAAATCGCACCGGTGAAAAAATGCGGATAGACCTCGCGAATGCCGTCGACATCCGGCGCAACTTCGGTGCGCTCAAAGCCTGCGTGTGCAAATGCGCGGCGCCAGTGACCTGCAGTCAGAAAGCCCGGATTCGGCCGGATTTCGGGATCTGTCTGGACCTCTGTAAAGCTCTCCAGAATCTGAAACATCAGTTCCGGATAGATCGGTTGATTAACATAGGGCCGCAGGCATTCGCCGATCACCAGCCAGCCATCGCCCTTCAGAACAGAGCGCGCCTGATTTAAGCTAAACAAAAGATCTTTGGAGACATGCAGAACGTTGACGGCGTAAACGAGATCGAACTCGCCATAGCCGACGCCTTGAACATCCCACGGCAAATTGAGGTCGAGCGTCCCCCATTCCAACGCCAGATCGGGATACTGCTTTGCCAGTTCGCGTTGAGCGCGGCGCCGAAAGAACGCGTTCGGTTCTGTGATGACGTAGCATTCTATCTGCGGCAGAAGCCCGCGTTCATCGAAGCAGCGCAGCAAGGTTTCACTGGCACTCCCTGCGCCGGCGCCGACTTCTAAAATTCGCAGCCTGAATCGCGTGGACATGCGGTTAACGGCGAGCATCGCACTGACCCAGTTGTTAACCGCGTAAGTTAAATTGCCGTTGTCAAAATAATTTAGCCACAGCGATATTCCTTGCGGTCCGAACAAGCTGTGATCGCCGCTCTGCTCGCCGCGCGCGACGGCTGGATAGAAGCTTGCTGCATGATCTAACAAATCCAAAGTCGCCGCATTGGTAGGATCGATATCAAGCCCCACTCCACGCAAGCGCTCGAGCTCGGGTTGCCACGGCGCATGTCGCAGATGATAAGAGCGAGTGTCACGCTCGATTCGTGCCTCCATGCAGCCGGTCTCGACCAGGCGCTGCAAAATCCAATCTAAAGCGAAACTGAAACGGGGCTGAAAAGAGAGCAAATGACAAAGTTCATCCGCCGATCGCCACTCGTCGAGTTGATCAATCAAATCCAATCGACGCAGCAGATCGATAGCCAGTTCGATGCTGCGGCGGGTAATCCTTGAGCCAATGCGCCAGACGCGGCGGAGCTTTAAACAGAGGCGCATCAGGTGTTGCCGCGTTCACGAGGTCAGCTTGTCCCGCAACGGACCTGAAGTCGACCTTCAACTATCACGCGGTCTTCAACACGACACCAAAAATGGACTTCGCCGTTAGCGTTATGGCCTCCGGAAAGACAGATAGTGAACGGCTGATCAGGCTTCAAGGGCGCGAGAAACTTGACCGCGCGCATGGCGGTAAGGCGAGAATCTTCGCGCCACTCGGTCAAAGCTGCGACGATTTCGTCCAGGATCACTACACCCGGTACAACAGGCGCGCCGGGGAAATGCCCGAGCAAGCTGGGATGATCAGCGTCGATTGTACGGTGAACTTCAAAGTTCATCTGATGACTTTTCGCTCATCCCGCCAGATCCAGCAACTCGGCGAGCCAGCCGCCTAACGACTGCCGCGCGGAGTAGGTGCGTCGTTCAGGTTCCTTGTGTGACCGTGGGGTGATGCAAGGCGGTCTGCAGCTGCTAAGAAAATCGGAGCAGCAATCCTCGATGCTACTTTAAAACAAGCCTTTTCGCGCAGTGGCTTGGTCTGTCAACCGCCTGCGCGGATAGATCGAAACGTTCGCAATAGGCCGCAAATGCTTCCGCTCCCTCGGCTGGGTCGAGGCCAAACTGCGAGAGATCGTAGCGATGCAACCCAGATTGTTCGTGCGCCTGGCTTGCAACTACGAGGCGCATTCGTTGCTCTGCTTTCTGCGACAGCAACCCGCCAAAATGCTCATAAATGCGCCGGACGGCAGCGATTGGGTCGCGACGGATCTGACCGTAGTTCACGTCGCAAACGCGGTAGTCCGCCAATCGATCGCGTTCTTGCAAGAATCTGTTCAACGTTTCCGACCAGTAGTGGATCGCCTCGTGGCAAACTATAAGCGGATCCACTGCATCGCTAAACACGCGGCGAAGGATCGTTATGAGACTCGATACCGAAGCCATTGCATCGAGAGGTGCCCGGTGGGTTTGGACGAAGAGCGCATCGGGATAAACGGAAAGCAGCGCTGGCAAGGCAAACATGTGCGTAGGCGCTTTCAGTACCCAACGGCGCGCGCTCTGTCGGAATTGCAGATGCTGAAGGAAACGGCGGTGATACTCGTATGCGGGCAGCAAATCCTGACAAAAGAACCAGGCTCGATACGATGGGACATAATACATCGTATCAAACTGATCACTCATAAACGTGGGCGTCATCAGGCCGACACATTCTTGCGGAAGCTCCGCACCAACGGCGTGCACGTGGCGGAACGTGGGCGCCAGCCAATTGAGGCAGTTACAACTTTGCGTTGCGCGCTGAATTCGTCGTTTCTCATTGTCGCGAGTAGGCGGGGATGGCGTCATGACTTCCCAAGTGAGCGGAGCTCGATGTTCGGGGTCCGCCGCGAGCAACGTATGCAAGAGCGTGGTACCGCTACGGGGCAGGCCGACGATAAAGAGCGGTTCGCGAATTTCCTGCCGCGCAATGTCTGGATAAAGCTGCCGATCCCGGTGCATAAACAAGCGTGAACACAATGTGCGCATAAGATCGGTCCGAAGAGCTATCTTCCCGATCAGGTTAAGTCGAGACTCGCGGTGGCAAGAGTCGAGCAATCGCGAGAGACCCTCGAAAAAGTCTCCTCCACCAAAATCATCGAGGTTGCAGCGGCGCTTCGCCGTCTCGACTAAATCAACCGCACGAAGGGGCGAGCGTGGAATTCGGGTTTTCTCCAGCAACGCGCCGCAGCCATTGAGAAGCCGTACCGGCAAGACTGGGCGAGTCTGATCGAGGGTAGTGGCGAAAGGATTCATTTGAGGAAAAAGGTTTAGCTGATGTTGTGCCAGATTTGGCGGCAGCTGGCTACTAGGACTTTAGGCCAATACCAACGCCGCCAGCATCAGCTGTCAAGCAATGGAACGGAACGCGAAGGACGGTTGCACCCTAGGCGCAATCGTTCCATCGTCCTTGTATGCAACCGGAGAAAGGCACATTCGGCGCGGGCTGTTTTTGGGGCGTGGAAGAAACTTTCCGCAATTTGAAGGGTGTTTTGTCCACAGGGGTCGGCTACGCGGGCGGAACCAGAGATAATCCGACTTATGAGGACGTTTGCACGGACAAGACCGGGCACGCTGAGGTGGTGGAAGTGGAATTCGATCCGTCACAGATCACGTACGACGAACTTTTGGACGTTTTCTGGTCGAACCACAACCCGACGACCTTGAACCGGCAGGGTCCCGATGTTGGGACGCAATATCGCTCGGTGATATTTTATCATTCGCCCGAGCAAAAGTCGGCGGCGGAAACGTCCAGGAAAAAGATCGACACGAGCGGACGTTTTCGCCGACCGGTGGTAACGCAAATTGAACCGGCGCCGACGTTCTGGCGGGCGGAAGAATATCATCAGCGTTATCTACAAAAGCGCGGCCAGTCGCACTGCACGATTTGATGCTCGCCCTTTCCGCAGTCTGCGTGATTCCGCCTCTTCCCCCTTTGAGGGGAGAGGATTGAGGTGAGGGGTGCGCGCGGTGCAATGCTGAACCCTCACCCTACCGTCTCTCTTAAAAGGGAGAGGCGAACCAATCGGCTGACTATGCCCTCGGCTAGCGTAAATAAGTAGCGTATTTCACCCGTGAAAGCGGAGCCTCAAGTTATTCGAACGAAGAATCTCGCTGACGACGCTGCGGACTTCATTCTTGACCAGGCGCACAAGGCTCTTGGCGAACGCAACGAGTTTCGGATTGCGCTCTCGGGCGGGAATACTCCGGTCCCGGTTTACACCCGGCTTGCCGCGATCGCGCACGCTCTGCCGTGGGAGTTGACTCGAATCACGTTCGGAGACGAGCGTTGCGTACCGCCGGATGATCCAGAGAGCAACTTCAGAATGGCGCGTGAAACTCTTTTGGCGCCCGCCGCGGTTCCTGAAAAATCAATTATGCGTATGCGCGGTGAAATCGATCCGCAAATCGCGGCGCAGGAATACCAGGACGATCTCGATCTTTTGGCGACACAGGGCGGTGAACTGACTTACCGGCACGACCTGATTCTGCTGGGCCTGGGCGACGATGGTCACACCGCGTCGCTTTTTCCTGGAACTGTTGCATTAGAGGAAACAATACGGTGGGTAGTCGCAAATTTCGTTCCCAAGTTGAACGCCTGGCGATTGACATTCACGTTTCCGCTCATCAATCAGGCACGGCACATATGTTTCCTGGTGGGCGCGACGAAAAACGCACGGTTGATTGAGCGTGTGCTGAAAGGTGATCCACAATTTCCAGCTTCGCGAGTGAACCCAAGTACTGGAAATGCGACATGGATGATCGGGTAGCACGCGCGTCTCGCGTGCTGGTTTCGTCGTCGCGCTGAAACAGTCTCTACAACACTCACCATCTTCTAGACAGCGCCGAGCACAGGAAGAGTCCCTGCTCGCCAAGACCCGATCACGCAAGGCGCGCGCTGCCCGACACGCTTCAACGCTCTAACGCTCTCAGTACTCTTCGCCCTCATCTTCTCTGGGCGCCACGACGCGATCATCAACTGCGTAGGCATGAAGCATGACCGCGATGAGGTAAAAGAAAAAGAGACCGATGCCGAATCCCGCGGACGCGATGGCGGCCAGAAGCACGAAAATTCCTACGGGAATGGCGCCAGCCATCCACAAAAAGCCTGCCAGCTTGTGTCCCTTGTAAATGTGTCCCAACCCGGGAATCACACTTAGTATAACCGCCACTGCGTCGCTCGCTTTGCCTTCCGCAGTTTCAGTCGTGCCACGCGTCCAATCACAGCGGTCGCAGCTATCGGCATCCTTCGGCAAGACGTGTCCGCAGTATGGACACGGCATTTTATCTCCCGCGCTCGGTTCGGACCGAGCGGTCGGTGCATCCGTGTACTCCACGCTCATTTCAATCATTGAAGGTCACAACGCGCGCGGAATTCGTCAAGCAAACTTGCGGTTGGCCGCAATGCAGCGGTTCGATAGAATCGATCGTAAAAGATTGAAAGGCGCGCTCCTTCTTTTCCTCGGATTCTCCGCGCAAGCTTTTAGCGCGGGGCTAAGTTCCCATGCTGACCTGATTGTTAAGGATTCTGGCGCAACGCCACGCGACGGGGTGCGCGTGACTTATCTCGGCACAAACGGCTATCAATTCGAATTCAAGGGCCACGCCCTGCTTGTCGATCCTTATTTCTCGCGGGTGAACCTTTTGAACGTCGCGCTCGGGTCGCGCATTCAACCGGACATTTCTCGCGTTGCTGAAGGAATGCGACATCTGGCGCCGAAGCCGGACGCGATCCTGGTCACGCACGGGCATTTTGACCATGTGCTCGATGTTCCAATTCTAATGTCGAAGACGCAGGCCCGTCTCATTGCTTCGGCTTCGGCTGTTGATCTTGCGAAACGTGCGGGCGCTTCATTCGGCGAGGCCGTGACAGCAGGAGACGTGCGGCGGATTGGGCCATGGAAAATCCGCGTGTTGCCAGCTACGCACGATCGGCTTTTTGGTAAGGTGCCGTTTGATCAACATGAAATGCGCGGCCTTGGCCCGCCACAACGTGCCCCCGATTGGATTTGCGGTGAACCGCTTGCTTTTCTCATCGAAGTCGGTGAACAGCGTATTTATATCGATTCTGGTGGAACACCTGCGCAGTTGCCGCCCCATGAGCGGGTCGATCTTGCAATTCTGGGCGTGGCATTGCCAGATTCACGTGCACGACTGCCCTGGCGCGCTCGAACGTTTGGAGCCACGCTACATTTTGCCAAGTCACCAAGACAATTTCTTTCGGCCGTTGGACGGCGGATTTCAATTTGGGCCGCTTACGGATTTTTCGCGGGTGCGGCGCGACTGCGAACGAGCGAATCGTGGCCGCTTAATCCTGCTGGAATATTTTCGGCCATGGACACTGCCCGCCGCAGCAAGCTCCAGATCCCAACGCCCAAAGTGACGCGAACATGGTAGGGACGCTGCGCCGTCCCTCCCTGCTTTGCTGAACAGCGCGAAAGATATTACAAGAACGAGCTGACATTCCTTCTCGTGAGTGTGAGGCTCACTTAGATCGGGAGGTCCCTCGCTTTGCTCGGGATGACATGTGGCTGGGCCGGTGGCAATTTCAGTCTCCTATGTCAATCGATCGGACCAAGGTGACTACGGCGCGCGAACGTTACGGCCTTCTGCTCACAGCGCTCGCGCCAGTGGTTCCGCAAATTATCGGGAGCGCGTTCAATATCTGGTATAACGCCACGGTTATTCAGCCGTTACTCGTTTCTCCCTCCTTGAAGCAACGTTTTTTCGACACGGTAGTGGTTTATAATACCGTGGTCTATCCAGTCGGCGTTTTGCTGTGGCTCAGGCAAATTTTCTCGTTTCGCGGATTGTTCCATCGTCGTTGCGCGGCATCAGCTATCGATTCGGCGTCACTCGCAAGAGCGCGCCGCCGACTGATTCACCTGCCATGGTTTGCAGCTGCGATTTGCGGTGTTGCCTGGTTTTTGTGCATTCCTGTCTTTATTGGCGCGCTTCTGCAAGTTCAAAATCCACTTGATCCGCGGTTGCTCTGGCATTTGCCGATTTCATTCTGCGTTTCCGGTTTCATCGCAGTCACACATTCATTTTTTCTGGTCGAACTGGCCAGTCACTGGGGACTGTTTCCCGTTTTCTTTCGGGGCGAGCGCGCCGATCTCACCCCGGGCGTCTTCACGCTTTCGTTGCGCGGCCGCGGAATCGTGTGGGCCGTTTCCGCGTCTATCTGTCCGATCGCTTCGCTCTTGCTATTGATGTTCGCGCCGCGATCGCCAGCTATTAATGCAGAGTGGCTCGCCGTTTCCGTGGGGCTAATCGGCATCGCGTTTGGGATTTTCACCGCTCTAATGATGAGCTGGCTGGTTGCTAAACCGATTGATCAACTGCATGCCGCATCGGATGCGGTGTCACGCGGGGATTTGGATGTCGAACTCGGTCCGGCAGCTGCTGGACGGGCAGATGAATTTGGCCGGTTGCTCGGCGAATTCGATCACATGGTTCAGGAACTCAGAGATAAGGAGAAATTGCGCCAGACATTCGGCTTGCATGTAGGCAGGCGCGCAGCCGAACAAATTCTGGCGCGCGATCCGGGATTGAGCGGCGTCGAAGAAGAGATCACCGTCATGTTTGTGGACATGCGTTCGTGGACCGCGCGGGCGAGCGCATCCACTCCAGGCGACGTGTGGAAGTGATGAATGATTTTTTTCGCGTAACCGTGCGTGTAGTCGAGGAAAAACATCGCGGCATGGTAAACAAATATTTGGGCGACGGGTTT
>WNFC01077010.1_pt1 | contig 11517 bp, 11 predicted proteins | sample 5400541 | NCBI WGS metagenome assembly WNFC01 (sample SAMN13153342, study PRJNA577476) | soil metagenome | isolation source: 120 cm saprolite under Douglas fir tree site 2 hole 2 replicate 1 | place: USA:California | collected 2015-04-18
GCAGACATTCCCTTTGCCTTTACGGCAGGCAACGTTACGCTTCCGGCGGGTGAGTATCGCGTCCAGAAATTGGATGGGAATTCGGCGGTGCTTTTGATTCGCTGCTCAGACGCGAGCGCGGCAGCCATGGTGATCACCAGCGCAGCCCAAGCGAAGGAGTTGCAATCCCAATCGAAGCTCGTCTTCAACCGCTATGACAACCGCTATTTCCTCTCGCAGGTTTGGACGGCGGGATCCATCCGTGGAAGACAGCTCTCTAAATCGCCGCAAGAAAAAGAACTCGCGCAGACTGCGCGCCTCGAAACCAAGGGCGAAATTATGCTGGTTGCCCGCCTGTCCCCCGCCAGGTGATGTGATCGCAGCCCCAATGGCAATCCAGCAGACCGGAAGCCGGAGCTCTCAGCTCCGGCTTCCTTTTCATTTGTCGAATCGATTGCTTCAGGGCCGCCTTCCCCGATCCCGTCGAAGCTCTTCGCTACAAATAAAACCTTACTCGTAACGCGACGCCGACATCGGATCGACTCGCGTGGCCCGCGACGCCGGCAAGTAGCACGCCCGCCCGGAGGGCGTTTCTATCGCCGCTATAATCTGGCTATCTTATTGATAGCAGCCTATTTGTTCATGCGGATGACCCTCCTTCCGCTCTCCGGTCGCTGACCGCAAAGAAACCTCTTCTTTCGTTGTAAAGATGCTTAGAGAGCGAGAGAATCTCGGACCAGCAAAGGAGGCCCTCATGAACAAGATCTTGCTGGGTGTGCTTCTTGGTGCGGTTCTCGGGGTGTTCGACGGGTTGACGGCGCTCTTTACTCCGGATCCCGCGATTCGGGCGGGCATTGTGGGAATCATTGTCGGATCGACCGGGAAGGGATTGCTGGCCGGATTGTTGTGCGGCCTTTTTGCACGCAAAGTGAAATCGATGGCGGGCGGAATCGCTCTCGGCCTTTTTCTTGGATTCCTCTTTGCCCTCTTTGTTGCTCTTGGCGTGCACAACTACTATGCCCGGATCATTATCCCGGGAACCATCGTGGGCTTGATTGTGGGTTACGCCACGCAAAGGTACGGCGCCAGCGCGGCCCCCGCGGCCCGCTGAGCTCGAAATTCCGAGGAGCGATGCGATGGGATTTGCGTCGTTTGCGGGACACAAGTATCTGAGCCTCGAAACCTTCAAGAAGAGCGGCGAAGCTGTACGTGTACACGATTGGCGTCTCGGGAAAAGTGAAACGCGTACGAAATAATCCGCGTGTGAAGATCGCGCCATGCGACATGCGCGGCAGAGTGCTTGGCGAATGGGTGGAAGCGCGCGCCAAGATTGTCACGGGCGAAGAGGCTGCCCGCGGAATGCAGTTGCTCAACAAGAAGTATTTCCCGTGGAAACAGTTGCTGGGGTTTTTCGCGTCCTTCAGCCGGCGCGAACGGACCGTCTTCGTGATCCGGCCCGCGTGAACGGAAGTAACGAAGTAAGGAGGTAAGGACGTAAGGAAGTAAAGTACAGCGTGGCCGTGATTCCGTGGCCCGAACTCCTTGGCGGATGCGGAAGTTGACAGTCGAAAGTGGAGAGGAGCAGGTCCCTTCCGGCAAGACCGGAACCTTTCCGACAAGATCGGTGCAGGTCCGTCGCTGCGCTCAACGCGAGGCGCTCGCCAGGCGGGATGACAACAAAGAAGAGGCGTGGTTGACGGGGCTTGTTCTTGGCGAAGAGGAGGGCTATGATTTGTGCTCCTCAGGAAACCCCTGAACATTCCAACCCAAGGAGGCGAATATGTCTACGGCTCCTAGACCCCAACCGGCAATCCTAGACCCCGTGAAGGTAGATCCCGGACATTACAGAGTGGAGTTAGAGAATGACCGCGTGCGAGTGCTGCGCATCAGTTACGGACCGCACGAGAAATCGGTGATGCACGCTCATCCCGATGGCATCGCGGTGTTTCTGACCGAGAATCGCGCGCGGTTTACGTTCCCAGAAACACATTTGCCCGAAAATCTGTCCAACAAGCCGCTGGAGCTCATTCTGGTCGAGCTGAAATAGCCAGGCGAAGAACCACGACACATCTTGAAAGCAACGCGGGGGGAGATTCTCTGTGAATTTCCTCCCATTTTTTTGTGCGAGCTTTTTTTTCGCGGCGGGAGGAATGAGCAAGGCGATGTGAAGTCGTCCCTGCAAGGATAAAGGGAGATTCATCGCGCAAAGAGCGCGCGATGGGGCTAAGGTCCTCGATTCGCTCCCAATGACGGAAATCAGTTAGAGAGCGGTGACGGCTGATTCGGGGGAAGAGGCCAGAGTACGCAAAGAAGCAGCGTAAGGGGCGCGGGCGACGCCGCGTTCCGTGAAGATGGCGGCTATGTAGCGGGCGGGGGTGACGTCGAAGGCGGGATGCGCGGCGTGGACGTCGGGGGCGATTCGAACGCCCTGGAGATGTGTGACTTCGGCGGCGGAGCGCTCTTCGATGGGAATGTGCTCGCCGTCGGGGATGGAAAGATCGAACGTGGAGACGGGCGCGGCGATGTAGAACGGGACGTTGTTCTCCTTGGCGAGGACGGCGATCTGGTAGGTGCCGATTTTGTTAGCAGTGTCGCCATTGCCGGCAATGCGGTCGGCGCCGGTGACGATGGCGCCAACTTTTCCGGTCTTCAGGAAGTGACCCACCATGTTGTCGGTGATGAGCGTGAGCGGGATGCCGCCTTTGTGGAGTTCCCAGGCGGTGAGGCGCGCGCCTTGAAGATAGGGCCGCGTTTCGGGGACCAGGACGTGGATCTTCTTGCCCTGTTCGAACGCGACACGAATCACTCCGAGCGCGGTGCCGATGCCGCCGGTGGCCAGCGCGCCGGCGTTGCATTGCGTCATGACCTGGCCTTCGTTGGGCATGAATTCCGCGCCGAAGCGGCCGATGGCTTCGTCGGTTGCTTTCTTTTCAAGATGGACTTGCTGGGCTTCCTCGACCATCCCCTGCCTGATGCTGCCGAGGTCTGAAGTCTCGACGTTCAATTCAGCGAAGCGGCGCTTCATGCGTTCGAGGGCCCAGAAAAGATCCACGGCGGTCGGGCGGGTTTTGGCGAGCGTGTCGCAAATCTCCGTGAATTCAGCGCGGAGAGCTTCGACGGACTTCGCCGGAGAATGCAGAACGCCGAGCGCGGCGCCCATCGCCGCAGCAACGCCAATGGCCGGAGCGCCGCGGATGACCATTTCGCGGATGGCCTTGGCGACTTCACGATAGTCAGTGTAGGTGTAGGAGATTTCCTCTGCGGGAAGCCGCCGCTGGTCGAGCATGATGACGCCGCGATCGGTCCACGCGATAGGTTGGGCTACGTACATGCGATTTGATTCCTTGACGCCATTTCGCGACATCGTGCCGAGATGGGGCGCAGCATGCTGCCTCCCTACAAAAACAGGCGAGCTGAACTATTCATTGTAGCGAAGGTAGAGGGGGAAGACGAATCGATCCATGTGCGGTTCAGTGGCCCGGAGGCATGTGGCTGAAACCCTTGGTCGCGATGATCGAAGTGAAGGCAATCATGGAATTGTAGCCGAGGTGAAGAAGGAAACTCGCGAGCACGGTGCCGGTCCACGCACGGGCGAAGGTAAAGATAACGCCAACGAGAGTGAGCAAGCTGACAAGGCCCCAGGTCCAACCGAGCTGGGGTGCGTGCATGAGCCCAAAGAGCGTGCCCGTCATCAGGATGCTCGTCGCCACGCCGGCGCGAGTCGCGCTGGAGAATTCCATGCCGAAGAACTGGAGAACCCCAGAGGTGATGCGCGCCAAGACCGGATAGAGGTAGCCGCGAAAGACGGTTTCCTCCACCAGAGGCGCGACAAGTACGGCCATGGCCATGAGCGACAAGGCGCCCGTGCGATTCTTGAAGAACTCCTGGATGGGCACGTGGTCCGCATCCTTGACCCGCGAACTGGCGATGGCAACGAAGATGGACAAGCCGCAGCCGGCAAGGAAATACATCCACGGCCTGCCTTTGCTTTCGACGGGATCAGACTTGAGTTTCTTCCAGCCGAGAGAGCGCCAGAACGGCGAGTCGCGCAGGACGGCGAGCGTGACATAGAGAAACAAAAAGATCAGGGCGAACCAAAGAACGTTGGTGCCGATGATGAGTCGTGGATCGGACTCCAGCAGGTGCTTGAGCTGCTTTTGGGAGAGGTGCCGGTCCGCAGAATAGTAAGCGATGACAACAATACCGAGAACGATTTGACTGGCCACGACAAAAATAACAAAGACCAGAAGGTGCGGCCAGGACCAGGAGATGCGCAAGTCTTCCGGCAGATTGGGCGGTGGCAAGGAGGCCGCGGGAGTGACCGGCACGTAAGAAAGAGGGTCGCCGGCGAGTGGCTGAGCCAATGTTTCCGCGGATGCCGATTCCGCAGGCTTGCCAGACGAAGGTTGTTCGGGAAGATTTTCTTCCGGGGGATTCGGCGGATTATCGTCGGAGAAGTTCATCGTTTCCTAGGCCAGCCGGCGGCCAGCGCGGCGGCGACGAGCGGCAAGAGCAATTCGTGGTGGCCGGTGATGGCGTAGCCGTGCGATTCGGGTCCGCTGCGGCCGTGCGCGGACGCGGTGGGACGCTTTACCACATTCTGCAACGGACGGTAGTGCTGGATAAAGTCGAAGTTGGCGGTGGTGATGGGACGGAGCGGAACGCCGAGATTGCGGACGACGGAAACAGCTTTGAGAAAAACTTCGGGCAGAACGACGGCCGAGCCCCAATTGAGATAGACGCCGCCGGGATGCATCTGCTCGACGAGAGCGCAGAAGAGGCGGAAATCGAGGTGCGTGGCCGCGCCGAGAGCGGCGCCGTCGGCGGCGCGGTGCATGTGAGGGATGTCCGTGCCGATGGCGAGATGAATGGTCACAGGAATTTGATGCTTGTAGGCAGCTACAAGGACGCTGGAATTTGCGTGCTTGACTTCGATGATCCCGCTATTCAGGAACTGTCCGGCGGCTTCGCCGTAGCCGATTCGAATGCGGTGCGAAAGTTTGGCGAATTCGTTGATGTACTGGCCGGTTTCGGCAGCCATGCCGAATTGGCCTTCGCCAATGCCGGCTTCCACGTCTTCAGAAGTGTTGCCGGCGAGGGCGATTTCAAAATCATGGATCAGCGCCGCGCCGTTCATGGCGATACCGGAGACGAAGCCGCGTTTCATCAAATCGATCAGGACAGGGCCGAGGCCGACCTTGATGACGTGCCCGCCGATACCCCAGAGGATGGGTTTGCGCTGTTTGCGCGCGCCGTGGATGGCACCGAGGACATGGCGGAGATCTTCGGCCGCGAGGATGTTGGGGAGAGAATCGAGAAATTTTGTGAGCGAGGCATTCGCTGCGGGCGGTTTCGCAAAGTTGCGAGCGTGATGGGTTGGATCGAATAGATGCTCATTGAGACTGGGATACTCTAACGCGCAACGGGCGCAATACCAAGCACGAGTGAGATTGCCGAGATGGGGCGCAGCGGCGCCGGCTCCTGCAAGGAGGCGAGATTTCAGCAATCTGACTACTTCGAATTGCCATCGTGGTGACCGTTGTTGGTGATGCTGAGGACCCGGGCGAGGGCCTGGCCGGTGTAGGACTTTTTGGTGCGGGCGACGAGTTCGGGCGGGCCCTGGGCGACGATGCGGCCGCCGCCTTCGCCTCCTTCGGGGCCGAGATCGATGATCCAGTCGGCTTGCTTGATGACGTCGAGATGGTGCTCGATGATCAGCACGGTGTTGCCGAGATCGACGAGGCGTTGCAAAACGGCGAGCAGTTTTCGAACGTCGTCGAAGTGCAAGCCGGTGGTGGGTTCATCGAGAATGTAAAGCGTGCGGCCGGTCTGGCGCTTGGAAAGCTCGCGGGCCAGCTTAATGCGCTGGGCTTCACCGCCGGAAAGAGTGGTGGCGGATTGGCCGAGCGTGACGTAGCTGAGGCCAACTTCGACCAGAGTCGAAAGTTTTTGCTGAATCTGCGGAATGTTTTCGAGGAGCTTCAGCGCGTCGGCTGAAGGCAAATTCAGAACATCGCTGATGGAGTGGCCCTTGTAGCGGACCGCGAGTGTTTCTGAATTGTACCGGCGCCCGCGGCAGACCTCGCACATCACATAAACGTCGGGAAGAAAATTCATTTCGATGCGGCGAAGGCCATCCCCCTGGCAGGCTTCGCAGCGGCCGCCTTTTACGTTGAAGCTGAAACGGCCGGGGCGGTAGCCACGTTCGCGCGATTCCGGGAGCATCGCGAAGAGATCGCGGATCGGTGCAAAAACACCAGTATAGGTGGCGGGATTTGAACGCGGGGTGCGGCCGATGGGGGCTTGATCGATTTCGATGACTTTGTCGATGTGCTCGGAGCCGATAATTTCGCGGTGCGCGGCGGGCGCTTCGGAGGAGCGATAGAGTTTCTGCGCGAGCGCGCGATAGAGAATGTCATTGACGAGCGTGGATTTTCCGGAGCCGGAGACGCCGGTGACGACGGTGAGCAGGCCGAGCGGCAGCGTGACGTCAACATCCTTGAGATTGTTGGCGCTGGCGCCGAGGATTTGAATGGCTTTGCCGTTGGGGCTGCGGCGCTTTTCGGGGACCGCGATCTTCGCCGCACCGCTGAGATATTGGCCAGTAAGCGATTCAGCGGTGGCTTCGATTTGCGCTGGTTTGCCCTGGGCGACGAGGTAGCCGCCGGCGTTGCCGGCGCCGGGGCCGAGGTCGACAACGAAATCGGCGCGGCGAATGGTGTCTTCGTCGTGTTCGACGACAAGGACGGTATTGCCGAGATTGCGAAGCTGTTCGAGGGAGCCGAGAAGGCGCGCGTTGTCGCGGGCGTGGAGACCGATGCTGGGCTCGTCGAGAACATAGAGAACGCCGCGGAGGCGCGAGCCGATTTGCGTGGCGAGGCGAATACGCTGGGCTTCGCCGCCGGAAAGTGTGGCGGCGGAGCGATCCAAGCTGAGATAGCCGAGACCGACGGCGAGGAGAAAATCGATGCGCTCGGAAACTTCTTCAAGAGGGCGAGCGGCGATTTCTTTTTGGCGGTCGGTAAGCTGCGCGAGAATTTTGTCAACGGCGGGGCGCGCGGCGCTAAGCGAGAGCGCGGTGAAATCCGCGATGGACAAACCGCCGAGTTTGACGGCGAGCGATTCGGGGCGCAGACGCTTGCCGTGGCAGACGGCGCAGAGCGTTGCAGACATGTACTGCGTGATCCACTCACGGTAGGAATCGGAGTTGGATTCCTCGAAATTTCTTTCCAGGAATTTTAATATACCCGGGAAACGGAAACCTTTATCGCTTTTGGATTTTTTTCCTGCAGAACCATTTTCGCCCGACGCGCTCCCGTTCGACGGCGGGTAGCCGTACAAGATCATGTTCTGGACGCGCGCGGGAAATTTTTCAAACGGCGTTTCGAGATCGAAGCCGTGCGCGTAAGCGCCGAGTTCTAGCGTGCGCTTGAGGATGGCGGAGCCGGAGCCTGGGCCGAGGCCGCCATCGAAGAGCGGGCGGGTCCAATCGGTGATGATTTTCGATGGATCGAAGTCGTATTTGGAGCCGAGGCCGTTGCAGGCGGGGCACGCGCCGTAGGGCGAATTGAAGCTGAAGGAACGCGGCTCGAGCTGCGGTACGGAGATGCCGCAATCGGGGCAAGCGAGTTTTTCGGAGAAGGTGTGTTCTTTTCCGCCGACGATGGCGACGGTGACGAGGCCGCTCGCCAGTTTGAGCGCGGTGGCAATGGATTGTTCGAGGCGCGCGGCGATTCCTTGCTTGACGAGCAGGCGATCAATGACGATTTCGATGGTGTGGTTCTTGCGCTTGTCGATGACCGGGAGATCGTCGAGCGGGAAAAGCTCGCCGTTGATACGCACGCGGACGTAACCGTCCTGCGCGAATTTTTCGAGTTCCTTGCGAAACGCACCTTTACGGCCGCGGACGATGGGCGCGAGGATCATGACGCGGTCGTCCGGCTTGCAGATTTCGCCGTGCAGAATGGACTGGACGATCTGCTCGCTGGACTGGCGCGTGATAGGTTTGCCGCAGTTCGGGCAATGCGGCACGCCAACGGTCGCGTAAATCACGCGGAGGTAATCGTAAATTTCGGTGATGGTGCCGACGGTGGAACGCGGCGAGCGCGTGGTGGTTTTCTGCTCGATGGCGATCGATGGAGAGAGTCCTTCGATCACATCCACTTCGGGGCGCTCCATCTGGTCGAGGAACTGGCGCGCGTAAGCCGAGAGCGATTCCACGTAGCGGCGCTGGCCTTCGGCATAAATGGTGTCGAAAGCGAGCGAGGACTTGCCGGAGCCGGAGAGGCCGGTGATGACCGTGAGGGAGTTCCGGGGAATTTCGACGCTGATGTTTTTGAGGTTGTGCTGGCGCGCGCCCCGGATTACCAGTTTGGTCAGGCCCATGAGACGAAAACGCTCCCTCCACAGGAGAGGTACACTGAGCCCAAGATAACTCCTCACAATAGCAGGAGAGAAAGAAACGGGTCAATACGGCGTGAAGAGCGACGCGGGGGCTAGCCCGGCGCGCCTCCCGTTAATGGTTCGATGTTTTTCCTTTCTGAATAAAGACGATTGATTCTTGGCTGGGTAAACCAAACACCGATGGGGAAAAACCAGATGAGAAAAAATGGTCCTGCATAATCGTAGAATGATGCCGGCTTGTTGGTCTCTGCCAACACTAGGCTCTTGGACACGAAATATAGATCGTAAAACATGCAGAACATGGCCAAGAAGTGCAATGGGAAAATGATTGCGAGCAGCGCTGGATTGGTAGTGGTGCTCAGAAAAAGAGCCATGAATACGAAGATATAGAGCCCTGGGTAGACAAGGGCAAAACGAAAGAATCCCATCTTCAGCCTTAGCGGCGGCTGCAGGATGGAACTGAGGAATGACCCCATAGACCAGAACCAGCCGAGAAAGCAGAACATAAACAGGGCCATCACGAATCCAAGTGGGAGACCGATTTTCCCAAAACCTTCGGGCGATTGCGCCGTCACCGACATGGAGCTCGCTATGGCTACTATGTCTCCAACAAAACCTACGCCAACGAGTAGAAGGAAAATCTGCCAGTGCTTTGCGCGGAGGAAGACGTTCGCGATCATATCCATGTTTTCTAGGACCTCCGATTGGGGCTGACCAAGATTGACCCTTCGCGAGTTTATACCACGACAGTAGGAACGTTATGTTGCTAACTTTGGGACAGCTTCTGGTTAATTGGATTGCCGGAAACTAACGGATCAACGCCTCCTTGGCGGGCGTCAAGCCCAAAGCTGTCCAGCGGCGGCATCGTGGGGAGCAAACAGGCGTAATTGCTGACGAATGCTCAAGAGCCCGACTATAGGCCGGCGTAGGTTTGGCGGCGGAGAAATAGGCCGGCGCCGGGGCGCCGTTACAGGAGTTCCAGGAATTCGGGGAGCGTAAGGCCGCACTGTTTGAGGATATCCGCGAGAGTGCCTTTCGCAACTTCGGAGTGCATGGGAACAACGGTCTTCCAGACCTTGTCTCCGGTTCTCTTTTCAAGCGAGACATGACTGCCTTTTTGGCGGAGCTGCGCGAAACCGGCTCGTTTCAGGGCCTTGACCACGCGCTCGCCCGAGACGCTCGGCAGCTTGGGCATGTCAGCGGGAAACTTCGACGGTAGTCCAGAACTCGGGAGCTTCCGCGGGCCTGCCGTCCGGAGCGCCCCAAGTTTCGAGATAGAGCTCGATGGCCTCGCGCAAGTTGGCGCGGGCGGATTCGACGTCTTTCCCTTGAGAGGTAACGCTGAGCTCGGGGCAGCGTGCGACATACCAATCATCTTCTTTGGTGATGAGGGCAGAGAAGCGGTAGTTCATACGGCGATGCTACCGAAAGCGACTTGTTGAGGCAAGGGGCTTCCACAGGAATCGCCGGTTTTCCGTCGCCAGATCCGGCGAGCGAGACTACAAGCCGGCGTAGGTTTGGCGGCGGAGGAATTGGCCGGCGCCGGGGCGGCCGACGAATTTGCCGGCGTCGATGACGGGGCGGCCACGGGAGAAGACGGTTTTGGGCGCGCCCTTGATCTGGATGCCCTCGAACATGGAATAGTCTACGCGCATGTGGTGGGTTTTGGCGCTGATGACTTCTTCGTGATTGGGATCGAAGATCACGAGGTCCGCGTCGGAGCCGACGGCGATGGTGCCTTTGCGCGGGTAGAGGCCGAAGAGTTTTGCGGGCGCGGTTGCAACGAGCTGGACGAAGCGATTCGGCGAAAAATGTTTGCCGTGGACCCCGCCGGTATACACAAGACTCAAGCGGTGCTCGATGCCGGGGCCGCCGTTGGGAATTTTGGTGAAGTCGTCCTTGCCGAGCTCTTTTTGCTCCTTGAAGCAGAAAGGGCAGTGGTCGGTGGAGACGACTTGCAGAGTGTCTTTGGCGAGGCCCTGCCAGAGTTTTTTCTGGTGCCACTTTTCGCGGAGCGGCGGAGTAAAAACATATTTGGCGCCTTCAAATCCGGGCGCGTCCATATTTTCCAGCGAGAGATACAAGTATTGCGGGCAGGTCTCGGCGTAGGCGGGGAGGCCGCGGTCGCGCGCTTCGCGGACTTTTTCGAGCGCTTCGTTGCAGGAGAGGTGGACGATGTAGACGGGCGCGCCGGCCATTTCGGCGAGGGCGATGGCGCGGGAAGTGGCTTCGGCTTCGGCGGTGGTGGGGCGCGTGAGGGCGTGATATTTGGGGGCGCGTTTCCCTTCGGCAAGGGCCTGCTGGACGATCACGTCGATAGCGCCGCCGTTTTCCGCGTGCATGCAGATGAGGCCGCTGTGCTTGGCGGCCTGGCGCATAGCTTTGAAGATCGACGCATCATCGAGCATGAAAACGCCGGGATAGGCCATGAAGAGCTTGAAGCTGGTGACGCCTTCGCGGATGAGCTGGCCCATCTCCTCGAGCTGCGCGCTGCCGAGGTCGGTGATGATGCAGTGAAAGGCGTAGTCGGTGACGGCTTTGTCGTGGGCTTTCTTCATCCAGGTGTCGAAGGCCTGGCGGAGGGTTTGGCCTTTGTACTGGATGGCGAAATCGATGAGCGTGGTGGTGCCGCCAAAGGCGGCGGCGATCGTGCCGGTCTGGAAATCGTCGGCGCTGGTGGTGCCGCCGAAGGGCATGTCGAGGTGCGTGTGGACATCGATGCCGCCGGGGATGACGAGCATGCCGGTGGCGTCAAGGACGCGCGTGGCATTTTCCGTGGGAAGCTGGGCGGCGATGGCTGTGACTTTGTCGCCGTTGATGCCGACGTCGGCGAGGCTGGTGTCGGTCGCGGTTACGACGGTGCCGTTGCGGATTACGGTGTCAAAACGCATCTGCGCTCCTCAGGATTCGATTTTGAGTGACTCGGAAGTGGATGCAAGGGGGCCCAACGGGGTACGCCCACCCCCCTATGTTTTTCGTAAGTGTTGCATCTAAAGAGCTTAGCCTTATCGTAAGTCTTTTGTTTGCAACACTTGCAAGGAGATCCATAAGTGTTGCTTCTAAAGGACTTACATTGCACAAAAATTGAGCAATTTCGGACCATTTTTCGGTGCGGAATCGGGGCGGCGGGGAGGA
>WNFC01008197.1_pt1 | contig 11516 bp, 8 predicted proteins | sample 5400541 | NCBI WGS metagenome assembly WNFC01 (sample SAMN13153342, study PRJNA577476) | soil metagenome | isolation source: 120 cm saprolite under Douglas fir tree site 2 hole 2 replicate 1 | place: USA:California | collected 2015-04-18
GAATCCCTTATTCCGGCAAAGGTCGCGGATGATGAGGGCCTCTTGGAGAGTCTCGCCCATGGGCTTCTGCATGAGTACGGTCGCACCGTCAGGGAACTGCGGAAGGATGTGGACAAGCTGAGAGGCGGGAACTGCCACATCGAAGATGGCGTCAGGTGGAGCGAAGCGCACGGCTTCGGCGACGGAACTGAAGGTGCGAGGAATGCCACGCCCGGATGCGAGTTCTGCAGCTTTGGCCCCCTCTTGATCCACGAGGCCGATAACCGGGAAGCCTGCCTTTTCATAGGCTGGCAAATGGGCGGCGCGAACGATGCCGCCCGCGCCGATGACGATGATGGGACGAACCTGCTTTGGGCGGGGTTGCCGGGCAGTTTGGACAGCTGCGAGAATCCGTGCGTCAAGACTTTCAGTGGCGGGAGGATTTGGCATCGGTCGTTCTCCGACTGAGTTGTTTTTGAAGGTTGCTCGCGCGCAGCGCCTCGGCCTAGTCTCGACAGTGCTGTTCGTGTCCCGACGTTTCGAGGGCCCGTTTGATGATCGTAGCTGCCTGGCCGCCCATGATGGCGGAGCCAGTCTCGTTGAAGTGGACAGCGTCCTCATAGAGGTCGAGATGCCGGTTCATGAGGCCGTGCTGGTCGTCGACAAGAATCTTCTCCGCTTCGATGAAGGCGTGAGCGACGGCATTCCTGGCGTCGATGCGGGGATTGGTGGCGCCGCCGGATGCCTCTGGCTTGACTGGAGTGATGGTGGCCCATATGAGCTTGCCGCGACCGGGAAGTGACCGAATGGCTCGAAGGAATATGGGAAAGCCAGACTGGAATTGTGCCTCTGTGTAGCCCCAGCCGTGCATGCCGTTGTTGAAATGAACGACGGCGAAGGAGACTCGCTGCGTGGCGGCGAACTCGGCGATCTGGTGGGAAAGGCGGGGATCACCAACCGATGTGGAGGAGGCCAAGAGGTAGACATTGGCGATGCCGCGGAGATCTTCGGTGACCTGCGGGAAATAGTTGCGTGTGATGGAATCGCCGAGGAGCAGGACATTCGGGAGTTTAGGGTCAGCATGTTGGGGGCGGACTTCCCACGTCCACTCGATCTCTTCGGGAATCGAGGTCGGCTTCTGGGCGCGAAGGGACGAAGACTCGATCAGAAAGCTGAGAGAAAGGACAACAAGCGCTCGCAAAACAACACGACCCGCGGAGATTTGCAGGCGTGGCTTTCGAATGCGCTGTCTAGGGCCGATGGTCATCGCCGCCTCTCAGAGGATGCAAAGCTTTCAAGAAAATGGCCTACATGCTACCAACTGCCAACAGGACAATAGCAACCGTTAGGCTTGCAATGCCTAAGCTCAGCAGCAGTTTGGCAGAACGCGAAGCGTGCTTCCACTCGCCTGTCAATGCTCCCGCCAGTGTCGCAGTCATAATCATGAAGATCTGCAGCAGGCCCCATCCGACGGATGTGCCTAGGGCGCCGAGGAAGGTTGCACTCATTCCGTACAGGGCGAACGCCCCCATCCAGAGAATGCCCATCAGGCAAGACCACAAGAGATTTGCTCGGGCGCAACGGAACAAAGGCCAAGTCCGATTCTTGAAAAGCAGCCACAGGCTGTAAGCAGCGTTAGGAAGAAACCCTCCCGCCAATCCGATTGGCCAAACTGCATAGGCGCTGTGCACGGGCTGATTTCCAAGGTGGACGGCTGCCTGTGCGATGCCTTGCCCGAAGGCGAACGAGTAGTTGAGCATAGGGGCCATGAAACCACACAGCACTGCAAGGAAGATGGCCGCCGGGTAGGCCCGATGCGATGCGCTCTGAGAAATGTCAGTCGCGCGTTCTTTGATTTGGCCACCCCAGGTGGTCAACGAGATGCCAATCACCATGACGGCCACACCGCCAACGATCAGTTGGATAGCGTGTTCTTTTGCTGTCGGCCTTTGCTGAGCGAAGAGCGGAACCAGCGTTCCCAGAACCGCACCCAGGCCGACAATAATGGCGTAAGCAACACCCAGTCCGAGGCGCTTCACAGAGACGCCGAAGAGAATTTGCGCGACTCCCCAGCCAGTGCCAAACAACATCGGGATGGCAAGCTGGCGAAAAGGTAGCGTGCGGTACGTCTCGAAGAGACTACCCACCAGACCAATAGCGAGCATCCAGGGAATTATGACCAGTGAGACTAGGCTGAAAACCAGCCACAGATTCTCCCATTTCCACGAGCGCACAAATTTCAAAGGCAGCATGCAGGTGCCGGACATGAGGCCAGCGGCCATGATGAGCGAAACTCCCGCCAGCAGAGGTTGCCCCATCACCCAGTCCTGCCTGAAGTCAATTTCAAGTCGCACGATGCGCCCGGTTCCTGTGGTGTCTTGTAGCAGCCGTCCGCTACGAGTGCCGGGAAAACGAAGTGGCTGCGCAGATGCGGGATGTGCTCTAGGAACAAGACTTCGTGTGCCAGCGCGATGTGGTTGAACAAAACAAGGTGTTGGTGCAATTGCCCCATGTCTCCAACATGCGGCACTACGGGAAGGAAGAACTTCTTCGCAAGAAGGCTGACGGTAAGAAACTCACTCACTCCCGCTAATCTCGTGCAGTCGGCTTGAACGAAGTGCAGGGCCCCCGACTGGAAGAAGTTCTTAAACACTACTCGATTGGGAATATGCTCGCCCGCCGCGATCTTGACGGGCGCTATCTCGCGCGCCAGTACAGCATGCCCATGGACGTCGTCGGGGTGCGTAGGTTCTTCGATCCACGACGGCCGATACACCGTAAGGTCGCGGGACATGCGAATGGCAACTGGAAGACTCCAGCGCTGGTTGGCGTCGAACATGAGAGTGCCCGACTCGCCGATACACTCCCGCAACACAGCCGCCCGCCGTAGATCGCGACGTCCATCGTCCGATCCCACTTTGAGCTTGAAGGCTTTAAATCCCGCGTCGAGCGCGCGAGCGGTTAGATCCCGCACTTTTTGATCGTCGTATGCCATCCATCCGACCGACGTATCGTAGCCGGGATAACCAGTCTGCAAAATGGGAACTCGGCTGCTACGGCTTGTAAGTTGGCTCCAGAGTAGTTCGAGGGCGTCTTGCTCACTCAAAACCTCTTCCAGATAGCTCAGGTCCAGAAGACGAACGACTTCTTCGGGGCTAAGATCGAGGAGCAACTTCCACAATGGTTTGCCGCGGCTCTTTGCCCAAAGGTCGAAACAAGCGTTCGTGATGGAGGCCAGCGCAAGGTGAACCACGCCTTTGTGGGGTCCAAGCCAGCGGAGCGACGGATCGTCCGCTAGCTTCCGGGACACGCGACCGAAGTCGGACATGAGTTCTTCAATTGCAATGCCAGCCAGGGGTCGTGCCAGCAACTCGATTGCTTCACAAACTAGGCGGTTGCCTTCGCCGAGGGTAAGCACGATCCCGGTTCCCCGAAGGCCGTCCTCGCCGGTCAACAAAGTCACCGCAAAGCTGTATTCAGAATTCGTATGGACGGAATCTGTCCCAGCACCTGGCGGCAGGGGAAAACGTGCATCAAATGTCGAGACTGAACGAATCGTGGAGTCAGGCATCGTGCTCCGTTCTCGTTGCTGCCGATCGGCTGATGCCATCACCACAGCCGGTCAGCACGATGCCCTTTCCTTCGAAATCACCCAGCATGGGAAGTACGATTCTCCCAGTTGTCGTACGCAGTTTTGGCAAAACGACCCATAGCCTTCTTGACGTACTGCTCTGCAACCTCGCCCTCCGCTTCGCGCAGGAGATCGATGATTCGCTGGTGCGCTTCCAGGTCTTTATCCCACGGCGACGTTGTTTGTCCGCTTGTTGCCACTCGCATGCGCACGAACGCAAAGAACGGCACTAGGAGTCGGCGACTCTGCTCCACAATGAAGGGGTTGCCAGAAAGTTCGCAGAGGTCAAGGTGAAATTGAAGATCGCATTGAAGTAGCGCTTCACAATTGCCCTCGTTTGCCGCGCGCCGCATACCGTCCACTGCGGACTGGAGTTTCGAGAGGTCGGGTCGAGCTTCAACCGCCAGGCGAGCCGCTAATCCCTCGAGGGCGCCTCGTAGTTCGTAGAGTTGCGCCACATCTGTCTCGCTAAGGTGGATGACTCGCGCGCTTCGTCCCGACTCCTTAGTGACGAATCCCTCCAAAGCCAGAATGTTGATGGCTTCGCGGATTGATCCCTGCGCTACTCCAAATCTCTGCGCCCACTTGCCCTCGATGATCCGGACTCCGCAGGGGAGCGAGCCGTTCATGATTTCTGCTCGCAAGCGGTCGGCAAGGTCGTGTTTGACGTAGCCGTGAGCGGAAAGTACAGAATGAGCGGGCATATTGCAAGTGCTTAAATATTGACATCCGCAACCATACTCGGTTATAACCTTCCCGTCAAGGCATTTTTAAGCGCTTGTCTGTGGCAGGCGGACAGAGACCGGCCTTGTGTTGGGATGCAGACGAGGGATTTCGATTCTAATGCGGCGATTCGGCATGATGATCAGACTGAGGCCCGGAAGCGAAGAGGTCTACAAGAGGTACCACGCGGCGGTTTGGCCGGAGGTTTTGGACAAGATTCTCGAATGCAATATCAAGAACTATTCCATATATTTGAAAGATGGCGTCCTCTTCAGCTATTTCGAATACCACGGCAGCGACTTGAAAGACGATTGGAACAAGATGGCTGCGCATGCCAAAACCCAGGAATGGTGGGCGGTCATGCAGCCGATACAGGAACCTCTACCTACGCGAAAAGAAGGTGAGTGGTGGGCAGAAATGGAAGAGGTGTTCCACCTCGACTGAAATACCTGCCAAGGCTAATGAAGACTGGAGACTAGGGACATGAGCGTCTACTTGCAGGATCGACGAAAGTTCATGAAGCTCACGCTTGCCGCTTCTTCACTTTCCTTCGCACCCAGTCTTGGATTCGCCTTTGGCCCAGCGGAGGATCGGACGGCTTGGTATCGCAACGCCAAATTTGGAATGTTCATTCACTGGGGACCCTATTCTCTCGCGAGCGTCGAGGCCTCGTGGCCGATCATGAGGCCGGCCGCCGGCGGCATCACAGAAGCGGACTACCGGGAACTGCCCAAGCGATTCAATCCATCAAAGTTCGACCCGCACGCCTTCGTTGATCTGGCCCGCGCTGCCGGCCAACAATACATGGTGTTTACTACAAAACATCACGACGGCTTCTGCATGTTCGACACGTCTTACACGGAGTACAAGATCACCAACGCTCCGTATGGCAAGGACATTGTGAAGCAACTGGCGGATGCCTGCAAAGAACGAGGCATGCCCCTCGGGTTCTACTACTCTCCCCCCGACATGCACCATCCTGCATTTCGCGACACATCGAAGTTGGCGAGGGACAACTGGAACGGCGAACCAGCACGTCCCGAGTGGCCTCTCTACCTAGACTACATGCAGTTGCAACTGACCGAGCTTCTGACCAGCTACGGCCCAGCCGCATTGATCTGGTTTGATGGCCTGCATCACCAGGAGAAATATGACGGAATTCGCTTCTTGGAGCTGATACGAAAACTACAGCCCGCCACCTTGGTGAATGACCGCATTGGCCAGTTGGGAGACTACCAGACACCGGAGCAGTTCATTCCCAATGCGATTCCTACCAAGGGTGTCCGCTTCAATGCCGTCGACACGAGTATTCAACAGCAATTGAAGCCGATGATTCCCAGGCCCGAGGACTTCCAGATGTGGGAGACCTGTATGACCATCAACAACACCTGGGCCTATAACATGCACGATCGCGAGTACAAGTCGTCGCAATTTCTCATTCGAGCTTTAGTGGAAGTGGCAAGCCGCGGCGGAAATTTTCTGCTTAACGTGGGCCCACAACCCGACGGTGTTATTCAGCCCGAATTTCAGGAGCGTCTCCGCGCTATCGGGGACTGGCTTGCGGTCAACGGTGATTCCATCTATGGAACCACCTATGGGCCAATACAAGGACTCGGACCTGTTCGGGCAACTGCAAAGAACGAGAAAGTCTTCGTCCATGTCTTCGATTGGCCATCATCATCGCTGGAGATAAATGGACTGGAACCGAAAGTCACTTCTGCCCACTTGCTTGCCAACGGCCAACGATTGAAGTTTCGTCAAGCAGAGGGAAAGCTGCAGATCGACCTCCCCTCCCAGCCGCCCGATCCGAATGTGAGTGTCATCGCTCTCAGAACCTAGCGTTGCCGCTCTGATCCGGCTCAAACTGATTGGCCTTCTCAGCCTCCGAGGGGCTATTTGTTCGTGTGTCCCAGCACTTGCAGTGCTGCAGCGATTTCCGGATCGTTAGGGGTGAGTTTTTGCGCCTCAAGCAGCTCGGCAAGGCCGTTCTTCAAATCGCCAGAGCGGCAGTAGATCAGCCCGAGATCTTTGTGGAGAAGGGGCAAGGCGCTGCAGTCTCCGCACAGCGTGAGCCCTTCCTTCAACTGTGCAATGGCTTGCGGCCAGTCATGAGCAGCTGCCGAAGTGAGCGCGAAATTGCCGAGCGTCTGAGCGCGATCCATGACGTGACGTTTCGCTTGCAGCGCTTCGAAGCGACTCTGGAGGGTCTTCGCTTCCGCTGGGTCAGTTTGTACGAGCAAGCGCGAGAGGTTATAGAGCGCCTCGCCATGATCGGGATTGATCTCGATAACTCTGCGCCAACGCTGGGTTGCCCCGGGACGATCACCGTTTCGTAACAATCCCTGTCCAAGCATGTAGAGTGCATCGGCGTTCTTCGGATCGAGCGCTACTACCTTTCCGAATAGCTCGATGGATTGCTGCGTCTCTCCTGCCTGCTTCGCAATAATGCCCAGTAGATACCACGAGTCGGCCAAGTTGGGATCGAGACGCACGGCCTCTTCGAGCTCGGGTCTTGCCTCAGGGTTGCGCCGAAGATCGACCAGGACCCTTCCCTTGTTATAATGCGCGGCCGCAGCATCCGGAGCGAGTCGTACGGCTTGTGTGAATTCCGTCAGGGCGCCATCGAGATCAAATTGGTCCGCGAGGGCGATGCCGAGATTCAGATGTGCGTCCGGCGACTGGGCATCCAGCTCGATGACTCTGCGAAAATCCGCGATGGCTTCGCTTCGCTGATCCAAACGGGCGAGGACCATGGCCCGAGAGGTGAGCGCCTTGGTGTTGTTCGGTTCAAGGCGCAAGGCGCTTTGAAGAGCCTGGCCCGCTTCCGCGAATCTCGACTGGCTGGCCAAGATGAGGCCGAGATTCACAAATGCCTGGGCGTATTGAGGATTGTTCTCGACCGCTTGCCGGAACAATTGCTCCGCTTCAGTGGACTTGCCCTGCTCGCCATACAGGACGCCGAGGTTGTTCTGCGCCTCCGCATATTGCCGATCGAGCCACATTGCTTTCTTGAACTGTATCTCGGCTTCTTCCATCTGCCTAGCCTGAAGAGCGAGGAAACCGATTTGGTTGTGCAAGGGAGCGAACGCGGGATCGACGGCCACTCCTTGTTGCAGCGCATCACGCTCGCCCTGGTAGTCTCCCAGGCGATCCAATGCCAAGCCAAGGTTGTAGTAAGTCCGCGCATTTTTTGGATCGTCGACAATCGCGTCGCGATACAACGCCACGGCGTGTTGAACCTGTCCGGTCTGCAAGTACTGATTCGCTTGATTTGCCTTTGTTTCGGCGATATTTTGGCCGATGCTTTCCTGTTTCCCTTTTTCGAAGGTCTGCAGCTCGGCGCGCGCTTGCTCTCGCTCTCCCATTGCCCGCAGCACGGCAGCCAGTTGAAAGCGCGTGTCGCTGGAGTCAGGTCTGAGTTTGAGAGCAATTTCCAGCTGCTCACGCGCTTCGGCCGTCTTTCCGAGCTTGGCCAGGACAAAGCCGAGGTCGTACCGGCAATCGTAGTTGTCAGGTTTCAGCGCGACGGCTTGCCTGAGAGGAGCTTCCGCTTCGGCGTAATTCCCCAGCCCACGCCGCACGACTCCCGAGAGATACAGCGCATCGAAGTCGCGCGGCTTCCGGCGCGCGTACTCTTGGATCAAAGGCAATGCAGCGGGGAATTCAGCCAGAATCACCAACGCCTTGACCAAGGAGACCCGCGCGACATCGTCATTCGGGTCAAGACGCAGTGCTTCCCTGAACTCGTCGGCTCCTTCCCGATATCGATCTTGTTGCGTATAGACAATTCCGAGATTCAAGTGACCCAAAGAAGAAGAGGGCTGCTTCTCCACAATCCCCGAAAGGACTTGCAGAGCCTCATCATTGTTTCGATTTCGCGCGTACGCAATTGCCAGATTTAGTTCGAGAGCGTCGTCAGGCGGAGCATTTCGCAGGTAGGCGATGGCCGCCGAGTATCGCCTTTGATCGATCAGAGCTTTTGTCAGGCCATCGAGCGCAGGAACGTATCGCGCGTCAATCTTGAGGGCGGCCTTGAATTCATCGATCGCAGCGTCCGTCTCATTCAGTTGGCTGAGTGCGGTCCCCAGTGCGGCGTGCGACTGTGACAGTTCGGGTTTAAGATGTTCCGCGGCTCGGAATTCGCGAGCAGCGCGCTTCGCATCTCCACTGTCGAGATACGCGAGCCCCAAGTTGTAGTGCGCTTCCCACGAGCTAGGTTCGAGACGCAGCGCTGATTGAAACGCGGAAAGGGCGCAGGAAAACTGTTGGCGCTGTCCAAAGTACGCTCCCAGCGCATCGTAAACGGCCGCTGAAGGCTGCTTTGCCAGCGCACGTTCCAGTTCCGCGGGACCTTTACAGATCTGTTCTTTTTGAGCCGCAACTACTCCGGAGCATGAGCCCTGAATGAGCAGAAGGAGCCAAAATATCGTCGAAGGCAACCTACCGGTGATGGCTCTGGCGAGCATCTCAGCGCTACTAGGCGAGCCGACCATCGAGCTCGCGAAGCTGCGGGCTCGAGCTAATGCGCAAAACGCGGCGACCAAGAAAGTCCCAGGGGCCCACACACATGACCGGATTAAACCTTTCCCGTCGCTTGATCTGCGGCTAAGCGATTTTCAAGATTTCCTTGATCCGTTCGCCTTTCCTGCACGACTCAAAAATGACGGCCTCAGTTTTGTCGAACATAAGAACACCAGATTGTCAGATACTTGTCAATTGCGACAGAATCAAAAGAAAACGCGGCAAGCGTGCCACGGTGACGTAAGACCTCTGCGGAGAACAATGATCGAAACGGAAAAGACTGGACAGGAACGACAACGCGGTAAGAAAACCTGGACGTATCGCACCATGGTCGCCTGCATGATTGCGACGGTGATATTGGGTGTTTGTCGCACTTCGCGTGGACAAGGAATGGCCACTGGCGGGACGGCAGTCTCGGCCCGGCCCTTGCCCCCTGGCATGAAGCCCCCGCTGGTTCGCTACGAGGACGTTGCCGCGCGAGCTGGTTTGACGGGGGTAAACGTCTCCGGAGCGGAGCGCGGAAAACAGTACATCGTGGAAACCACCGGAACCGGAGTCGCGATCTTTGACTACGATAACGACGGTCTTCCCGACATCTTTCTCGTGAATGCTGGCCGGTTGAATGACACTGCTCCTGAGCCGACGCACTTCCTTTATCACAATCTGGGCGGCTTGAAGTTCGAAGACGTAACCGAGAAGGCCGGGCTGTCGCACACAGGTTGGGGCCAAGGAGTCTGCGCAGGAGACATCGACAACGACGGTTACACCGATCTGTTTGTCACCCAGTGGGGCCAGAATGTTCTATACCGCAACCAAGGGCACGGCGTTTTTCGCGACGAGACGAAGGCGCGTGGGCTCATTCAACCAAAGCCCAGATGGAGTACCGGCTGCGCCTTCTTCGATTTCAACCGCGACGGCTATCAGGATCTCGTCGTTGTTCACTACGTGGACTTCGACCTCAAGCAAACTCCTCGGCCCGGTGACAAGGCCCAATGTCAGTGGAAGGGGATGCCTGTCTTATGCGGGCCTCGCGGATTGCCGGCGGAAACCATATCTTTGTATCAAAACGACGGCCGCGGAAATTTCACCGATGTCTCTGACCAAGTTCATGTCACCGGGCCGAAGAGTTGCTACGGTTTCACCGCGCTGATTTCGGATTTTGACAACGACGGCTGGCCCGACATCTACGTATCCTGCGATTCCACGCCAAATCTTTATTACCACAATGTTGCCGGAAAGCTCTTTGAGCAGATAGGCGCGCAGGCGGGCATCGCCTACAACGAAGACGGCCGCGAACAGGCAGGTATGGGCGTGACCGCAGGTGACTATGATCGCGATGGCCTGCTGGACATTTTCAAGACCAACTTCGCTGACGACACGCACACTCTTTACCGAAATCTCGGCGCAAATAACTTCGACGACGCTACCATCGCTTCGGGATTGGCGGTGAACACTAAGTATCTTGGATGGGGCACAGCATTCCTGGACGTCGACAACGACGGGTGGAAGGACCTGATCGTTGCCAACGGTCACGTCTATCCGGAAGTCGATACCGGCCATACAGCGGAAAAGTTCAAACAGAGTCGGCTCCTTTATTGGAACCGTGGCGACGGTCAATTTTTTGACCTATCCGCGGCGAGTGGTCCAGGAATCTCCGACGAGCATTCCTCCCGAGGTCTGGCCGTCGGTGATTTGGACAATGACGGCCAACTGGAAATCGTCATAGTCAACATGAATGAGCCGCCTTCGCTGCTGAAGAACCTCGGTCCGCGCACCGGCAACTCCTTGATCGTACGATTGCTGACGGCCTCCGGGTCCGACGCAATCGGAGCTCGGGTCACACTTGCTTCGGGCGGCCGAAAACAGATCGATGAGGTCCGCAGCGGGGGTTCTTTCATCTCGCACAGCGACTTTCGGCTGCACTTCGGTCTTGCCAAGGCGACCGAAGCCGACCTGTCGGTGCGGTGGACTAACGGCAAGAGCGAAAGTTTTTCCAAGGTAGCGGCGGGTGAGATCGTGACGATCCAAGAGGGTAAGGGCATCGTTAGCAAGCAGCGATTTGTTTCGGCAAAGCCGTAACCCGAATCGAGCTCACGAGGGTCGTCGCGCTGCGTTGGCACTATCCTAGGGAATACAGGCTTGTGTCTTAGCGGCCTGGCTCATGGACGGTGACAATCTGGTTCGCGTCCATGGAATTCAGCCGCTGTACAATCCCGCTCGGCCAATTGATTTCAAGCAGTCGCACCCTTCTTGACGTTCCCAAGCCGAAGTGCACGCGTTTGTCGCTGGCCGAGAGATAGCTGCCAGCGGAGCTCGCAAGAGCGTACTGTTCGGGTCCTTCTTCCGGAACGATGCGGATTGCGGCCCCGAATCCATCTCGGTTGCTGACCGAACCGATAAGGTGGATTAGCAGCCAATGATTCGCGTTTCCGCCTTGATTGCGTAAAACAATTGCCGGCCCGTCATTACAGTTGATCGCGATATCGATAAACCCATCGTTATCCAGGTCTCCGAAGGCCGCGCCTCGTGCCGATAGCGGCACCTGGAATGCTGCACCACTTTCATTCGATACGTTGCGGAACTTTCCCCCGGTGTTCTTCATGAGAAGCAGGGGTTCGCGGTATCGAAGGGAAGGGTCAGTCAGCTCGATGTTGTCCATCAC
>WNFC01011269.1_pt1 | contig 11516 bp, 9 predicted proteins | sample 5400541 | NCBI WGS metagenome assembly WNFC01 (sample SAMN13153342, study PRJNA577476) | soil metagenome | isolation source: 120 cm saprolite under Douglas fir tree site 2 hole 2 replicate 1 | place: USA:California | collected 2015-04-18
TATCGATGACAGCTTGCGGCCCACGCCACAAACCGCTGTAGTACGGGAAGCTTTCTGCCCCTGTCCACTCAAGAATCAGGAGAACATTACTTCCTCACGGTTGGCTACCCGCTATGCCATGAGGCAGACGAAGTCTCACAATCCGAGACTCTAGCGAGACATTCCGTGGGAATTTGGGACTTGGACAGGACCCTCGCCCAGGATGGGTGCATGTGTAAGCGCTGAGCATGGACGGTTAGAGTTCACCCCACTTGCTCCCGCTCCGATCGTCATCTACTCTCGGCTTCACTCGATGTTCGCCCGCGCACCCCGTCCTGCCCCACCCGCCGAATGCTTGGCATCGGGCTGATCGGCCTTGGCAAGCACGGGTCTCGCTACGCCCGCCACATCGTAGGACGGGCTGCGCGCGGTGGCCATCGTCGATGCCGCCTACCGCTCAGCCGAGGGCGGCGGGGAGGGCGCGGCGGTCGCCGGATTCTCTGGCGCGCCCTGACGTTCCGAAGTCGTGAAGCGTCGGTCGAGAACGGTACTCCCACGCTCTTGACTCCCCCTGTGGGTGGTTGCAGGGGCCCGCAACCACCGAAATCGACTCGCCTAGCCTTCGAGGTAGACATCGTCTGAATCGCCGCGTCAATCTCATCTTGTCCCAAGAGTCCTTCCACTGACGTCAATGCGTGGGAATTCAATAGGAATCGATGTGGGAATGGAGTGGGAATCTGGGAATTGGACCGGGGTTCCTTGAGGACCATGGCCTCCAGCAGCGGTCGCCCCGTCCGAGGGCCCCATCCGCGTGACATAAGCTCCCAGACGCGGACGCCGGCCGGCCCAGGAGCCGCTGTCACAGCGCTCCCATGCCGCGATTGTACCCGGCGCTACGCCTCCGGCCCGCTCGGGTTCATGGCGGCCAGCGCCGTCAGCACCACCGCGAGATCCTCGTGGCCGTGGCCGCCCGCGGTGGCCGCCGCGTAGAGCCGCTCCGCCACGTCGGTGAGCGGCACCGCCGCGCCGGCGCCACGGGCCGCGTCCTGGATCAGGTGCAGGTCCTTCATGAAGAGATCGAGCTTCATCTGGGCGGGATACTCGCCCCGGACCATCAGCGGGCCGCGCACCTCGAGCATGCGGGAGTTGGCCGCGCTCCCGGTCAGCACCTCCAGCGCCTGGACGGGATCGAGCCCGGCCTGGCGGACCAGATGGAGGGCCTCGGCGGCGGCCGCGCTGTTGAGCGCCACCAGCAGGTTTGCCACCAGCTTGAGGACCATCGCCTGACCGGGCCGCCCGATGTAGACCGCGCGGGGCAGCATGGATTCGAGCAGCGGTCGCCACCGCTCGAACAGCGCGCGCTCGCCGCCCACGAACACGATGCCCTCGCCCTGGGCCACCACCGCGCTCGTCCCGCTGATCGGGCAGTCGAGGAAGTCGAGGCCGCGAGCCCGGCTCTCGCTCGCGAGCCGCTCGGTCAGGGCGGGCGAGATCGTGCTCATCTGCATGACGACCTGTCCCGCCTTCGCGGCCGACGCGATGCCTTCGGGGCCGAGGATGGCCGCCTCCACCGTGGGCAGCGACGGCAGCAGGGTGCAGACCGCGTCGCTCTCCAGCGCGACCGCACGCGCGGAGTGGGCCGCCCGGCCTCCCATCTCCTGCAGCGCGCGCCCGCGGGCGGGCGCGGTGTCGAAGCCCACGACGCGATGACCGGCCTTCAGCAGGCGCGCGGCCACCGCCGATCCCAGGACGGTAGTCGCCATGGCTGGAGGTCTTAGCACAGGGCAAGGGGATTGGCTACACTTCAGGACGCAATTGATTTTGCCAACTTCGCTATCCGCGCAACGATCGACACGATGCGTTTCCCCTGGCCGTTCGCCGACACTTCTCTGATCGAGTCCGAGTCGACGCATCGAGGCGCGCGCCTCTTCGAGTAACGGGGCGCGATGAAGAATGCGTTTGATCTTTGTTTCGGCGTTCTGCATCTGTGGGGTCTGGGTCACCCCGGATGTTACGAAGACCACGGTGTTGCTTGAGCTGGTGGCCGCATACGACGTCGCACTGAAAGAAACGGACGGAGGGACGGACGTCGCAACCTTGCCTGCAAACTCGTTGAACGACCGCCACCCCTTGATCTGGTGTGACCATTCCTCGGGCGTCAGGCTAGTCGCCGGTACTTGCTCGACATACTCACGCACAGCCGGTGCGAGTTCCCCAAGCGCAGACTTCTGGAGGTCCTGGGCCAGCTTCTCTACGAGGCTAGCCTTCGCGGGAGCCTCTGATAGAAGGCCCAGCAACTCCTTCTTCTGGCTCTCCTCCTCGGGCATCTCTAGAGATCACCCCCCGCTGAGATGCTACCGCCACACCCTGCCCATCCTCAACTGCACGTCCTTGATCTCCTCGGCGTCGCCGCCGGTGAACCGGAGGATGGTCTCCCACTCGACGCATCCACGGTCACAATCCTCGCTTCCCGCCGGGTCGGAAGGTCGTGATTCTGTGTGGGCTGAGTTCCCTCGTGGGTGACTGCTCAGAAAGAAATGATTTTGGCTAGCCGATAAGAACTGTCAAACCCTCCGTGCCGGCACTCAAGCATCATTCCCGGCATCCCTCACCGTCACCTTCGTTGGGCAGTCAGGGAGGCCACCTGGCCGGGGATTTCGCATGCGCTTCCGGCCCAGGAAATCAGGAGGATGTGACTTCTTGACCTGGGTCAAGCTAGCCGAGTAACCTCTTCCCACCTGTCCGACCGGTTTCGGCCCCCCTCGCTTGGAGGCCCCGGCATGCAGTGTCCGCGCGGTGCCAGCCGGACAATAGCTCGTAGTTCCCCCCTGTGCTTTCGGCACGGCTGACATGTCGTGTCCTCTCTTGCGAGCTTGCGAACGGAGACACCGTGGCCGATAGGCAAGCGCAGGCCTGGAGTCGGCGCGAGTTCGTAGGCGGTTTAACGACGGTGGGGACGACCGGTGTCCTCGTTTTGCGCCAGGTGGCAGCGGACCTGGCGCCCGAGCAGGGGCGAAGCGTTTGAAGGGGCTCGTCGAGACGTACCGCAAGGAGGACTAGGCATGAAGCTCGAGATAAGTGGTTTCAGCCACGTGGCCATTCGGGTGACAGACTTGCAGCGGGCTCGGCGCTTCTACGTCGACCTGCTCGGCCTTCCGGTGGCGCTGGAGGTCGAGGGCGTGGTGCTCGTGAAGACGGGGAGCGGCCTCCTGGGGATCCGCGGGGATGCCGCCGGAGCGAAGCCGGGTGACCGCTTCGATCCGCATCGCGTGGGCTTGGACCACGTGTCGTTCGCAGTCGACACGCTCGAGTCACTCGACCGGATGAAGCGGGACCTGGACGCTGCGAGAATTCCCAACGACGGTATCCACGACGAGCCAGCGCTCAATGCAAAAGGCCTTGTCTTCTACGATCCCGACGGCATCGCCATCGAGCTCTACACTATTCTGAAGTGACATTAAGAGGACGCGCCCACGGCGGCGCCAGCGGCCAGGGGCAGGCGCGGAAGCATCCCTGTGCAGGACGTCGACAGCGATCTCGGGAGCGGGCTTGGAGTCCTTGGTCACAGACTTCAAAAATCCCCAGGACGTGGAGGGGCCCGTGATAACGGGGAGCTCATGGTGAGCCAGACGTGATGCGCGAGCTGCCCGAGGGCACCGTGACGATCTTGTTCACCGATATCGAGGGCAGCACACGCCTTTTGCTCCAGTCGGGTGATGGCTTCACGGCCCTCCTGGAAGCCCATCGGGAGTTGCTGCGGCGTGCCTTCCAGCGCCACGGCGGCATCGAGGTCGATACGCAGGGAGATGCCTTCCTCGTGGTCTTCCGCCGAGCGCCGCAGGCGGTGCTTGCCGCAGCCGAAGCCCAGCAACGGTTAGCGGATCATCCTTGGCCCGAGAACATCTCGGTTCGCGTGCGCATGGGCATCCATACAGGGGCGCCGGTTCGCACGCAGGAAGGCTATGCCGGCCTAGCTCTGCATCAAGGGGCACGCATCATGTCGGCGGGCCACGGTGGCCAGGTTCTGTTCTCCCAGGCGACCGCCGATCTCGTCCGGGGCGATCTCCCTACCGGGATGGTGGTGCGCGATCTCGGCGTCCATCGTCTCAAGGATCTCCCCGAGCCAGAGCATCTCTACCAGCTCGAGATCGACGGACTGCAGACGGAATTCCCGTCGCTGCGTACGCTCGGTGACCGGGGGAACAACTTGCCGACTCCCGCGACCCGCCTGATCGGGCGCGAGGAACTCGTTCAGCGCGTGGTGGGCTTCCTCCGGCGCGACGACATCCGTCTTGCCACGCTGACGGGTCCCGGAGGCTGCGGGAAGAGCCGGCTCGCGATCCAAGCGGCCTCCGAGCTCTTGCCTGACTGTCCCGACGGTGTCTCCTGGGTTGCCCTCGCGTCGATCTCCACGCCCGGCCTCGTGGTGTCGGCCATCGCGAGTGCCCTCGGCGTGCGCGAAGGCCACGGAGAATCCCTCGAGGCGAGCCTCGCCAAGTATTTGGGGACGAGACGGCGGCTGCTGCTCCTGGACAATTTCGAGCAGATCCTGGGGGCCGCCCCGCTCATCACCAATCTCCTCGCCGCGTGCCCTGGACTGAAAGTCCTGGTGACCAGCCGAGCCGCGCTCCGCCTCACGGGCGAGCAGGAGATCCTCGTGCCTCCGCTCGAGCTCCCCGACCTGGCGCGGGACGAGCCCCTCGAACGGCTCCTTCACAGCCCGGCGGTGACGTTGTTCGTCGAGCGTGCCCGGTCCGCGAATCCGGACTTTTCGGTCACCGTGGACGCGGCGCGGGACGTGGCCCGGATCTGCACCCAGCTCGACGGCTTGCCCCTCGCCATCGAGCTGGCCGCGGCCCGCACGAAGCTCCTTTCGCCGCACGCGCTCCTCGGGCGCATGGCGCAGCGCCTGGGGGTCCTCACCGGGGGAGCGCGCGACCTCCCCTTCCGGCATCAGTCCTTGCGCGACACGATTGCCTGGAGCTATGACCTGCTCTCGCTCGTCGAGCAAGCTATCTTTCGTCGCTTCGGCGTGTTCGTCGGCGGGAGCACGCTCGAGGCCCTCGAGGAGGTGTGCCCGGGCGACGGAGTCTCGCCGCGCGACATTCTCGACAGCGTTGACTCGCTGCTGACCGGCAGCCTGCTCACGATCAGCCGCGGCGGCGCCGCCGACGACCGCATCGGCATGCTCGTGACGATCCGCGAGTTCGCGCTGGAGCGACTCGAGGCGAGCGGAGAAGGAGCGCGGGTTCGCGAGCGACACGCCCGATGGGCGGCCCGGCGCGCCGAGACTCTCGCCGCCGAGCTCTACGGCCACCAGCAGATCACCGCCTCGGCCCGCCTGGAGCAGGAGCATGAGAACATCCGCGCGGCCCTGGACTGGCTCTCCGAGCACCGGCGTGACCGGGCCCTGAGCTTGGCTGCTTCGGTCTGGCCGTTCTGGCGGATGCATAACCACCTGAGCGAGGGACGGGGCTACCTCGAGCGCCTGCTCGCGAGCGCGGGTGACGCTGTAGACGCGCGGACCCGCGCGGCGGCGTTGCTGGGCCTTGGCAATCTCACGAGGGACAGCGGCCGACACGACCAGGCCAGTGAGCTGCTGCACGAAAGCGAGCGCTGGGCCAAGGCGGCCGGCGACGTGTCCCTGCAGGGTCGGGTCCGCACGGTTCTCGGATGGGTGGCCTGGTTCCAGGGCCAACAGAACCGGGCGCGCGACTGGGTGCGCGAGAGCGCTGACCTCCTCCGCACCACGGACGACCGCTGGGGCCTGGCGGACGCCCTGCACATGCTTGGCCACATCCAGATCGACGCTGGCGACCTGGACGCCGCTCATGCGTCCTTCGAGGAGAGCCTGTCCCTGTTCCGGGGTGTCGGCGACGGCTGGAACCTTGCCCAGCCGCTCAAGGATCTGGGGCTGATCGCCGCTCGCCGCGGGGACTACGCTGCGGCCCGCCCCATGTACGAGGAGAGTCTCGGCTTCCTCCTGGGTACCGGCGACAAGGTGCAGCTTGTCGACAGCCTGAATCGAGTGGGCGAGCTCGACCTCCTGATCGGCGCTCCCGAGGCCGCCCAGGCGCGATTCGAGAGCGCGCTGGCCATCGCGCGTGATGTCGACAACAAGACGCTCGTCGTCGAGACGCTCATGCGTTTCGTGGAGTTGGCCGAGGGCCGCGGGAAGTTCACGGAGGCGCGACGCCTGCTGGACGAGGCCCTGACGCTCGCCTGGAGCGCCCAGCACCAGCGCCTCATCGCCGGTATTTTCCACAACCTCGCCTACGTCGAGCTTCAGGAGGGTCAGTGCGAGAAGGCCGCGGCGATGCTGGCGGGAGCTCTGCGCATCCACAAGAGCCTCGATCGAGAGCTCGGGATTGTTCAGAACATGCTGGGCTTTGGAGCCCTCGCGTGCGACCGGGGGCAGTTCGAGCTGGCAGCCTGCCTCTTCGGGGCCGCAGAGGCCTGGCGCGAGAGGCTCGGTCAGTCCGTCGATCCCTTCGATCGCATCGAGCTCGCCACGGGCAACGTCGAGCGCCTGCAGAGAACACGCTCCGCTTTGGGAGAGACGTTCGACCGAGCGTGGGCGGAGGGGCGAGCGCTCTCTCGAGACGACGCCCTGGCATCCGCCGCCACGCTGGCTCCGCCCGCCGCCGAAGCCTGACCTCGGTAGTCGTTGTTCCGACAGGAACGAGGGGTCTGCCGCGCTTTCGCCCGCCGCTGTGCCACAGCAAGTGATCGCAGGCCCCGCAACGCGTCTAGATCAAATCGACCTCGAAGCTGGGCATTCTCGATGTCGGTGATTGCGGGCCTCCGCAACCAGCAACGGCGAGAGGTTAGCACAGGCCGAGGTATTTCGATGGCGGTCCACGAGTTGGCGCTAAACGCGCAGAGGGCCCGGGCCCGCGCGGAACGTGGGTGATCCCGACGATCGGTCCAAGAGTGCACTTTCGGTTGTTGCGCGGGCCCGTCGGTCGATGGCCTCCGAATAAGCCCTGTCCGCAGAGAGTTCCATCTGAAGTTCTAGGGCGACCGTCAGCGTAGCGTCGGCGCGCGCCCTGCAAGGGGGGCCGCACGAGGGTCAGCCTAGATTCGCCTGTCCTGTCTAGTCCTAGGCGCGCCGACTTGGGATTGAGCGCGATCGCGCGGGTGAACGCGGTCACCGCGCGCCGCGCGTTCGAATATTCGTTCATCATCCCCAGATCGCCCGCGTTGGAGTTGAGGTCGCCGTAGTTGTGCCACGCGTAGAACTCCCTCGGGTTGATCTGCACCGCGGGCTCGAGATCCTTCGCGGCACGCCATTGCCAATAGGTGCGGTAGAGCCCTTTCTTGGCGAACTGCATGGCGAGATAGGCCCGATTGTCGAAAGCGTTGACGTCGCGCGAGGTGCGGATCGCGCCGTCGACCCGTTCGTACGGGCCCTAGTGAGTATGAGCAATCACGACACGCGGAAGTGATGGCCCGAGTTCTCGTATCTCAGTCCGTACAAACCCTGCACGTCGGAAGATGTCCTCAAGCTCCCGATACGTGTACACATCGCCGTTGGGTGTTGAAACGAGCAACGACAACGCGAGAGATGGAGCGCTGGGAGGCGACAACCGGTCATCATCGGGTATCCACTGCAGCGCGACTGCGCGTCCCTCACTTCTGAGGGTGAGCCGAATCCTTGCCAGCAGTCGCTCGCAGTTTGCCGGTCCGAAATCAGGCAGAAAGTTGGTTACAAGGGTCAAATCGTAGCTCTCGCCGAGTGGTGCGCTAAACACATCGCCAGGGATCGTGTGATACCTTCCGGAGACGCCGGTTTCGCGCGCGTTGGCGACGGCCACCTCGAGTACGGCAGGCCAATCTTGGGCAAAGATTTCTGCGAGCGGATTCTGCTTCGCGATCGCAATGCCGTAGTGGCCGTGTCCGCACGCAATATCCAGAACCCGCATCGGCACGGATGGATACGGCCCCAACAGTGTCGCGAGCGACCTCGCATTCGCCGCGCCGATTGGCGCGCGAGCACGGGCGAATTGCGGCCAGTGCGGATGTTCGGGTGCCAACGTTCCCGCCCGCGGCAGTACGGTTCCTCCGTTCCGTACGGCTTGCGCCAGATTCTGATAACCCTCCGCGAGGGCTCCGCCTGTACAAACCTGAATGGCGTCGTGCGCTATGAACTGCGGAGATCGTCGATCGAGGTACACGGCCGCTTCCGCTGTCAGCCAGTAACGCTCCGATCGTTTCCGCAGGAGGCCGATCACGCAGAGATAGTCGCAGAGCACCCGCATCCCGCGCGCGGACGCATTGCAACGAACGGCGATGTCCTCAGCGGACAACCCCCGATCGCTGATCGCCGTGAATAGATCGAACTCGATGGCGACTTTCAGCGCCTCTGTTCTCTGAAAGAACTGGAGAATGCCCAAAATCGTCAGTGGAAGCACCTCGGAGTTAGACTGGTCGTTCATCGTCTTCCTCGCTTTGGATCGAGTGGTTGACGGATGCGCACCGAAGCTCAGGAATCCAGACGTGAGCGCTCGGAAGTCGGGAGGGACGCGATCGGCCCTGTCCCAACAAGCACACGCCGCGTCACGAGCAGGGCGGCAAGCGGCGCTGCCATGAACAGGGAGAAGAGCCAGAAGCCGATACGCGCCGCCGCTGACGGGCCAGCGGTCTCGGGAAGGCCAAGTAGGTTCGCAACCATGCCGGTCAGCGCCGACCCGAACGCGAGCGCGATCATTTGCACGGTGGAGATGAAGGCGGCGGTAAGGTCCCGCTCTGATGGGACAGCGGCCCGGATCATGAGTGTTCCCAGGTGGGCCCACCCAAGCCCGATGCCGACGCCGACCAGCGCCCAGGCGGACACCACCAGCGCCAGCGAACCGACCAGGAGACCCGTCGCGACTACGAGGAGCCCGAGCGCCATCCCCACGGGCGCCATGACAATGGCCCGACGCGCCGCGTCCGGTCTGACCGCGGCGGGGAGGAGCGCGGCGAACGTCCATCCAAGGGCCAGGAGAGCACCGACGTAGCCCGCTACCGTCGCTGACTGATGGCTGGCGGTCCGCAGAAAATACGGAACGAAGGGCATCAAACTGGTCCCTACGACCAACAGGGCCATCGTCAGCGACGCCGCTCCCACCACATTCCGAGGATCGAAGGCGCCGGTGGGCAACAGGCGAACCGTCGCGCGCTGGTCGAGCATGAACAGGCCCGCCATGAGGGCCGTCGCGAAGAAGATCCCCACCAGAGCCGGCCATGGGCGGCCGGCGACACTCCCAGCGGAGAGGGCGAGTGCCGCCCCGCCGAGGAGCGTCAGGCGTGCCACCGCGATCGGCGCCCCTTGTGCCCGCTCCGGTCGACCCGGCAGCACCCGACCGGGCAGGACACCGAAGGCGAGCACAACGGGCACGGCGAGCCAGAATGCGAGTCGCCACTGCCCGAGGGTCGCGAAGAGCCCGCCCACGAAGGGTCCGCTCAGCGCGGGCACGGCCCAGACGCCTGAGGCCATCGCGATGGCGCGAGCCCGGAGCGCCTCGGGCAGCACCCGTCGGATCACGGCATACGCGAGGGCGTTGAAAAGCCCCCCGCCGAGTCCCTGAAGGCCGCGCCCCACGAGGAGGATCGCCATCGTGGGTGCGATCGCGCACGTAAGGCTCCCGATGCCGAAGAGCAGGGCGGCGACGCGGTATGCGCCGGGCAATCCGCGGCGCGATACCAGGGCGGCGCACGCCGCAGAGCCCGCCGTCGATCCGACCACGAACGTCGTCGTGACCCAGGCGTAGAGGGCGAGCCCGCCGAGGTCCCCCGCGATACTCGGCAGAATCGTGGCGACGATGAATACGTAGAAGGCGTACAGGACGACGCCGCCCATGAGCACCGCCACGCTGGGAGCGTGGGCCCTGCTCAGCAGATCCGTCCACTGATCGCGCGGCGCATCTGGAGCGGGAGACGTCATCGGGACCGGCGGCATTCCAGGCCGTGCCAAGGCACTCTCCCATTCCGGGACCGGACATTTATAACGGCATATCTTTATAAAGGCGCTGCTTGACTTTGTCAACGCGCTTCTTTATATAGTTCAGTCATGAGCGGGAGGCCCCGAAAGTCGGCCGGAGCGGTCCGCACACGACGCGCCATCGTGCATGCGCTCAAGCAGGAGGGGGCGATGGATGCGCAAGCACTGGCCGAGCGGATGCACGTCTCGGCGATGGCCGTGCGGCAACATTTGTATGCCCTGCAGGCGGAGAAGCTCGTCACCTATCATGAACGGCGGCGGCCGCTTGGTCGGCCGGCCAAACTCTGGCAATTGACGGCCGCCGCCGATCGTCTGTTCCCCGACGGCTATGCGGAACTGACGCTCAGTTTGCTCACGGCGGTCGGCCACGCCTTCGGGAAGGCGGGGTTGACGCGGCTGCTTGAGCTTCGAACCCGCGATCAGATTGCCGCCTATCGCAAACGGGTGCCGGGGCGTGAGGTGCCCATCCAGCGACGGGTGAAGGCCTTGGCGGCCATACGGACTGACGAAGGGTACATGGCCAGTGCGAAGCCTCAAGGCGACGGATCGGTTCTCCTTCTCGAAAACCACTGTCCCATCTGCGCGGCCGCCGTGGCGTGTACCGGACTGTGTGCAAAGGAGCTGGAAGTCTTTCAGACCGTCCTGGGTAACGATGTGGTGGTGGAGCGGACCGAACACATCGTCGCCGGCGCGCGTCGATGCGCCTACCGCGTGGCCAATCGAGTCCCAGTTCGGACGTGACGCTGATGCCCGCTGATTGCTGACGGGCGAGGCTCGTGCGATAGAGCCCGCAGGCCGGACAGCCCGTTGGCAAATCTCAACTCGCGCTTGAGTCCAGGCTGCCGATACCGTCGCAGTTGGCTCGATCTCTACTCGGACCGAATCATCCGTCGACCTCCGTCCCAATCGGGCACCAACCAAGTCAGGTCGACGCTCCGAAGGCGACGAATTGTAGCGGATACCGGCAGATCATCCGTCTGCGTCAGGAGATGCCGCCGGGTCTCAAAACCCCGCGTCTGGTCTCGCTCTAAGATTGCTGGGCTCGACCGAGAGCGGACCCGGGGAAACCCGGTCCGATTCCCGTTTTCCCAGGGAATTCCCAGGTCCATTCCCACTCAATTCCCATGCGATGAGGTCAGCGGGGTCAGAGGAGCTGCGGCTAGGCAATCAGACGACATCCGCCTCGAAGGTGAGGCGAGTCGATTTCGGTGGTTGCGGGCCCCCGCAACCACCAAGCCGAAACCTCCCCGGTGTTCAGCAGGCCCTCGTGAAACCAAGTTCTGGAAACGCCTTGTCTTCCGCATGGTGATGGTCTCCGTATCGAAGGCACCGGCTTGCCCCTGAAGGCGTTCGTAGGCTTCGAGCAATAGACGGCCGAGTTGGGTGATCTCGATTTCCTCCGCACACGTTCACCTACCGGCATTTGACTCTTCACTTAAAGGCTGGCAGGATCGCCGCACGCCGCGAGACGGTTTGTCCGCGAGGGGCACGGTGAGCCGGGGAATGTCCAGGTCGGAGCACGAACACTTCGGTCGGAGCAAACATGATAAAG
>WNFC01008201.1_pt1 | contig 11514 bp, 6 predicted proteins | sample 5400541 | NCBI WGS metagenome assembly WNFC01 (sample SAMN13153342, study PRJNA577476) | soil metagenome | isolation source: 120 cm saprolite under Douglas fir tree site 2 hole 2 replicate 1 | place: USA:California | collected 2015-04-18
ATGGAGATCGCCGAGGATAAAGACGCTCCCGAGGACTTCGCCCTGTGGAAACGCGGGGATGAAAAGCGCCAGATGAACTGGCCCAGTCCCTGGGGCATAGGCTTCCCCGGCTGGCACATCGAGTGCTCCGCCATGTCCAGACAGTACCTGGGAGAACAATTCGATATCCATACCGGCGGCATCGACCTGAAGTTTCCACATCACGAAGATGAAATTGCGCAGAGCCAGGGCGCCAGCGGTAAACAACCTGTGCAGGTGTGGATGCACGGCGAGTTCCTGATCTTCGGCCAGCTCAAGATGTCGCGCTCGCAAGGCAATGTCATCCTGGTGAGTACCCTCGAGGAATGGGGCGTTGACCCGATGGCGTACCGCTACCTGCTGCTGACTGCGCACTATCGCTCGAAACTCAACTTCACCGACGAGTCGCTCACGGCGGCACAGCATGGCTTGAACAACCTGCGAGACGATCTCGCCTCGCTACCTGTTGAGCCACCCGGCCAGGCGCAAAGCTGGTCCGAGGCGGCACAACGTGTGCGCGACGCCTTCCACACTGCGATCAACGATGACCTGGACCTGCCAACCGCGCTGAGCATTACGCGCGAGGTTGTGCGCGACAAGACGATTGCTCCAGCAGAGCGACGACGCCTGGTCCTCGACTTCGACCGCGTGTTGGGTTTACGCCTGGATACGGTTGAGGCAAAAACTCCACGCGCGCTGAGCGAGGAGGCGCTGACCCTGGTACGCGAGCGCGACGAGGCGCGGGCAGCCCGCGACTGGAAACGCTCCGACCAACTGCGCGACCAGCTCAAAGAGCTGGGCTTTGAGGTACGCGATACGCCTAAGGGGACGGAACTGGTGTAAGACTGACCTATACGAAGGACTCAGTCGGCCTATGACGAAGGTCAGGCATGATTGAGTCCTTATTCTCGACGCTTACAATTTGGTCGAAGATCACTATTTCACGAATGTGCAATCAGCCAACCACATATAGTCCCACACTTGATACCCTAGAACGAATAGCCAGAGCACTTGGTGTGAGAGTAGCTGATTTGTATGAAGAAGTAGATTAGCCATATCTGCCTCATCTCAGTACAGCACGGCATTGAAAAGGGTTGGAATTGAGAGCGGTCTTTGCATTGTTCGCGGGGAAAATGGTGTGCGAAAAAATGTTATGGCCCCGAGTTCGCAATGATAGTCTGTCACGTTTTGCTGGTTCATCCGACATACTGTATGAGATCTCAAAATACGAAGGGGAGGGTATGAAACAACTCGATAGGGATGAGGCGCAAAACGTGGAAGACGCGGCTCTGTTTGATCGTTTTGCCCCCGCTATTTTTGGGTACCTATACGGGCAGATCGCCAGTCGGCAGGATGCTGAAGACCTCTTGCTCGATGTCTTTCTGGCCGCTCAGCAAAACGACGCGCTCTCCGCGCTTGGCGAAGAGCGCCAGTTGGCCTGGCTGCAGCGCGTCGCCCGCAACAAGGTGATCGACCGCTACCGGCATTCCGCGCTGCTGACCATGCTGCCGCTCGACGAGGCGATAGAGCGAGAGGACGAGGCGCTGACGCCCGAACAGCGCGCGGTGCAGCACGAAAGCTACGAGCGGCTGTACCACTCCATCGAGCAGCTTGCGCCAGAGCAGCGCCTGCTGGTGCGCCTGCGCTATGGCGATGGCCTACGTCTCGTCGAGATCGCAGCCATCATGGAGAAGCCGCAGGGCACGCTGCGCAAGATGCTCGAGCGCACGCTGAGCCAGCTCCGCACGCTGTATGAGAGAACTGAGAGGGAACACCAGCCATGACACCTTTTGACGATAGAAACGATGACCCGTTACCTGAAGAACTCGAATCCCAGAATCAGGCGTTGACACGTGCGCTTTCGCGCGCCTATCAGCGGTCCAAGCAGCTCACGGCTGCCGAGCAAGGCGAATCCGTTGCGCGTGTCCGGGAGCGCCTGCTGCTGGCGCATCGGCCTGCCCAACAGGAGGATGTTTCAGAGCAGCAAACCGGCACGGCCGACTCGACGCCGCTCAACCCTATCATGCCGACTACCTTCAAACCGCAGCGGCGTATCGTGCGCTTCGTCAATGGGTTGGCCGCTGTGCTGGTCATCGGCGCGATTATCGGCGCGTCCGTGCTGCTCTTTACGCGGCATACGTCGCCAACGACGGCGATTCGCAAACTGCCTGCTGGGAGTAGTGATACATCCGGTCTCACGGTCGTGGCAAGCTCTACGGCAGATGGTCTGACGATGTCGCTGGCCATCACGCCCGGCCCCTACTTCCTCAGCGAGATGCTGGCGGTGAAGGTGACGCTGACCAACAACTCACAGAAGAACGCTTATCCAGGATTGCCATTTTCTGGCGGTTCTTGCGGCTACTATCCAGGGGTCGAGATAACCTACACCGGCAATCCTCAATTTACCATTCCCATCGCTTTCGATCATAGTTGCCCGTATAATCCCGCGCGCCCGGCAACGCTGAAACCCGGCCAGACCATGAGTTTCTTGGGATATATCCCTCTTCAGCAGAGCGGACAGTTGACGCTCACATCTCCGGCGAATTTCTATACGGGTCCGGCCTCGCAACAAATCTTTCCTGGACCTACTTCTCTTCCCGATCCATTTGGGAGTCAGGGTCTGGTTGCGCGCATTCATGTCAGTCCAACGATTCCGGCGGATCGTCGCATCCCCTTCAAGGTGCAGGGGTATAACGCGATCGTCGAGGCTCCATTGTCGGCCAGAGGCCCGCTGTTGTATGCCTATTCCATAGGCTGCCAGGATTACAACAACGATGGCGGCAGCACGTGGTCAGGCAATTTCAGTTGGGATACACTCACGAACGCGACGGTACGCAGACCGGGATGCCCCGGAAAGAACCTGCAATGGTCCTTCGCCTTCGCCATCCCGGGCTACGCCGTCGCTGTTGGCAGCGATAACGACCCGATCAAATCGTAGCTATGCAGAGGCGTTTCTTTTTTTATAGCAGCACACACACCTCATCTGTTATACTACTACATACAGAGGCCACAGCAGAGGGGCAATAATGGATTTTACCTGTTTAAACTGGATTGCGGAACATCCACCGAAGGCCGATGTTGAATTTTAATATTCAGGGTCGGTACCGTCATGCTGAGCGAAGCGAAGCATCTCGCTGCCCATCGAGAGAGACCCTTCGCGGAGTTTACCCTGAGCGCAGCGAAGGGCTCAGCATGACAACACTGTACCGATGTTGGGTGTGAAAGTTCATAATCGGCAATGGACGCGATAAATCGGCCCCTACCAATGCCCTGATTAGTTTGTTAAAGTTCATTATCATACCCTCTTTTCCCTGAATCGCAATCCTACGAGAGCGGTATATCGTGCCTCAACCAGTCTTATTAATGAAGGAGCAAATTGCATGGCATCCTGGTGGCAAAAAACGCTGGCGGCGGCAGCTAGCCTGGCCGGACTGGCTGGAGGAGCATACTACCTGTTCATGCGCAGGCCGCTTCCCAAGACGAAGGGAACCCTGCACCTACAAGGTCTCCACAAGGCTGTCGAGATCATCAGCGACCGTTATGGCGTGCCCCATATTTATGCTGGGAACGAGGATGACCTGTACTTCGCCCAGGGCTACACGCACGCGCGAGAGCGTCTCTGGCAAATGGAGCTCAACCGGCGCATTGGCTCAGGGCGGCTCAGCGAAATTTTCGGCGAGATCGCCCTGGAAACAGATCGCTTCTGCCGCCGCCTGGGTATGCACCGCGCCGCCGCGGCCGAGGTAGAGCGCCTGGCCGAGCACAGCAGGCGTATCCTGAGCGCTTATGCCGCTGGCGTGAACGCCTTTATCGAGCACAACAGGCATAATTTACCCATCGAATTCACCCTGCTGCGTTTCAAACCGGGTCCATGGGAAGTGAAGGATAGTATCCAGTGGGCCAAGATGATGGGCTGGAACCTCGGGGGCAACTGGGAAAGCGAGATTGTGCGCGCAAACCTCGTCGCCAGGCTGGGCGCCGCACGCGCAGCCAGGTTGGAGGCGGGCTATGATCCCAAACACCCGCTGATTATCCCACCGGGCGTCGAATACCAGGGCATCAATGCTGGCATGCTCGAGCAGTACACAGCGCTGAAGCAACTGAGCGGATTCGGCTTGCTGGGCGCGAGCAACAACTGGGTCGTCGATGGCACCATGACCAGCACCGGCTCACCTATCCTCTGTAACGACCCACACCTGGGCCAGGTTGCCCCGTCAATCTGGTACGAGTGCCACCTGGTAGCGGGCGACATCGATGTTACCGGCGCCAGCTTCCCCAGCGCTCCTGGCATCGTCATCGGGCACAACCAGCATATTGCCTGGGGCATTACAAATGCCATCTCCGACGTTGAAGACCTGTACATCGAGAAATTCAATCCACAGGACCCCCACCAGTACGAGTACCACGGCAAGTGGGAGGAAGCGCAGGTCGTTCGCGAAGAAATTAAAATAAAAGGCAAGAAGGTCCCATTCATCGAAGAGGTGCGCATTACCCGGCATGGGCCAATCCTGACCAGCATGTCAGGTACAACCAACGGCGCCACAGCAGAGCAGAACGGCGCGAACGTTGCAACAGCCGAACTCCCACTTGCACTCCGCTGGACCGGCCTGGAGCAGGGCCGTATTATAGCGGCGGTACAAAAACTGAATCGCGCCCGCAACTGGGAAGAGTTCCGTGAGGCTCTGCGAGATTGGGATGTGCCACCACAGAATATGATCTATGGTGATAGAGAGGGCAACATCGGCTACATCATGGCCGGAGCAATCCCTATCCGTGCCAAGGGACAGGCGCTTCTCCCCTCCCCGGGATGGACGGGTGAGTACGAGTGGACAGGCTATATTCCCTTCGATGAGCTGCCACAGACCTACAACCCGGAACAGCATTTCATCGTCACCGCCAATAATCGCGTGGTGAACGACGATTACCCCTACTACATCACGAATGAATGGCTCAATGGCTACCGCGCGCAGCGCATCCGCGATCTCCTGACCAGTAAAGCGCCTGGCGAGAAGCTGGCGCTTTCCGACATGGCCCGCATCCAGGGCGATCAATACTCCCTGCCCGCCGTCGAGATCGTGCCGCATATGTTGAAGATTCAAACCGGCGCTGCCCTGGAGAAGGCCGCACAGGATATCCTGCGCACCTGGAACTATGTACTTGCCCCCGGCAGTGCTGGCGCGGCCATTTATGCCATGTTCTTGCGCAAACTGGAGCCTATTGTCTTTGGCGCGCTCCTCGAAGAGGACGAAGCACTGCTCAGCAGCTACCTGGGCGTAGGATCAACACTGCTGTCGTTGACCAACGGCCACCTCAGCCGCAGCAGACCATTGCTCATTCGCTTAATGAATACCCATGATGATACATGGTTCGCCGCTTCAGCTATTTCAAATGGTTCTAAATCATGGGACGCGGCTATCACTGCTGCTTTCCAGGCAGCCATCGAGGAGCTGCGCGCAAGATGCGGTGATGATGCCTCGCGCTGGGAATACGGAGCGGTGCATATGATGACCTACAACCACGCGCTGGGGATGGTCAAGCCACTTAACAAAATATTCAATCGTGGACCATTTCCGCTAGGGGGTGACATTGATACCGTCAATATGGGCGCGGTGGCGCCCAACCAACCGGAGGTCGTGATCACTGTGCCTTCATACCGCCAGATCGTGAACCTGGCCGACCTGAAAACCTCCCTTGCGGGACACTCACCGGGGCAGTCCGGCCATCCTGCCAGCAAGCACTACGACGACTTCATTGAGTCCTGGCTGAACGTCCAACACCATCCCATGCTCTTTGAACGCAGCATGATCGAGGAAAATGCGGAGGGAACGCTGCACCTGCTGCCTGGACGTGCTGGATAAATCCGCACTCTACACTTTGGAAAATTCTCACCTTTCCTTGATAATTCCTTTACATTTTCTTGCTACAATGCCCAAAAAAGTACAAGTAGGACAGATAGCATGAAAAACAGGATAGATACAGTTAAACGACAACCTCCAGCCGTCCCTTTGCCGACCCCAAATACTCAGGTACCTAACCAGGAGTTGCGCACAAAAAGCATCCTGGGATGGGCCGTGCTGCCATTGCGACTTTTCCTAGGTATCACTTTTATCTACTCCGGCATCCAGAAACTCACCGATCCACAATACTTCCACCCTTCAGCCGCGCGCTATATCGGCAATCAGATCGCGGCATACGCCGGCGGGTCGCCTATTCATAGTTTCCTCGTCAACGTTGCAGAGCCTCATGCCATGCTTGTCGGAGCCCTCGTTGCCTACGGCGAACTGGCTATTGGCCTGGGCGCACTTTTCGGATTACTCCTGCGACCGGCAGCGTTCTGCGGTATGCTGCTCAATATACTATTTTTCCTTTCAGCCACCTGGCGCGTCTACCCATACTTTTACGGCTCCGACATCGTCTTCATCTTTTGCTGGATCACCCTCTTGATCGCTGGACCATCCAGCAGTGTACTCCCTTCGCTCGATACACTGCTGGCAGCGCGCCTGCTCAAGTTTCTATCGACCCAACAACGCGCCAGCGTCGCTCCTCTACTACATTTCATCCTTGGTCCTGGAGAAACGTCCCACGATAAATCGGGGACCTACAATGCACCTCCGGCCGCAAATAATCCCCAGAACAAGCAGACCCCTACTAACGTGCGCCGGAATTACCGGGCGCAGGCAACTCTTAAAAAACAGAGCAGGCGCAACTTCCTCTGGGGAGTCGTCACCGGCGGCGCAGGCATGTTGGGACTGGTGTGGCTGAGCAGCCTCTTCCATACTGCTCCACAAACTCCGAATAGCCCTGCCAGTAATTCCGTTGGAACTGCTCCACAGACAACTGATACGGCCACATCAGGTACCCCACAAACACCAGGAGTGATTGCCCAGGTGAGCCAGGTCCCGGCAAACAGCGCAGCCGATTTTACTCTCCCGTCGAACGGCGATCCCGGTGTGCTGGTACACCTGGACAATGGTAAATTCGTCGCGTACGATGCAGCCTGTACCCACGCGGGCTGCCCGGTATCGTACGACCCCGGCAGCAAGCTCTTGCTCTGCCCCTGCCACGGGGCCTCTTTTGATCCCGCCCAAAACGCAGCCGTCGTCCAGGGCCCAGCCCAAACACCCCTAACCAGTGTCCCTATTCACGTGGATAACGCAAGCGGCGCCATCTCTCTCAGCAGTTGACACGCTGCCTGGGCGAGGCTTTTCTTGCGATTACCTCTGTTCCCATGCTAAAATGGTGCAATCTACAGATCAGCATATGCTCTGAGCAGCCCTCCGACAGGAAATAACCTTCGAGAAATGAGGTTGCAATGGCCCACTCAATAAAAGAAGCGGGCAACCGTCTAGAAACGCAGCTTGAGGGCGCCCGCCCGACCCGGCGGCGAAGGGCCCTGGTCCCTCCAGCAGTAACCCTGGCCTTCTGGCGGCTGCGCCAGGCGTGGGGCTTGCTCTTCATGACAGCTATTGGTATGATTGCTGCTGTAACGCTCGTTTGCGCGGTGCCGCTCTACTCGCAAATCGCTGCGACCGCAGGCCTGCGCGGTATCCTCAGTACACCTCCAGCGAACGCGGATATCGTCGTTCGCAGCAACTCCAAGCGCATCTCTCCTGCTTTTATCGTCCAGGTCACACAGCATCTCGATCGAGAATTTCACAAGAATCTCGGCCCATATCTCGGCGCAGCCCAATTTACCATAGACACGCAGTCTTTCAGCTTGCTGGCAAGCGCACCCGGACCACACGGCAGCAAAATACTTCGCCCAACACACGAGCTAATCCAGCTCACAGGCGATCCGATGCACCAGGCCATGTCTCACCTCAGGCTTGTCCAGGGGCGGCTGCCTCAAGAAAGCGGCACTGATATCGAGATTGCTATTACGCCGGAGACTGCCTCCCTGCTGCAACTGACATATCAAGTAGGCCTGGGGTCTATACTGAACATGAGGGTGCTTCTCATCGACGAGCAAACCGGTGTTTCAATAACGCGCGACCTGACGCTGCATATCGTGGGCATCTTCAATCTTTTAAGCCAGGATGATTCTTTCTGGCAAGGAAACGACTTTTTAAGTGAAGCTCCGGATCAAGGGCCTACCACGTATAAAGCGCTCGTCTCCACCCAAACTATCCTACCGGCGCTCGCCCGAACTTTTAACGGCACGTCGATAGCGACATCTTTTTACTCAGCGGCCAGCTTAACCTGGGATTATCACCTCGATCCCCCGCGCATCAGCGTGGATAACCTGGATACTATCATTAACAGCGTCCAGGTGGTGCAGGTCGATAATTCAAACGACACCGAACTCGAGCAGTACCCGTTCCTGACACAAAGCCTGACATACCTGCCTGCCAGCGCTTTGCAACTCTACCGCAGCCGCATCACCGTAGCCCAGCTTCCCGTGAGCAGCCTTGCGCTACTCGTGCTTGGATTGGTGTTGTTCTTTGTGAGTATGATGGCTGAACTGCTCGTCGAGCGCCAGATGAACGCAATTGCTATCTTACGCAGTCGCGGCGCCAGCCGCCGCCAGGTTTTTAACGCGCTGCTGACACAGGGTACCGGCCTGGGTATTATCTCGCTTATCGCTGGACCTCTCCTGGCCATCTTTCTGGTACGCATGCTCGCACAGCAGCTGCTGGCGCCTGCCGACCAGAGCGCTCTCAACCTTATCAACGGCAGCCTGCTGCAAGTGGCACTGCGGCTGCGCTGGTACGCCCTTGCAGCGGTAGGGGCGTCTGTGCTCGCTATGGCCATTGCGGTCGTTGGCACAATGCGTCTTGACGTCCTGGCCTTGCGCCGGGAAGCCGCGCGCTCGACGCACCGCCCGCTCTGGCAGCGCCTGAACCTGGACATCGTTGCCGCTATTATTGCTCTGCTGGGCTACGCCTTTTCAGTGTATATCACCAACTCGAACGTGCTCGATCCACACCTGCGCCTATTGCTGCTGTCGCCGCTGACACTACTCGAAGCGGTCTTCTTATTACTTGCCGCCCTGTTGGTCTTCCTCCGGTTTTTTCCACAGGTATTGCAATTAGGGATGTGGTTCACAACTCGTAACCGCAGCGCTGCACCAATGCTGGCCCTGGCACAGATGGCGCGGGCGCCGCGCCAGCCCATTCGCATGACCTTGCTGCTGGCCCTGGCTACCGCCTTTGCCATCTTCACCCTCATCTTCACCGCTTCCCAATCCCAGCGTATCTTCGATGTGGCCTCTTACCAAAGCGGGGCCGACTTCAATGGCGTCCTGCGCGTCAACTTCTATACCTCCTCCCAGGTGGGGGCCGCAGAAGCGGCCTATCGCCATATCCCTGGCGTCATCTCCGCCTCAGTAGGCTATACGAAATACATAAATGCGGGGGGCAGCGTAGAAACATTCCGTGTAGATTTCAAGGCAGTGAATGCCAGTACTTTCGCCCAGACCGCCACCTGGAGCCAGCAGGACTCAACTCAATCTCTGGGCGACCTGATGGGTCAACTGCGCTCGCAACGTACACTGGCGGCCTCACGTAAGGTCGTGCCTGCCATTGTCGATGCCTCCACGTGGAACGCGCTTCATCTCTCGCCCGGCTCTAACTTTACCTTGAGCCTTTCTACGGTTGGCTACACTGACCTCATGAACTTCACGCCCATCGCCGAGGTGCAACACATCCCCAGTTCCGCCGATGGGGCGCCGCCTGTCGTCCTGGTAGACTTTCAGAGTTTCGCCGCCGTCTACGGCGAAACCATAGGCAACAGTGGCTATGCCGTCTCACCCAACACGGTCTGGCTGCGCACCCATGACGATGCTGCTTCGCTGGCAAGCGTGAGAAAAGCGCTCAATCAAGGTCCATTGCAATTGGATTTTCTCTATGACCGCCGGGCTATGATTGCCGACTTGAGCCACGAACCGCTCTACCTGGACCTCTTTGGAGTTCTGGCGCTTGGAGCCGCCACAGCCCTGCTGCTGGCGCTTGTAGGGGACCTGATCGCATCCTGGGTGAGCGCGCGCAATCGCCTCAGCAATTTCGCCATCCTGCGCGCCCTGGGCGCCTCGCCGGGCCAGATTGCCAGAACGCTGCTCTGGGAACAGGGTATCATCTATATAGCCTCCATTGGCACTGGCATCATTTTTGGCGCCATCCTGTCGGCCATTGTAATACCAACGCTGGTCATTACAAGTGTCGCTTCCAACGCAGTCAACAGTGATATCAGCAGTGGAGGACTTTACGTTGCACAGATGATCCCACCCATCCAGATAATCGTTCCCACGTCACTGGGTGTCGTACTGGGTGTACTGACTTTTATTTGTATTGTTGCCCTCGCTATCATGGTGCGCAGCGTCTCACGACCCGCGATCAGCCAGGTGCTGCGACTGAACGAGGACTAGCCGCGAGCCTTCTAAGGAATTCGCCACGATGAATCGGGCGACTACCTCCTTTTTCGCTCTTCACGACGCCACTTCCAGGCATAGGCAATCAACTCGTGGAAGGCCCGCGCGATGACCGAGAGCTTCGCCCCTGTAGCCCGCCCGCCGCGCCGCGGCAAATGGCGCACACCAACCTGGGTATAGGCATGCCCTGCTCGTGTGAATTTGTAGAGGATCTCAGCGTTGATCATCGCTCCCCTCGTCTCCAATTGATGCGTACGGAAAAATTCGGTGTGATAGAGCTTGAAAGCACAATCCACATCGCGCACGTGCACCCCAAAAACTATACCTACCAGCATCTTCCAGCCCCAGGCGTTGAGTTTGCGCATCCAGGTATCCTGGCGATCAACACGGTATCCCAGCACGGCATCATACTTCTGCAGCAGGGGGAAAAAACCTTGCAGGTCGCGGATATCAAACTGCCCATCGGAGTCCATAAAAAAGAGCAAATCTTTGCTTGCTGCGCCGAAGCCGCTCACCAGGGCCGCGCCATATCCTTCGTTGACCAGGTGATGTATGATACGCACGCGCGGATCGGCAGTGGCAATAGCATCTAACAAGGCCCCCGTACGATCTTTACTGCCATCGTCTACGACGATGATCTCGAAATCCTGTATCCATGGCGCCAGTGTAGTAACAACCTCGTGTACTGTTTGCTCTATTACCTCTTCCTCGTTATGTGCAGGCATAATGACCGAAAGACTATGTTCGGTACAAATATCTCTCAAGTCTGGCTGATTCCTTGCTAACATGCTGACTGGTATGCCTCTACCTATAGATAGGAACTCCCGCCAACACTTGAGACGATGACAAAGCGCAAAAGTTCCCACCCATCTATTTATGTATACGTTGGAATATATGGTATGTTTGGCACCAACTATTCTCTTGTGAGGCATTATATAACAGCAGAGCATATGTGTGCAGCGGGGAGAGGAGAACGGATGCGTTTCTTTGTTCTCCTCTTGACAGGGGGATAACAAATAGCTATACTTGGTATAGCAAATAGTTATGTGAGGGCTAGAATGAACCTTTCTGAGAAACTCAAGCACCTGCGGAAAGTGGAGGGGGAACTGCGCGGCCTCAACCGGGCGATG
>WNFC01017146.1_pt1 | contig 11514 bp, 8 predicted proteins | sample 5400541 | NCBI WGS metagenome assembly WNFC01 (sample SAMN13153342, study PRJNA577476) | soil metagenome | isolation source: 120 cm saprolite under Douglas fir tree site 2 hole 2 replicate 1 | place: USA:California | collected 2015-04-18
GATGTGGCCCTGAGCCTGAACAACCTCGGGGAGTTCTACCGCGCCCAAGGGCAGTACGCGCAGGCCGAGCCGCTCTACAAGCGGGCGCTGGCGATCAGGGAGAAGGCCCTTGGCCCGGATCATCCCGATGTGGCCAAGAGCGTGAACAACCTCGCGGCGTTCTACCACACCCAGGGCCAGTACGCGCAGGCCGAGCCGCTCTACAAGCGGGCGCTGGTGATTGGGGAGAAGGCCCTTGGCCCGAATCATCCCGATGTGGCCACGAGCCTTGAGAACATGGCCGATCTCTACAGGAAAACCGATAGGGATAGGGAGGCGGAGGCGCTGGAGAAGCGGGCGAAAGCCATCCGGGCTATCGTTCGATGAACGCGATGCAGATAATGGCTAGTCAGAAAAAATTTCGCCGTGCGTGAGATAAAGCAGTACCATATATCCCATATCAACAGTGAGCCTCTACACAGTTTGCCGGAAATTGTCCCATGTTTAGCAACAAGATTTCCGTTGATTGAACACAGTCGACATATGTGTACACTGAGGTAAAGAAAGTTATGGTACGATTTATTCTATTTGGGATTTTCGTTATCCTGTTCATTGGTCTGGGAAGGATTCTCTACACACAGTTCCAAACCCCCGCCCCGGTACCTCAGACTGTGGCTCCCTCGTTTACGGCCAGGGAAAGAGAATGGTGCACCGATGAAGGTGGCTTGGCCGCTAAGGCCGCGACGAGCCGGGACTATGGAGCCACCCAAGAAGCGACACGGGCACTGCTCCTAGCCCCGACGTCAAGGGCGGGGGACTCTGACGTCACCCCCGCAGCGCGCGCGGGTGTAACCAAGTTCGTAAACATGATCATCGACGACGTCTTTTCGCGCCCTAATCTGCGCCCATCGGAGGCCGCCAAGGAATGGGAACATACCTGTCTCACAGTGTTCACCGAGGCATCCGCCGAGGATCGCCGACGTATGAACGATAACATTATCGCCACCGGACGCTATTGAGACATCTACAGGCACGCTATCGGCGGAAGCGGAGTTAATATCCTCCCCCCCCGGTTAATTATTTGCTGTTTTGTACGCTCACAAAGTTGATTTTCCAAGAGGCGGCTTTAGCCCGCCCGAAGGGCGCTTAGCCCGTGGTTGCAAACCACCGGCTTTCAGCCGCTTTCTCTTTCAGTCGGCGGTTCAGTCCGCCGAAAGTTTTTGAACCCACCAGCTGAAAGCTGGTGGTAGTTCAGTAAGATCATCATCTCTAAGTTCCTCGTAATGCTCCTGCAAGGTATTGCTATATACACGCCACATTTGTGACCAGATTTTGATTTTTGCAACGAATTCCCCCGCCGTAATGTCCTTATAAAACTCAACATCAAAGCCGTGAGGAGGATTCTGTGTCTTCCCTTCCCATTTATCTGCTTTGTGCATCTAGTGTCCTATCTGTATAGCATTTTTAGCCCGTCTAATTATCCGTTCCAAACCGCTCTCGATAAAAAAAGGAGAAAAAATCAGAGTTGATGTTCCAGTGATTTCTTGTGTCAAACTGCAAATCTTCTGGCAGAGGAATAACAAATCTTTGCTCTGTTCCTGACACGGGGTGAACTGCAATAGCCTCTATTTTCAAATCGGACAATTGCAGAACAACATGATTATGCCCTTGTTGCATTTGGGGAACGTCTTTTTCATCTATCCACTGTCTCACGGCAAATAGTGCAATTTCTCCATATTTTGCAGTAGCGCCTTTCTTAAGTTCTGCGGGCGATGGATATTCTCGCCCTTCAAATTTAAAAGTGCCAGAGGCGGATTCCACCCTAACAACACGAAACCCTCCGTTATAGGCTGTAAAAAATATCTCCCATGCTGGGTGATTGCCCTGTAACCGGACGGACTCTATGCCAGCGGATAAAATGATGAAAGTGTCTGTCGTTTGACAGATCAAATGGCGCGTTTGCCAGATAATTTGGCCACGGTTTTCCTCGCTCCCAGCACATACGGAGTGCCACATAATCTGGCAAGACATCCTCAACAGCGTTCACCGAGGGTCATGGCTATGCTCTACCCTGTTTTTTCTGAATATTGCCAATATATCTGACCGAAGCGCCACGTTATCTGGCAGAGAGCGGTCAAGCACTCATAGCGCCGTGTCGCGGCGTCTTCATCCACAGAGGTGCCAGAATATCTGGCAGGAATCGGTCGCCAATGTGGCAAACGCCCCCCATATCTTGGCAGCATACGTGCTTCGTCCACAATGGAACAAAAAGGTCATAAGAAGACGTGTCAGGTTATGTGACAACACGATTTGACCCTTCATGCCGTATATACTGAGAGTTAGGAGGTTTTATGCCACGTTATCTGGCAGAAATCTGCCAAGATTTCTGACAAACGACAGTGTCCTGTGGGTCTTTCTCTATTAACGATCTTGGAAAACGCCGCGTCAACCACCACATCCGTGGTTTGCTGAAGCAGCCAAACGCAAGCAGCAAAGCTATCACACTGGCTGCCCCACCGATAAACGACCATAGATCAAGAAAAGATTTCATTGGCTTGCACTATACCAAGGCACATTACATGCCGTGTCAGCTTGTCAAAGCCCTATACAGCGTCCGCCGCGATACCTTGAGCGATTGCGCTATGTCGCTAGGGCTTCCCCCCTGCTCTCTCAGCTTGTGCGCATGGGCGACCTGTTGCGCGGACAGTAACAGCTTTCGACCCATCTTGACGCCACGCGCTTGAGCCGCCGCCCTGCCCGCCTTAGTGCGTTCCTGTATCAGCGACCTTTCAAGCTCCGCCAGTATCCCGACCATCTGCCACATGGCGCGACCTGTAGGCGTTGCCGTGTCAATGGACTCCGTGACCGACCGGAAAGCCACGCCCCGCTTTTTCAGATCATCGAGCAGCACGATAAGATCATGCAGCGACCGGCCTAGCCGGTCGAGTTTCCAGACAACCAGCACGTCACCGGCCTTAAGAGCCTTGAGGCATTTTTCCAACTCTGGCCGCTTGACATGCGCCCCGGTTGCCTTGTCGGTGAATATCTTTTTGCATCCTGCCCGCTTCAAGGCGGAAAGCTGTAAGTCAGGACTTTGGTCATCCGTGGAAACGCGGCAATAGCCGATCTTCACGCGCTGCGCCCTTTCAAGGGAGTGTATTTGACAAGCCCTTCCCGGTCTTCGCCGTGGATAGGGCAATAGTCAACGATTTCGCGCCGTGGGGCTATCTTGGTACAGCCGCACTTAAACCAAGCCTCATACAGTTGTGGCGGGGGCTGGGCTGGTTTTTTCATGCCTCTCTGCTAATGGCGACGACCGGATACATGATAAGCCTGCTTTCCCCCCGCTTTGTGATGATAGGCAGGCGCTGGCCTTCTGCGGCCTTGGTCATATCAACTTTCGTTCCATTCCAAACGAAACCTTGAAATGGGCGGCAGTCGGCCACAACGCCATCTATGATATCCCATTCAAGAAAATCTTGGCCGTGGTCTTCAAACTCGATGGTGTGTTTCATGGCGCCCCTCTTTCATGGCTGATTTTCAGCCTTACTTTTGGCACTAATTTATGTCACTTGCAAGCCTTTGTTTTTGCATGCGTGAATAGTTGTGCCAAAAATCTTATCACGGACAGTCAGCCCTTGCGCTCGCAAGGCCCGCGCGCGCGCCGGTGTGGCCTTGGTCGTCCCCCGCTGGCGTCCGGTGTACACCCCGCGTTGCTTGGCGACAGCAATGCCTGCGGCCTGGCGCTCCTTGGCGTGCTGCAATTCGATTTCCGCGATGCCGAAGAGCAGACTGGCAATCAGGTGCCCCACCGGGCCACTGAGGTCGATCTGCTGGGTCATGGCGATAATCCTCACGCCACGCTGGCACCAGTCCGCCAGCACGTTGACGCCTTCCTTCAGGCTGCGGGCCAAGCGGTCGAGCTTCCAGACCACCACGGTGGTGATCGTGCCCGCAAAAATGGCGGCCTGTAGACGTTGAAACGCCTCCCGCTGCATGGTCGTGGCGCTCTCGTGATCCTCGAACCATTGCACCGATTTATAGTGGTGGCGTTTCAGCCATGCCTCTAGCTCGGCGCGCTGGCTGTCTGTCTTCTGGCCTTTGGGGGACGAGACGCGGAGGTAGATGGAGTATGTTCGGGATACGTGTAAAAACCGGTCACAGCGATACCGCTCTTGACTGCTTCCGAATACGCTGCACGATATGCCCCACGACCGACCGGCTGACTTTACCTGGAAGGGCATCCGTGATCTGACGAATACTCATCTCTGTCGTCTGGGCCAAGTTTTCCACATGCGCGACCAGGTGGGGTGGGGTTGCTGGACGCCCGAGATGTTTTCCCCGTGCCTTTGCAGCCTCCATGCCGGCTTTGACGCGCTCGGAGATTAACGCGGATTCTAACTCGGCCATTGCCCCAATGACCGTAAACATCGCCTTGCCCATCGGACTCTCCGTGTCCACCTGATCCTGCACACTGATGAAGCGAATCCCGAGGTGCTGGAACTCCTCCAGAGCTTTTAGGAGATGGGCAACACTGCGAGCAAACCGGTCGAACTTCCACACAAGAACACAGTCAAACTCATGATGGCGTGCCGCTCGCATCAGCGCTTGGAGCTGGGGTCTGCCTTCCTTGCGACCTGAGATGGCAACATCAAGATGCTCTGCCACAATCTCCAACCCGGCACGTATGGCGTAACGTCGTAGACTATCGGCCTGGAGATCAGGCTTTTGATGGATCGTGGAGACACGCAAGTAAAGAGCCGTACGCATGAGACATTCCTAGAAAGTCCAAATGGAGCAGGCTGTCATGTGGTATCACTGGCAACATGGTCTATCAAAAATCCGCAGAGACCCACGGGCGTAAGGCCGTGGGCGAATGCCAGAAATCAAAACGAATTACTTCCTTCTAGAGTGCCACGGGCGTCAGCCCGTGGGTATCTACTGTGACAATTCCTCTAACAGCGCCTGCGCCTCTCGCAGGTCCGCCGTGTCAAACCCCTCAGTAAACCACTTGTACACCGGGGCGAGCAGGTCGACGGCGTCCTGGCGCTTGTCTTGGCTTTGCCACAGGCGGGCCAGGCTGGTAGCGGTGCGGAGTTCCCAGGATTTGGCCTGTTGGTTTCGGGCGATGGAGAGGGCTCGTAGGAAACATTCTTCTGGGGGCATTTCCGCGTGCCGCACGCCGTGTTCTCCATGCAGAAGCAATTCGCCCTTGAGCCGGTAGATCTCTGCTTCCAACCAGCGCTCTCCAGTTTGCTCAACCTCAGCGAAGGCCTCGTCGAGCGCCCGGAGTCCCTCGGCGATGTGGCCCGTCTTGCCGAACGCTGCGGCCAGTAGGGCACGATAATAGGGTAGCCTCAGGCCGCTCCCCGTGGCCCGCAGGGCAGCGAGACCCTGCTGCATCTCAGCCATGCCGTCCTCTACCTCGCCGCTCTCGACCCCTACCCAACCCTGGACAATCGTCCCCCACGCGAGGTAGTAGTCAAACCCATGCTCTTTGCAGAGCGCCACTGTAGCCTCTGCACGCTCCCGCGCAGCATGCCTCTGCCAGCGAAACTGGTAGAGCATGGCAGCATAGGCCAGGGCCACCGTGAGGCTAAAAGGGTGCGACAGCTTCTGGGACAGGGCCACCGCCTCATGGCTTGTGTGCAGGGCCTGCTCCGGATAGCCGAGGCACCACAGCGTATGCGCCATATAGGAGAGCGCAAAGACGCCCAGGTCGATGCCAAACAGCGCCATCTGAGCACGGTGTTGCTCAGGGTCATACAGTGAACACGCCTGACCGGTATGCTCACGGCTCGCCGCATAGTCGCCGGCATGGAACAAGTTCGTACCCATCACCCAGTGCGCTGCCATCACGGACACGGGGTCCTGCTGCGATTGGGAAAGAGAGAGAAGGCGCTTGCCAATGTCACGATGCTTCGGCATGTCTGCACGCACGATATACACCTGAGACGAGCCCCACAGCACAGAAAAGAGCTGCGACGTGTCGCCTGTCTGCTGGCAGAGCTCCCGTGCCCGGGTGTACACGTCTTCGACTTCTGGGGCGGCCCAGCCTCTGGTCACGGCGAGAGAACTGCCCAGGGAGACGTGGAACGTCAGGTCTTGCTGATCGCGCTCAGGGGTCTGAGGAAGAGCCGCGAGTATTTCTAACCCCCTGGTAAGATGGACGATGGCTCCTCCGTGCGCCGAGCGTTCCCGAGCCCGTTGACCTGCCCGTTGCCAGTAGCCAACGGCCTGGGCGTAGCACCCCGCTTCGGTGTAGTGACGCGCCAGCAGTTCGGGCTGGGTCTCGCACAGGTCGGGAAAGTGCGCCTCCAACACCTGTGCGATGCGCTGATGGTGCTGCTGTCGCGTGCTCCGTAACAGCGACTGATAGGCCGCATCCTGGATCAAGGCATGCTTGAAGAGGTACGTGGCGTGTGGCGGCAGCCCCTGCTGGTAGAAAAACTCTGCCTGCACCAACTGGTGCAGCCCCCGTTGCAAGGTGTCCTCGTCCCACGGGGAGACAGCCTGTAGCAGCTCATAGGAAAACTCGCGCCCCAGCGTCGCCCCGAGTTGTGCCAGACCCTTGACTGCCGCTAAGCGATCCAGCCGCGCCATCAGCGAGTCGTGCAGCGTGGTGGGAATCGCCAGCGGGGGCAGGGGACCAGTCAGCTCATAGCGGTTCTCGCGCTCCTGCAGCAGCCCGGACTCCAGCACCATTTTGGTCAACTCCTCCACAAACAGCGGTACCCCATCCGTCTTGGCCACCACCTGCTCGACGACCTCGGGTGGCAGGGCCTTGCCGTGGGCCACCCGGTCGGTCATCTCCGTCGCCTGCTGACGCGGCAAGCGATGCAGTGTCACCTGGGTGAGATGCGAGCGCCCCGTCCAGGGTGGGCTGAAGTCGGGCCGAAAGGTGCACAGCGCCAGGATGCGGGCCGTGGGGCCTTGATCGACCAGGAGGCTGAGGAATTCGAGGGTGGTCGGATCGACCCAGTGCAGGTCTTCCATCACAAAGAGCACCGGCTGCTGCGCGGCGATGCGCAGGAACACCGTCAACAGGGCATGCATGGTCTTTTGCTTCTGCTGCTCGGGCGACCCTGTCAAAGGGGCATAAGCGGCACTCAGCGGGAGGGAGAGGAGGGCAGCGAACAGGGGCACGGCCTCTGCTAGCGGCAGACCATACTGCACCACGAATCCCTCCAGTTTGCTCAGCTTTTGCTGCGGAGACTCCTCCCGCTCAAAGCGCAGCGCTACCCGCTCTAGCAGATCGATCATCGGATACAAAGCAGTGTTCTGGTAATACGGCGAACACTGGCACGGGGTCAGCCACGTCTGGGGCTCCGCGGCCACATGCTCCTTCAGCACCTGCACGAGGCGCGATTTGCCAATCCCCGCCTCGCCGCTGAGCAGCACCACCTGTCCGGAGCCGTCCTTGACCTGCGCCCAGCGCTCCATCAGTAGCCCAATTTCCTGCTCGCGGCCTACCAGCGGGGTCCACCCGGTGCTGCTGGCGGCTTCCAGGCGACTGCGGGCCATACTCTCATACAGCACGCGGTAGACCACCAGCGGCTGGGCCTGGCCTTTGAGGAGCGGGGTCCCTAACGGCTGGCACGCAAAGAAGCCGCCGAGGAGCGCAAAGGTGGCCGCACTGATGACCAGGGTATTGGGTGCCGCTATCCCTTGCAAGCGAGCCGCAATGTTCGGGGTGTCGCCGAGGGCCAACTGTTCCTGCCGGGTGCCGCTCCCCACCTCCCCCACGACGACCAGGCCCGTGTGGATGCCCAGGCGTACCGCCAGGGGCACCCCGCGCTCCGGCCCGAGGCGCTCATTGAGCGGCCCCATGGCCTCAAGGATCCCCAGCCCAGCCCGTACGGCCCGTTGGGCGTCATCTTCGTGCGCCAGGGGGTAGCCAAAGTAGACGAGCAGGCCGTCACCGAGATACTGGGCAATATGCCCGTCAAAGCGGGCGATGACCTTGGCGCAGGTCTCTTGGTAGGCGCGTACCACCTCGCGCAAGTCTTCCGGGTCGAGCTGACTCGCGAGTGGAGTTGAGTCCACCAGATCACAAAACAGCACGGTGAGCTGACGGCGTTCCGCGTCGGGTGTGGGCGGTATGTCCTGCGTGGGGGGTTGCTGTGGATGCTGAGGCGGTAGGGCTGTTGACTCCAGCGTCGTTCCGCCTGCACCCGTCCAGACCAAGACGTCGCCATCCTCATCGACCGCGAGCCGTTGGCCCTTGATCAGCTCAATCTTGAGATCCTCGAGCGTCTCGTCATCGAGCTGGAACTGCCGCTTGAGGAGGCGGTAGGTCACACGACTCCGCTGGCGCAGGAGGGCGATCACCTGATCCACGACCGTGACAAAGTCCACCTTGTCTCCTCCCTGCCTGGTGCTTGGCCCCTGTGCGTCTACGCGACTCCATCATAGCATAGGCGAAAGGAAGAGTACGGGAGGAAGTGCCGGAGTGGAGCACCGTATGTGATCGATTGTGCGACGCTGTTGGGCGAACGGTAACACGACAAGCCCGGATGGCACTCCCCATGATCATCGCGCTTCTACCTGCGCGAGCGCCGCCTCGGCCTGCGGCAGCCAGAACGTCATGTCCATAGCGCGATACATCGCGATGGCAGTGGACAGCTCAGCGCGGGCCTGCTCCAGCGGGCCTATCTTGGCATACAGCGTGCCGAGACCCCGGTGGCAGTGCGCCTGGAGCGGGCGCATGCCCAACTCCTCGGCCAAGGCGAGGGCCTGGCGGTAGTGGCCGGCGGCGGGCTCGACCTCTGGGAACGCCTGGCGCGCCGTGCTCTCGCCCAGGAGCCACAGGACCCAGGCCTGATTGCCGCGTTGCTGGTACTGACAGGCGAGATCGAAAGCCTGGGCGGCGCGTGCGTGCGCGTCTTCCAGGCGGCCCACCAGCAGATACGCCTCGCTGAGCCGGGCGACCGGGAGCACCAGAGCTTTCGGTCTACCTAGGGTGACCGCTTGCTCCACCCCTTGTTCCACAAGCGCCAGGCCCGCCGCGACGTGCCCATCCAGGGCATACGCCAGGCCCAAGGCTGCGGCCTGCCTGGGCCACAACAGCGGAATGTGCCAGTCCTGGCACAGGCCCATGCCCCGCTCTAGCATAGGGATAGCCCGCTGCACATCTCCCTGGCGCAGATACACCACACTGACCCCATAGCACGCGTTAATCAGGCTGAAGGGATGATTAATGGTCTCGGCGATCAGGAGCCCTTCTGCGGCCATGGCGCGCCCCTCCGTGAACGCACCGCGTTCGGCGTGGCAGTAGCTCAGCCAAGCCCGGGAATCTACCGCGATGCTGCCATTCGTGCCAAAGTGTTCATAGCGCAGCTCGCCCTGGAGCGTCGCCACATTCCGCTCCAGACTCTTGACGGCCCGAGCATAGTTTCCCGCGTCATAATAGACCCGACCCAAGACAATATGCACCCGGGCCTGCAGGCCGATATGCCCGAGCGTGCCGGCCACTGCCAGGGCACGCTGGCTGTAGTCGATGGCGCGGTCAAAATCGCCCGAATCCCAGCAATTGTCGCCTATGTAGGAGTAGACCTGCCCGAGCCGCAGGGGATCGCCGAGCGTCTGGGCCAGGATCTCGGCGCAGCGCAAGTGGTCGAGCATCCGCCCAGGGGCTTCGCCCAGGGCATTGAGCGCGGGGCGTAAGCTGAGCCGGAGGTCAATGGCTTGCTCGGTGGCGGCACGACTGTCGGGGAGATGCGCCAGGGCCGCCAGCGCCTGCTCGTAGCACACCACCGCCTCGCGGTTGGCCGCGCGCGTCCGGGCTTTATCCCCGGCCTGGCGGCCGTAGGCCAGGGCCTTGTCCCACACCTCGCCCCGCAGAGCATGGTGCGCGAGCCGTTCCACCTGGTCGTCCCGCCGGTCCCCCGCCAGGGCCTCCAGCGCTTCGACAATACGTGCGTGCATCGCGCGCCGCCACTCGTGCAGCAGGCTGCCATACGCCACCTCGTGAGTGAGGGCGTGCTTGAAGGTATAAGCGCGCTCGGGAAACAGGCTGGTCTCGTAGAGGAACTCCGCTGCCTGGAGGTGCGCCAGACTGCGGTACAGTGCCTCGTCGGGCGTGTCGGCGATGGCCTGGAGCAGCGGCCAGGGCACCTCCGTGCCAATGACGGCGGCGGTCTGGAGGAGGCGCTTGTTCTCCGGCGGCAGCCGATCGAGGCGCGCCGCCAGCAGCGCCTGGACCGTGGCCGGGACCTGCAACGTGTCGAGCGGTTGTCCCAGACGATAGGCGCCACGGTCCCCGACCAAGACCCCGGTCTCCACCAGGGCCCGCACACTCTCCTCCAGAAAGAAGGGATTGCCCTGCGTGCGGGTAATCAGGCGCTGGGTGAGGGGCACCAGTCCGGCATCGTCCCCCAACAGTGCCTGGAGCAAGACGTCCGCACTCGCCTCGGGGAGTGGATCGAGCCGCAGTTGCGTATAGTACGTCTTGCTGCCCCAGCCGTGCTGATACTCGGGGCGGTAGTTGACCAGCAGCAGGAGGTGCGCCGTCGGCAGGCTCTCGATGAGGCGGTCGAGCAGCGCCTGCGTCTCACTGTCAATCCAGTGTAAGTCCTCAAACACCAGGAGCAGTGGCTGCACCTGGCTTTCACGTAGCAGCACGCGCCTCAGGGCCTCAAGAGTGCGCTGGCGGCGCTGCGGCGGGTCCAGATGCACAAAGGAGCTGTCGTCTGGTAGGACATCCAGCAGCGCCAGCAGGGCCGGGAGGGTATCCTGAAGCGTCTCGTCCAGGGTGAGGACCTGGCCCGTGATCTTGGCCCGGATGGTGCGCGCCGCATCGCCATCGTCGATATGGCAGTAGCGCCTGAGCAGATCGATGACGGGGAAATACGGCGTGGCCTTGCCGTACGACACCGAGGCGTTCTCCAGCACCCGCCAGCCCTGCGTGCGGTACGAGTGGATCACCTCATGCACCAGGCGGGACTTCCCCACGCCCGCGTCCCCCACCAGGGCGACCACCAGGCCATGCCCGGCCTGCGCCTGGGCCAGGGCCTGGTGCAGCGCCGCCAGCTCGTGCTGCCGCCCCACAAAGGGGGTGAGGCCCCGCGCGGCTGCGGCCTGCAAGCGCCGGCGTAGATGACTGGCACCCAGCAGCTCAAACACCTCGACCGGCTCCGCCAGGCCCTTCACCGGCACCGGCCCCAGCGCGGTGACCTGGACCAGGCCCTCCACCAGACGCAGGGTCGCAGCGCTGAGGCGAATAGTCCCCGGTGTGGCGAGCTGCTCCATGCGCGCCGCCAGATGGGTGGTCTCGCCGACCGCCGAGTAGTCCATATGCAGGTCGTTGCCAATGGCGCGCACCACCACTTCCCCGGAGTTGAGGCCCACGCGCATGCGCAGCTCCAGGCCACGGGTGCGGCGCACGTCGTCGGTGTAGGCGCGCATTGCGGCCTGCATGGCCAGGGCCGCGTAGCAGGAACGCAGGGCGTGGTCTTCGTGGGCAATCGGGGCGCCAAACAGCGCCATGATGCCATCGCCGAGCACCTGGTTCACCGTGCCCTCGAAGCGGTGCAC
>WNFC01031149.1_pt1 | contig 11514 bp, 7 predicted proteins | sample 5400541 | NCBI WGS metagenome assembly WNFC01 (sample SAMN13153342, study PRJNA577476) | soil metagenome | isolation source: 120 cm saprolite under Douglas fir tree site 2 hole 2 replicate 1 | place: USA:California | collected 2015-04-18
GGTTCCGCCGATGTCGGTGGAAACGGACACGCAGGCGCATTCACGCAACGGTCAGGGGCAGTCCAGTCTGGGGACGGCGGCGGCGCGAAATCTCGCGACGACGACCAAGACGCCCCCGCAGATGCAGGGCATCACCAATCGGTGGGTACAGAAGGTCCTGCCGTGGGTGGACGTCAAGGGCGGCACGTACCGGGTGAACCGGCGCGTGTCGTACGCGGTCGGCGATGGCCGGGTGGAAGTGCTGCAGACCGGCGACCGGGTCAGCATTATCCCCGCCGAGCTTGGCGAGTTCCCCGCTCTGCGCGGCTACGACGACGACGACGTGCTGTCCGCCCTCGCGGGGCGTTTCGCCCAGCTGCAGATCGAGGCCGGCGCGGTGGTCACTCAGGAAGGGACCCCGATCAGCTCGGTGCTCGTTGTCGTGCACGGCCGACTGGTCCGCTCGGGGATAAATGCCTATGGCGAGCAGAAGACGACGGGGGTGATCGCCGACGGCGGCTTCTTCGGGGCATCCGGCCTCACCAACCCACAGGCGGTATGGAATGAGACCATCACCGCGGAAACCGCCTGCACTCTGCTGAGCCTCGACAGGGCCCGATTCGCCGCGGTGGCCGAGCAGTCGGGGTCGCTGCAAGATCAACTGCGCGAGTACGCCGCCAAGGCGGAGAAGCCCACGAGCCGCGGCGGCGAGGCGGCCCTTGCCATGGCCTCTGGACATTCCGGAGAGCAGGTGCTGCCGTCCACGTTCGTGGATTATGAGGGCTCGCCGCGGGAGTACGAGCTGCAGGTGGCGCAGACGGTGCTGCGCGTGCATTCGCGAGTGGCGGACCTGTTCAACGAGCCGATGAACCAGATCGAGCATCAGCTCAAGCTCACCGTCGCGGAGCTGCGGGAACGCCAGGAGCATGAGCTGATCAACAACCGCGACTTCGGATTGCTTTACAACGTCGACTACTCCCAGCGCCTACAGCCGATCAGCGGCCCGCCCACGCCTGACGACCTCGACGAGCTGCTGTGCCGCAGGCGCGACTCCAAGGTTTTCCTTGCTCATCCGCGCGCGATCGCCGCGTTCGGCCGGGAATGCAACAAGCGCGGGCTCTACCCGTCCAGCGTGGCGCTTGGCGAGCGGACCGTGCCCGCCTGGCGAGGCGTGCCGGTCCTGCCGTGCCCGGTCATCCCGATCAGCGAGCACAACACCTCCTCGATCCTGGTGCTGCGCACTGGCCAGGACAACCAGGGCGTCGTCGGTCTGCACCAGACCGGTATTCCCGATGAGCACGAGCCAGGGCTAAACGTCCGCTTCATGGGGATCGACGAGAAGGCCGTCATCTCCTACCTCGTGTCGACCTATTTCTCCGCCGCGGTGCTCGTGCCCGACGCGATCGGCATGCTCGAAAACGCCGAACTCGGCCGCTAACCCCGACGGAAGACATAAACCGACAAAGGACGAAGGATTACGCGGATGCCATCATTCGAGCTACCCGAGTTCTACACGCCGTATCCGGCTCGGTGTAATCCGCATCTAGACCGGGCCCGGGCACATAGCAAGGCCTGGGCCCGGTCGATGGACATGATCGACGTCCCGCAGCACGGCACGGTGATCTGGACGGAAGGGGACCTCGACGCCCACGATTACGCGCTGCTGTGCGCCTACACGCACCCCGATACCACGGCCGAGCTGCTCGACCTGGTCACCGACTGGTACGTGTGGGTGTTCTACTTCGACGACCACTTCCTCGAGCTGTTCAAGCGCACAAGGGATCTGGACGGTGCCCGCGCCTACCTGGACGCGCTGCGCGCGTTCATGCCGGCTGACGGGCAGATTAACGAGAAGCCGACCAACCCGGCGGAGGCCGGGCTCGCCGACCTATGGTCCCGCACCGTGCCTGACCGCTCGGATGACTGGCGGGCCCGCTTCGCCGAGAGCACACGTAACCTGCTCGACGAATCGCTGTGGGAACTCGCCAACATCAACGCCGACCGGATATCCAACCCGATCGAGTACGTCGAGATGCGCCGCAAGGTCGGCGGGGCGCCGTGGTCGGCGAACCTGATCGAGCACTCCTGCGACGCCGAGGTGCCCGCCGTCATCGCCGCGTCCCGGCCGATGCAGGTGCTCCGCGATACCTTCGCCGACGCCGTGCACCTGCGCAACGACCTCTTCTCCTACCAGCGTGAGGTCCACGACGAGGGCGAGCTGTCCAACGGCGTGCTTGTGCTTGAGCGGTTCCTCGGCTGCACCGCCCAGCAGGCCGCCGACCGGGTGAACGACCTGCTCACCTCCCGGCTGCAGCAGTTCGAGCACACCGCGTTCACCGAGCTGCCCGCCCTCCTCGACGAGCAGGGCATTGATTCCGTGGCGCGGATTCAGGTCGGGCTCTACGTGAAGGGGCTGCAGGACTGGCAGTCGGGCGGTCACGAGTGGCACCTGCAGTCATCCAGGTATACCAAGCCCCGTGCCGCCGCGGCGGCGCCGGTCCTTGGCGGCCCGTCGGGGATCGGCACGCAGGGCGCACGCATCGCGCTCTCGCTTGCGGCGACCGCGCCGCAGCGGCTGCGCAGCTTCACCCACGTCCCCTTCCAGCCCGCCGACGGCCTCGAGCACCCGGCGATGGACGTGCCGTTCGCGCTCACCCTCAGCCCGCACCTCGATGCCGCCCGCGAGCAGAACGTGCACTGGTCCGCTGACATGGGCATCCTCAGCGAGGGCGTGTGGGACGAGGGCAAGCTGCGCGCGGCCGACCTGGCGCTGTGCGCGGCGGGCATCCACCCCGACGCCACCGCCGAGCAGCTTGACCTGACGACCGGATGGCTGACCTGGGGCACCTACGGCGACGACTACTATCCCATCGTCTTCGGGCGCGGCGCGAACATCCCCGCCGCGAAGGCCTGCAACGCCCGTCTTGAGACGTTCATGCCCCTCGACCTCGCCGAGATGCCGGTGCCGGTCAGCGCGCTCGAACGCAGCCTCGCCGACCTGTGGATCCGTACGGCCGGGCCGATGCAACCGCCCGAGCGTCGCGCGTTCCGGCGCGCTATCACCGACATGACCGCCAGCTGGATCTGGGAACTCGGCAACCAGGCGCAGAACCGGATCCCCGATCCCGTCGACTACATCGAGATGCGCCGCAAGACGTTCGGCTCGGACCTGACGATGAGCCTGTCCCGGCTTGCCCACCACGGGATCGTGCCCGATGGGGTGTACAAGCTCCGCCCGGTCGCCGCGATGGAAAACTCCGCCGCCGATTACGCATGCCTGCTCAACGACGTGTTCTCCTACCAGAAGGAGATCCAGTTCGAGGGCGAGATCCACAACTGCGTGCTCGTGGTGCAGAACTTCCTCGACTGCGACGCGGCGACGGCCATGCGGGTCGTGGGCGACCTGATGGCCGCCCGCATGAGCCAGTTCAGGGACATCGTCGCCGTGGAACTCCCCGAGCTCTTCGACGCGCTCCACTTCGACGCCGCAACGCGCGAGGCCCTGCAGGGCCATGCCCGCAACCTGGAGAACTGGCTAGCCGGGATCCTCAACTGGCATCAGGGCTGCCACCGCTACGCCGAGGCGGATCTGATCAGCAACGCGCGTCCCGCGCGACCGGAACTTTTCGGTAGCCCGACCGGACTCGGCACTTCCGCGGTCCGCATTCTCCGCACGCTCCAAGAGGCACGCTAACTAATCACCGCCTCGGTCTCGCCTCCTGAGCGGTTGCGGTCACCAGGCCATGCCGGCCACCGCCGGGCACCATACTGGCCAGGCATATGGTGGCACGGTGATGACGGCCTCTAGGACGCCACTGAATAACCCGTGACCAGTTCGGGATTTCTGCCGGCAAGGTGTTCGAGTCCCTGGCATGATCTTCTTATGCAGGGCATCTCACGGGCTGACCGTGATCTTTGGGACGCTGGCGAGGTCACCGGGCACCTGGTGGCGCCGGGCAGCGTGTTCGCGTTTCTCGCCGATCACCGCGCCGAGTTGTTCCCGGACAGTTTCATCGCGGATTTGTTCCCGTCGCGGACGGGCCGGCCGTCGCTTCCAGCCGATCTGGCCGGGTCCGTGCTGGTGCTCAAGGAGCTGTATGACCTATCTGATACTCAGACCGCCGACGCGCTGAAGTTCGACCTGCGGTGGAAGGTGGCCTGCGGCCGGTCGCTGCTGCAGGTGTCGTTTGACCCGTCGGTGCTGGTGTACTGGCGCAGGCGGATCGCCGCCTCTGACCGGCCGGACCGGGTGTTTGACGCGGTCGCGGAGGTGATCGCGCAGACCGGGATCTTGCGGGGCCGGCGGAAGCGGTGCGTGGACTCGACGGTGTTCGATGACGCGGTGGCCACCCAGGACACCGTCACCCAGCTGGTGGCCGCGATCCGCAAGGTGGCCCGGGTGGTGCCCGGCGCCGGCGCGGTGATCGCTGCGGTGTGCAGGCTGGATTACTCCAGGCCGGGCAAGCCGGCGATCGACTGGGACGACCCGGCCGCGAGGCAGCAGCTGGTATCGGATCTGGTGAACGACGCGCTGGCGGTGCTGGCGGAGCTGGCCGGCCCGGATGCCCCGCAGCGGGAGGCCGCGGAGGCGGATGCGCTGGGCCTGCTGGCGCTGGTGGCCGGGCAGGATGTGGAACCCGCCGAAGACTCCGACGGGACGGACGGGCGGTGGCGGATCGCCCGTAAGGTCGCCCCCGGCCGGGTGATCTCCACCGTGGACACCCAGGCCCGGCACACCCGCAAGAGCAAGTCAAAGCGGCGGGACGGGTTCCGGGGGCACGTGGCGGCCGAGCCGGAGACCGGGCTGATCACCGACTGCGAGATGACGATGGCCGCCGGGGACGGCAGCACTGATGCGGAGAACGGGGTGAAGATGGCCGCCCGCGACCGGTTCGGCAGCGGCGGTGAGGCGGCGCCCGCGGGACCGGCCGGTGACACCGCGCAGGCCATTACCGGGGGCGGGGAGCCCGGCGCGCCGGACAGCGCCGGGACGGAAGACGCCCCCGGCCAGGCGGCGGACACCGCAGATCCGCAGGACGCGCGGGCGCATGCCGGGCCGGCCGCTGCCGGGCAGGACGTGCATGAGCAAGAGCAGCCGGCAATCGCGCGGGACGGCGAGGGACTGGAGATCTACGGCGATTCGGCCTACGGCAGCGGGGAGGCCCGCGCCGCCTGCCGGGACGCCGGGCACGACACCATCATCAAGCCGAAGCCGCTGCAGCCCGCCGTGCCCGGCGGGTTCACGATCGATGACTTCACCATCAGCGAGGAGGCCGGCACCGTCACCTGCCCGGCCGGGCAGGTCCGGCAGATGAGCAAGAGCCGGACTGTCACCTTCGGCGCCGCCTGCGCCGGCTGCCCGCTGCGGCAGCGGTGCACCACCGCCAAAGACGGCCGCTCGATGACCATCCACCCGCACGAGAGCCTGCTGCGCGAAGCCCGCGCCCAGGCCCGTACCGAAGACTTCAGGCAGGCCTACCCCACCCGGTCAGCGATCGAGCGGATCATCGCCTGGACCGCGACCCAGAACGGACGGCGCATCCGGCTCCGCTACCTCGGCACCGCCAAAAACGACGCCTGGCTGCACAACCGGTGCGCCGCGATCAACCTGCGCACCCTGCTGCGGCGCGGACTGGCCCGCCGGGACGGAGCCTGGGTCCTGGCCTGACCAGCCAGGCCCTCCCGGGCCTGGTGCCAGGCGCTCCCAAGGCTCGCCCGGGTCCTCCCGCCAGCCCTGACCGGAGCCGGCAACAACGGTGCCAGTAGCCAGGCCACCACCGGCGGGCGAGGAGCCATCCCGGGCGGACCACGCGATCAGCGTTGTTCAGTGGCGTCCTAGTACGGCAGCCGCACTTTGCTAGCTGACCAGGACGTAGTCCCGTTTTAGGCGTGCGCGCTGGTGGAACCAGCGTGCGCGTGCCTGGTGGCGGCGGGTCCAGGCGTCCCAGTGGATGATGTGCCCTGGCGGCAAGGGCGTGCCCTGGCGGCAAGGGCCGGGCAGGAGGGCGGCGATCAGTCGCCTGATTTCCGGGATTGTCAGCGGGATCATGCCGGGCTCTGCCGGGGGTGCCTGGTCAGGCGCGGCCGGCGGCGGGGCCTGGCTTCCGGTGCGGCCGCGGAGCAGGGCGGCGGTGACGGCGCAGACCGCCAGGGCGGCCATGACCAGCACGGTGTGGCGCAGGATCGCGGTGTAGAGCCGGGCCTGGCACTGGTCCAGGCCGAAGCAGTCCTTGCCCAGCTCGAAGCTCTCCTCCGCCGGCCAGCGCAGCCCTGCCGCCCTGATCAGCCTTGTCGTCGCCAGCAGCTGGCCGCCGGGGACGTGGCAGTAATGGAAGGCCAGCTCGCCGGTCTTGAGGTGGCGGCGGACCAGCAGGCAGTGCCGCGCAGAGGCGGTGCCGATCCACGCCCAGGCATACCACCGCTGGCCCTTGGAGCCCAGCCCGGCGGAGCGGACCTCCCACCGCCGCCTGTCGCTCAGCAGGCGTTTCACCGCCTGGGCGCAGGTCAGCTTCATCCCGCCAGCCAGCGTGACCGTGAAGTTCGAGGCGACCCGCAGCACGTACGCCTGGCCGCGGGTTTCCAGGAACTCCCGCAGCCGGGTGCTGGCGCCATACACCTCGTCCCCGCAGATGAAATCGAATCTGATCCCGTCGGCGTACGCGTCCGCGCAGATGTCGATGGCCAGCTGCCCCTTGGTGCGGAACTCCAGGTCAAGGGGCAGCCCGGTGACCAGCGACGCCACCGGGTCCGTGATCTGCTCCCGGGGTATCCACTGGCGGGCGCCGATCAGCGCGTGCCCGGTGCGCTCCCGCACATACGCCAGGTGCACCGTATTGATGCCGTTGGCGACCCGGCCCGCGCACCCCAGGTACTGGCGCTTCACCCCGGCCGTGGTTATCTTGAGCCCGGCAGCCGGGCGGGCCGCTGACCTGGGTGGCCGCGTCGAGGACGGTGTCCTCGACGCGGCCGTCGTGGTGATTCGGTCTTCTGTTGCGGCGGTCTTGTCGTTATCGGATGGTGAGGTGCCAGGCGGTTGTCAGAACGGTGGTTCGCGGGCGGGGGTGCCTGTTTGTCGTTGTTCGCCGAGCAGGCGGGCTACCTGCCGGCGGAGCCGGTCCGGCGCTGCAGGGAGGCATCGGAGGCTCGCTGGCTAGCTGGGATCGGGGCGGCGGCAGACCGGCTGGCAGTATCCCGCAGCTGCTGGATCTGCCCGCGGATGCCGGGCTGCGAATACAGCCAGGATCGGGACACGCCGGCCGCCGCGGCGACGGCAGCGAAGGTGACGATGGCGCCGGCCCGGTCGAGTTCCCGGATCGCCTGGATCGCCTTGGCCCGGGTCAGCTCGTGCCGGCGTTTTGCCGCGGCGATGATCGGTGCGGTGGTGTCAGGACACATCGGCGATCCCCTCCCGCGGGTCCTCGCCGGCCTCCAGCGCGGTGATGATCCGCTTGAGGTTGCCGGCTACCTGCTGGTTCATCTCCGCCATTCGCGCCTGCCCGCGGGCCTCCGCCGCCGAGATGATCTGCAGGGCCTGCTGGTGCTGCCGGCGGTGCTCGGGGAGGAACTCGCTGGTGGTGATGAACAAGGGACAGGTCAGGCAGGCGTTGGCGTGCTCGCATCGCTTGACCAGGGGAAGGCCGCAGTAGCCGTTCGGGAGTGCCTGCACCGCCCGGCCCAGCCGCTGCTTGGCCCAGGCCGCCTCGGCCAGTGGCCCGTCCGGATCCAGCATGACGTTCTCGCCGTGGATGTTGACCTTGCGGGCGGCTTCCCGGTGCCGCCGGATGGTCGCGTCAGACAGCCGGGCGTAGTGGGCGGTCATCTGGTGCGAGTCATGGTCGAGGATCCGCCGGACCACCTCCTGCGGCACGTCCCGGTTGATCAGGCGGGTGCCCAGCGTGTGCCGCCACTGATGCGGAGTGAGATGTACCACCTGCCCGTGCGCGTCGCGGATATCGCAGCGTTCCAGCCACCGGGAAAGCGCGGTGCGGTAGGTGTTGCCGGCGATCGGCTGGCGCCCGTCGAGGTTCGTGGTGGGGCGGGGAACCAGCACCGGGGCGCGGTCCGGCCAGCGCTGCAGCACCCGCTGCTGCTGGCCGCGGATCTCCTCGTGCAGCTCGTCGTCGATCGGGACGAGCGCCTCCCGCTTCATCTTGTGGTTGAAGTAGCGCAGGTAAGGGGCGCCGTCGCCGTCGGTGACCACGCAGGTGACCGGGAGTTTCAGCGCGTCGGAGATCCGCAGCCCGCACCGCATCAAGATCAGTGTGATCAGCCGGTAGCCGGGATTTCCCCACCGGTCGAGGTTGCCGGGCTGCCCGATCTGAGCCATGACGTGCTCGGCCAGCGCCCGCGGCAGCTGCTCTGGCCGCCTGGGGAAGTCCTCGGGGTAGAAGACCGCGCCGCCGGGCAGGGCCGGATCCCAGCCGTGCTGGCGGATCGCGCGGAAGAAAACGTTCAGCGCGCTGATGTGCCGGGCGTGGGCTCTCCTGCCGCCGAGTTCCCGGTGCAGATCGGCGAGATAGCGTTCCAGCAGCGGCCGGTCTACCTGGGCCAGGCTGCCGGCGGCGATGTCCGGGCAGGCCAGGAAGGCAGAGAACCGCTGGATCACGCGGACCGCGGTGCCGGTATCGCCGACGCTCACCCCGGTGCTCAGGCGCCACCGGATCCACCGTTTGGCCAGTTCCCTCAGCCACGGCTGGCCGATCTTCCCGAAGTCGAAGATCGTCCCGCGCCCGGTGACGGCGGCGCCCAGGTTGCGCAGCCGCCACCGGTCGCGCGGATACTCCAGGTCCCAGCCGCTGCCGAACGCCAGCTGCTCGATGCGGCGGTGGGCGTCCCGGGCGAACGCGCGCGACCCGGCCCGGCCGGGCCGCGGGCTGAAGCAGGCCCGGTAGTCTCCGCAGCGGTCCAGCAGCGAGGTCACCCCGGTGGCGGCCAGGTCCCGCGCGAAGCGCTGCATCCTGACCGGCACGATCTGCGCTGTGCCCTCGTCGCGGCGGCACTGCAGCACGTACTGCGCCTCCAGGCGCAGCCGGCCGGGCAGGCACCGCAGGTCGATGTACTCATGTCCGGGTCCGGGATCCTCGCACGAGGCGATGAACTCTTCCACGTCCGCTCGCCCGCCCCGGTGCCAGCGCTTGTGGTGGCTGTGGCAGAACACCGACGTCGGCTTCGCCCACAGGCCGCAGTAGGAGACCCGGCAGGTATCCGGGGCCGGTGACGGCGGCAACGCTGACATCCGCCAGCAGGCCAGGTCCGGGCACCCTGCGCGGGCCCACCGCTGCCGGTGCAGATAACACAAGCCGTGGCCGGCCAGCGCGTAACGGCAGCCGGTGATCTCACAGCCAGGCAGCGGGCTGTGCCCCGTCCAGTCCGGGCTCGTGGTGGCCGCGAATACCTCCGGATCAGGCTTGCCCGCCATCATCCAGCGGTGGCTGTGGCTCCAGCACATCTGCCGGCACCGGGCCGGCCGTTCACAGCACGCAACCGCGCATGGCGGCCCGCCGAACACCGGATCCCGCGGATCGAACACCAGCACATCAGGGCGGAACTCGGGCCGGATCGCGGCCATCAGCTTCTCCAGCAGGCCCGCCGGCCGCGCTGACGCCGCCTCTCCCATAGCATCTGCGGACTGATCATCGTGGAATCCCATCGCCTCAGGCCCCGCCTTCGTCGCCGGGAACGGTCGCGGTGAGGCGGACCTTCACCTCGTGCCGGCGGCTCGCCGCGTGCAGCCACACCGCCCCGGCGCTCATCTGATGCTCGCCGGGCTCCTCCAGCGCCGGCGCCGACCGCCAGGCGCCGAACACCTCGCGGACCCGGGCCGCCGGCGCCAGGCCGCTGACCTGCCCGGCCAGCACCGACCCCGCCGGGCCGACCGTCCAGCTGATGCACGGCAGATCCGGGCAGGCGTCCAAGATGGCGGCGAGCTCGGCGGCGGCCCGCCGCTGCCACCAGGCCCGCTCACCCTGGGTGATCTCGAAGAACGGGCTCACAGGGTCACCTCGCTGCCGGTGCCGCTGAACCAGCCCGCCGCCTCCAGCGCCTTGCGGGCGTCCCCGGCGGTCAGATGCCCGTAAATCGAAAGCGTGGTGACGATCGAGCTGTGCCCGAGCAGCCTGGACACCACCTCGACCGGCGCCCCGTCCCGCAGCGCCCGGGTCGCATAGGCATGCCGGCACCAGTGCGGGTCCCAGTTGAACCCGACCTTGCTGCGCAACCGCACCACCAGGTCGTAGACGGCCGCATACGACCACGCCTGCCCACGCGGCTGCGCGAACAAATTGACGAAGACGTAGTCGCTGTCGAGGTCGCCGTATTCGAGGTTCGCATAATCCCCGTAAAGCCGGACCGCCTGCGCCGACACCGGGATGGTGCGCCCGTGCCGGGACTTGGAGCGGGCACCGTTGGCGTTGATCCGCGGCACGATGCTGATCTGCCGTTCGGCGGCGGCGATGTCGCCATGGCGAAGGCCCAGGGCCTCGCCGATCCGGATGCCGCTGTCATAAAGCAGGGCAAACAGGAAACGGTCCCGCAGATGCTCACAGGCGTCCAGGATCGCCTGCATCTCCGCCACCGTCACCACCCGCGGCAGCTTGGCCGGAACCTTCACGGCGATGGTGCGACGGACCTGCGGCTTGCCCTTGCTGACGTGATGCAAGAACGGCTTCCAGCCGCCCCGGCCACCACCTGCCTGCCAGGTCGTGAGCAACTCCCCGACGTCGACCCCGTGCCGCGCCTGGTGGAGGTAGAACGCGGCCAGCGCCGACAGCTTCCGGTTGATCGTGGCCGCACCCACATGCGGCTCCACCGACGGCAGCACCGCCACCGCGCCGGCCCGGCCCGCCGGAGGCAGGCGCAGCCAGGCCACGTACTCGGCGATGTCCTCCAGGCGCACCTCACGCCAGTCGAGTTCCCGCTGCCCGGCGAAGATCCAGTAGTCCTTCAGGTCATGGGCATAAGCCTTGATCGTGTTCGGGGACCGCTCGATCGCGGTCAGGTAGGACAGGTACCGCTCGATCGGCTCGACCGGTGCGTCATCGTCGCCCAGGACCGTCCACGACTCAACCGGTGAGCCCGGCATCACCACGCGGTGCACAAGCATCGCTCCTCCACTTCATCAACGTGCTGGATGAAGCGGCAGATAACCATGTCCGCCAAGCGAACTCCAGCGGCTCAGATACCGCTGCTGGACGTGGAGGACGGAACGCTGGGGGCCTCAGATAACCGTGGCACTGCCCTGCTTTTCCTGCCCGGTCTCGTCCAGCGCCCCGACCCGCATCCCGCCCGCCCAGCGGTTCCGCCGGGCAGCCTGATCCAGCCCGGCCGCTGCGAACCGGCGCACGGCGCTCATCGCCGCCATCGTGTCCCAGCTGGCATGATTCAGCAGCCGCTGCGTCTTATCCGGCGTCGCATCCCCGGCATGCCGGGCCATGGCCCACCCGTTCCGCTCCGGCAGCTCGCTCATCAGCGCCGCCACGTACTTGCCCGCCTGCAGCCACACCTGCGTCCGGGCAAAGCACGGCCGCAGCAGCCCGG
>WNFC01019054.1_pt1 | contig 11513 bp, 8 predicted proteins | sample 5400541 | NCBI WGS metagenome assembly WNFC01 (sample SAMN13153342, study PRJNA577476) | soil metagenome | isolation source: 120 cm saprolite under Douglas fir tree site 2 hole 2 replicate 1 | place: USA:California | collected 2015-04-18
GGGTTTGGGCGTGAGGTTGTTGCTGTGCCACGCCCTGCGTCTGGGGCTGCGCGTGAAGGGAGGTCTGAGACTGGGTAGGTTGCAATTGTGAGTGGGACTGGACGAGGGATTGCTGCTGGGCGTGCTGTAGTTGTGGGTGCGACTGCAGTGGGACCTGGGCCGGCTGCTGGTCCTGGGGCTGACCCTGACCTTGAGATGGTGTCTGCTCCGGCTGCAGGGGAGCCTCTGCTTGTTGTGATTGCGTCTGAGGATAGTACGATGGCCGCGAGTTGTCCTGTGGCGGATATGGCTGCACGTACGCCGTCTGGGGCTGGGGTTGTGGTGTTTGTTGCACTTGTTGTGATGGAGGCTGCCCTTGGGGTTGAGGTTGCGTTTGGAGTGGCCGCGCAGCATAAGAGGCACTCCGCGCAAGACCGACGCGCGGGTCCGGAATGGGGCCACCTTGTCGTGACTGTGCGTATGCAGCTGCAGTAGTAGGAAAGGCATTATATCCTGCATGGTCGTACGCGCTTGGGTTCCACGAATACGCCTGTGGCTGGTCGGCGGGTCGACCATAGCCAATCGTTTGCTGTCCTTGTACGCGCGACTGGCCCCGCGGGTACGGAGACTGCGGTTGTGGGTAAGATGTGCGTTGTTGTTCGTAGACTATCAAAAGTTACAACGTCAGCGGGGGGAGATGACAAGGAGAAAAAAAAAAGGCCATACATTCACTATGACGTGCGAGACTCTCCTCCATCATGCGGTCGAATATCGTGCGCGCTCTGACGAAACTCTCGTTCATCGACATTAGGTCGGCTGTAGAGCAAGGAACGCAGTCGTTAGTCCGTGAGGACTTCATTTGATACGCAAGGATAACATACCGCGCTTCTGACTGTACTTATCAATCAGCTTGACGATCTTTGGGCGAAGGGTCATGCACGAGCGGTAGAGTTCCTGGATCTCCTCGCTGTCGGCAAGGTTATCCTTAGCGGGGTCCAAAGTGCGCAGCATCGTCAACAGCCGATCGACGTTGGCCGCCTGCGAGAACACGGCGGCCTCCTGCTGGGCGTCGGCTGCTAACTCAGCCGGGGTGGGTTCCGGAAGAGGTTCCTGCACACCGCCAGGACGTGAGTGAGCACCGGTAGTCGGTAGTAAAGGTAAGGGCAGAGGTTGGACGTAAACGCACGACATAGTTGACCGGGAAGATTCCTGTGCGACCTCTGAGCTGCCCTCGCCACCAATCCTTGTACTCCTGATTCACGACCTTTATAATATCTCCCCGCTCGAACGCTAGCTCGTTAGGCTCGGTGGGCTCGAATGAATGCAGCGCGCGCACGCGCGTCACAACGGATACTTCCCCGATAGAAGGTGCGGGCGACTTAAGCTCCGCCGCAGTAGACTGAGGGGACGATTCCCCGGTCGTCGGTGCGGTAGTTTGCAGTTGAGCTTGCGTCTGAGCATGCGATTCTGTCGAGGGGACGTAGCCGGTAGAGTATCTTTGTTGGTGCGATACGGCGGCGGCGGCGGCAGCAGCGGCGGTAGCGGAAGAGGACGAGGAGGAAGACACGGCGGGCGGAGGGGCTGTGCCCGCTTGTGGGGTCCCTTGTGAGCCGGAGCCGCCTGCACCGCTTGATGACGCAAGGGAGTACTCGTTCCAGTTCCTGCGGCCGCCCTTGTCCTGCATAGAGATCTCGAGCACGCGCTGCAGCTCCTCTTCCTCGCGCCTGCGCGCCTCCTCGTCGTCATGAGGTGGCGGCTCATCAGGAACCTTGAATTTATGATCTATCGGAAAGCGAGATGAGCACAGGGAACGATTTGGAAGAGACGAGCACGCCCATACTCTTTGCCTTGAGGCCCTCGTAGCATTCTTCCATGATGCCGAGGGTGGGGTCGCTCTCAAAGTCCTCGGTCCACATCGCGATGAGCATCAGCGCTCGATTTCGGACCTTGTCATGAGTGTTCTATACGATGATAAGCGAAGGGGAGGAGGGGGAGGAGCCAAGTCAGAAAGGTTCGCGAGAGGGGAGAGAGGATATTAAAGACGGCTGCGCACGCGATCGGTGATTAATCTCTCCAACGTCTGGGTGAACGCTCGCGATGCGATTTCGCTGTGGAGCTCTTTGCCGCAGTTCTTGGAGAGCGATTCGGCGAGCGTGAGCGAGTATAGTTGTACATTTGCGTTCCGGTGAGCGAGGCGCTTGAGGACGGCCGCGATGACGTTTCGTGCGCTGGGGAGGAAAGGTGCCGTGCATAACCGGGAGACAAAGTATGGATGGGGGAGGGACTTACCCCTGCTCGCCCTCATCCTGCACTTTATCGCACAGGTTGAGGATGATCTCCCAGTTCTCGCTGGTCAGAGTCTCATCTGTCGCTTTCACTTTTTTTCGTGGAGGAGAGAATGAGGATAGAGTTGGCAGGAAGGGGCATCGGCGTCCATTCACGTACCGACAACGTCGTCGTAAGGATTGGCGACCGTACCCTTGAACATTGGGTGGTATATTTAAGAATATGTCGAAGGGTTATAGATGAGCTATGGTTGAGAAAGGAGAGAGGACGTCGCTGCTGCGGAGGAGGGGAATGATGTGTTGGTGGGATAAGCTGTCTGTCCGCCGCCTTCCGCCTACGTCCGTGCCCCGGCCCCTACATCATCCAGCCGCTCTCAGTCCTCCCCGAGGCTGAAGCTTCACCACTATCAAGCTCTCACTTGATATCCACTTCCACTCCGAGCGCCACAGTCCCACTGCGGCAATCATAATCACTCTACTGTATTATACTAATACTACTTCTCATATGAAGGAGGAAGGAGGGAGGGGGGTTCGACAGAAGAGAAGAACGACGCCGCGCCTCCCTCCCTCCCCTCTTTGCCACGCTCACTGGCACCTCGACGGCGCTTGGGGACGTAAATAGATGTGACGAACGACAACCGTCCCAGTAACTGGCGTTGCTGCTGCCCCTATCTGTGATGGTGATGATAGGCAATAAGAGGATACGCCCAGAGCGACTCTGAAAAGTCTGCAATGCTGAAATCGCAAGGCACCTGGTATTGGAAAAGAGTCGCGGGAAGATTATTCGACGGAGATGAGAGACAACTAAGTGAAGGGGTTGTCCTATCGAGAGGAGAGAGAGCGATATAGATCCGGTCCCGGTCCGGGGTTTAAGCGATCCAAGTGCGAGTGCGCATTCCAGGCAGTCTACACTACATACTCTACTACAACACTACCTACCATAGCACTGCCCATTTAACAAACTCAAAAAGAATAAACTCGACCATGGCCAAGGGTGCGTGACACTTTCCTTTACGTCCAGCGCGCGATCCTTCCCTCTCTCCCTCTCTCTCCCAATCAATCACACAACTGATCAATCTCTATCCCCCCTTCCTCTCCCCAACCACAGTTCCACGCAACTTCCGCCTGCTCGAGGAACTCGAAAAGGGCGAGAAGGGCATCGGCGACGGATCGTGCTCCTACGGCCTCGAGGACGGCGACGATATCCTCATGTCCAACTGGAACGGTACCATCATCGGTCCAGGACACGTACGTCCCTCTTCGTCTCTCTCTCTCCTTCCCGCACCCGACAAACCCAAAAAAAAACCCCCAAATCCAAAAACCCCCACCCCCATGCGCACGCGTAAAAAAATAATATATTATTTTTTTTAGACGGTGCACGAGAACAGGATCTACTCGCTCAAGATATGCTGCGACGAGCACTACCCCGACAGGCCGCCCACGATCCAGTTCGTCTCGCGCGTCAACCTGCCCTTCGTCTCGCAGTCCGACGGTAAAGTCGACCCGACCAAGCTCGCCGTCCTCGCCAACTGGTCCCGGAACAACAGCATCGAGACCGTCCTCGTCGAGATCCGTCGGTTCGTAACAACCCCCCCCCCATATCAGCCCTTCCTCAATCTCTCTCTGATTTTTATTTTATTTTTATTTTTTATCGCAGGCCACGATGCGGCAACCCCCACCCGCGTTATCTTCTACTCGTCTTTGTCAATTTCCCCCATTCCCTCTCCCTTTCACCCTCTCTCGCACAGAAGGATCTCAGTGTATAGATTCCAGGCTCCGGATTGCTCACGCCGCGTGTATGTGTGTGTATGTGTGTTGCATGTTGCGTTTGAGATTTGCCTTGATGCAGTGTGTAGGGTATATATGGTGTATACACTGTACGCATGCACGTGTCGCGATAACAAAGCCCTCTCTTTTCTTGAAAAAGAATTATGCTTGGACAACAAAGTACCTGTAGTAACCCCTCCCACCGGCGTGGCATACAGTCACTCTCGGCTCTGTCTTTTGCTTTTGATGACAGGGACAACCTCTGCCACGCAGCAACAGCCATAGTGGCTATCGCAAATCGCGTGTTTGCCAGGTGATAGGCACCCTTGTTGTGTGTACCACACACCACACCACCCCATCCAGCATCCAGCCGCCATCGCCGGCGGACCTGGAACCCATCATCATCATCATCATCATCATCATTTCACCGGATACGCCATGCCTCCACGTACAGTACCAGTACAGCACTCTGTGCCATCATTTTCCCCCCAACCCCAGCGTCCATACATACACCGGCGATCGATCTCGCCTTTTTTTCATCTTCGTCCGAGTCCTTCCAACAACAGCAAAACCTTTTTCTTCACTTGATGAGAAAGGATATGTCCCAAAACAAAGAGGACGTGCGGCTGGGTGGGGGTCACACACACGTCCTCGAGGCCTGCTGCTGCGCGCTTGCGTTATCGATCGTCCCTTGTTCCACCCAATCGACTGCTGCGCTTGGGGGTAACAACACTAACATTTCATTTCTTTGCGTGTGATGGCTGTGAGGTTGTGAGGCTGTGAACAGGGCTGTGATTTTGCAATTTTGCGGCTTGCTTAGTGCTTATCATACATTTCCCGTCCTCGCCGAGATGCTGGGCCCATCCCATCCACCCACTGCATCGTGGTAAAGTGTCGCAAGTCATGATGCGGCATGATGAGGACACGGCCGACTTGCTGATGGTGGAGATCAAATATACAACATCGTATAACACGTCCACGTGTCCACACAAATCCAGCGAGTACATCAAGCCGCAGTTCGAAAATAGTATCCCACAGTATATTAAAGCAGAGCAAACAAAGGAAACAAAAAAAAAACGTGACATGAACTGAAGCAGGGGGAAACTATGAGAGCAACAAGGGGAAGGTGAAGAGAGGGGTGGAATAGGACATCGTGTCTCCGTACAGTCGCGAGCAATGAAACAAAAAAAAAGAAAAATGGATTACAAGGAATAAAAAAGAAACGAAATAAATACTTGGAGCTGGGCTTTGACACTCACTCATCGTCAACGTCCATGGCTGGCGAGCCCTCGTGGGCGGAACCACCCGCTTTTGGCGTACTACCGCGATCGCCTTCCTCCGTAAACATGTCCTTCTTATTCGGCGTCGACGGTGAACTTCCCGACAGACTCAACCGACCAATCCCTGTCGTGTGGTGTTCCGCAAAGAATGTGTCTTGCAGCGACGAGGAGGATGAGGACGACAGTATAGTCACGGGACGGATTACGGGGCTCAGTGAGGGCAGAGATGCGTGGACGCTCGCGGGGGTACCCGCCGCGCTCGTGGCAGCGCTTTCTCCTGCTGCTCCAGGCGAGCGGGGTATCATGAGGTCTAGGGGTGGTAGCGCGTTTCCGGAACTTGCGCTGGCATCTGTGTCGGTTGCGGCGTTGCGCTGTAGTCCAATGACGCGTAGGCGTTCGACCCAAGCATCAGCTCGGTCGAGCGAATTCTTGACGACACCAGTCACACCACGCATCATATCGAGACTCTCAGTGGCCAGGGCAAGAATACGTTGCGCGGCTTGCTTTGCCGAGCCTGCGGTGGGCGGGACCGCAACTGGGGCACCGCCTGCGCCTGCGCCTGAACTATTTTGTCGCGGGTGTCGCGGGCCCGGTGTGCCCGTTGGTGAAGTAGGACGTGAAGTTTCTCCCGTCCCACTCGCGTTTGCCCATCGTGCACTCCTCCGAGCTGAGCCGCGTCCACGGGTAGGGATGGGTGTCGGTGCGACGTTCTCTCGACGTGCGGCACTTGCCCAGGCTTGTGGAAGGTGAAGGATGAATCCTCGTACGCGCGTGCGAGCGGGCTCCGGCAGCGCGCCACCCGCGTATTTGGAAACGACGTCGACGACCTGACGTACAGTTGCGACGACGTCTCGCTTGACGTTTGTAAGTTGGCGCATGCGCTCCTGAGAGATAAGGGCATCAGGGTTAAGCGCATGTGGCGAATCTGGTGGCGGTTGCAGGGACGCGATAAAGTCGCGCAGAATCAAGATTTGGCCGTCAATATGTGTTGTTGCGTACTGTGGTGGATCGATCCCATGGGTGAGTCCAGAATGGCTTGGGGCACCACGACGCGACCGACCTGCAACCACTGAAGACAATATTTAAGTCGTCTCATGCTCTCCTCGCTCACGGCGGCGCCGATGCCGCCTGCCTCTAGCAGTACAGCTTGCCATCGGCTCCTCTGTACGACTTGTTGCTGTTCCTCCGGGCTCTCCGCTAGCACATTCTTTTCTGGTTCTAATGATACGAGGTGGTCAGCCGCGGTCGGCGCGGACATGAAACGGAGTTTCAGTCGAATACCCACCTGGGGAGGGATCGCGTTCGACAGAGTTGCGTTCCATGCTCACGTCACGTATCTGTGGACCCGACTCGCGACTGCTACGCCCCCGTTTTCGTTGGCGTTCAACACTGGCGCTGCGCTCGTCTGCGTCAGCGCTTGACGGTCGTCGCGTGCCAGCACCGTAGCGCCCGAGCTACAACGATAAATAAAGACACATATTAACAAATGCTTGAACGAGTAAAGAAAAAAAGAGAGAAAATGCGAATAGAACGTACCCGGTCAAGTTGCCGACAAGCAAACTCGTCTAAAGAGGTGACCGGCAATCGGTCGATGACGGGCCGCGACATGCTTTTCACGGAAGACTCCATCATCTCAGCGCCGTACTAGATAACGTTGTCAACGTCACATTTTGAACGCCACCCCGGGGAGCGAGTGAGGGCCGGAGTGGGGTGAGGTGGGGAGGGGGGAGGTGAGCAAGTCGTAACGTACTTTGACGACGCGAGAGCTGGCTTTGCTCTGCTCATACACTCGGAGGGCGGTGCCGACGACGGGGATGGTCGAGACACGGGCAACAAAGTCCGCGCCCTCTGGGTCCTCCTCTGGGTCCTCCGAGGCAAGAGTTGGGGTAGTAAGGGTGGGAGAGTTGGACGATGAGGCAATTGAGAGAGCGGGAGTAGGCTGAGAAGCTAGAGACGGGGGAGATCAGAGAGGTAGATGATGGGGTAGGAGATACGGACAGCCGACGCTTGGTGGGTGTGGAGGAGAGTGGAGGAGAGCACCGTTGCGCATATCGCCGAGGGCTCTGACGGCGATGAGTACACTCTCTGCCTCGTCTTGGATGGAGCGTTGGGGGAAAGAATCCAATTGAGTGGCGGCGGACATGGATGGCCAGAAAAGGATAAAGTGAGCGTCTGTATTGGGGAAAAAGTGAAACGAGAAGGAGAGAGACGGGGAGAGGAGAGGAGAGGAGGAAAGAGAGAAGAGATAGAGCGTGATGGATGGATGGCTTTCCTTTGGGCGTGCCAGCCTTGGCCTGCCCTCCCCTCCACTTTCACGTGTCAAATTCGTGTGCAAATTGGATTATTTTAATTCAATCCCAGACGCGCCATGATAAACACACAGATATATCCAATACTATATGGGCGATCCTGCCCTGCCTGGTCAAACGGTCAACAGAAACAACTAACAAACGGATATCACAGATAGCTAGAGAGATCGAGGAGGCAGGGAAGAAACTACGTGCACCTTCTGTTTTGCAGAATGGCCATCGCCCGAACATACGTATAATGTAACGAAGAGGGGAGGAAATAGTATCGCAGGCAGAACGATCACCTAGACGTAGAGCAGATAGTCGATCGAAGACACGAAATAGGTACTAACAGCCAATAGCGAGCAACGATATATACGAAGAAGCGCTTGTCCATAGTCATAGCAATATTAAAAAGAGCATATCTCAGTCACCTATACAACTAAAAGAGAGTGCACAGCAAATAATGAGCCAGCAAAGCAAAACGAAATAGAATAGAGAGGTGAGGGTGAGGGGAAAAGGGGGTATTCAACACTGTCACCTGCGCTTGTTAATCCCGCGCACTATCAGCAGTCGTTACAGGCCATACGCTCTCGCGCCCGCTTCTGGGAGAGCCAGGTGAGCCCCTCGGAAGTTGAATGGGGGCACTCGGCGCCGTGCCACCATTAGACGTTTCGGTTTGTGGTTCGGCCTGGGCCTCCGACGCTGGCTGTGGCTGTTGCTGCTGCTGTGGTTGCTGTTGCTGTGGTTGTGATGGCGGCTGCGGCGCGGCTCCATCGGTCGACCCGCGCATCTCGTCCAAGCTTCGCTTGACGCCGGCGAGCAGTCGGTCCGTGCGCTCAAGGAACTCCACCAGGCCGCTACGATGCTCGTGTAGCTCGTAATAGTGCCGTTCAAGCTCGGCCACCGTCGGTACGACGCCGCTCATCAACACGGGCGAGTGTCCGCGTGGGAATCCATACCCTCCGACAGGCGCATACCCTGCGGTTGCGCCTTGCAGAGGAGAGTGCGTGCGGCTGGGAGCGCCGCTGCCAGAGCGAATGTAGCTCGCGGGGCCATGGAAGGCACCCTTGGCCGCGGCGTATCCCGCTAGCATCCCACTCAAGTCCGTGCCTGGTCCGAGCGCGGTACCAAGCGGTGGTAGTTCGAACCCGCCAGCAACGGTGAACGGATGAGGAGGGAGAACGAAGGCACTGCGCGAACCTGGACGAGGCGCATCAGTCATCTCCCAATTTTGCTGGGCTTCGCTCTCCCCACCCTCTTCATCGTCACCGTCTTTGCCTTTGTCCTTTCCGCCGCGTTTTACGCGGGGGAACGAACGGCGCGAGCGCTTGCGTTTTGGTTCCGGTGAATCTTCGTCATCATCCTCCTCGTCGCCAGTGCCAGTGTGAACGCCACGTCCGACAGAGACGAGAGCTTCCGCCGCAGCTTGGTCAGAGAGACGGCCGGCAGAGGCGGCAGCGGGAACACGTTTACGCCGTTTGATAACAGTTTTTTTCATACTGTTTGGCCTATGTGTCCCGTGAAGCTTGAAGTACAGACCTGTACATAAAAGGAAAGTCCGATTTAGATTTCATTTCGTTAATAAAATGAGGCAAAACAAAACGGAGGGGGACCGCGGGTCAACAGAACAACACAGGGTTAGACAACCCTGGTGAACCCGGGGTTTGCAAAAATGCATCAAATAAGTCGTTATCAAACAAGGTCCGTGATGTGATAAGATAGATTCAATCTCCGCCCTATGAGAACGTGCCAGCGCATCACAGAGGCGCTGCCGTGATAACGCCATCCTGGATACACAAGAATGAACGAACGACGCACCACAAGCATTACAAATATTGTTGCCGACGTCGTCGCGGCGCCAGAGCGGCGTTGTCGACGTCCCGCAGTTGGCACACGAGAGCGCACCGATGGGGGCCGCACGGCCATTGCGGCCACGTGCGGCTTGACCTGCGCCACTATCGGGGGAGTCTGCGGACTGTTGTTGTTGTTGTTGTTCCGTAGGGGGCTGAGCGGAAGGGGAGGCGGGGTTGTTCGCCTTCGTGGACTCCATGTCGGGTCGAGCGTTGATCGTGTTGTTGTATGTGGGACAACCGGAGCAAGATGAACTACCACCAGTACCGTTGCAGAGACCGTCACCAGGACAAGTGCCGCCTGAAAGATGAGGTGCGGGTGGGTTGGAGAGTTGGTTTTGAGTGGAAGACTCGAGGGCCGGTGAGGCTGCAGGTGTGAGTAGCGACGGTGGTGTATGTGTCATATGCCGGCTAGGCAGCGCTGCTGTCCCTTCGCCGGTGGCTGCGGGATGGGTGGCGGAGGTCGAAGAAGCGCGAGTTGAACCCGACCGACCAAGATCCGGGGGACGAATGCTGCCCTTTGATTTGAAGTACAGGCCTGTTTAAGATCATTGGGAGTATGCGCGTGTAGGGAAAGAATGCGATTATTGATTGAGAACATGCGGACGGGAGAGTGGCGAAGGCACGTCAGCATAGCCGATACAATGAGATATGAGGAAAGAGAAGGATGGGACCCAACGTGAGGGCCAGATCATCCGTGCGACGAGTGCGTTGTGCTTGGCATGCGCTCGACGCACTTTGACACGTGGATGAGATGTGTTATGGAGAGGCACACACACACGTGGAGGGAATGGAAATGGAAAGTGGGACTGACCACAGGCGTTACAGACGGGCTTACCCTCCGCATCTCTGCGCCATAGCGGCGTAGTGGTGGCTTTACAATTAGCACAAGCTTGGGTAGACGGAGGCTGAGCCGATTGGGGCTGGACGGGCGTCGAGGGAGTCTGATCTGGCTGCCGATCCTGTATAAGGTGGTGAGCTGGGAAGGGTTGATCATTCCGGAAAGCAGGCGGATGAACCTTCGGTGAGGAAGCAGACTGAAAGCTGTTGGGGGATGGCGGGGCTTGAAAGAGATCGACTGAAGAAGGATTATGAGGGAACTGTAACCTAGACACGGGGGATATGGGGTTATGTACACCGAGCATGGCTCGCTCGAGGAGGGGAGAAGGGGGGGAAATAATTTTGTGGTGGGGGTAGAGAGATGGGATGGTGACCGGAGAGGAAGAAGAGATGAAGTTACATCAAACGACGACGAGACGAAACAAGATAAACCAACTGAAACCATCGAACAACAGATATTATCAAATCACCCAATCACATCCATTCCATTTCTGTATTCCCACGCTCAAATCCCCCCAAATTTATCCTCCTCTTCATTCAGTCTATAGTCTCGACGCTCCCCACCTTATCCCCATCTTTTTTTTTTCCATTCCAACCCGGTTTACATATCCTTTTTTTTTTTCACAGGGAAGCAGAAGAAGAAAAAAAATAGTTTCCCCAACATCCCTTTGTTACTCCTTTCGGCATTTGCATTTTAACCGTTTGACGTGAGGCCGGCCTGGATTACCTGTATTCCGATGGCCCCGTCTCGGCAGTTGTCCATCCACCAACCAAAAAAAATTGTCTATCAGTGTTGTCCGCCCTCTCCCCCTTCAGATGTGAATGCCTTCGTGTTCTGGTTCTCGTGCGTCTAATCTGATAGACTACCCTATCGCACTGCCACTCGTCTAAATACGCAATCTGCGATCGAGATTTGTGGGGTACGGTTTTGTATAGTTCCGAGTACTCCCGCTTGTAATTGTCCCCCGGAGTTTTTCCCCCCAGCGCGGGACGGCCTCCAGCACGCTTTCAAAAAAAGTGCGAGTTACTGCAACCTTCACAATCGGCACCCTGGTCTGCCATTCACTTGCAGCATCCAAGTCCAGGCCTGTTGATTCGATAAGATAATGCGCGCCTGTTTGTTTACGTGTAACCACGCCGCGTCGGAACCTACTCCCACCCCAGCGTCTCATCTGCCACATCCACATCCTCTTCATCTATGAGAAATTCAATTGCGTTAAT